>Ga0209014_10000006_pt1 | contig 139039 bp, 122 predicted proteins | sample BarGraNGADG00212_FD_184491 | JGI IMG/M metagenome (GOLD analysis project Ga0209014, IMG submission 184491) | Arctic peat soil microbial communities from Barrow, Alaska - Barrow Graham LP Ref core NGADG0002-212 (SPAdes) (version 2) | ecosystem: Environmental > Terrestrial > Soil > Wetlands >...
TCGCCTGGGGCCACGCCGACGCGTGCCGGCGCCCTCTCGCCTCCCGTGTCGATTCCGCTTGCCCTGCGCCGGTCCCAATGCGTAGGATGCGCACCAGCGGCCCGGAAGGCCAGGAGCGACTGTCCCTATGGCGCGATGGAGCGAAGCGATCGTAGCCCTGATCGAGGAACAGGGCATCACCCAGGTGGAACTGGCTCGTCTTGCCGGGATCCATCCGGATACGGTCAGCCACATCGTTCACGGCGGCCACTGTTCGACCGACACCCTCGAGAAACTCGCGGCCGCGCTGGGCGTGGACCTCGGGGAACTGTTCGGGGCGCCTGCCGACGAACGGTCCGCAGCCCTGAAGCGAGACCGCGTGGTCGGCGCGGTGCTTCGCGAGTTGTCGTCGGCCGTCTCCTCCGCCGTCACCCATGAACTGAGCGAGCGCAAGAAACGCCGCGGGCCGCGCAAGCGCGCCGTGGAGGTCAAGCTGCCGTTCTCGGACACGGTCTGATTCCATCCGCCATCGGGGCGACGAGCCGAACGCCCCGCCCCCTGCTCTCACCATTTTTCCTCGAACAGCGCGTCCACGTACTCCTCGGCCGAGAACGGGACGAGATCGTCGATCGACTCGCCGACCCCCACGTAGCGGATCGGCAGTCTCAGGTCGTGCGCGATCGCCACCGCAACACCGCCCTTGGCCGTGCCGTCGAGCTTGGCCAGCACGATCCCGTTCACCCCTGCCACCGCGGTGAACTCTCGCGCCTGCGACAGCCCGTTCTGCCCGACCGTCGCGTCGAGCACCAGCAGCACCTCGTGGGGCGCGCCCGGCACCTCGCGGGACGCGACGCGCCGGATCTTCTCCAACTCGTTCATCAGGTTGACGCGGGTGTGGATGCGACCTGCCGTGTCGATGATTATCGGGGTGCGTCCGCGGGCCTTGCCCGACGAGATGGCGTCGAAGACGACCGCCGCCGGGTCCGCGCCCTCCCGTGCCCGGACGATATCCACGTCGGCACGACGGGCCCAGATCTCGAGCTGCTCGACGGCCGCAGCGCGGAAGGTGTCGGCCGCGCAGATCAGCGGCTTCGCCCCGGACAGCTTGATGAGATTCGCCAGCTTGCCGACGGTCGTCGTCTTGCCCGTCCCGTTGACGCCGACGACGAGGACGACGCGAGGCTCGGGTCCGCCCGCCGGGGCGGTTCCATCGGCCGGCCAGGCCACGCTATCGAACACCGCGCGAATCTCCTGCTTCACCAGGTTACGCAGGCTCTCGCCGCGCCGCGCCCGGGATTTCACGGCGGAGACGATGCGATCGGTGGCAGGAAGGCCGACGTCGGCGGAGATCAGCAGTTCCTCGAGCGCCTCGAGCGTCTCGACATCGACCGCGCGGCTGCGGCGCTCGGGCGCGTCGGCTCGCCTGACGATATCCTCGAAGCGATCGACGAATTGCTGCGTGGTGCGGGTGAGACCGTCACGAATTCGGCCGAGCAAGCCCATCCCGTGATTCTACCATCGGCCATCGACCTCGACCCGTTGCGGCCGGAGCATCAGCGCCTCGGCGGCGGCCCGCGGGTCTTTGCGGCCCTCGAGCACGTCGGCCATCTGTGCGGCAATGGGGAGTTCGACGCCGTGCCGGGCGCCGAGCGCCAGCGCCGCGCCGGTCGTCAGCACGCCCTCGGCCACCATCGTCATCGCGCCGAGAATCTCGCGGCAGCTCCGCCCGCGACCCAACTCGATCCCGAACTGACGATTGCGGCTGAGGCTTCCGGTGCAGGTCAGCACCAGATCGCCGAGGCCGGACAGTCCGGCCAGCGTCTCGCGTCGGCCACCGAGCGCATGCGCCAACCGCGAGATTTCCGCGAGCCCGCGCGTGATCAGGCCAGCCATGGCGTTGTGCCCCAGGCCCAGGCCTTCGACCACCCCGGCGGCAATCGCGATGACGTTCTTCAATGCCGCCCCGATCTCCACCCCGACGACATCGTCGGTCGTGTACAGCCGGAAGGCACGCCCCCGGAACTCCGACTGCACCAGTTCGGCCGCCGCGCAGTCGGCTGATGCCGCGCAGACGACGGTCGGGAGTTCCAGCGCGACCTCGCGTGCGAAGGTCGGCCCCGACAGGACAACCACGGGATGCCCGGGACCGACTTCCTGCTCGATGACCTCCGAGGCCCTCAGCATCGTCTCGACCTCGAGGCCCTTCGTGGCGCTCACGATTGTCGCCGCGGGACGCAGGGCGGGCGCCGCCTGGCGCAGCACGCTTCGGGTGCCGTGAGACGGCGTGACGACCAGCACGAGGTCAACGCCGGCGACGGCGTCCTCGAGACGCGCGCACGGCGTAATGGCCGGCGGCAGCACGATCCCGGGAAGGAACAGGCCGTTGACGCGTTCGGTCCGCATCTGGCCGACGACGTCCGCTTCACGCGCCCAGAGACGGACCTCATGACCAATTCGCGCCAGGTGCACCGAGAGGGCCGTACCCCAGCTGCCCGCCCCGAGGATTCCGATCTCTTTCATGACGTGTGATGATATCCGAGCCGCGATGTCGTCACCACGAAATAGGCGCATGGTGGTGCCGCTCCCTACCCACTTCCGCCAACCATGGCCCTGACCATGTTCAGCGCCGCCTGCGAGGCCTGGAACTTGACCTGCTCGCGTCCGCCGGAAAACAGGAAACGACGGACCTGGGCGCCTGACAGCCCGACAACCGCCACAACCACGGTTCCCACAGGTTTCTGTTCGGTGCCCCCGCCCGGACCGGCCACGCCGGTGATGCCGACAGCAACCTCCACATTCGCCCGCTCGCGCACCCCGGCGGCCATCGCGAGGCCAACCGCCTCGCTGACCGCGCCGTGTTCGCGGATCAACTCCTCTGGCACGCCCAGCCACTCCGTCTTCGCGCGGTTGCTGTAACAGACCACGCCTCGTTCGACGTAGTCGGAGCTGCCGGCAATGTCGGTCAGGCGCGAGGCGACCAGTCCGCCGGTGCACGACTCGGCGGTCGCGATCCGCCATCCCCGGCCCCTGAGGAGGTCGCCCACGACGCGCTCGAGCGACCGGCCGTCGGTGCTGTAGACGTCAGGCCCGACGACCGCGGTCATCTCGCTCGTCGCCCGGTCGAGCACCGCGCGCCCCTCCTCCTCGGTTGTCGCGCGCACCGAGAAGTGCAGCTCGATCTGCCCGGGCGCCGCCAGGATGCTCGTGGACACCGGCGGCGCCCAGTCGATCCAGCGCGAGTACACGGGCTGTGCCACCTGCTCGACATCCGACTCCGTGCGGCCCGCGATCTTCAGGACGCGCCGGTAGAGCCGGGCGCCGGCGGCGTGGGGCTCGAGCCGTTCGGCCAGCGCCGCGTCGAGCATCGGCCGCATCTCCCGGGGCGGCCCGGGCAGGAGCACGACGATCCGCCCTTCCTGTTCAACCCACTGCCCGGGCGCGGTGCCGTTGGGATTCGGCAACACGGACGCCCCGCTCAGCACCTGCCCCTGAACCCGGTTCACCGCGGGCATCGCCATCCCGCGCTTCGCGAATCGCTGCCGGATGCGCTCCACGATGGAGGGATCCTCCAGGAGGGGCAACTCGAGCGCATCGGAAACGGCAAGCCGTGTCACGTCGTCGTCGGTCGGCCCGAGGCCACCTGTCAGGACCAGGAGGTCCGCTCGGCGCATGGCCTCGCCGACGACCGCCGCCAGTTCTTCGCGCCGGTCGCCGACGATGACCTTCGCCGTCACCTCGATCCCGAGGTCGTTCAGCCGCGAGGTGACGAAGAGAGAGTTGGTGTCCGTGCGGAACGGCGTAAGCAGTTCGCTGCCAACGGCAATGATGATGGCGCGGCGAGGCAGAATCGACGGAGCGCTCATGCCCTCATTGTCTCACTCGAGGCCCGCCTTCGCCGAGGGCCGAAACGCACAACCACCAAAAGCACCAAGAACACAAAGGCTGGCATGGCTGCACCATCCGCCAGCCGTCACGCCGTGACAGCGAGAGGCATTTCTCTTTGTCGTCTCCGTGTCCTCTGTGGTTATCCGGCGATCGATCTAGCGGAGCGCGGGCACGACCCAGATCACCAGGCGCAGCGCGAGGTTGCCGTAGATCCCGGCGACCGCGTCATCGGCCATGATCCCCAGGCCGCCGTGCATCCGTTCGCATTGCCGGGCCGGAAACGGCTTGACGATGTCGAAACCGCGGAACAGCAGAAACCCGACGAGCACGCCTGTCCAGGTGACGGGCACGAAGAGCAACGTCAGGAGCATGCCGATCACTTCGTCCAGCACGACGTAGCCCGGATCCGTTCGCCCGTAGTGCGCTTCGGCCACCGAGCCCGCCCAGCACCCGACCGCAAAAAGCCCCACGATGACGGCCACGTAGACGACCGGCGGCGATCCGATCCATCGCAGCATCGCGTAGAGGAGCAGTGCCGCCGCGGAGCCGGCAGTACCGGGCGCGATCGGGAAGTGCCCGACGTAGCCAACCGTGGCAAGGACAACGGCAAGACGAGTCATCATGGTGGCCTGGAATCGGCGACAGCCTCAGGAGGCCGTGACCCGAACGACGCGCGTGGCCGCCAGCCGATCGTGAAGTCCGCGGCGCCCGCGATCGAACGCCGCCGGAAGCAGGCCCAGCCCGGCGGGCAGGGCGCTGAGCAGGAACACCACGACGCGGAGGAGCGCTCGACCAATCGTGAGCGGCCCGCCCCCGGACGACACCACCTTCAGCCCGAACGCCATCTTGCCGACCGTCTGGCCGCACGCCGCGGTGAAGAGCGCGAGATAGCCGCCGTTCAGGATCAGCAGGAAAGCCACGAGCGGGACGGGCGGCAGCAACAGCACTTCGGTCGCCGCAAGCCTGCTCACCCGAAGGGTGAAGTAGATCACCGCAAGGTCGAGGCCCGCGAGCATCACCCAGTCGAGCGCGGCGGCGCCGACCCGCTCGCCCAGCGTCGCGAGCTCACCGTCCGGGGACGCTGGAGCCGACGGCGACGGCGTCTCGGAGGTCGCGACCGCGGTCATCGAATCGGTCAGCAGCCCGAGATTTGGCTGGCGCTCCGGCACTCGCCCCACCACTGCCGGGCGCGATCTCGACGGTACGGGCGTCGAGCGACGCACGGCCAGTGGCGCGCTCGGAGCGGACGGGCGCACGAGCGGGACTTCGTCGGGCAAGGCCCCGCCGAACAGCGGCAGGTCGTCCGGCTGAGGCGGCGTGGGACTGGCGGGTGGAACACCCGGGTCGAACGACGGGTCCAGTCGGCGCCTCGCGGCTCGGGTCGCGGGCGTCGTCCGCGTCAGGGGACGCCGGGCCTCACCGAGGTCGAAATCGGCGAGCGGGCCCATCGGCTCGGCGGAGCGGAGGGGCAGGTCTGGGTCGGATGGGACGAGAGGGGCGAGCGAGAAATCGAACCCGCAGTTACGACAGCGGTCGGTCGGCTCGAACCCGATGTAGCTGCACTTCGGACACTTCATTGGTCACGACCCGACGGGGCGGCCGGCACGGCAGGTCGCGGCAGCCCCCCGCCCTCGTACTCCGAGAGCAGTGCGCGTTGAATGTCTTCGCGAAGTCGCGCGGCCTCGGCGCGCAACGGGTCGCCGGACCCAATCCGTTCCAGCAGGCGCAGCGCGTCGCGCGGGTGGCCCTGCGCGAGCAGCACGCGTGCGCGATCGACATCGATCTCCGCGCCCCTCGGCACGGGCAGCGGGTCCTCGGCCAGACGACCGCCGGAGGTCGCATCGCTTCCGCCCCACTCGGTCAGGAAGAGCAACGGCGCCGTCCGCTCCCGCGATCCCTGGATGTAGAAGAGCACGAGGACGATGACGCCCAAGATGAGCGCGGGCAGCGCCCACGCACGACGCCGGCGCTCGCGCGGCGACGATGCCGGGCGCGCCCGCCGGTGATCGGACGGCGATTCGGCCTTCGCCTCGCTTCGACTTCCCGGCCGCTCGAGGCGGGTCAACCGCTCGAGGAACGACAGCGCCACTTCCAGCGGCCCTCCGCGTTCGACCACCGAGGTCAGCAACCGTCGCGCGACCTCCGTCTCGCCCCGGTTGAACGCGTCCACCCCGCGGTGGAGCAACTCGTCGGACTCGCGCTGGTGCTCGCCGAGCGCGCCCCGCGCGCGGTCGATGTACGCCTTTGCGCGCGCGTGGCCTCGGTCGAGGAACAGGACGCGCGTCCACGCGCTGATCGCGCGCTCGTACTCGCCAGCAAAGTACTGATCGAGGCCGGTGAGCAGGAGTTGTTCGGTGCGGGTATCGCGTTCCGCGGGGGACAGGCCATCCGGGCCGGGCGAGGCGTTTGTGCGAAGTCGGTCAGGCATAGCCGGATGGCGGGGGGCCACCGCGATTATCGGGCAAACCGCCGGGGCAGTCAACGCGACGCGGGCTCTTCCTCGCGCTCGATGAGCCGCGCGGCGATGCCAAGGGCGCGCATCTTGCGATAGAAGTTGCTGCGCTCGACGCCGAGCGCGTCGGCCGTCCGCGAGATGTTGCCGTTCTGCGCGGACAGCGCCTTCATGATGAACTCGCGCTCGAAGCGGCTGCGCGCGGCCTGCAGCGTCAGCCCTTCCCCACTCTCGTCGCTCGACGACGGCTCCGCGTACGGCACGAACGGCCCCTCGAGGAACGCGAGGTCGCGGGCGCCGATGGTGTCGCCCGGCACCATGATGATCAGCCGCTCGATCACGTTGCGCAGTTCGCGGACGTTGCCAGGCCAGGAGTATTCCTGGAGGGCGGAGACGGCGGTCGCATCGAGCGTCTTCATTCGCCGACCGTACTCGCGGGCGAAGCCGCCCATGAAGTGCTCGGCCAGCAGCGGGATATCTTCCTTCCGGTCGTGGAGCGGCGGCACGAAGATCGGGATGACGTTGAGCCGGAAATAGAGGTCTTCGCGGAAGCGCCCCGCGCGGATCTCCGCCAGCAGTTCCTTGTTGGTGGCCGCCAGCACGCGCACGTCCACGCGCACACCCGACGTACCCCCGACCGGCTCGACAACCTGTTCCTGCAGGACCCGGAGCACCTTGGCCTGCGTCTTCACGCTCATGTCGCCGATCTCGTCGAGGAAGATCGTGCCGAGGTCGGCTGCCTCGAACTTCCCTCGCCGATCCCCGATGGCCCCGGTGAAGGCCCCCTTCACGTGCCCGAACAGTTCGCTCTCGATCAACTCCTCGGGAATGGCCGCGCAGTTCACCTCGACGAACGGGCCGGTGCGCCGCCGGCTCAACGCGTGGATCGTCCGGGCGACCAGCTCCTTCCCGGTGCCGTTGCCGCCGTAGATCAGCACGCGCCCGTTGGTCGGCGCGGCCATGGCCACCTGCTCGCGCAGTTGGCGCATCGCGTAGCTCTCCCCCACCATCTGGAGGTGCCGGTCCACGCGCGCGCGCAACGCCCGGTTCTCTACCTCGAGGCGGCGCTGGCGAAGGGCGTTGCGCACGACGAGCATCGTTTTCTCGAGCGACAGCGGCTTCTCGATGAAGTCGAACGCCCCCAGCTTGATCGCGCGCACCGCCGACTCGATGTTGCCGTGGCCCGAGATCATGACCACCGGGACGTCGAGTTGCCGTTCGCGGATGCGCGCGAGCGTGGACAGCCCGTCGGCCCCCGGCAGCCAGACGTCGAGCAGGACCACGTCGTACGCGGCGCGAGTCAGGCGATCGAGACACGCTTCGCCACTCTCGACCGCGTCCACCTGGTAGCCCTCGTCGCGGAGCACGCCCGACAGGGCGCTCCGGACGCCAGGCTCGTCGTCGACAACCAATATCGCTGATTTCACTGGTGGTATGGCTCTTCCCGAGGGCACGACACTGTTGTGCCTGAATCCACCCGACTCCCGACTCCTCCCCTACAACGGCAACTCAACAATGAACCGAGTGCCGCGGGGAACGTTGTCGGCTGCGTCGATCGATCCGCCGTGCTCGGCGATGATCCGCCGCACGATCGCGAGCCCGAGCCCGCTGCCGCGTCGCTTGGTCGAATAATACGGCATGAAGAGCTTCTCGCGCTCGCTCGCGGGAATGCCCGGCCCGTTGTCGGCGACGACGATACGCGCCACCCGCTCGACGGGGGCGTGCTGCACTTCGATCACGACCTGGCCCTTGCGCTCCATCGCCTCGATCGCGTTGTCCACCAGGTTGATGACGACGCGCCGGATCTGCTCGGGATCGACGCGCACCAGCGGCATGTCCGGCGGCGCCAACGTGTCGATCTTCACTTCCCGGAACAACCCCACGTACAACGCGAGCGTATCGGCGAGCAGCGTCGGCAGGTTCGTCGGGATCCGCTTGGGCGCCGGCATCCTCGCGAACTGCGAGAACTCGTCCACCAGGCCCTTGAGCGACTCGACCTCGCCGACAATCGTCTTCGTGCACTCCTCCACGAGGGCGCGAGTGGGCGGCGGCGCCGACTGGAAATGCCGGGCGAGCCGCTCGGCGCAGAGCTGAATCGGCGTCAGCGGGTTCTTGATCTCGTGCGCGAGCCGCCGGGCCACTTCCCGCCACGCCGCGACCTTCTGCGCGCGAATCAGCGGCGTGATGTCGTCGAAGACGAGCACCGTGCCTTCCGTGGCGCCGCCTTCCCCATGAAGGCGGGTGGCCGCCGCGGCCAGGTGCACCTCGCGGCCGTCGTGCGCCAGCGCGATCTCCTGCGCGGGCGGATCCTGCGCGCCGCCCCGTGCCCCTTCCACCAGCGCGAGCAGCAGCGACAGATCCGTGCGGCCAAGCAGGTCGGCGACCGGCTGGCCGGCCCCGGCCCCCTGCAGGCCCAGGAGACGTGCCGCAGCGCTGTTGATCGTCGTCACCCGCCCGGCGGCATCCACCGAGACCACGCCGGTGGTGATGCGCTCGAGCACGGTCTCGATGTAGCGCCGCCGCGCCTCCACCTCCTGGTGCTGCCGCTGGAGATCCTGGGCCGAACGCTCGAGGTCCTGCCGGCTATTCGACAGTTCGCCCGTCATCGCGTTGAACGCTTCGACCAGCGCCCCGAACTCGTCGGAGGTCTCTGGCTCGAGACGGTGATCCAGGTGCCCTGCGCCAATGTCACGCGCCGCCGCGGCCAGCATCTGGATGGGCCGCGTGATCCGCTTGGCCAGGTAGAAGCCAATCCACGTCGCGCCCACGAGGATCATCAGCGTCACCATCAGGAAGAACGAGATGTAGACGCCGAACATGTTGCTCTTGAGCACCTTGAGCTTGCTGTACTGCTCGTAGGCATCCGTCATCCGTCGCGACCGGTCTGCCATCTCGCCCGTGAGGTAGTCCGAGGCGACGACCACCCCCGCCAGCCTGCCGTCCCGGCCGAGAACCGGCGCGGCAGAACGCAGCAGTTCGCCGCCGCCCCCCAGCGGCTCGAAGCCGTGCGTCTCTGCGCTTCCCGACGCGACGCGTTCGGCCAGGCGATCGGCCGAGACCCTATTGTAGTCGGGAGGGAACGACGGGACGCGCACCTCCGCCACCGCCGAGACGTCCGGCCGGGGCCCGCGGCCAAGCACCACGCGGTAGACCTCCACCATGCTGGTGCGCAGCGGCGCGACCTCGGGCTTGATGACTTCGAACACCCTCGTCACGTCGGCGTCCGGAAAGCCCAGCGGCGCGAGGGCGAGCGCGATGCGCTGCGAGGTGTCACTCACCAGCTTCTGCCGCTCGCGGTAGTAGTCCCCGGCCGTCCGGTTGGCCGACGCGACAATCTCCTCCATCGGCGCGTTGAACCAACGGTCGAGATTGGTCCGAATCAGCTCGCTCCCGACGAACAGGACGAGCACCGACGGGATGAGCGTCATGCCGAGCAGGACGCCGACCAGCTTCGACCGGAACCTGGCGAACGGCAGGCCGCGCCGACGCTCGACCATCAGCTTGAGGATGTTCCGCGCGAGGACGAACACCAGCGCGAGGATCATCGCCAGGTCGGCGGCCGACAGGGCGTAGAGCACGAACTCGGTGAGGAAGTCCGGCGAAAACCGCGACGACCGCGATCCGAAGCTGAGCGTCGCGGCGAGCGCCGTCACCAGCAGCGCGATCCCGACGACAATGAGCAGCGGGTTGTCGCGGAACGGGCGCCGCTCGGAGGCCTGCCGCCGCGGCCGCGGCCGGGCCGGGGAAGGCGCCGGGGAAGTGTCCCGCAGGGTAAGCATCTACTGGATCAGCGTGAAGCGCGCTTCGCCGGTCGGCGCGCCATGTTCCCAGGGCCAGAACAGGAGCCAGTTGACCCGCGGCCGCGTGCGGGCCCGCACGCGGACGTAGTACTCGGCGTTCTCTTCGAGCTGTTTTGTGCTGAACAGCGGCAACTGCTTGAACACCGTCATCCACTCCCGCACCTGCTCCTCGTCCTCGGTCAGCCGCGGTTCCTCGCCGCGGCCATCCACGGTGCGAGAGAGCTGGTGCTGACGGGTGAGGTTGTCGTACCGCGCGGTCGCCGTCACCGTCGTCGTGGCCAGCGTGCGGTCGAACCAGAGCGTGCCGCCCCGCCGCAACTCGATCTCATATGCGATCGTCGCGGTCAGGCCGCTCCGGATCGTTGCCTGCAGTTCGCGCGTGAACCCATGGGTCAGCGTGAACGAGACGTGCACGTGGCCGTCCTTCGCCAGCGACTTCACCTGCAGGTCCACCTCGTTCGCCGCGCGCACGGGTCCGCCTATCGCGGCCAACAGCACCAGGCTGGCCACGAGGGGGAGCAGCACGCCGGCGAGCAGTGGCTTCATCATTCGCTCGCGTTCAACAGCTCTTCCAGTTGCTTCCGGAATTCGCCCACGTCGCGGAAGTTGCGGTAGACCGACGCGAACCGGACGTAGGCCACCTCGTCGAGCCCCTTGAGCGCCTGCATGACGAAGAGACCCACCTCAGCGGTGGCGATCTCCTTCTCGGGCCGCTCCTGGAGCGTCGCCTCGACACGGTCGGCCACCTTCTCGAGGGCGGAGACGCTGACCGGCCGTTTCTCGCACGCCTTCAGCATGCCGGCAATGAGCTTCTGCCGCTCGAACCGCTCGCGGCTTCCGTCCTTCTTCACCACCATGTAGGGGATCTCGTCGATCCGCTCGTAGCTAGTGAACCGCCGCCCGCAATCCAGGCACTCCCGGCGCCGGCGAATCACCTCGCCTTCCTTGCTCTCGCGCGAATCGACGACCTTGTCGCCCAGATGACCGCAATACGGGCACTTCACTTGGCTTCCTCCTTCGACGCTCCACCCTCGCTCGCGAGTCGGCGCATGCCGCCAAGCGTCAGTCCTTCCTGCAGCATGAAGAAGATTCCCAACAGCGTCACCGGCACGAACGAGATCGCGTGCAGCACGACCGCGGCGCCGATCGCCTTTTCGGTGGAGGCGTGGTAGAACGACACCACGGCGATCTGGTAGAACTTGTGAAACCCGCCAATCGCGCCCGGCGTGGGCATCGCGACGCCCACGACGAGCAGCGCCATGACCAGGAACGAGCCAACGAACGGCACCTCGACCGAAAACGCCCGGGACACCAGCCAGATCCCGCCCGCGATCGACAACCACAACGGGAACGACCAGGCGAACACCAGGAACAGTTGTTGCGGACGCCGGACGGCACCCAGGCCCAGGGCGAATGTCTGCGCCATCCCGTCCACCAACCGGGCCAACCGCGGCGGCAGCCGACGCTCGACGCGCGCGGACAGGCGGCCAGTCGCCTCCGGGTGCCCCGCCAGGAAGTAGAAGACGGCCAGGATCGCCACCGTGACCGCCGCGGCCGTCAACCCGCCCGCCTGCACCGCCCTGAACACCGCGGGGTCCAACCTGGCGAGCGCGGGATCGGCGGTTAGCAGGAAGACCGCGAACAAGACCAGCACCGTCGCCATGTCGAACACGCGTTCGAGGACCACCGTCGCGAACGCGGCCGTGGCGTTGAGGCCTTCGTGCTGCGCGAGCAGGTAGGGGCGCAGGAACTCCCCGGCCCGGGCCGGCAGCAGAAAACTGGCGGCGAACCCGACGACGGTTGCGCGAAACGCGATCAAGAACCGCGTCGGCCCCAACCCCGCAAGCAGGTACTGCCACCGCATCGCCCTCAGCGCATAGGTCGTCATCGTGGTGACCAGTGCGAGCAGGAGCAGGTCCACCCGCCCCCGGGTCATCTCGGCCCACACCTTGGATAGATCCGCCCCGCGGAGGAACCATGCGAGCAGAGCGACAGCCAGCGCAACGACGACAGCGGTACGAAGATGGGCGCGCATGTCGGGGCAAGGCACTTTACTATAAGATCGCGTCCAAGTCTATGGTGCGCCACTACTTACTGTCCGTGTCCGGCCGGGTGTCAGTGGCCTGAGGCCTGTGGCCAACCCGATCAAGAGGGGCGGACACCGCCGACACCGCCCGCCCACTTGCGAGTCCCCCCGGCAGACCTGTAACATAACCAGCCCTGCGTCTCAACCATGACCGCCAGGCTGAGCCTGGTCCATCGTGAGGTCCCCATGGCGCTCGCTGCTCCGCTCCTCAGCACCTCGTTTCCCGAACTCACGCCCACGCGGCGCGGCAAGGTTCGCGACTTGTACGAGGCCGATGGCGATCTGCTCATCGTGGCCACCGACCGGATTTCCGCGTTCGACTACGTGCTCGGATCGGGGATTCCCGACAAGGGCAAGGTGCTGACGCAGTTGTCCACGTTCTGGTTCAACCTGACGGCCAACGTGGTCCCGAACCACTTGCGGTCGGTGAACCCTGACGAGTTCCCGCCAGCGCTGCGCCGTCACGCCGACGTCTTGCGGGGACGGTCGATGCTGGTGCGCCGAACCGACCCGGTGCCGATCGAGTGCGTGGTTCGCGGCTACCTGGTCGGGTCAGGCTGGGCGGAATACCGCAAGACCGGAACGGTATGCGGCATCGCGCTTCCGCCGGGACTGCGCGAGGCGGACCGACTCCCCGAGCCGATCTTCACGCCGTCCACGAAGGCCGACAGCGGCCACGACATCAACATCAGCGAAGACGAGGCCGCACGCCTGGTGGGGCGCGAGTTGGTGACGACGCTGAAACGGCTGTCCCTCCAGGTGTACTCGACGGGCGCCGCCCACGCCGAAACCAGGGGCATCATCGTCGCGGACACGAAATTCGAGTTCGGCATCGTCGGCGACGACGGGCGGGAGCAGGTCCTGCTGATCGACGAAGTGCTGACGCCCGATTCGTCACGGTTCTGGCCCGCCGACGCCTACAAGCCGGGTGGCAGCCAGCCGAGCTTCGACAAGCAGTACGTCCGCGACTACCTCGAGCAGATCAAGTGGGACAAGCAACCGCCCGTGCCCTCGCTCCCAGACGAGGTCATCGCACGCACCAGGGAAAAATACGTGGAGGCACTGCGGCGCCTGGCGGGCCACGGCGTGGACGAGCGGAGCTGACGTGCACGAACAGCTGGAACGGCTGGTCGATGAGATGGTCGAGCGGGGCATCCTGTTCGACGACGCGGTGGGCGCGTTCGAGCGCAGCTTCATCGCGAAGGTACTCGAGCGCACGGACGGCAACCTCACCTCCGCCGCGCGGGAGCTGCGCATCCACCGCAACACGCTCAGCCGGAAAATGACGGAGCTGAAGATCCGGCGGTAGCCCGCCTCCACCGCACCGTCCCGTCCTTGCGGTCTTCGAGCAGAATCTCCATCTCTTTGAGCTGGTCGCGGAGACGGTCTGCCTCTTTCCAGTTCCTGGCCGCCTTCGCGGCCGAGCGGGCGGCGATGAGCGCCTCGATCTCTTCGTCCAGATTCTCACGCTGCTCGCGGGGCCAGGCGGCGAAGAGGCGATCGGTCTCGTCCAGGAACGCCACCACGAGGTCGCGATCCTCGCGTGTCAGCGCCCGAGAGTCGTCCCGGGCGTTGATGTCGGTCACCAGCGTCAGGAGCGCAGCCAGCGCCTCGGGCGTATTCAGGTCGTCGGCGAGCGACTGCCAGAACTCGTCGCGTGCACGCTTCACGCGCTCCCGCGGATCGATCCCGACGTCCGGCGCCCCTTCCCGGGCCGGTCCAGGTTCCTCCTCCATCCGCCGCCGGAATGTCCGGATGCGGTCGAGCGTCGACCGGGCCGCCCTCAACCCTTCGAAGCTGAAGTTGTACAGCTTGCGGTAGTGGTTGCCCTGGATGGCAAAGCGGAAGGAGATCGGGTCCACTCCCTTGGCCACGAGATCCCGCAAGGTGAAGAAGTTGCCCAGGCTCTTGGACATCTTCTCGCCCTCGACCATGAGGAAGTCGCCGTGGACCCAGTGGTTCACCCACCCGTGACCCAGCGCGCCCTCGCTCTGCGCGATCTCGTTCTCGTGGTGAGGGAAGATGAGATCGACGCCGCCCGTGTGGATGTCGAGCCGCTGACCGAGGAGGCTCAGCGCCATCGCTGAGCACTCGATGTGCCATCCCGGGCGCCCCTTGCCCCACGGGCTTTCCCACCACGGCTCTCCCGGCTTGGTCCCCTTCCACAGGACGAAGTCGCTCACCGAATCTCGGTCGTACTCGTCCGAGTCCACGCTGGTGCCGAGTTGCATCCCCTCGCGGTCGATGTGCGACAGGCAACCGTACTGCGGCAGGTCGTTGACGCGGAAGTACACGCTGCCGTCGCGCTCGTACGCGAGGCCGCGCGTCTCCAGCGCCGTCACCAGCCGGATCATCTCGGTGATATAGCTGGTGGCGCGGGGCATGATCGTCGGCCGCTCGATCCGCAGGGCGTCCAGGTCCTCGAGGAACGCACGCTCGTAGGTGTCGGTGAACGTCCGCATCACCTGCAGGCGGGTCTCGTTGTCGGCGTCGGCCGGCAGCCCCTTCTGGCTGTCGCGGATGATCTTGTCCTCGACGTCCGTCAGGTTCATGCAGAACGTGACCCGGTAGCCGGCGGCCTCGAACGTCCGTCTCAGGAGGTCCTGGAACAGGAACGTCCGCAGGTTCCCGATGTGGGCGTAGTTGTAGATGGTCGGGCCGCAGTTGTAGATCTTGACTTCGCCGGCCGCCAGAGGCGTCACCGGTTCCACCTTGCGGGTCAGCGTGTTGAACAGCGAGATGGCGCGCAGGTCGGTCATGACATCAGCTTCTCATTTTTTCGGGCACTCATGCCACCGGCTGGCCATTGCGTCCGGCAGGCGCGGCGCGGGCGCGACGATTGGACGCGCGCGAAAGAGGCCGCCGCGTCGATCGCCGCCGACCTGGTTGGCCGGCGGTGAGCGCGTGCCCAGGCGACCATCTGCCAGACGATTCGCGGTCTGGGCCCCCCGCAGGCAGGCAGCCTCGGTTCCGGTTCATCCCCCCGCACTCACGCATCGTCTTCAGGGGGCCCCAGTGATCGGGCAGTGGCTCTTCTCCGGGAGTGGTGTCGAGGGCAGCCTTGACACGCCCGTGCGACGGGCTATAATTAGCAGTCGAGCACAATGAGTGCTAACAGTCTCGCGGAGTCGGTTGCTAACGACCGCTCTGTGCGAGTGCCAAACCGCCTCGCGGCTCCCGGGCCGGGGGCACGTCAACTGCCAGTAAGTGGGGGTGACATCGATGAAAGCCAGACCGCTACACGATCGGATCCTCGTCAAGCGCATCGAAGAGGGCGAACAGAAGATCGGGGGAATCATCGTTCCCGATAGCGCCAAAGAAAAGCCGCAGCAGGGCAAAGTGGTGGCCGTCGGCGGCGGCAAGGTCAAGGACGACGGGGGGCGCATCGCCTTGGATGTCAAGGCCGGCGACACGATCCTCTTCGGGAAGTACTCGGGTCAGGAAATCAAGCTCGATGGCGATGAGTTCCTGATCATGCGTGAAGAGGAAGTCCTGGCGATCCTCGACTAGTCTCGTCCCTGATTTCACCAAGTCCTGAACGGAGCAGACAACGATGGCAAAACAGATTATCTACGGCGAGCAGTCACGCCAGGCAATTCTCCGCGGGGTGAACGCCCTCGCGGACGCGGTAAAGGTCACCCTCGGTCCCAAGGGCCGCAACGTGGTTCTCGACAAGAAGTTCGGGTCGCCGCTCATCACCAAGGACGGCGTGACGGTCGCCAAGGAAATCGAACTCAAGAACCCGCTCGAGAACATGGGCGCGCAGATGGTGCGCGAGGTCGCGAGCAAGACGTCGGACATCGCGGGCGACGGCACGACGACCGCCACGGTGCTCGCGCAGGCGATCTACCGTGAGGGCTCGAAGAACGTGGCCGCCGGCGCCAACCCGATGGAACTGAAGCGCGGGATCGAGCACGCGGTCACCGTCGTGATCGAGTCGATCAAGAAGCTCTCCAAGCCCGTCAAGGGCAACATGATCGCGCAGGTCGGCACGATCTCCGCGAACAACGACCGGGCGATCGGCACGATCATCGCCGAGGCGATGGAGAAGGTGGGCAAGGACGGCGTCATCACGGTGGAAGAGGCCAAGACGCTCGAGACCTCGCTCGAGGTCGTCGAGGGGATGCAGTTCGACCGCGGCTACCTGTCGCCCTACTTCGTGACGGATCCCGAGCGGATGGAAGTGGTGCTCGAGAACCCGATCATCCTGATCCACGAGAAGAAGATCAGCTCGATGAAGGACCTGCTCCCGGTCCTCGAGCAGGTCGCCCGCATGGGCCGGCCGCTGCTCATCATCGCGGAGGACGTGGACGGCGAAGCGCTGGCCACCCTCGTGGTGAACAAGCTGCGCGGCACGCTGTCGGCCGCCGCGGTGAAGGCGCCGGGCTTCGGTGACCGCCGGAAGGCCATGCTCGAGGACATCGCGATCCTCACGGGCGGCCGCGCGATTACCGAGGACCTCGGGATCAAGCTCGAGAACATCAAGGTCGAGGACCTCGGCCAGGCCAAGAAGATCACGATCGACAAGGACACCACGACGATCGTGGAAGGCAACGGCACGAGCCAGGCGATCGAGGGCCGCGTGAAGCAGCTCCGCGCGCAGGTCGAGGACACGACCTCGGACTACGACCGCGAGAAGCTGCAGGAGCGGCTGGCGAAGATCGTCGGCGGCGTGGCGGTGATCAAGGTTGGCGCCGCGACCGAGACCGAGATGAAGGAGAAGAAGGCGCGCGTCGAGGACGCGATGCACGCGACCAAGGCGGCCGTGGAAGAGGGGATCGTGCCCGGCGGCGGCGTGGCGCTGCTCCGCGGCGTGAAGGCCCTCAACAGCGTGAAGCTCGAAGGCGACCAGCAGATCGGCGTCAACCTGGTCAAGCGCGCCATCGAGGATCCGATGCGCTGGATCGCCAACAACGCCGGCGTCGAGGGCTCGATCGTCGTCCAGAAGGTGCTCGAGAGCAAGGACGAGGAGTGGGGCTTCAACGCGCAGGAAGAGCGGTACGAGAACCTGGTGCACGCGGGCGTCATCGACCCCGCAAAGGTCGTGCGCACGGCGCTCCAGAACGCCTCGTCGATCGCGTCGCTCCTGCTGACCACCGAGGCGATGGTGGCCGAGATCCCCGAAGAGAAGAAGGAATCCCCGATGCCGGGCGGCGGCGGCATGGGCGGGATGTACTAGAGATCGGATCAGTCGGTGAGCTCGGTCAGTCGGTGAGTTCAGTCAGTCGGTGTGCTCAGTCAGTCGGTGAGTTCAGTCAGTCGGTGAGTTCAGTCAGTCGGTGAGCTCAGTCAGTCGATGAGCCCGGTCAGTCGACGGATCGGGTCAGTCGAAAACTGCGGTCGCCAAGACATGAAGGCCCGGTGGGCTTGCGCCTGCCGGGCCTTTTCTTTCGGCACGCCACACGCGGGAGAGGTGCGCCAGCAAACCTTTCCACGGGATGAAGGGAACGATGCGGGAGGGCGGGAGCCGCGTGGCGCTCATCGCCAACTGGCCCGGCATGACACCGGCTGGCGTGGTCAATCACGACCTGACGGACTTCAGCGACTTCTTCCCCACGTTTGCCGACCTGGGCCGGGCCAAGCTGCCCGCGAACCTGACGATCGACGGCCACAGCTTTGCCGCGCCGCTGACGGGACGGAAAGGCGCGCTCGGCGCGAAGCCGGCTCCAGGCGGTCCTCGATCAGCATCCCGCCGCCAAGGGCAAGGGCAAGCGCGCGACGCGCAAGGGACCGCAACAGCAGGCGCAGAAGAAGAAAAAGAAGGTCGCGTAGCTCCCTGGCCACGACGCGACCTCGCGGCGCAGTGAGGCGTGCCGTCTACCGGTAGGCCGCGTGGAAGGCGGCCAGGCGCTCCACCACCTGCTCGATCTTTCTCGTCGGCGGCAGGATGGTGGTCCGGAAGTGCGCGGTGCCCGGGATCTGCCCGAACCCGGTGCCTGGCACCACGCAGATGCCGGTCTGTTCGAGCAGCGTCATGCAGTACTCCTCGTCCTTGCGCCCCGCCGGCAGCGTGATGCGCGGGAAGGCATACATCGCGCCGGCCACGGCGTTGCACTGAATGCCCGGGATCCGGTTCAGCCCGTCGGCCAGCAACGTGGCCCTGGTCTTCAACTCGCCGAGGATGCCGTCGCGTTCCTGCGCGTAGCGATCGTACGACGGCTCGCCGGGTTTCGGCGGACGCACCATGCAATAGGTGGCCACCTGGCCGGTGAGATTCGCACAGAGCGACACCGACTGCAGCTTGGTGATCTGTGCCACGACGTCGGCCGGCACGTTCCGCACTTCCATGTAGCCGCCGCGCTGTCCGCACTCGCCCAGGAATCCCTTGGAGCACGAGTGGAAGCTGAAGAGGCTGACGTCGGCCTCGCCCGTCTCCGTCATCACGCGCGCAAACGAGACGAAGCGATCGCCTTGCAGGTACACGTTCTCCTGGTAGACCTCGTCGGCGAGAATCGCCAGGTCGTGCGTCTTCGCGAAGTCGATCAGCATCTCGATGTTGTCCCGATCGAGCACAGAGCCGGTCGGGTTCCCTGGGTTCAGCGCGCAAATCGCCTTCACCCTCACGCCGTAGCGACGCGCCTCCTGGAGGCTCTCCGCCAGCATCGACTGACTCAACTTCCAATCGTGGCCCTCGTCGAGGTAGTAGCCAACCTGCTTCCCCTCGTAGAGCGTGATGGTGGCGCTATACAGCGGGTACTGCGGGATCGGAATCATGATCCCGTCCTGCGGGCCGCTGATCAGCATCCGCAGCGCGGTCTGAACGCCCTTTGACGCGCCGTCGGTCAGGTAGATCGCCTCGGGATCGGCTTCGATGGCGTCGCGCTCGCGGATGAACTCGGCCACCGCCTCCCGGATGAACCGCACGCCCTTGCTCTCCGAATACGCGCCGAGCCCGTACCTGGTGCCCTTCAAGATCCTCCCGGCTGTCTCGATGACGTCGGGCGGAAACAGGTCGCCGGCCCGATGCATGAGGTCCGGGTACTGGCACAGCGCGAGCACCTGCCGCAGATACGTCAACGGGCGCTGCTCGAGCGCCTGCGGGTTCCCGATGTTGCAGTAGATGATCTCCTGTCCCTGGCGCTCCAGTTCCTGCGCGCGGGCGACGATGGGTCCACGAACGGCGTACTCCGTTTCGAGGACGGCCTTGCCGATCTCCTTCAGCTGGATGGTCATGATGGTCCTTTCGGGAGGAGCCAGGGGGGCGCGTGTGGACGACCGGCGACCTCGCACTGCAGATTCTTGCGGAAACACGCGACGGAATCAACGTGAGCGGGAAAACGGCGTAAAAACGGTTCACTCGAGGCGCAGAGCACCCAGGTAGACGTGCGTTGGCTCCACAAGCCGATATGCAAACAGGATCACGCCGCGAATTCGCCGTAGGTCCATCTCCCGGCGATCGGGCGCCATTCGAATCTCGTCGATCGGAATCGCCACGCGGTTGATGCCCGGGTGGATGACAAGCGATCGATTGAAGCGATCGGCCGTGCGCTGATCGTGGGCAGCATCGTGGACGCGGACCACCAGCGACAGCGGCCGGTCGAGGTCCGAGACGACGGCGAACACCAGGCGGCGATACCCGCGCCAGTCGGGATACGGCTCATCGAAGGCGATGCCAGGATAGGTGCCCGGCTCGAGGTCGAGGCGCGCGAGCAGCTCGCCGGTCGCCGCCAGCCCTCGAGGCACCATGGAGGCGGGCGTCAGCGTGCTGCCGCTCGGCTCCACGAGACGGCGCTCCCACCATGAACCGTCCAGGGCGAACAGCGTCGGGAAGGCCCGATCCCTGGCCGCATACAACGCCGCGGTCATGGCCAGGTGCGCGCCCGCTGCCGCCAGGAGCACCAGGGCGACAGCCACCGCCGACAACCGGCCGCGCCGAGTGTGAATCGGCCCGGCGCCCGGCGCGCCCCACGGCACGGCCGCGGCAAGCAGCAGGAACGCCCCCGCACCCGCGATGTCTCGAAGGAAATCCTCGATCGACGCCTCGCGGTTCGCCTGGAAGACCTGGAGGCACTCGGTCGCCGCGCCGACCACCAGCGTGACGACAAACGCCGTCCACCACGTCCGCGAACCATGATCCGGCCGAGTGCGTATTCGCAGGAGCCCGAGGAGAGAGAGCGCCACGAGGCCGAACAGCGGCGTGTGGCCCGCGTCGAAGAGCGCGTCCCAGAAACGCGTGCGCTCCGGGGCGTCACCGAGGATCAGGAACAGCAGGAGACCAACCAGCAGGAGGATCCAGGCACCCGCGTGCACGAGAGGCCCTCGTGGGTGGCCATCGCGTCCCGCCGTCGTGAGCGCTTGCGGTTCTTGCACTCAGCGGAGGGTGAACGTCAGCTCGATCGAGACGAGGACGGCGACCGGCTGGCCCTGTCTCTTGCCGGGGACGAAACGCCACTGCTTGGCGGCTTTGATCGCCTCCTGGTCGAGCCCGAAGACAGGGTCCAGCGACTTGACAATCGACACCTGGCCGACCGTGCCGTCGGGAAGAACCACGCACTCCAGGACAACCGTGCCCTGGATCTTGGCGCGCATGGCGTCGGCGGTGTACTGCGGCTTGACCTCGCGCAACACGGCAGGGCTTTCGATGCCGCTGCCGGGACGATAGGGGCCACCTCCGGTGCCGCCGCCCCACCCCGGGCCAAGCCCGGACCCTGTGCCAGAGCCTATTCCGGTCCCCGTGCCGGTTCCCGATCCGCCGCCACTTCCCGGCCCCTGCGACAGCGCCGACGCCAGGCCATCGAGCGATCCAGGCACCCTCAGCGACGCGTCGGCCATCGTCTTGGCCGGGATCTCGAACGCCGGCGGTGGCGGGGGGGTGTCGCTTGGTTTGACCTGGGGCATCGGCAGGGCGACCGGCCTGGTGACCGGAACCGTGATCTTGTCCCGGCCCGGCAATTCGGCCTTGCGCGGCGGCGCCGGCATCCGGTTGCCGCCACCACCGCCGCCACCACCCGGGCCGGGCTGGTTCAGCCAGACGATATCGTGGAACGGCATCATGTCCGCCGGTAACGCCGTCATGCCACCGGCGGGCGCGTATCGGAGGAACGCCAGCACAAGGGCGACAGCGACGAGGTGTACCACCACCGAGAAGGCGGTGCGTTCCCAGACGGCCTGGACGGTATCTGGACCGGTTCCGGCGTACTGCCGGGAAAACAGTTCTGGCAGGCTCGGGGTCTCCACGGCGGTAGACACGTGCCCGATAGGCGCGTCGTCGCCGTTCTTACTTGTCGCGGTGTCAGGCATCGGTCGAGGCCGTCACTTCCTTCCAACAATGATCCGGCACCAAGCCTCCACGGGCAAATGCAAATCAAATGCCTTCAGCCCGGTCGCCGATACCCAAGAAATTGGATGGGGCCGGGAACGTCACGCAGCAGCCACGTCCGGACACGACCTCTCAACAGGACATCGACAGCACCGCCCGTCGAATCAACCGTGCCCTACTCCTCTATTACGACGCGAAGTCAGCTGCGTTTCTGTTCAGAGCCGGCCAGTCCACGCGCCGATAGCGGCGTTGCCGCCTCCGTAGCAGTGCAGCGTCGACAACGCGTCCGCGGCCCTCGGCTCGCTTCGGACCGCCACCAGGACGCCGCCGCGCACGGTCAGCGTCTCGAAGATGCGACCGTCGTGCGGCTGGAATCCGACCCGTTTCAGGCTTGATGCCAGGCCGACCTTCGCCAGGTTGCCGGCACCAGCGTCCAGCGCCGACAGCAGGCTGCCCGCGCCGACGGCCGGGCCGATCCCCTGCAGGTCCATCTTGTCGGGCGTCCTGCCAAACACCTTCTGAAGCAGTCCGGACGTGTCGGGGCTCTCCTTGGCCAGCACCGTCAGCGCCTCAGCTGGAAATCCCTGGCGCTTCAGCGCGTCGATCCCGCGCTCCGCCGAGGCCACATCCTTGAAGACCCCAATCGTGAATCGACCGGTTTCCACATCAGCCACTCAGCACCTCGTCGAAAAGGCCATCGTCGAACCCAACATTGGCACGTCGCCAATCAGACGGCATGACCTTACTGTAAGCTTGATGGCGACATGCTTCAAGCCCGCGGCTTCGATTCCAGTACAATGGTACGATCCAACGGGTGGTCGCGGGTGAGACCGGAAGGACCTGACACATGGGACAGCTTGGATTTCCTGAACTGCTGCTGATCGCGGCCATCCTGGCGCTGGTCTTCGGCGCCAATCGCCTGCCGGAACTCGGCCGTGGCCTGGGTAAGGCCATCCGCGGTTTCAAGGAGGCCACCAGGACCGACGACCACCGCAGCCCACCCGCCTAGTACAACGTCCAACAACTTCGCTTCGAACGTCGGGTCAGGGGTGAATGTGAAGCTGCGGGCGTGATGGGGCTGCAATCCCGATTCGACCAGGACCTCGTGAACGGTCGCAGCCGGCAACGCCAGATCGCGGGCCAGCGTCCGGTCGGTCCACCGGCTATGGGCCTCGGGCTGCTGACAGACGCGAGTTTGGATCCGCTGCCACACATCCGGGCCGTGCTTGGGCGGACGGCCCGGACGTGGCGCATCCAGCAAGACGGTTGACGCTAGCGCCGGTCCCGCGGCGCCGAACAAGACAGGTACGACTCCAGCATCGTCACCAGTTCGTCGACGAAGCTTGTCCGGGAGATGATTTGCTGATCCGGATGGGCCGCGAACCGATGGGTCAAGCTCTCGACGGTCTGCACGACCACGAAGCCGGCCTGTTCCAGGTGTGCGCGCCGGACCTCGGAGTACAAGCGCAGAAGGCCAGCCAAGGTCTTGGCGGCGGCTCGTTCGGCCTCGAGCAGCGCCTGGTGGACGCGATCGGGCAACGGCGTGTCCTCGAGCAGGATGTGCTGCAACTTTGGCCGCTCGGAGTGCATCTCCAACATCCCCGTCACGTAGTCGTGGAGTGCCGCGCGCAGTCCATGCTGTTCAGCAACCATGTGGTCCACCCATTCGTGGAGGCGGTGGTCGGTCTCGGCGATGTGCCGCTCGAGTAACGCCACGGCGATCGCCTCCTTGCTCGGGAAATACTGATACAGCGTTCCGATGGACACTCCCGCCCGCTCGGCGATGCGGTTGGTGGTCCCAGCCGCGTACCCATGTGCCTCGAAGACCTGAGCCGCGGCAGAGAGGATTCCGTCTACCGTCGCCCTCGATCGCTTCTGGACCGGCGGTTTTCTGGGCTCGAGGCGCTGTTTATGAGCCGTCATGGGCACCAGTCTGAATGCGAGTAGACTGAACGTGAATAATTGCTCACAATAGCTGTGCCGTCAACCATCCAGTTTGGTTGGCCTTCCTGGAGGAATCGTGAGCGAGCCAAACCAGAACACGAGCGAAACGCCCAACACTGGCACGCGGACCACCAGCGCCGTGCTGAATCTCAGCGGGCTGCCAGGGCTCGGCGAAGAGGACGCCCGGGCGCGGTTGCAGCAGGAGGGGCCGAACGAGCTTCCCGCGCAGAAGAAGCGGAGCGTGTGGTCCATCGGTTTCGACGTGGCTCGTGAGCCCATGTTCCTCATGCTCGTCGCTGCGGGCAGCTTGTACCTCCTCATGGGCGAGCCAGCCGATGCCCTGATGCTGCTCGGCTTCGTGTTCGTGGTCATGGCCATCACCATCATCCAGGAGCGGCGCACGGAACGAGCCCTGGAGGCGCTGCGAGATCTGTCGAGCCCCCGAGCCCTCGTCATTCGTGATGGCGTGCATCGGCGCATTGCAGGCCGCGAAGTGGTGCGGGGTGACCTCGTCGTCCTGTGCGAGGGCGACCGCGTCCCCGCGGATGGTCTTCTGCGACGAGCGATCAACCTGGCTTCGGATGAGTCGCTGCTGACCGGAGAGTCCGTTCCCGTCAGGAAGGTCCCGTCGGTCGACGCCCTGGCACTCGACAGGCCTGGTGGCGACGATCTGCCCTCGGTGTTCTCTGGAACCCTGGTTACCGCCGGGCAAGGCATTGCCGAGATTGCGGCCACGGGCCTGCGCTCAGAACTCGGCAAGATCGGCGAGGCGCTGGAGCAGGTCGAACCGGAGCCGACCCTCCTGCAGAAAGAGACGGGGCGCCTGGTGCGCACCTTCGCCACCGTGGGGCTCATGGCGTGCGCGCTGGTGGTGGTGGCCTTCGCGTTCACGCGCGGAGGCGGTGCCGACGTCTGGAAGCAGGGCTTCCTCGCCGGCATTGCGATGGCGATGGCCACGCTTCCCGAAGAGTTTCCGGTCGTGCTGACGGTCTTCCTGGCGCTGGGCGCCTGGCGGATCTCTCGCAGTCACGTGCTCACGCGGCGGATGCCGGCGGTCGAGACGCTGGGGGCTGCCACGGTCCTGTGCGTCGACAAGACGGGCACGCTCACGCAGAACCAGATGACCCTGCGACAGCTCGGCGTGTCCAGCAGCGCCTTCGACCTCGCGACGCTCCGTGGCGCGCTCCCGGAGGATCTGCACGGCCTCCTCGAGCACGCGATCCTGGCAAGCAAGCGCGACCCCTTCGACCCGATGGAGCGGGCGCTGCACGAGACGGGAGACCGACAGATCAAGGACACAGAGCATCTGCATCCGGGCTGGTCGCTCACACGGGAATATCCGTTGACCCCAGGCCTGCTTGCGGTGAGCCATGCCTGGTGCACCGGGAACGACGACGAGGTGGTGGTGGCGGCGAAGGGCGCGCCCGAGGCCATCGCCGATCTCTGCCACCTGACACCGGCGCAACATGAGTCGCTGTCGCGGGACGTGGCGACCCTAGCGTCCAAGGGCCTTCGAGTTCTTGGCGTCGCGCGAGGCGTCACGTGCATGGGAAGCCTCCCCGAGGAGCATCACGACCTGTCGCTCCAGTTCGTCGGATTACTTGGGTTCGAGGACCCGTTGCGGCCAACCGTCCCTGCCGCGGTCGCCGAATGCCAGGCCGCCGGAGTGCGCGTGGTGATGATCACGGGTGACTATCCCACGACCGCCCAGAGCATCGCCCGCCAGGCGGGGCTTGCGAACTGCGAGACGGTCATCTCCGGACCCGAGCTCGACCGAATGTCGGACGAGGATCTGGCCCGGCGTATTCGGGACGTGCAGGTCTTTGCCCGCGTGGTTCCCGAGCAGAAACTGCGCATCGTCACCGCATTGAAGGCAAACAAGGAGGTCGTCGCCATGACCGGCGACGGGGTCAACGACGCCCCGGCGCTGAAGGCCGCGCACATCGGCATCGCCATGGGCGGTCGCGGCACGGACGTGGCCCGCGAGTCCGCGGCCCTTGTGCTGCTGGACGATGACTTCTCGTCCATCGTGGCCGCCATCCGTCTCGGCCGGCGCATCTTCGACAATATCAAGAAGGCGATCGCCTTCATCCTGGCGGTGCATGTGCCCATCGCGGGCCTGTCGATGCTGCCGGTCTTCTTCGCCGACTGGCCCCTCCTCCTGCTGCCGGTCCATATCGTGTTCCTGGAGCTGATCATCGACCCCTCGTGCTCCCTCATCTTCGAGGCCGAGGAGGCCGAGGCCAACGTGATGCACCGGCCGCCCAGGAGAACGGATGAGCGGCTGTTCTCGACGCGGACCATCGGAATCGCCGTGATGCAGGGGGTCAGCGCTCTCGTGGTCTGCCTGGGGGTCTTCCTGCTCGCTCGGGCCGACCATTCCGCGGACGCCGCCCGCGCACTGACGTTCGCGACCCTGGTCGTGGCTTCCATCGTCATCATCCTCGTCAACCGGTCTTGGACACGCTCCGTCTTTGCGATGCTGCGTGTCCCCAACGCCGCGCTGCGCTGGGTCGTGCTCGGCGCCAGCGTCTTCCTCGCGGTGGTTCTTGTGGTCCCGTTCGCACAGCGACTGTTTCACTTCGCACCGCTTCACGCGACGGACCTCGTCCTCAGCCTCGGGGCCGGGTTGGTCTGCGTCCTGTGGTTCGAATTGGTGAAGCTCGCAGGATGGCACGAGCGGGTTCACGCATGAGCCCGAACCGTCGGAAACCGCGTAGCAACCGACCCACAGCGGCCACCACGATGCTGAACTCCTCGATCTCTCGCACCTGGCGCATCGTCTGCTCGCCAACAAGAAGCTTCTGATTCTGGCAGGCGTCGTGCTCCTGTCGGTCATTGCGCTTGTCGCCATCTTCGTGCTGTCGCTGCTTGGCCAGGTCGTCGACTACGCCGGCAAGAGCGGGCTCAACGGCGTGATCGACCGCGTGTGGCAAGGGATGGGTGGTGGCAAGGAGGTACGCCTGATTCAGATCAGCGTACGCACGTCGCCGACGCGCCGGGTGATCCGCTCACGGTCCAGGTATTCGAGCAGCGGGATCGCGTATTTTCGCGAAATCCCGTAGCGCTCCTTGAACGTCGCCACATCGATGCGCGCCTGGCTGCTCCCTGCCCCGTCCTTCAACGCCGCCATCTCCTGCCTGAGCTGCTCGAGCGCCTGCTGGTGGAAGAAGATGACATCGAGCTTCACCAGCACCTTCTGACGGACCAGCAGCTTGACGATGCGGTCCATGACCTCGGCGCTGACGCCGTGCGCCTGCGCCACGTCGCGCGGGGCCGGACTCTTCAAGCCGGCGGCGAGGAACGCGGCCTCAGTGGCCTGACGCGCGTGCTCCTCCTCGTCCGTCAGCGACACGCGATGGGAGGCCAGCGCCAGGCGCTCCCGGCCGGTGACCTTGCGCGCCTGCTGGAGGTCGGACAGGACGCGATCGAACACGCCCTCCCCCGCCTTCGCACACACGCGTTCCCGCACTTCCTCGCGCGGCATCCCCTCGGACAGCGGCTCGGCGCGGTGGTGGTCGCCCAGCCGTGTCAACACGGCGCGCGTGAGCGTCTCGAGGACCGCGGGTGACACGAGCACGTCTCCGGCCCTGACCGCCATGCCGGCACGCGAGAGGCGTTCGATCGCGTCGCCGGTCTGCTCCGGCTCGAACCCGGCCCGGCTGACCAGCGCGGCCACGCTCAACCCGACCGCGCCGCGTTCGGTGACCATCACCGCCACCGCCCGGTCCGCCGCCTCGGTCGGCGCGAGGCCACCCGGGTCGAGCTTCTCGAACCGGTCGCGCGCCACCGCTGTGCGGATGGCGCTACGCGCCGGGTGCGGGTCGAGCACCAGGCCGCCGGCGATCGTGATCGGCGGGGAATACGCGCGCAGGATGAACCGGTCGCCGCGGGACAGCACGGCGGGCGCCTCGAGGCGCACGCGAACGTAGGCGTCCTCACCCCCGGGGACTTCGGCCCCCGGCAGGAGCGTGACATCCGTGTGTCCGGCGGGGCGGCCTGACGGCAGGACTGCCGCGATCGCCACGCGCCCGAGGATCTCGCTCGTGCCCTGGTGGAAACGCACACGCGACCCGTGGCGCAGCGCGCGGACGCTGGACACCACCTGCAGCCGGGCGTCGATCATGCGCGTGGGCTCCAGCGTCCCCGGCGTCAGGAGCGAATCGCCCCGCCCGATCTCCTCGAGCTCGATGCCTCCGAGGTTCAAGGCCACGCGCTGCCCGGCCTCGGCGGCAGGCACCGGCTCGCCGTGCACCTGCACGCCCCGGACCTTGACCCGCCGGTGCCCCGGCAGCATCGCCAATTCGTCGTCCAGGTGCACGCGCCCGGACAGCAGCGTCCCGGTCGCGACGGTCCCGAACCCCTTGACGGAGAACGCGCGGTCGATCGGCATCCGGACAGCTCCGGACGCCGCCCGTCGCCGCGCGCGTCGCCCGAGGTCCACGAGCGCCTGCTTGAACGCCTCGAGTCCTTCACCGCTCCGGGCGGACACGGCCACGATGGGAGCCTCCGCGAGAAAGGAGCCCGCGACCAGGTCCCGCGTCTCCATCTGCACGAGCTCGATGGTGTCCGGGTCGGCGAGATCCGCCTTGGTGATCGCGATGAGGCCGTCGGGCACGGCGAGGAGACGGCAGATCTCGAAGTGTTCCCGCGTCTGCGGCATCACCGACTCGTCGGCGGCCACGACGAGCACCACCGCGTCGATGCCCCCGACGCCCGCGAGCATGTTCTTGACGAACCGCTCGTGGCCAGGCACGTCCACGAACGAGAAGGCGAACTCGCCCGTCGTCCAGTGAGCGAACCCAAGATCGATCGTGATCCCGCGCGCCTTCTCCTCCTTCAGGCGGTCGGGATCGGTTCCCGTCAGCGCGAGCACGAGGGCGCTCTTGCCGTGGTCGATGTGGCCTGCGGTACCGATGATGACGTGGCGTATGGGCATGACTTGGTCGGAGGACAGAAGACGGAATCCAGAGTCCGGAACTTGGTCCCTGATGCGCGAAGTCTTCGACGTCGGGGAAAAGAAATCGTGGTTGTCCGCCGAAGGCCGGGAGCCGGATCACCGCCGGCCGCGACGACGGGCGTTTTGTCCGGGACGCGGCCGCTTGCGCAGCGCTTCCCGCTTCGGGGCCACCTGGCTGCGCCGCGGTCCACGTCGCCGCTCGTCCTGCCGGACCGCCTCGAGGATCTCGACGAGCCCCAGCTCGATCTGCCGCTTTCCGAGATCCACGCGAACCAGGCGCACCCGCACCAGGTCGCCCAGCCTGTACACCTTGTGCGTGTTCTCGCCCCGCAGGGTGTGCGTCGTCTCGAGGAAGCGGTAGTAGTCGTCCGCCATGGTGGACACGTGCACCAGCCCCTCGACGACGTGCTCGACCAACTCGATGAACAGGCCGAACGAGGCGACGCCGGTGATGTAGCCGTCGAACTCGTCGCCGACTTTGTCGCTCATGAAGCGGACTTTCTTCCACTGCACGAGCTCGCGCTCGGCTTCGTCCGCCCGCCGTTCACGGTCGGAGGTGTGGCGCGCGATCTCGGGCAGGTCCTCCTGGAGTTCCTCGCGGTCGGCCTCGTCCAGGGTCGCCTGGCGCGCCGCGCGAAGCAGCCGGTGCACGACGAGGTCCGGGTAGCGCCGGATGGGTGAGGTGAAGTGCGTGTAGCTCGAAAAGGCCAGGCCGAAGTGCCCCAGGTTGGCCGGCGCGTATCGCGCCTTCTGCATCGTGCGGAGCATCAGCACCGCGATGGGCCGCTCCTCGGGCTTGCCATGGATCTTCTGCAGCAGCGCCTGGAAATGGCGTGGCCGAACGGTGTGCGGAGGGACGGCGAGGCTGTACCCCAGGCTCGAGACGAACTCCTCGAACTTCTCGACCTTCAGCGGGTCGGGCTGCTCGTGAACGCGGTACAGTCCCGGCACCACGCTGGTGTCCAGGAACTCCGCCACCGTCTCATTGGCGAGGAGCATGAACTCCTCGATGATCCGGTGCGCGATGTTCCGCTCGGAGGCGACGATCGCCTCCACCCGGCCCGCGTCGTCGAGCACCACCTCGGCCTCGTCGAAGTCGAAGTCGATCGAGCCGAGGCGATGGCGCCGCTCGTTCAGGACCTGGAACAACTCGCGCATCAGTTCGAACAGCGGCACGAGCGGCTCGTATCGGGCCGCGATGGCGGGATCGGCGCCGGTCAGGATCGCGTTGACGTCGGAATACGTCATCCGCTCACGGGTCCGGATGATCCCGTCGTGGAATTCGTGGCGCACGACCGTGCCGCGGCGATCGACTTCCATGAGGCACGATTGCACGAGCCGATCGACGCGGGGGTTCAGGCTGCACAGGCCGGTGGCCAGCTCTTCCGGGAACATGTGCAGCGCGCGGTCAGGGAAGTACACGGACGTGCCGCGCTCGTACGCCTCTCTGTCGAGCGCGCTCCCCTCGAGGACATAGTGCGAGACGTCCGCGATGTGGACACCGAGCCAGAAGTGTCCATTGTCCAGCCGCTCGATCGAGATCGCGTCGTCGAAATCCCGCGCGTGCTCACCGTCGATCGTCACGATGTCGAGGTGACGAAAATCGGTGCGCCCGGCCAGGTCCTGCTTGCGGGCATGCATGGTCCGCGGCGACCCGCGGCCCTCGAGCATGCGGCGGGCCTCAGCCACCGCTTCCTGGCCGTGCTGGTCGGGCAATCCGTACTTGCGGGTGATAATGGTGGCGTCCACGCCCGGGTCATCGATGTTCCCCAGGACTTCCGTCACGCGCCCGATCGGCCCGCGCGTGGCCGTGGGCCAGCTGGTGATCTCGACCGTCACCATCTGGCCGGCCCGCGCGCCGCCCGATTCGGCGGGCGGAACCGCCACCTCGGTCAGCAACCGCTGGTCGAACGGCGCGACGAAGCCGAGGCCAGCCTGGTCGGTGTCGAATCGACCGACCACCGTCGCGTTCGCGCGGTCGAGGATCTTGACGATGCGTCCCTCGGGCCGGTCGCCTCCGCGGCAGCGTTCGATCCGCGCCACGACGCGGTCACCGTGCATCGCCTCCTTCATGTTCGGAGCGGCGATGAAGACGTCACGTTCGGCCGGGTCCTTCGACCGCTCCGGAATCACGAACGCGTACCCGCCGGCGTGGGATTGGAGGCGGCCGACGACCAGGTCCATCTTGTCGGCGAGGCCGTAGCGTTTGCCGCGAACCTCGATCAGATCGCCGTCTGCGACGAGCGACTCGAGCTGCCGACGGAACCCCGGACGCTCCTCGCGGGGCACCTGGAGAAGCTGCATCAGCTCGCGGGACGACGCAGGGTGCTGCGCGCGTTCGCGAACCAGCCGAAGAACGTCGTCTCGTGTGAGCACGCGCGGCCTACTTTCCGGAAGCGGCGCCAGCCCGGGCGAGCGCCTTCAGCGCGTCGCCGACGCGCGAGTTCGCGGCCTGGTCAACGCCGCCCGTCAGTTGCTGTGCCTCGCCGGCCTTCACGAGCGCCTCGCGCACGGCCGCGGTCTCATCGGCACGCCCCGCCTGCTCCAGCAGTCCCTCCGCGATGCCCATCGACTTCTTGGCCCGCTCGATGTTCGCGCTCGCCCGGCCGAAGTTCAACTCGAACACGTCTACGCGCGCCTGCCAGAGCGACGCGCGCGCTTCGGCCAGCTGCGCGTGCAACTCGGCCGCGCGCGCATGTTCTTCGGCCGCCCAACGGCCCGCCGCGCCCCACAGCCACCCCGCGCCGATTGCCACCACCAGAGCGAGCAGTGCCAGCAGCGTCATCTTCATCTTGCTCATCGAGCCCCTCCTAACTTCGACGTCGCGACTGCATCCGAGACCATTATCTGACAGATCCGACCACGGCTGTCCAAGCCGGCGGACGACGTTCTTGACCAGGACTGAGATCCGACGAGGCATGACAGGGCCGCAGGCTCCGCCCGCGGCTGCCGCCTGGCGCCAGCAACAGAACCTGGATGTCGCCGACGTTGGTATCGGTGGGACCGGTGATCACCAGGTCGCCGAGCGCCTGGAAGTAGGTGTAGGCGTCGTTGTTGCGGAGGTAGGCATCGACGGCGCCGAGGCCCGCCTCCTCGCTCCGGCGAAACGTGCTCTCGTCGGCCATGGCCCCGGCAGCGTCCGTTGGACCATCCACGCCATCCGTGCCGCCGCTGAGCAAGGCGGCGGGTCTCCCGAGACCCGCCAGCGCACCGACAACCGACAGGACCAGTTCCTGGTTCCGGCCGCCCCGGCCGAAGCCAGTCACGCGAACCGTGGTTTCGCCCGTCGCGATGACGCATGTTTCCGCGCTCGCGTTGTCGGCCAGGCGCACCGACTCCTCCACGAACCTGGGACCCGCGACACGAGCCTCGCCGACCACCGGCTCCGGCCGGACCATGGCGCGGTATCCCATGGCCTCGGCGGCCCTCGCAGCGCCGGCGGCGGCATCCGTGCGGGAGCCGATGACCCGCGTGGTGACGTGGCCCAGACGCGGATCGGCGGGCTTGGGCGTTTCCGGCAGCACACCGTTTGCGCCGCGCCGCAGAAGCGTCACGACCGCCTGCGGGTAAGCCTCGACGCCGCCAAAGCGCGCCAGAATGTCGAGGGCCTCCGCGAACGTGCCGGGGTCGGGAACCGTCGGCCCGGAACCGATGATGCTGAGGTCGTCATCAACCACGTCGGAAATCGCGAACGCCAGCGTCGGCGCGACGGCTGCGGCCGCCAGTTGTCCGCCCTTGATGGCGGAGAGGTGCTTCCGCACGGTGTTCAGCGCGTGGATGTCGGCACCAGCCAGGAGCAACCGCCGCGTCGTCGCCTGTTTATCCTGGAGCGTGATGCCGGGGCGCGGGAGCGCCACCAGCGATGAGGCCCCGCCCGACAGGAGCACGAGCAGGAGATGATCGGCGGGGACACTCCGCGCCAGTGCCAGCGCGCGCTCGCCGGCCGCGACGCTTCGCGTGTCAGGAACCGGGTGGCTGCTCTCCAGCCAGACGAGCGGCGACGTCAGGTCGGCCGGGCCGTGAGTCCCGACGGCGATGCCGGCGACGATGCGAGCGGCGCCGGTCCATCGACCGAGCGCGGTGGCCATGTGGGCCGACGCCTTGCCGAGAAGAAGGACATGGACCGGACGGTCCAGCAGGTGGCGGTGTTCGGGGAAAGCAAGAGCCGATTCGAGCAAGCGCGGCGCGCTCGACGCCTCCACGGCCGCTCGAAAGATTGCGAGAAGGTCCCGACGAAAACGTGTGAGGAGGGGGCTCAGTTCACCTTCTTCGGGTCGGACCAGGCCGACAGATTCGTCACGACATCGAATTGTCTCAGCAGGTGGCCCATCAACTGGTCAGCGTCCTTCGACCGGCAAAGTTGATCAAGGCGAGCGAGCAATCGGCCGAGTGCCTGCTCGGCCGATGAATACGCGCGCTCCGAATAGTACTCGCGCTGGCGACGGAGGCAGCGCTGATGCTTGATCAGTTCCTCGCGGTAGAAATCAATCTGGATACCCGGACGCTGAACGCTTGATGGCCACTGGTCGGTCACGAAGCCATGCATGCGACTCCTTAAGCAGTCAGGGAAATCACGGTAGGCACTTTCCAGTCTAGTGGTGGCCCGAGTACCTGTCAACGGCGACCAAATCACTCCGGGCACTCGGTCGTCATCGCAGACGTCGCGCGGCCACGAGACCGCCGACGCAGCCGACGAGCATCCCGCCCAGCAGGATCAGCGCGACCGCACCGGCCGAGAGGAACTGGATCGCGTTCCCGTCCACCAGGCCCGAGGCGACGGCCGCCAGAGGTGGCCGCGCCAGATCGAGGCCGGCGCGAAGGAGCACGAGGGCCAGGATCGCGCCCGAGCCGCCCTGGATGATCCCCTCGCACACAAAGGGGCCGCGGATGTACGACATCGGCGCGCCCACCAGTTCCATGATCTCCACCTCGTCGCGACGCGCGTAGAGCGCGAGCCGGACGACGTTGGTGACGGTCAGCCCGGCGGCGAGAACCAGCACCGCCGCCAGCGAGAGGCCCGCCCACCGGATGAACACGATGAGCGACGCGAACCGGTCCAGCCATTGGCGGTCGTATCGAACGTCAGCCACGCCGGGCATCGTCCGCAGGCGTGTCGCGAGCGTCTCGAGGGCAGAGGCGTTGACCGCGGACGAACCCAGCCTGACCTCGAACGACGCCGGAAACGGATTGTCCGGAGCGCCGGCCGTCGCGGGCGCCAGTTCGGGGAAATCGCGCCTGAACCTGGCGAGCGCCGCCTCTTTCGTTACGACGTCCACACCGGCGATTGAGGCATCGGCCCGGAGCGCCCGTTCGACCGCGCCGCGCTCGACCGGCGTGGCTTCGTCGCGGAGGTAGACGGAGAACTCGGCCGATCGGCTCCACTCGCTCACCGTGCGCTCGAGGTTCGCGCTGAGGAGCAGGAACAAGCCGAGCACGAAAAGCGCGATCGTGATCGTGAGGATGGACAGGACGCTGGAACGGCGACCGCGCCACAGGCTGAGACACGCCTCGGAGAGGAAGTACTTCAGGCCGCCGATCACGCGCCACCCCCGCCGGTCATGCCGTCTCCACGAGTCGGCCGTGGTCGAGCGTGATCGCCCGGCGTCCGACGTGCCGAATCAATTCACGGTCATGCGTCGCCACGAGGACGGTCGTGCCCGTGCCGTTGATCTCCCGGAACAGGTTCATGATGTCGAGCGCGAGGTCGGGGTCGAGGTTCCCCGTCGGCTCATCCGCGAGCACCAGCACCGGCTCGTTCACCAGCGCCCGCGCGATGCCCACGCGCTGCTGCTCGCCGCCCGACAGTTCGACGGGATAGGCGTTGGCGCGGTGCTGCAGGCCCACCCACTTGAGCACCTGGAACGTCCGCCGGCGCTGCTGCACGTCGGGTACGCCGAGGATGCGCAGGGCGAACATCACATTCTCGAACACGGTCTTGCGCGGAATGAGCTTGAAGTCCTGGAAGACGAACCCCACCGCCCGGCGGTAGGCCTGGACGTCGGCCGGCGCGAGCGCGGCCAGGTCGCGGCCGTCTACCTTGACGTGCCCGCCGGTCGGCATTTCCTGCCGCAGCAAGATGCGGAGCAGCGTCGTCTTCCCCGCGCCGCTGGCGCCCGTCAGGAAGGCGAACTCTCCCCGGTCGACATGAAGGGTGATGTCGTCGAGCGCAAAGACGTCGCGAGCGTAGAGCTTCGAGAGCCCTTCGATTTCGATCACGGTGGCTCGTTCGACTGCCGCCCCGGGCATGCCCGGGACAACGACATGCAGGCGCCGCCGAGTATAGCACGGCGTCACGGACCGGCCGGCCTGCAGGCGGCCTGGCGCTCGGTGCCTACCAGGCCTCGTACCGATCGAGTTCGGCCCGGAACAATCCGAAACCGGTCTCGATCTCCAGTACCAGCGGAACTCGCCGCGCGTCGGCACTGATCCACAGCGTCGTCCGCACGCTGGGAGCACGGCCGCCCGAGGACGACAGGCGCGGGCTGACACGGAACGCGTCCACCTGGCCACCCGCGTGCGCAATCTGTTCAACGCGTTCGACAGTCAACTCCACCACGTAACTACGGCTGCCTTCGACCACCGGGAACCGGGCGGTGTACCCGGCCGCGAGCGGTAGCGCCCGCGCATAGTAGAACGCGCTCAGCCCGTCGCGCGCGCCGCGAGGCAGCGGCAGCGCCGGCCCTTCGCCGATCGTGACGGTTCGGGCCGCCGGGTCGAACCGCGTGGCCCGATCCACGACGCGGCGCCCCTCGCGCAAGTGCTGTTCCTGTCGGACCGGGAGCAGCGAGGCGTCCGTCCAGGTCTCGATGCGGTCGCGCGCTTCGAAGAAGCGGGCTACCCAGTTCGCGGTCTCGACCTCCACCGCGAAGTGGCGCGCGGCGTCGGCGGACGGGAGTGGGAGCCCGGTGTCGCCGGCTGTCGAGGCGGTGAACGTGGCCTGCCCCGCGGCCACCCCCACGGCGGCCCCGCTGAGCCACATCACCCGATAGACCGCTCTCTCACGCGATGGAAACGGCAGCGGCCCGGCGGCGGGCGGCGCCGGCAGTTCGGGACGCGGCATCGCCGCTTCAGCGTCGGGCGTCCAGCGCAGTTCGTAGATCGTCTCCCCTCCAAGCCTCGCACGCTCCACGAGGGGACCGTCGGCCGACATGGCCAGAGGGCTCGGAGTCACGACGAATCGCACGTTGAGATCCCGCAGCGTCCACAGCGCGTCCGCAGAGGGCACCTGGTTCAGCGTGTCCACGAGGCCCATGAAGAAGGCGGGGCGCTGGCCGCTGTAGCCGTTGACGATCGGCCGCCGATGCTCGAGGGAGCGCACCATCGCCGGCGTGTTGCCCAGATCCGGGTCGAGCGGCAGGTGAAGGACCGCGCCGGCACCCGGCTCGCCGGCCAGCCACTGCCCCACCGCCGTCGCCCGCGGCGGGGCCGCGACGGTCGGGAGCGGGACGTTGACGTATTCGAGCCCGGCGAGCGCGATCATGGCGAACGGCCAGGCCGTCAAGACGCCACGGCGCGCCGGCACGACGGCGGTTCGGCGACGAAGCCCTTCGATGCACAAACACGGCGACGTATTTGTGCCCTCAGGACTTCGTGCTGAGCGAGCACAACCGGCCACGTGCGCCGAAAACCGATCGTGGCCGTAATGGCGAGTCGAAGTACGAAGGAGTTCACCGACTCCGAGCGCCGCGAGGACACTGAAGCCGAACGTGACGAGCACGCCGAAGCGCGCAGGCGCACGCACCGCCTGGAATCCGAACACGAAGCGGTGCAGCAGGGAGTACAACCAGCGGACGCCGTCCGGGCCCAGCGACAGGATGCCGCCGGCCAGGATGACCGCCGCCATCGCCAGCACCAGCGGCCGGCTGTCGCGACGCCAACCGAACCATGCCCCGACAATCGCGAGCCCCGTCAGCACGAACCCCGGGAACAACTCCTGCTCGGGCCCCTCGTGCCGGCTGGAACTGGCGGCAGCCTCGGCGGGCGGCCGCAGCAGGCCGGTCCTCCCGTAGAGCAGATTCCCCGGCGGCACGCGCAGGTAGCTGGCCGCGAGGGCTTCATGTTGCGACGCCTCGTAGAGGTTCCTCGCAAACCCCTCCCGCTGCTGAACCTGCCAGTACGGCCAGGCAAACGGCGCGACGAGCACGCTGCCAACGACCCCGGCGAGCACCAGGCGCCGCCATGTCGCCCCGCTTCTCCACCGCCCGATGCCCGCGGCAAGCGCGCACGCGCCCAGGACGAGCGCGAGCGCGCCGATGACGCCCCAGTAGACGGACGAGATCGCCTGCAGCGCGGCGACCAGGCCGAGCCACACCGCGTCCCGCCGTCGGCGCCCCGCCATCAGGCGGTGCAGGCACAGAAACGTGAGCGGCATCCAGTAGAGCGACTGTAACTGGAGGTGCAGCAGGTGCGCGAAGTGGAAGGGCATGAAGCCCCAGGCCGTCCCGGCCAGCAGCGCCCCGGCGGGCGACCCGGTCACCGCGCGCGCGAACGCGTACATCGCCACCACGCCCCCGGCGAGCGATCCGAACAGCAGTGCGTTGTAACAGAACGTCAGGCTGCCCGTGACGAGGGAGACCGGCACCAGTAGGAGCGCCTGCAGGATCAGGTGATCGGAGTACGCGAGGGTGCGTTCCGCGGGGAAAAAAATGTTCGCGTTGAAGATTCGACCGGTGAACAGCGCGATCGGATCGCGGGTGATCGTGCCGAGGTCCCACCCGAGAATCCACAGGTTGAGATACGGATCACCGGGCCCCGTCGGCGCGACGAGGCGGGTGAACGGATGGAGCGCCAGCGGCCACGTCAGCACGGTCGCCGCGATCGCGGCCCACAGGACGACCACGACACCCTCACGCCACCTCACTGCCGCTCCAACTCGCGCTGGAGCAGCGCGTTGACGACGGCCGGGTTCGCCGTTCCGCGAGTGGCCTTCATCACCTGCCCGACGAAGAAGCCGAACACCAGCGTCTTCCCCGCCTTGAACTGCGCGACCGGCTTCGGGTTGGCGGCCACGACGTCGCGCACGATCGCGGCCAGGGTCTCCCGGTCATCGATCTGCGCAAGACCCTCGCCACGCACGACGTCGTCGGCGGTGCGCCCGCTGCCCCACATCTTCTCGAACACCTCCTTGGCCATACTCCCGCTGATCGTCCCCGCCTCGACCACCGCGATCAGCCCGGCCAGCGCCTCGGGCGTCACACCCGCCTCTTCGATCCCGGCACCCGACTCCTTGAGCTTCCGCGGCATCTCTCCGGTCATCCAGTTGGCTGCTGCCTTCGGACGACCCGATGACTTCGCCACGGACTCGAAGAACCGCGAAACAGCCGCCGAGCCGGCCAGCAGCGCGGCGTCGTAGTCCGAGAGGCCGAACTCGACCATCAGTCGCTGTCGCCTGGCGTCCGGCAACTCGGGCATCCTCGCCCGCGCCGCCTCAATCCGATCGGCAGCGATGGCGAGAGGCGGAAGATCCGGTTCCGGGAGGTAGCGGTAGTCGTGCGCCTGTTCCTTGCTGCGCATCACCACGGTGCGGCCGGTGGCGACGTCCCAGAGTCGCGTCTCGTGCTCGACCCGCATCCCCTTCTCCAGCACCGCCTCCTGACGCACGATCTCGTAGTCCAGCGCCCGTTCGAGGTAGCGGAACGAGTTCAGGTTCTTGACCTCGACCCTCGTCCCGAGCGTCCCGTCGCCGGCCCGCCGGAGCGAGACGTTCGCGTCGCAGCGCACGTGCCCTTCTTCGAGGTTGCCCCCGTTGACGCCCAACTCCACGAGGATCGCCCGCAACCGCTCGAAGAAATCCGCCGCGTCGGCCGCGCTCCGCAGATCCGGGCGGGTGACGATCTCGATGAGCGGCACGCCGCTCCGGTTGAAGTCCACGTAGCTGTGTCGGTTGGAGTCGGCAAAACCGTCGTGCATCGATTTCCCGGCGTCCTCCTCGAGGTGCACGCGGATGATCCCCACTCGCGTCGTGGTCTCCCCGGTCGTCCACTCGAGCGCGCCGTCGAGTGCGAGCGGCCGGTCGTACTGCGAAATCTGATATCCCTTCGGAAGATCCGGGTAGAAGTAGTTCTTGCGGGCGAACACCGACACGGGCTGCACCCGGCACCCGAGCGCGAGCGCGGCGAGGATGGCGAACTCGACGGCCCGCGCGTTCAACACCGGCAAGGCGCCCGGCAGGCCAAGGCACACCGGGCAGACGAGCGTGTTGGGCGGGTCCCCCGCGCGAACCGCGCAGCCGCAGAAGATTTTCGTGTCGGTGGCAAGCTGGGCGTGAATCTCCAGCCCGATGACCGGCTCCCAAGTCATGCCGGTATGGTAACAGAGGGGCAGACGTTCAGGCGCGGCCGTCCCGCGAGGCGCCACCGGGTGTCTCGAGCAGGATATCCGCGACGCCTGGGTCGCACGGCGCTTCCTCGAGCGTCCGGACCGCCTGCTCGGCGTTCGCCGCCTCCACCGCGGCACACCCCAACCCCTGGACCCACTGGGCCACCAGGCCCCTGATGCCGGTTTCATCATCGACGACGAGCACGCGGTCCATGTCCCCTCCGCGCCGACGCGGTTCCACTACGCACGCCCTGGAAGAAGGGGCGCCCCCTTGGTTCCCGCAGTCAGTCCGCCTTCACCAGCTCAGTCGGCTTCCGGCGGATGATCGTCCCATCCAGCTGATGCCGTTCGAGTGAGCCGACGCGCTGCACCTCCCCAGTTTCCAGCACGCGCAGCAGCTTGGCCTGCACGGCGAGCGGCAGTTCGCCGATCTCGTCGAGGAGCCGACGCGCGACCTCCCCTTCGGCCGCCAGCAGGCTGCGCCGCCGCTCGACTTTCTCGCGCATCGTCTCGAGCACGTGGGCGAGCCGTTCGAAGTCGAACGGCTTGGTGAGGTAGTCCACCGCTCCCAGCTTGATCGCCTCGATGGCGCTGTCGATGCCGGCGTAGCCCGTCATCAGGATGACTTCGCACCCGGGGACCGTCTCACGAATCGCACGCAGGACGTCGAGACCGTTGACGTCGGGCATGCGCAGGTCCACCATGGCGAGGTCAGCGGGCTGGCGGCGCAGCTGCTCGAGGGCCTGCCGGCCTCCGGCGCAGGTGACGACGTCGAACCCCGCGCGCCGGGCAAAGCGGGCCACGACGTCGAGAATCCGCTCGTTGTCGTCCACGAGCAGAAGCAGCGGATGCTGGGAAGTCATTGAACTCTCCATCCTCGCACGCTGGTGTGCGCGTGCGTCGCGCAGGGAAATGGGTACACTACTTGCCAACAGGGAAATCGGCGGCGTGGATGGAAGCTTGAAGAAACGGGCGCCTTGTTCGATGCGATGGGTCGCGGCTATCGCGTTCGCCGCCCTGCTGTATGCGTGCGCCTTCCGCCCACCGGTCCGGCCGCCGACGACCGTTCCCGCTCGTCCGCCGACGGCGAGCACACTCCGTGTGCGGTCAGGTCGCGGCGTCGAGCGTGTGGCCACGGAGGATTACGTGGCGGGCTGCGTGGCGGCCGAGCTGGGCTCGATCGACGCCGACCCACCCTCAGCAGCACGGGCCCGCGACGTACAAGCGATCCTCTGCCGCAGCTTCGCCCTCGCCAGTATCGGACGTCATCGTGACGAGGGCTTCGACCTCTGTGCCACCACCCACTGCCAGGTCTACCGTCCCTTGCCCGCCACGGTGATCGGACGGTTGGCGCGCGAAGCGACGACGCGGACCACCGGCCTCGTCCTCCTGGTGGATGGGTGGCCGGTTCTCCCGGTCTATCACGCCGATTGCGGCGGCCACACGAGCGGGGCGGAGGATGTGTGGGGCGGGACCGGGGTGAGTTTCCTGGTCGGGGCGAGAGACGAGGCGTGTCCGCGCCGGCCGGCGTGGCGCCTCGAGGTGTGGTTGGCCCGCCTCGAGGACATTCTCGCTGAAGACCCGCACACCGCCGTCAACGGGCCGCTTCGGGGCGTGGCGATCGAGCGGCACGACGCGGCCGGCCGGGCGGCGTTCGTCCGGCTCGATGCCCGGCCGCCGCGAGTCGTCCGCGGTGCCGACTTCCGGACGGCGCTGCTGCGCGCCCTTGGCCCGACGTCACTCCGGAGCACGCTGTTCGCCGTCTCCCGGCGCGGCAATGCGCTGGTGTTCGAGGGACACGGAAACGGGCACGGCGTGGGGCTCTGCCAGGCCGGGGCTATCGCCCGCGCGGCCGGGGGCGACCAGCCCGCGGCCATCCTTGCGCACTATTTCCCCGGCGCCACGGTCGGCTCCAGGTAGGAGGCCTGGTCTGGTCAGGAACGGGGCACCAGGGTCTGATCCGTGCGCGAGAGCGCACGCCTGTGTTCAAGTTCGCTCACGATCCGCCGATTGACGTTGGAGCGGGTGGTAGCGACACCCAAGATGGCATGATGGCGATGACAAGTGTGCTCCTGGCCGAAGACGACCCGTTCATCCGGCGCGTGTCGGAGGTGTCGTTGAAGCGCGCGGGCTTCACCGTGCGGTCGGTCGGAGACGGGACCGAGGCGCTGCAGTTGCTCGAGGACGGTCTCGTGGACCTCGTGATCCTCGACGGCCTGATGCCGACGATGGATGGCCTCGAAGCCTGTCGTCGCCTGAAAGCGAACCCCCGGACTGCCGCCATCCTCATACGGATCATCGACGACACCAGCGAGTTGAAGTCCCTCGAGCACCTCGGGTACGATCAGGCCACCGTCGAGCGGTTGACGCGCGTGCTCAAGCTCCCCGACGGGCTGATACTCTTCACCGGGCCCACAGCATCGGGCAAGACGACGGGACTCTACGCGAGCCTGAACCAGCTTCGCGACGGCCGCACGAACATCGTCGCGTGCTGGATCTTGGCGCCGACGACTATCTGATCAAACCCTTCGAACCGGGAGTCCTCGTCTCCCGTGTGCGGGCGGCGTTCCGGCGCGCTAGCCGGCACGTGGCATAGCATGAGCGACCAGGCTGACGAACTCGAAGCGATGCTCGCGGGGATGCGGCCGCAGTTCCTCGACACGGCCGCCGAGCGGGTCTCTGTCATCTCCGAGGAAGCGTCAGGTCTTGCCATTGCGGTCGACCCGGTGGCGTCGCTCACGCGGCTGGTGCGGGAGGCGCACACCCTCAAGAGCGGCGGCGCCATGTTCGGTTTTTCTTCGCTCGGCGATGCCGGCGGCCGAGTCGAACAGATCGGCAAGGCACTCCTCGCCGGCGGCGTGCCTCTCCCCGGGATCGAGCCTCTTCACGAGGCCGTCGCTGCCCTTCAGGGCATTCTCTCGGCCGCCCGCAACGGCTAACAGCCCGTGGTGTGCGCAAGTCGCGCCCGGAATCGTTCGGCGCTCCCTCGCCATTCCCGTACAATGAGCGAAGAACCGCCGAGCGTTCCCCCGGCACCCGGAGGTTCTTCGCTCAACCCGGACGAGCCTCTTTGGTTCCGACTCGACCGGGTTATGAAGACAGGCGGTAAACGTTTTGCCGGGCGCATCGTAGTTCATGGCAGGAGAGAACCGGGGACCGAGAGATCCGCGCATGCAGAATGCACCAGAGGAAACCGCGCTGTCGGATGTGCCGGTGGAAACGCTGCCGGTGTCCCTGCCCGCTCTGACCCGCCCCGACGAGGATTCGCGGATTGCCGCCGAGGTCAAGGCGTTCGTGCGCGACGGGAACCTGGCGGCCGCCCGAGACCATTTCGCGGCCCTGGTCGTGCGACAGCAACGGCGGGCGTCGAGGATCGCCTATCACTTCCTGCGGGACGCCGCGGACGCGGACGAGGCGGTGCAGGATGCCTTCGTGAAGGTGTTCTCGCACATCGAGTCGTTCAGGGAGGACCTCCCGTTCGAGGTCTGGTTCACCCGGATCCTGATCAATGGCTGCCTGGATCGGCAGAAAGCCCGCCGGCGCCGTGCGCGGTGGATGATCCCGTCGCTCGACGTCGAACAAGGAGAACGGTCGCGGACCGAGTCGGTCCCGAGCCACGGTCCCTCGCCCGAAGAATTGTTGCTCTTGCGTGAGCGTCGTACGCAGATCGCGTCGGCCGTCGGCAAGTTGCCCGAGAGGCAACGTACGATCTTCCTCTTGTGCCACTACCAAGGGTGCTCGTCGAAAGAGGTCAGCACGATCACGGGGCTGAACGAATCGACCGTTCGCGTGCACCTGTTTCGCGCCGTCCGCAAGCTGCGCTCGTTGCTCGGAGGGAACCTATGAAAATGGATCGCTTTCATCCCGCTGATGACCGGCTCATCGCCCTCTACTTCGGCGACGGAGAGGCCAATGCCGAGGAACGGCGAGCCGTGCGACAGCACCTGCATGGATGCGAGACGTGCACGTGGCGGTACACCGAATTGACCGCCCCGCTCGAGCGGTTGCGCCAGGATGCAGCCAGCGAGGCGGACGAAGTGTTCACACCGTCCCGGCTCGACGCGCAGCGGGCCCGGATCCTCGACACGCTGGCCGAAACCGCCCACGCGTCCCGCGTGATCCCGTTCCCCGCGGGCACGACCCGTCTCGACCGGTCGGTGGTTCGTCGTCCGATCGCCCGCTGGGTGGCGGCGGCGGCCGCAGCCGGGCTCCTCGTCGGTGTCATGGCTGGCCGGCTCCTCGACACTGGAACCGGCCCGTCGGTGTCCCCCGCGCCGGTCGTTCGCTCCACCAAGGCGACGATCGCGGCTCCGACCCTCATCAGCGACAGCCCGATGCCAACGTTGACCGGAGAACGTGATGAGGCGATGTTGAGCGAGATCGATCAGGCGGTGTACAGCCAGCGCATCGCCGCGCTCTCGGCGCTCGACCAGCTGACGCCTCACATCCGCCAGGAGACCGTTCTCGCCAGGGCCATCCGCTGACGTATACTGAATAGATAGAATTCAGAAGTCAGAAGTCAGAAGTCAGAAGTCAGAATCCGGACGGCGGAAGTCTGGAGGCAGAAGACTTCTGGATTCTGACTTCTGTCTGTCCCCATGCCTGAACTGATCTATCGCAAAGGGTTCTCGCTGAAGCACGAGGTTGCCGGCGAACTGGAAGCCGACTACCACAGTACGCTCGTCCAGGCGATCAAGACCGCCGACTTCCGGTATCAGCGCGGCCGCCTCACGGTCCACCTGGCCCGGGAGTTCGGGTTCTGCTACGGCGTGGATCGCGCGGTGGATTACGCCTACCAGACGCGGCGCCGGTTCCCCGATCAGGCCGTTTACCTCACGGGCGAGATCATCCACAACCCGCACGTCAACGAGAAGTTGCGGGCGCTGGGCATCAAGTTTCTTTCGGATCCTGGCTGCGCGATCGAGGCGCTCGGCGCCGGCGACGTCGTCATCCTCCCGGCATTCGGCGTGACGGTGCGCCTGCTCGAGCAGTTGCAGCACCAGGGGTGCACGCTGGTCGATACCACCTGCGGGTCGGTGCTGAATGTCTGGAAGAACGTCCGGCAATACGCCCGCGACGGCCAGACGGCGGTGATCCACGGGAAGATTCACCACGAGGAGACGCAGGCGACGGCGTCGCAGGCCACCGAGCAGCCGAACGGGAAGTACCTGGTCGTGTTGAATCGGGCGGAAGCGGCGGAGGTGTGCGACTACATCCGGAACGGCGGCGACAGCGGCGCCTTCCTCGAGCGGTTCGGGGCGGCGGCATCGAAGGGCTTCCACCCCGAGCGCGACCTGGGCCGTATCGGTCTCGCGAACCAGACGACGATGCTGATGTCCGAGTCGCTCGAGATCGCGGAGATGTTCCGGAATGCGATGGTCGATCGCTACGGAGCGGAGCGCCTGGACGAGCGGTTCCGCGCGTTCGAAACGATCTGCAGCGCCACGCAGGACCGGCAGGATGCAGTGGTGGCGCTGCTCGATGAGCACGCCCTCGACCTGATGCTCGTGATTGGCGGCTACAACAGCAGCAACACCACCAACCTGGCGAAGATCTGCGCCCACCGGCTGCCGACGTATCACATCGCGGACGTGCCGGCGCTGATATCGGCCGCAACGATCAGGCACAAATCGGTCAAGGAACGCGCCGAAATCGTCCAGACCGACTGGCTGCCGCCAACGGGCCCCGTGTCCGTCGGCATGACGGCCGGCGCCTCCACGCCGGACAACATCGTCGGCATGGTCGTGGAACGGCTCTCGCGGTTGGTGAATTCTGACCCCGCGTCCTCTGTTTGCCCGCTGCCCTCCGGGTAAACGCCCCTCCCCCTCCTGTCGTAATTGGGAATGAGGTGCAGGAGTGTGTCGGGGGTGTTCATGAAGCGAGTGGTCACAGCGGTGCTGTTGGGCCTGTTGCTGACGCCGTTCGCTGCGGCAGACCCGCATCGGACTGGCGTCCAGCGTCCGTCCCAGCCCGAACCCCAGGTGCGGGACGGGCAGCGGGGTGACCAGCGGGGCGGGCCGCCGGGAGGCGCGCAGCGGTCCAAATGGTGGCAGGACGAGAAGATCAAGGCCGACCTTCGGCTGGCGCCCGAGCAGACGGCGCGAATCGAGGAGATTTTCGAAACGGCGTTCCCGAAGATGAAGGACATATTCGACGACCTGCGCCGTCGCGAGGAGCAGCTCTCGAACCTGATTAGCGGCAACGACGTCACTGAAGTCCAGGTCCTGAAGCAGGCCGACCAGGTGGAAGCGGTCCGGAGCTCGATGAGCAAGGCCCGCACCCTGATGCTGTTCCGCATGCGCCGGGTGCTGTCGGCCGACCAGCGGACGAAGCTGGCGGAAATCGAGAAGGCGCACGACAAGGAGCGCGGCCCGGGGCGTCTCCCGGAGCGGACCCCGACCGATCGATAGAATGCGCTACGCCCTCATTCAATTCCCGAAGGTGGGAGGCAGATCTGTGAAGAAGTTGTTCAGCCCGATTCGAACCTTGTGTGTCGCAGCGTGTGCCGTGCTGGCGGTTGAGGGAACCCCCCACGCCCAGTCGGTCACACAGGCGAAGGTTTCCGACCTGTTGGCGCAGGCCAAGACCCAGACGCAGACCATGCCGCCAGCCCAGACCGGTGCCGTGACTCCCAACGCACCGGGCCTGGAACTGACGATGGATGAGGCGGTGGCCAAGGCGCTGCAGTTGAACATCGATCTCAGCGTGGCGCGGCTCAACCCGGAGCTCCAGGATTGGGCGCTGGCGCAGGCATACGGCGTGTACGCCCCGACGCTCTCGTCGACGATCGGCGAACAGAGTCTGACCAGGGCGCCGGGCAGCCAGATCGGTGGCGGAGCGAAGGTCAAGACGAAGACGTGGACTTACAACTTCGGCGCCACCCAGGCCCTGAAATGGACCGGCGCCACGGCCAGCGTCAACTGGACCAACTCCCGCCAGGGCACCGACAACAATTTGACGACGCTCAATCCCCGGTTCGACGCCGGCCTGCAGGCGTCGATCACACAGCCCCTCGTGCGCAACCGGTCGATCGACGCCAACCGCCAGGCCCTGGTGACGGCTGAGATCAATCGCCGTATCGCCGACATCTCGCTGAGGGCCACGACCATCAACACCGTGGCCAACACCAAGGACGCTTACTGGGATCTCGTCTACAACATCCAGGCGGTGGAAGCGGCGAAGACCTCCCTGGCGCTCGCGCAGAAGCTGGTCGAGGACAACAAGATCCGCGTTGAGATCGGCACACTGGCGCCGCTCGACATCGTGTCGGCGCAGGCCGAAGCGGCCACGCGTCAGCAGACCCTGGTGACGGCGCAAGGCAACCTGCAAACGTCGGAACTCGCGCTCAAGCGGATGATCGTCAACGGCACGAGCGACCCGCTCTGGAACGCCCGGCTGAATCCTGTCGACCGACCGCCTACCAATGTCGAAGAGAAGATCGACCTGGAGGCAGCGCTGCGCACGGCCCTCGAGAACCGGACCGACATGGTCATCGCGAGGAGGAACCTCGAAATCAGCGACATCGGCCTGAGGTACCAGCACAACCAGACCCTGCCGGGCGTCGATCTCATCGGCTCGTACCAGACGGCCGGCACAGGCGGCGTCCAGCTCAATCTCCCGCCCCTCCCCTCCGTTTACGGCGGCTACGCAGATGCGCTGAGCCAGCTGGCCAAGTTGCAGCTCCCCACGTGGAGCGTGCAGGTTCAGGTGTCCTATCCGATCGGCACCAGCGTCCAGGACGCGACCTACGCGCGGTCCAAAGTGCAGTACCAGCAGGCGCTGGCACAGCTGAAGGCCCTCGAGCTTTCGGTCGCCACCGACGTCACCAACCAGGCGCTGACGGTGCAGAGCGCATTCCAGCAGGTGCAGGCGGCGGCCGCCGCGCGCGATCTGTCGCAGAAGCGGCTCGAGGCCGAGCAGAGCAAGTTCGAGGTGGGGATGTCGACCAACTACGACGTCGTGCTGGCACAGCGCGACTTCACCGACGCGCAGAACAGCGAACTGCGGGCGATCCTGAACTACCGGAAGGCGATCGTGGACTTCCAGCGCAAACAGGAAACGGCTTCCTCTGGTGGCAGCAATGGGATCAGCACGGGCGGCAGCATCTCGCCGGGCAGCACGGGCGGCAGCATCTCGTCGGGCAGCACGGGCGGCATCATCTCGTCGGGCAGCACGGGCGGCCAGTAGCCCGGGACGTCAGGTATAGGCGCAGAGACTGGCGGACGGCGCTCCGCTCTGGATGCAGCACGAACGGTCGAAGGTTCTTATGAAAAAGACGATCATCACCCTTGTGGTCATTGCGGCCATTGTGGCCAGCGTCGGGGGGTACTACTACACCCGACCGGGCCCCGAGCCGAAGGTCTCGACCGCCCAGGTCAGCCGCGGCGACATCACGGAAGCCGTGGCCGCAACCGGCACGCTCGACGCGGTCACCGCGGTCACCGTGGGCTCGCAGGTGGGCGGCATCATCCAGGAACTGGGCGCCGGCGTCGACTTCAACTCGATCGTCAAGAAGGGCCAGGTCCTGCTGAAGATCAACCCCGACGCCATCAACACGCAGATCGAGCAGGCCCAAGCCACGCTCGTCCAGCGCCAGGCCGATCTCGAACGCAACAAGGTCACCGTGGAAGACGCGAACGTCAAGCTGAAGCGGGCTCGCGAGTTGTTCGCCAAGAAGCTCTGCACGCAGGCGGACCTCGACACCGCGGAAGTGGCCGTGAAATCGGCGGTGGCCTCGCAGAAATCGGCGGAGGCGGCGCTCACCCAGGCGCAGGCCAACCTGAACGCGCAGGAAGTCAACCTGGCTCACACGATCATCATGTCGCCCATCGACGGGATCATCATCCTGCGCTCGGTTGACGTCGGCCAGACGGTGCAGGCCAACTACCAGTCGCCGACGCTGTTCATCGTGGCCGCCGACCTGACGAAGATGAAGTGCACGGCGAACATCGACGAGTCGGACGTGGGCAAGATTCGTCCGGGCCAGAACGTGCGCTTCCGGATTGACGCCTACCCGACCGACACGTTCACCGGCAAGGTCATCCAGGTGCGGTTGCAGCCGATTGTCGTGCAGAACGTCGTGACTTACGGCACCGTCATCGAGGTGCCCAATCCCGAGCTCAAGCTGAAGCCGGGCATGACGGCCAACGTGCAGATCGAGATCGCGAAGAAGACGGATGTCGTCCGGGTGCCGAACACGGCCATCCGCTTCCGCCCGACCGCGGAAATCTTCGAAGCCTTCAACCAGCCGCTGCCGCCCGAGTTGCAGCCGCGCGGCGCCGCCGCCGCCGGTCAGGCGGCCGGCGGGCAGACGGGCCAGGCCGGCGCGGTGACAGGCCAGCGGCAGGCCCAGGCCCAGACGGCGCAGGCCACGACGCGGGGCGCGCAGGCCGGCACGAAGCCGGCCGCGCAGGCCACGCCAGCGACGACGCCGCAGGCACAGGGTGCGGGCGCGTCCGAACGCGGGGGCGGCGGTCGCCGCGGGTTCGACCCGAACGACCCCGAGGCGCGGGCGCGCATGATCGAACGCTTCCAGCAGATGCCGGCGGATCAGCGGACACAGTTTGCCACCCGGATGAAGGAGCGCGGGATCGACATCGATGCGCTCGTCAAGCAGGGTGCGAAGCCGGGGGCGAAGCCAGCGGCCGCGGCAACGGCGGCTGGTCGTCCATCCACGGCCGGCGCCCAGACGATCGACGCGTTGTTCGGGCCTCTCCCGGCCAGGATCTCCACGGGCCGTGCGTGGCTGTGGCTGGCCGGACAGAAGCAGCTCAAGGCCGTCCGCCTCCGCCTGGGGATCACCGACGGCCAGTACACCGAACTGCTCGAAGGCAACCTGCAGGCGGGGACCGACCTGGTGACGGCGGTCACCCTGGGCAACGAGTCGGCCAACCGGAACCCGTCGCAAACAGGCAACCCGCTCTTGCAGCAGCAGCAGCGCGGCGGGATGGGTGGCGGCCGCGGTCGCTAGATCTCTTCAACCTCGTCGGGTCGTCGCGTCCACACGGCGCGACGACCTCCCCGAGGACCGGTGCGGCGGACGTGACTTGCCCCCATGCCGATTTTCCAGTGACTGCCCTATGTCTCTCATCTCCGTTCGCGATTTGAAGAAAACCTACATCGTCGGCGACATCGAGGTGCGTGCGCTCCGACACGTCAGCCTTGATGTCGAGGCGGGCGAGTTCCTCGCTGTCACCGGGCCGTCGGGCTCGGGCAAGTCGACGTTCATGCACATTCTCGGGTGTCTCGATCGGCCGACGTCGGGACAGTACTTCCTCGACGGCAAGGATGTGTCGCGCCTGTCGAAAAACGATCTGGCCCGCATCCGAAACCACCAGATCGGCTTCGTGTTCCAGGGGTTCAACCTCCTCTCCCGAACAACGGCGCTCGAGAACGTCGAACTGCCCCTTCTCTATAACAGCGCCGCGTCGAAGGGGTCGGATCGGAAACGGCGGGCCATGGAGTCGCTCAAGCTGGTGGGACTCGAGCAGCGCACTCACCACCTCCCCAACCAGCTGTCGGGCGGCCAGCAACAGCGCGTCGCTATCGCGCGCTCCCTGATCAACAACCCGTCGATCCTCCTCGCCGACGAGCCGACCGGCAACCTCGACACCAAGACCTCTATCGAGGTCATGGACGTGTTCCAGACGTTGAACAAGGAACGCGGGATTACCGTGCTCCTCATCACACACGAGCGCGACATCGCCGAATACGGCACCCGCATCGTCGCGTTCCGCGACGGGGTGATCAAGACGGACGAGAAGATCGCGAATCGCCGGATCGCCAGCGTAGAGCTTGCCGCTCTGCCTCCGGTGTCGGTGGACTAGGAGAGCCATGACGATATTCATGACGTTCCGGATCGCCCTGAAGGCGCTCAACCGGAACAAGATGCGCACGGCGCTCACGATGCTGGGGATGATCATCGGCGTCGGCGCCGTCATCACCATGGTGGCCCTCGGCAACGGCGCCCAGGTCTCGATTGAGCAGGCCGTCCAGTCGGCCGGCACGAACGTGATCATGGTGAACTCGGGCAACTTCAGCTCGGGCGGCGTCCGCCAGGGCCAGGGGATGTCGAACACGATGACGCCGGACGATGCGGTCGCGATCCGCGAGGTGCCCGGTGTGCAGTTCTTGGTGGAGACAATCAACAACCGCGGCGGGCAGATCGTCGCGGCGAACCAGAACTGGAACACCCACGTCGAGGGTACCAACGTTGACCTGCCGCTGATCAAGAACTGGCCGCTCGAGTCCGGCCAGTTCTTCACGCCGGCCGATGTCTTGAGCGCCTCGAAGGTCTGCGTGATCGGCACGACCGTCAAGAACATGCTCTTCCCCGACGGCGGCGACGTGGTCGAGCAGATCATCCGCATCGGGAAGCACCCGTTCAAGATCATCGGCGTGCTGATCAGCAAGGGCCAATCGTCGGTCGGTCAGGACCAGGACGACGTCATCTACGCGCCATTCACCACAGTCCAGAAGAAGATGCGCGGTGTGACCTACATCGAAAGCATGACGGTCTCCGCGGCGTCGGCCGACAACATCCGGCAGACCTCCGACGCGATCGCCGCCGTCCTGCGCGTGCGCCACAAGATCCAGCCGGGCGACAGCGACGACTTCATGGTCCGCACCCTCGAGGACATCGCGGCGATGCGGACCGAGACCACCAAGACCATGACCTACCTCCTCGCGTCGATCGCGGGCGTCTCGCTCCTGGTGGGAGGCATCGGCATCATGAACATCATGCTGGTGTCGGTCACGGAGCGGACGCGTGAGATCGGGCTTCGTCTCGCGATCGGCGCCCGCGGCGGCGACGTCCTCATGCAGTTCCTCGTCGAGGCGGTGGTGATCAGCCTCCTCGGGGGATCGATCGGCATCGGGCTCGGGTACGGCTTGTCGCGGGGCCTGACCCAGTTCCTCCAATGGCCGACGTACGTGTCGCCGCAAGCCGTGTTGGTTGCGTTCGGGTTTGCAGCGGGCATCGGGATTTTCTTTGGGTTCTATCCGGCTCGGAAGGCCTCAGCCCTTGACCCCATCGAGGCGTTGAGATACGAATAGGGTGTGGGATCGTCAACTGTTCAGTGGAGGCGTGATGAAGAAGATTGCATTGTTCGTGATGGTCATGGCGTTGGCGGTGGCAGGCCTGTCGTTTGCGCAGGCCAAGCCGGACTTCTCAGGCAAGTGGCTGCTCGACACCGCGAAGAGCGACCCGATGGGCGGTCGGGGGGGCGGCGGCGCAGTTCCGGCGACTCCGGCGCCGATGACGGTCAAGCAGACGGCGACCGATCTGACGCAGGAGGTGGTGCGTGGCGAGAACACCATGACCACGGTCTTCAAGCTGGACGGCACCGAGTCGGTCAACAAGACCCAGCGCGGCGAGTCGAAGAGCACCGCTAAGTTCGACGGCCCCAAGCTCGTCATCAAGACGACGCAGGAAGGCCCGAACGGCGCGACGGAAACGACGGCGAGCTGGAGCCTGAGCGCCGACGGCAAGGAACTGACCATCGTCCGCACCACGCAGCGCGGCGACACGAAGCAGGTCTACGCCAAGCAGTAGTCGACAGCGGTCAGCTGACAGCCGGCAGCGGATCGCTGGCAGCCGGCGGCTGACAACCGACAGGTGATGTCAAGTAGCCCGGCGGTAGGGGCACAGCATGCTGTGCCCCGCCACCGGGAGCCGAGGGCCGGTGTCAAAACGCCGGCCCTTTCGTTTGTACCCGTCCTAGCTAGGGTTGCAGAAGCCGCTCCAGCAGGTCCCGCACGGTGAGGCCGGTGACGGGGTCGCGGAGGCCACCTCCGACCTCGGCGAGAGGTTCGAGCACGAAGCGACGGGCGCGAAAGCGAGGGTGCGGCACGATGAGCCCCTCCTCCTCGACCCGCTCGTCTCCGAACAGGATCAGATCGAGGTCGAGCGTGCGGGGGGCGCGTGCGTAAGGCCGCTCGCGGCCACGCTCCTGCTCGATCCGCAACAATTCGTCGAGCAGTGAGCGCGCGGCGCCGTCATAGCGCCCCGTTGCCGCAGCATTGAGAAACGGCGGCTGGACGCCGACGACGTCCACGGCGTCGGTTTCGATGATCGTAGACAGGCGGAGGTCGGCGAGCACGGAGCGCAGCCGTGTAACGCCGTAGGCGAGATGGGCGTGGCGGTCGCCCAGGTTGCTGCCGATGGCGACCGCGACGGGCGGCACTACTCCACCCAGCGGGTGGGCATCACGAAGCCGGACGTGCGTTCGCCGCCCGTGCGGCGGCCAAGAAGGTCCACGCGCCCGGTCGATGCCTGGTGGAACAGGCGGGCCTGCTCCTGCATCTCGCCAAGTATCAGTTTCAGCATGAGCTGGTGGCGCGCATGCGAGATGTCGCTAGCGCGTGGACCCCAGGTCGCGACAAACGCGTCGTTGGCTTCGGCATCGCCGCGAAAGACCCCGAGGAGCGCCTGGTCACCCTTCACCGGGGCGAGTGCCTCGGGTGCCAGCAGCTCGGGTACCGTGCCGCCAAGGTCACCAATCGCATCAGCCAGCCAGCTCAGATGCTCGTCTTCCCGCGCAATCACGTACTGATACGTGTTGTTGACGTCATACTGCCCGGCAATCCGCGCCACCGCTTCGTGGCGGCGGCGCAGCGCCGCCTTCTCGCTGTAGACCTCCAGCAGCCGCTGCAGGATCTCGGAGGGCTTCACGCGCTCTGCTTTTCCTTGCAGGTCTTACACACACGGGTCCACGGAATTGACTCGAGCCGGGCGCTGGCAATCGCCTCGCCGCAGTCGCGGCAGACGCCGTAGGTGCCCTTGTCGACGCGAGCCAGCGCTTCTTCGATCGCCTGGAGGATCTTCGCGTCGGTCTGCTTCAGCTTCAACTGGATGTGGACTTCGTTCGTCCCGTTTGCCTGATCCGCGAGGTCGCCCTGGCGGCTGTTGACCTCGTTCTGGAGCGGTTTGATGCCGCCGGTTGCCAGGATTTCAGAGCGCTTCTTGACCAACGCATCCTTGTGGTGTTGCAAGTCCATTCCCGTCTCCTCACGCTAGATCGTTCACGAATCTCAATGATAGCACGAGTGTTCGTGGCCAACCGGGAGACGCGCGTCAGGAGGAGGAGAGCCCACCGGCGGCCGGCAGGTAGCTGCGGGAGACGTAGTCGGTGACCATCCGGTCGGCGTTGTAGCGCCAGGCCAGGGTCATCATCGACCGTTTCATCCGATCGATCCAGCCGTGCGGCAGCCCGGCCGCATCCCGGTCGAAGAAGAGCGGGATCACCTCGTTCTCCAGCTTGTCGTAGAGCTCCACCGCGTCACGATGCCACTGGATCGCGGCATTCGCGTGGACGGTGCCGTCGCCAATGGCGAAGCCGTTTAGGCCGTCGTACGCCTCGGCCCACCACCCGTCGAGGACCGAGAGGTTCAGCCCGCCATTGAAGACCACCTTCTGCCCGCTGGTACCGCATGCCTCGAGCGGCCGGAGCGGCGTATTGAGCCAGACGTCCACTCCCTGGACCAGGTAGCGGGCCACGTTGATATCGTAGTCCTCGACGAATGCCAGCCGACCGGCGAAGCGCGCGTCGCGGGTGATCTCGACGATCTGCTTGATGAGTCCCTTCCCCGGGTTGTCCGCCGGGTGGGCCTTGCCGGCAAAGACGAGCTGGACCGGGCCGTTCACGTTCGACAGGATCTTTGCCAGGCGGTCGAGGTCGGTCAGCAGGATCGTGCCACGCTTGTAGGTGGCAAACCGCCGGGCGAAGCCGATGGTCAGGGCGTGCGGATTCAGCAGGTCCGGCCGCCCGCTCCGACGGCAGACGAAATCGATCAGGTAGCGACGCAGCACCGAGTGGGTCTCCCACAATTCCGCATCGCTGATCGACGCGATCGGCAGCCAGGTCCGGCACTCACTCTGGTGCGCCGGCCAGCTGGCGCCCAGGTGCCGGTCGAAGAGCCGGTTCATCGACAGCGCCAGCCAGGACCGGATGTGAATGCCATTGGTGATGTGGCCGATCGGCACTTCCTCCTCGGTGTGCCCTGGCCACACGTCCGTCCACATCTGTCGCGCCACGTGGCCGTGCAGGCTGGACACGCCGTTCCGGTAGCGCGAGCCGCGCAGCGAGAGCACGGTCATGCAGAACGGCTCGCCGCCGTCGTGCGGGCTCACCCGACCCAGTTGCATCAGCCGATCGCGATCGACCTTCAGGGCGGATCGCAGCCAGCCGAGCTCGCGCTCCATCAGGTCGGCAGAGAACCGATCATGGCCCGCGGCGACCGGTGTGTGTGTCGTGAACACGGTCTGGAGCGACGTCTCCCGCAATGCGTCCTCGAAAAGAAGGCCGTCCTCTTCTACCCGCTCCCGCGTGCGCTCGAGGACCGCGAACGCGCTGTGCCCCTCGTTGAGGTGCAGCACGGCGGGCCTGAGATCGAGCGCGCGAAGCGCCCGCAGCCCGCCCACGCCGAGCAGGATCTCCTGGCGGATACGCGTGACCTCGTCACCGCCGTACAACCGGCCGGTCAGGCCGCGCAGGTGGGCGGGGTTTTGCTCGACATCGGAATCGAGCAGGAGCAGCAGCGTGCGTCCCACCCGCGCGATCCAGATGCCCGCGGTCAGCGTCTCGCCGTCGCACGGGATGCGAATCATGATGGGGGCGCCATCGGCGCCGACCGGCCGCCGCATCGGCAGCGTCTCAATTTCGGTGACTCCGTATTCCTCCCGCTGCCACCCGGAGGCATCGAGCCGCTGCCGGAAGTAGCCATTCGCGTAGAACAGGCCGACGCCCACCATCGGGAGCCCGAGGTCCGATGCGCTCTTCAGGTAGTCCCCGGCCAGGACGCCGAGGCCGCCCGAATAGAGCGGCAGCGATTCGTGGAGGCCGAACTCCGCCGAGAAATACGCGATGGGGGTGACCCGCAGGGCGCCCGCCTGCGCGGAACACCAGGACTGCTCCGACCCGAGGTACTCTTGCAGCCGCCGGTAGTGGAAGCTGATGCGGTTCTCGAGCGACAGCTCGGCGGCGCGCTGCGCGAGCTCACCGGTCGAGAAACGCTTCAGCAACGCGATCGGATTGTGGTTGGTCTCGACCCACCCCCGGGGATCGAGTTCGCGGAACATCTCGAGCACCTGCGGGTGCCAGTTCCACCAGAGGTTGAACGACAACTCGCGCAGCCGCCCCTCGATGCTGAGCGCATCCTGTTCCTGTCGGTGCCCTGCATCTCCCAGTGTCCGCGATGCCAGCGAAAGCAGCTGTCTATTCACTCGGCGCCTCCGGGATGCTGAACGTGAGAAGGATCGAGAGGGAACGCCGGCTCGCATCGGGCCGCCGTGCCCGGTGAGATTATCGTTGGGTTGGCGTAAGAATGGAAGAATCTGCCATTCGGGCAGCATCGATCGCCGTCCGACGGATGAGGTCGGCTGCCTTTCGGCCAGTATCGGCTACTCTGAGCGGAGCGTGCCAAGCGGACGACGCCGCAGGATATCGGCGCTGGCCAGCAACCCCACGGTGCACACCATCACGGCGGTGATCGCCATCCCGGCCAGGCTGATCGACGGGTTGGGCGACCAGGCAATATCGAGCAGGTGGCGGCTGACATAGTACGTCAGCCCGATCGCCGCCATCGATCCTATGCCACCCGCCAGCAGGCCCAGCACGCCGTACTCGAGGGCGATCATGGTCGTCAGAAGCCGCGTGCCCGCGCCGAGCGTCCGGAAGATGGCCACCTCGTAGATCCGCTGGAACCTGGTCATCGACACGGAACCGATCAGGATCAGCGTGCCGACAAACAAGACGAGGCCTCCAACGACGCTGATGCCAAGCGTCACCTTGGACAGCACGCGCTCGACGTTCTGCAGGATCTCGCGCAGGTCGATGACCGACACGTTCGGAAAGCGGTCCACCAACGCGCGCTGGAGGCGGGCGCGCGAGGTGGCATCGGCCGGACCACAAACGGGCACGACGTAGGTGGCGGGAGCCTTGTCGAGAGGCCCCGGCCGGAACACGAACATGAAGCCGCCCTGCCTGGCGTCGCGCCAGTCCACCTCGCGAACGCTGGTCACGCGCGCATTCACGATGCGGCCCAGCACGTCGAACTGCACGGTGTCTCCCACGTGGAGGCGCGAGCGATCGCGGAGCCCCTGCTCGATCGACACCTCGACGGCCTCGGCTCGGCCTGCGCCCCAGAACTGCCCCTCCACCACGCGTTCGTTGGCCTGGAGGTGATCGCGCCATGTGACGGTGAACTCGCGGCCCAGCTCTCCGCGTCGTCGGACCTCTTCGTAGCTTCGCAGGGTCAGCTCGCGGCCCGTGACCCCCGTGACCCGCGCGCGAAGCACCGGAATCGCGGGCGGCGGGCGGCGCCCAGTCCTCTCGCCGAGCAACCCTTCCACCGCCGCCACCTGGTCGGGCTGGACGTCGATGAGGAACATGTCCGCGGCACCTCCATCGAGCGTCACCGAGAACTGCGCCAGCAGGTTTGACTGGAGCGACCGGACGCCAACCATGAAGAAGGCGCCGAGGCCGACGGCGAGCAGGACAGCCCGCGTCTGGTTGCCCGACCGGCTCAGCCGGAGCACGGCGTGCCGCAGCGCGACCGAGCGGGACGAGGCCAGGGGGCGAATGGCGCGGACCAGGCCGGTACCGACCAGGCTGAGGACCAGCGACACGCTCGCCAGCCCCATAGACACCGCAAGACCGATACGGAACGATCCGGCCTGCCAGCTGGCGATCAGCACCAGCGAGGCCAGCAACTCGGCCATCGCCGCCCACCTCACCCAATCGCGCTCTCCCGCCCAACTCGCATCGCGCAGTAGCAGCGACGGCTTCACGCGGCGGACGTCGAGCAACGGCACCACGGAGAACAGCAGGGCCACGAGCAGGCCGATTGCCACGCCCTGCATGACCGCTGATCCCGTCATGGTGTTGGGAATGCTGGCCAGCGCGGGCTGGCCGGCGAACAGCCACGGGATCGAGGCGAGGCCCGCCGCCGCCAGCGCCACACCGAGCAGGCATCCCACCGCGCCGAGCAGGATCGCCTGGGCGAGGTAGACGGCAAAGACCTGCCGGCTGGTGGCGCCGAGGCACTTCAGCACCGCGATGCTCCGCACTTTCTGCTGGACGAACACGCGCGTGACGCTCGACACACCAATGCCACCGAGGATCACGATGACGAGGCCGACAAGGCTCAGGTAGTTCTCCGCGCGCGACAGGTCCTCGCCCACGCGGTCTTCGGTGCCCCTGAACGATCGCACGTTGACGAACTGCCCGCGCAGGTCGATTCGCAACTGCCTCGCCAGCGGTTCGATCGCCGGGTCGGGCAGCTTCAGCTGGATGTCGCGCATCACGCGGCTTCCGAACCCGAGCAGGCCCGTGCTCTCCAGGTCGGCGGCGTCCACCATGATGCGGGGACCAAAGCTGAAACCTGCAACCCGTCGCCCGGGCTCCGAGACCAGGACGCCGCGAACCGTGAACCGCGACACCCCGATGAGGATCTCGTCCCCGGTGCGCACATCGAGCTGGGCCAGCAGCTCGGGACGAACCAGCGCGCCGTGCCCCGCGAGCAGCGCGTGTGAATACGGCCGCCCGTCCTCCAGTTCAACGGTGCCGTAGAGCGGGAACCCTCTCTGCACGCCCCGCAGCTCCGCCATCTTCGCGACGGGGCGACGCTCGTCGGCCGGCCGCACCATCGTGCTCGTTTCCAGCCCCTCGGTGCGGCCACTCACGCTCACGCCGGCCAGGCGACGGGCGATGACCTCCCGGGTCTTCTCGTCCCACGGGCGGCTGGTGGACAGCGTGACATCCGCCGCCATCAGGCCTCGCGCATCGCGCGCGATCGCCACGCGCACGTCCTGCACGATCGATCGGAGCAGGACGATACCGCCCACGCCGAGCGCGATGCAGAGGAAGAACAGGATGAGCCGTCGCCACGAGGCGCGAATCTCCCGAACGGCCATGCGGACCACGAATCTCATCAGCCCAGTTCCCGCTTGCCGTCACGAAGCGCGAGCCGTTCGTGCGCCGTCGCCGCGAGCCCGGCGTCGTGGGTGGCCAGCACCAGCGTGGTCCCTCGGCGTTGGTTGACCTCGCGCAACAGATCCATGATGTGCCCGCCGTTCGCCGTGTCGAGGTTCCCCGTCGGCTCGTCCGCGAGCAGGATCGGTGGGTCGTTGGCCAGCGCCCTGGCAATGGCGATGCGCTGCTGCTCTCCCCCGGACAGCTGCGACGGATAGTGATGGCCGCGACCCGTGAGGCCGACCTCCGACAGCAGCGTTAACGCCCGGGCGCGCGCATCGGCCCGCCCGGCAATTTCCATCGGCACCATCACGTTCTCGAAAGCGGTGAGCGACGGCACCAGGTGAAAGAACTGGAACACGAATCCGATCTTCTGGCCTCGCAGCCGGGCCAGCCGGTCCTCGTCGAGCGACGTGATGTCCGTGCCGGCGATCACCACTCGCCCCCCCGACGGCGCGTCGAGACCGGCAATCAGACCGAGCAACGTGGACTTCCCGCTACCCGACGGACCGGTGACCGCCAGGAACCCACCGGCCGCGACATCGAGATCGATCGGATGGAGGATGGTCAGCGGCGAGGTGCCGCTCATGACGGTCTTCGAGACGCCGCGCAGTTCGATCATCGTGACGCCGCTCTCAGCATGGGCTCGAGGACGCGCCACACGTGGGCGGCGACAAGCCGTGCGCCCTCGGCAGTCGGATGGATGCCGTCGCTCTGGTTCAGATCCGGACGCCCCGCGACGCCCTCGAGCAGGAACGGCAGGAACGCGACCTTGTGGTCGCGGGCCAGGGCCGGAAAGACATCGTGGAACCGGCGTTGGTACTCGGGGCCCATGTTGGTCGGGGTCTCCATGCCGGCGAGCAGCACGGCCACCTGCCGCTCGCGCGCGCGGCGGATGATGCCCGCCAGGTTGCGCTTCATCTCATCGGGCGGCAGTCCCCTGAGCCCGTCGTTTCCGCCCAGCGCCACGATCAGAATCCTCACGTCGCCGTCGAGCGACCAGTCGAGGCGGCTCAGTCCTCCCGCGCTGGTATCGCCTGACACCCCGGCGTTGACCACTTCGAAACGGGAGCCGACGTCGTCGAGGCGCTGCTGGAGCAGCGCCGGGTAGGCCTCGGTCTTCGGCAGGCCAAGCCCCGCGGTCAAACTATCGCCAAGCGCAACGATCCTCGGGCGTCCCGGCTCGGCGCCGCGGTTTGGCCCGCTCGCGGCCGACGCCTCGGATCCCGCCTCGGGGCGAGCCGCGCGCGAAGGGCCCTCCTGCCGACAGGCCGGAAGGCACGCCAGGACCAACAGGCCCAGGACCCAGGCTGTCGGTGAGGGGAATCGTGGAATCACTGTCTTTCCATTATACTGACTCGGCCCCTCACGCCCCGGGTTGAACGGTGTTTGCGCCTCTCTTGATCTGCCTGCTCGTGCTCCTGGCCCTCGGCGGCGCGGAACGCCTGGCCCGCGATCGTGCCTGGCGCGAGGTGCCGGTCCGCATCCACGTGAATGGCACCCGCGCGAAATCCACCCTCACCCGCCTGATCTGGTCGGCCTTGTGCGAGGCGGGCGTGCCGGCGCTGGCCAAGACCACCGGGACCGCCGCCCGACTCCTGCTGCCGGACCGGCGGGAAGAACCCGTCCGGCGGCGCGGGCCAGCCAATATCCGCGAGCAGCTCGAGTGCATGCGCTACGCGCGCCGGCTCGGAGCCCGCGCCGTGGTCGTCGAGTGCATGGCCCTCAATCCACCCCTGCAATACGTTTCGGAGCGCGAGATCGTTCGCGCGACAATTGGGGTCATCACGAACGTGCGCTTCGACCACACCGACGTGATGGGCCGCACCCTGCCGTCCATCGCCGCCACGCTGGCCAATACGATTCCGTCCGGCGGGACGCTGGTCACCGGCGCGCAGGAGTTTGCCCAGCTCTTCCGCGACCGGGCTTCGCGCCTCGGCACCCGCGTCGTCGTCGTCGAGCCCGACGGCGAAAGCGAAGGCGGGGGGAATGGCGCGGGGCACGAGCGCTGGGTCGCCGAAGACACGGCCCTGGCGCTCGGTGTGACCCGTGAGCTGGGCATCGACGACACGGTGGCACGCCGGGGCTTTGCGCGGGCGCCGCTCGATCCCGGGGCGGTGCGATACGGTGCCGTGTCGCTCGCCGGCGGCGATGCGGCCTGGACCGACGCGAGCGCCGCGAACGATCCCGATTCGCTCGCGCTCCTGCTCGCGGGCTTCCAGCCGTGGAATGGCACCCGGGCGACGGGTGGCGGCGGCCGTTCACGCATCCTCGTCTTCAACCATCGGTCGGACCGCGTGCCCCGGCTGTCGTGCTTCGCCGAACGATGCGCCGCGTTTACCTCGGCGGATCATCTGGTGATCACGGGCTGTCGGCCACCGTTGACGCTCTGGGGCCAGCTGGCCCGCCTCCGCGAGCCGAAGGGCGCCGAGTTCGTCCCCTCGCGCGGCCTCGCCACGTGGCTCGCCGCGCACGCGCCTGGCGCAACGCTGGCCTTTTGCGGAAACACCCGCGGCCTTGACGTGCCGCGCCTGCTCGAGGAGGCGGCGTCTCGTGATTGAACTCGCCATCGGTCTTGGCCTGACGCTCAGCCTTATCGTGTCGGAGCTGTTCGGCGTGGCGTCCGCCGGCCTGGTCGTGCCGGGCTACCTCGCCCTCTATCTCGATCAACCGGGCCGTATCGCCGCAACGTTCCTGGTCGCGTTCGCGACATGGGCCCTGGTTCAATTTGGATTCTCGCGGCTGGTCGTCCTCTACGGACGCAGGCGCTTCGGCGTGACGGTGCTGCTTGGATTCCTGCTGAACGCCGCGCTCGATCACCTCCAGTGGTTTCTTCCGCCCGAAGCCGCCGGATTGCGGGCGATCGGATACATCGTGCCGGGCCTCATCGCCAACGCCGCGTTGAGCCAGGGTGTGTGGATCACCGTGGGGCTGACGCTGCTGGTTTCGGCGACGGTGCGTCTCCTGTTGATGGGCCTCGCCCGTGTCTGATCCGGTTCTGCCCCGACTCGGCCGATATGCCCCCAGCCCCCGGGCGCTCGCCGGGGTCGGCGTCGCGGCCGCCTGCGCCGTGATGCTGTTCCCGTCCGCCATCGTCCCACGGGGCGCGTCGGACGGCACGTCACCCTGGTCTTCCGGAACGTCGGTCGCCAGCCTGGATCGCGGTGCGGCTGGGGCCGAACGCCTCATGCGCCAGGCCGAAGCGATGATCCTGGCCGCGAAGATCGAGGCCGGAATCGTCACCGACCCCGCAGCGGGCATCGATTATTCCGGCTTGATCGGAAGCGAACTGACACCGCTCGTCACCACGCTGGGAAATCTCGAAGCGAAGCGGACCGCGACCAACCCGAGTTGGGCGGCCGTCCTGACCCGCCAGTTGTCGGCGGCAGGCATCGGCCGGGGAGATCTGATCGCGGCGAGCTTCTCAGGGTCGTTTCCAGGCCTCAATCTGGCGGTGATGGCCGCCTCCCGCGCGCTCGACGCCGACCTAGCAGCCGTCTCGTCGGTCACCGCGTCCACATGGGGCGCGAATCAACCCGGCTTCACCTGGCCCGAAATCGAGTCGCGCCTGGTGGCCTCCCGGCTGTTGCCGAGGGCGTCGATTGCCGTCACCACTGGCGGCGACGGCGACAGGGCCCTGGACCTGTCGCCCGAAGGCCAGGAACTGGCACTGACGATCCGCGACCGTGTCGCTCGTCGCCTCGGCGTGCCCATCCTCCACCCTGCCAGTTTCGAGGATGCCGTCCGCCAGCGGCTCTCGGCGTATCGCCGCGCAGCCAACGGGCGGCCGATTGCCCTCTACGTCAATGTCGGCGGCGCGACCGCAAGCCTGGGCCAGTCTACGGCGGTCTTGCGTCTCCGCAGCGGGTTCATTTCGCCGGGGCCATTCGACCGGTCCGAAGATCGCGGCGTGATGGCCCGGTTCGCGGAACAGGGTGTGAAGGTGCTGACACTCCTGAACATTCGCGATCTCGCGCTGCGCTGGGGCATCCCCCTCAAGGGGCCCACGTCATAACCCAGCCGAGCCGGAATCAAAGAGACTCGGCCGGGTTATTAGCGGCCTTCGGCCGACACCCACAATGTCTCTTGCCCGACGTCGAAGACTGCGCGCACATGGGACTACCGGCCGGACGCGGTGGTGGTTCGGGCTCTGGCGACGACCTCGGCGGTCATCTGCCTGATCGCCACCTCGCGGTCGAGGACCGGGTCGTGCGCCATGAACACGAGTCCCATGGCTCCTTTCCCAAGATTGGCAAGGACGCGGTACCGGCCGCCAATGAGCTCGGACGAGGTATCTGCCATGCGCTGGTTATGCGCGGGTGACGCAACCCGCAAAGCGGGATTTTGAGACAAAGGTGGCGGAGGGGGCCGGAAGGTTGGCCGTGGGCTGCTATACTCTCGCCGTGTCCGCCCAGCCGTTCCAGCCATCGATGGCGCGCGCAGCCGCGGCCCTCCAGCGCGGACGAGGCGCGGAGGCGCTAGAGGCCCTCTCCCAGGCTCTCGGCTCATCGGAACTGCGCCGCGAGGACGAACTGGTCATCCGCTGCGGGATGGCCGAGGCTTGGCTGCTGCGCGACGACGTGACCCAGGCGACCGCGGTGCTCGGGCGCCCGCCCGACGTGCTCCGCGAACGCATTCCGCCGGCCCGTCTCTCCGCGATGTGGCGGTTGCACGGTCGGCTTGCCGCGCTGCGCGGCGACCAGTCTCGCGCGATCGCCCTCCTCGGCCGCGCCCTCAAGCAGGCGGAACTTGCGCTCGATTCGCGCGCGATCGGCCTGGCTCACTACGAACTCGGCGTCTGTTACCGCCAGGTCGGCGATCCGTCCATCGTCCGCGAAGAAGTCGGCAAGGCGATATCCGCCCTCAATGCCGCCGGCGATCGGCGACATCTGGCACAGTGCCATTCGCTCCTCGCAATCGTGTCTGCCCAGTCGGGGCGGTCTGACGAGGCGACCTCGGCACTGCGCCAAGCGGAACAACTGGCCACCGTCGCCCGCGCCGAAGACGTGATGGCGCTGGTGTGCGGCAACCAGGCGAACGTCGCACTCATGCGCCATCGACACGATCAGGCGCTGGCCCTGGCCGACCGCGCCGTCTCGCTGCACGAACGCGCCGGCTCCGTCCACGGACTCGCCGTGGCGCTCGCGTCGCTCGGCCAGATTTGCGTGCGCATGGGGGACCTGCCCCGGGCCGAGCAGGCGCTGCGTCGAGCCCTCGACGTGCGCAGCCCGGTGCAGTTCCACGAAACGAAGGGCGCGGTGTTCGATACCCTCGCCCAGATTCACCTCGTCCGCGGCGAATACGACGCCGCCGAGCAGTGCCTGTACCAGGCGAGCGAGGCTTATGGAACGTACGGCCTGCAGGCCAGCCGATGGTACGAGTGGTCGGTTCGCCTGCTGACGGCCAGGCTCGCGCTTCGGCGCGGCATGCGCACCGACGCGTTGCGGTTGGCGACCGAGATGGCGGCCACTCCCGGCGTGCCGCCCGCCGACGCCGTGCAGGCCGAATTGCTGGCCGTCGAGGCGCTGCTGGGGGACGGCCGCGCCGAGGAGGCGGAACAGCGGCTCGGCGTGGTCAGCGCGCGGCTGGAACCGCGGTCCACGCCCGGGGCATGGGGCGACTATCTCCGGCTGCGCGCGCAGGTTCACCTCCATCACGGCCGGTCAACCGACGCCTACCACGACCTCGCGCAGAGCGCGAGCATGTTCGACCTGCTCGGCGAACGCTACAAGGCCGCGCAAAGCCGCCTGGCGCTCGCCCGCCTCATGGCCCAGGTCGGCGCCCGCTCCGCCGCCGAGCGCCACCTCCGCGAAGCGGTGGCCGTGTTCGAGTCGCTCGGCGCCGCGCCGGACCTCGACGAAGCGCGCGCGGGCGCGTTCCTGCAGCCACCGGCGCGAACCACGGGCGAGTACCTGGCCGCGCCGGGAGAAGCGGATGATGTCATCGTCCGACGATTGGTGGACGCGGCGGTGATGCCCGACCTCCTGGCGCTCGAAACCGCCTCTGCGTTCTCGGAGGCGGCCAGCGGCGACGCCGCGATCGTCTTCCTCCGGTCGGGCGGCGACGACGTCCGTGTGGTCTCGGTGACCGGCTGCGACCTGGATGCGGCAGCGAGGCTTGCCCGGTCGGCGCTCCGGGGCGCCGCCTACGGCAGCGGCGAGTACTTCCTCGATCCGATCGGCCACGAAGGCGACGACCAGCGCCTGGTCCTCGTGGCGTCGCCGCGCCCGATCGGCCAGGCGACAATTCGTCGCCTCCGGATGATTGCCGCCGTGGCTCGCCAGGGATTTGCGCTGTGTGGATCGCGCGAGCGTGCCGCCCAGCCCGCCGACGAACGCGCGCTTCGGACGCTCGACGCCATCATGCCGGGATTCGTGTGCGCGAGCGCCGCGATGACCCGCGTGGCCGAGCAGATTCGACGACTGCAGGGCAACGACCTCACGGTGCTGATTACCGGCGAGAGCGGCACCGGCAAGGAACTGGTGGCGCGAGCCATCCACCTCGGCTCCCCGCGGAGCGGCGGGGTGTTCCTCCCGTACAACTGCACCACTACCACCCGGGAACTGGCCGACAGCCAGCTGTTCGGGCATCGTCGAGGCTCGTTCACCGGGGCGGTGAACGACCAAGCGGGGTTGATCCGGTCGGCGTCCGGCGGGAGCCTGTTCCTCGACGAGATCGGCGACCTGCCCCCCGAAGTGCAACCCAAGCTCCTGCGCTTCCTCGAGCAGAGCGAGATCATGCCGATTGGCGAGACACGGCCGCAGCGCGTGGACGTGCGTGTCATCACGGCCACCAACGCCGATCTCGAACAACGGGTCGCCGAAGGGAAGTTCCGCGAGGACTTGTACTACCGCCTCACCGTCATCCGTATTCACGTTCCGCCGTTGCGCGAGCGGCGCGAAGAGATCCCACACCTCTGCGCGCTGTTCCTGCGCGAAGCGTGCGAGCGGCTCGGCAAGCCGGACGTGCAACTCAGCGCCGAGGCGCTCGACCTGTTCTCGCAGCACTGGTGGCCCGGCAACGTGCGGCAGCTGCGGAATGAGATTCAGCGGGCCGTCGCCCTCAGCGGAGCCGAGGACCTCGTCGGCGCCGATCAGCTGTCGCCGGGGTTTGCCGCCTTGCTGGACGAAGAGCCGCGCCCTGGATTCCACGGCCCCGCCGCCCGTGCCGGAACCCTTCCGCTGGGCCTCGCCGTCGAACAACTCGAGCGCGAAATGATCAGGGCCGCCCTCGACCGCAGCAGCGGCAACGTGTCTGAGTCCGCGCGCACGCTCGGCCTCACTCGCCGCGGTCTCTACCTGAAAATGCGCCGCCTCGGCCTCGAGACCCGCGAGTAGATGGATATTTAGTAGTCAGTTATTAACGTAACTGTTACGTAAGTATCCACACTCTTAGATGGGTTCTCGCGAGACATTCGCCTGTAAGTCTATCTAACATAATAGCTTAGCTGGGCACATCCACCACAGGCCAGTTCATTGGCCGGTTGGACCATAAATTGATACTCATCTGGAGCATGAACCGAGTCCTCGGCATGCTCTCCTCTGCTCGCATCACCGGTGAACAGCGTGTCTCCGAACGGCAGGCCCTTGGCGTGGCGGGACGGGTTGTGTGGAAGGACGCACGCGGGACGACCCGGTTCAACAGCGTGATGATCCGCGACGTCAGCGAGACGGGCGCCTACATCGAGAGTCTGAGCGGTTCGGCGATCCCTCTCTACCGAGTGGTTTCCCTGCAGGCCGAGCGCGCCGGGGAACCGGACATGCTCCCGCCGATGCTGCGCCAGCGCAAGCTCCTATCCGCCGTCTACCGCGTGGGACCGGCGAGGCCGGCAACCGGCACGCCCGAAGGCTACGGCCTTCGCCTGCTTGTCGAACCGCGCCGCCGTGCCGGGAGCGCGTCTGCGCCCCGTCGTGTGATGCAACTGGCGACGGCGTAGCGCCCCGCGGTTACACCATCTCGATGAGCGTCCGTAGCGCGGCGATCGCGTTCCGGCCGAGACCGATCCGGAGGACGCGGCGGCCGCGCTGTTCGAGCGCCATCGCGTCGCCGGCGGCCTGCGCGCGAATCAACTCGCCGAACGTGTAGGTCGTCTCGGGCACCGCGAGATCGGTGGTTGGTTCGTCGGTCAACTGCAGAAACAGGCCGGTGTTCGGCCCGCCCTTGTGAAGCTGCCCGGTGGAGTGCAGAAACCGCGGGCCGATGCCGAGCGTCGTCGCGACGCGGGTGCGACGTCCGAGCCGGGTCCGCAGATCCTGGAGCAGCCCCACAACCTCGCCCGTCGGCGCGAGGTAGGCGTGAACGCCGATGTAGTCGTGGGATCGGACCGAGGACAGCCAGCGCCCGACCGCGTCCTGCCAGACAGACGGGTCATCGAGCGCGGCCGACCCGGAGCCGGCCTGTCCGCTGCCGGAGGATTCCATCGCCCGTCGGGAAAGGTCCTTCGCCAGCTGGACGTCGGGCTGGTCGAACGGCTGGATGCCGAGCACAGCACCTGCCACCGCCGTGGCGAACTCCCAGCGGAAGAACTCCTGCCCGAGATCGATCGGCGCGCCGAGCATGATCGAGATGACCGGATGGCCCTTGGCCGCCAGCTCGCCGGCTCTCGTGGCCAACGCCGCCTCGCGCTCGCCCTCGACCGCGATGGCGACGAACACCCGGTCGGTGCCGTAATCGTCCGGCGCACGGAGCGCTTCGTCCACGATCGGCACGATGCCCTTGTCGTGCTTGCCCGTGCTTTCCGCCACGAGCTGCTCGATCCACGCGGGGAGCAGTGCCACCGACGCCCCGACCAGGAAGGTGATCTTGTTCCGACCGGCCAGGGCCAGCTCACCGAGCGCCGCCCCGAGCGCCAGGGACGGGTTCGCCGCGCCCTCCACCTCCCGTCCCGACGCGCCAGAGATGGCGTGGGCGTGCTCGAGCAGCGCCCGGATCTCGACGCCCATGAGCGCGGCCGGTACGAGGCCGAAGGCCGTCAGGGCCGAGTAGCGTCCGCCGACATCCGGCGGCGCGTTGAAGACCCGCCGGAATCCCCGTTCTCTCGCCAGCTTCTCGAGAGATGTTCCCGGGTCGGTGATCGCGATGAAATGGCGGCCGGCCTCCTCGGGAGTGTACCGCGACCAGAAGTACCGGAAGAACGATGTGGTCTCGCTGGTGCCACCCGACTTGCTCGAGACGACGAAGAGCGAGCGGGAGAGATCGAGGCGCGCCTCCACGCCGCGCACGGCGTCGGGATGCGTGCTGTCGAGCACGGTCAACTCCGGGTAGCCCGGCCGGTGACCAAAGGTTGCCTGGAACACCTCGGACGCCAGGCTCGACCCGCCCATCCCCAGCAGGATCACGTAGCGAACGCCCTCGCTGCGAACCTCGTCGGCGAACTGGCTGAACAGCGACGCCTGCGCGGCCATCGTCTCGGGTAGCGGCAGCCAGCCCAGCCGATCGATCAGTTCAGGGACGACGGTCTGCGACCAGACGGTGTGGTCTCTGGCCCAGATCCGTGACGACACCCGTGCCTGCTCCATCGACTCGAGACGCCGATCGACGGCCGGCTGGCATGAGCCCAGCGCGAACACCTGGCGGTCCACGAAGGTCGCCAGGAGCGCCTGGCGCTTCGCGTCGAGCGCGGCGAGGAGTTCGTCGTACGACTTGCCGAACGCGGCCACGCCGTCTACCTGGAGTTTCGCCGTGATGGCGGCGAGGTCCACGCCAAGCGTGCGCAACTGTCGAAGCGCGTCCCGGGCCGACGAGAGGTTCTCGTCCACCGTGGGGCGGGCGTGCCCGTGATCTCGGAACACCTCCACGGTCTCGGGGGGCATGGTGTTGACCGTGTCGGGCCCAATCAGCTCCTCGACGTAGAGCACGTCGCGGTACGCGGGGTTCTTGGTGCTCGTACTCGCCCACAACGGCCGCTGAACGCGGCATCCGCGCACGCGCAGACTGGCGAACGGCGCGCCGTAGAATATCTCGCGGAACCGCTGGTAGACCACCTTGCTGTTCGCGACGGCGATGCGTCCCCTGAGCGCCAGCGCCTCCGCCGTGCCGATCTTTTCGAGCGCCTGGTCCACGACGGTGTCGACGCGCGACACGAAGAACGAGGCCACCGACGACACCTGCGCCGGGTTGGCGCACCGCTCGAGGCCGTGGATGTAAGCCTGCGCGACCTGCTCGTAGTGTTCGAGCGAGAACATGAGGGTGACGTTCACGTTCACGCCGTCGGCGATCAACGCCTCGATCGCCGGGATCCCCGCCAAGGTGGCCGGCACCTTGATCATGACGTTGCGCAGCGCGAGCGTCTTCCAGATGCGCCGCGCCTCCGCCACGGTGGCGGCGGTGTTGTTCGCGACCGAGGCGGGGACCTCGAAGCTGACGAACCCGTCGGCCCCTTCCGTCCGGTCGAACACGGGACAAAGCGCCGCGGCGGCGCTCCTGATGTCGTCCAGCGCGGCCGCCTCGAACAGCGCGCCGGTCTCGATGCGCGGGTTGGCGGCCAGCAACGCACGCAGTTGCGGGTCGTAGTCGGTGCCCGTGGCCATCGCCTTCTGAAAAATCGTGGGATTGCTCGTGACCCCAGCCAGGCCGTCCTCATCGACCAGGCGCGCCAGCTCGCCGCGGATGAGCAGCGAGCGGCTGATGAAATCGAGCCAGACCGACTGGCCGAGGTGACCGAGTTCGCGCAAGGGGTTCACGGCATCTCCTTTTCAGCGTGTTGCCTGTCGGCGATCTGCTCCAGTGAGGTTTTCTGCTCGCATCGGGACCCCGGAGGACTTAGTATTATAGGGTGTGCAGCGCAGCGAAGGGTCAACTCGTCGGGCCGGACCGCAAGATCTGGCCCGGGCTGTCGGCTTTCCGGCGCTCACGCGGAGGAGAGTATTCCGATCGTCGAAAACGGGAGTATTCTTACACGCGGGCATGACAGCACGGTCGTTGCTGCATCCCGTAACGGGTCTTTTTCCTCTCGCACCCCAGCTATCCAGTTCAACCCGGTCGCTACTCGGAGATAGCCATCATATGACACGTGCTCGTATCACAATTGACGGGAATGAGGCCGCTGCCTCGGTCGCCCACCGGACGAACGAGGTCATCGCCATCTACCCCATCACGCCGTCGTCCAACATGGGCGAATGGGCGGATGAGTGGTCGGCGAAGGGCAAGAAGAACATCTGGGGCACCATTCCGACGGTGACCGAGATGCAGTCGGAAGGCGGCGCGGCAGGCGCCGTGCACGGCGCACTGCAGGCCGGCGCCCTGACGACGACCTTCACGGCGTCGCAGGGGCTGCTCCTCATGATCCCCAACATGTACAAGATTGCAGGCGAGTTGACCTCGTTCTGCATGCACGTGTCGGCCCGCACGGTGGCCACGCACGCGCTGTCGATCTTCGGGGATCACTCGGACGTCATGGCGTGCCGCCAGACCGGTTTTGCGATGCTCGCCTCGGGGTCGGTGCAGGAAGCGCACGACTTCGCGGCCATCGGCCAGCGCGCGACGCTGAAGTCGCGCGTCCCGGTCCTCCACTATTTCGACGGCTTCCGGACATCGCACGAGGTCTCGAAGATCGAGCAGTTGACCGACGAGGATCTGCGCGCGATGGTCACCGAGGACCTGGTGGCCGCGCACCGCGCCCGCGCCCTCACGCCGGACAAGCCGGTACTGCGCGGCACGGCGCAGAACCCCGACGCCTTCTTCCAGGCGCGCGAGGCGTGCAACAGCTTCTACGACGCGGCGCCGGCCTTCTTCCAGGAGGCGATGGACGAGTTCGCGAAGATCGTGGGCCGGCAGTACCACCTCTTCGACTACGTCGGCCACCCCGAGGCCGAGCGCGTCATCGTGATGATGGGCTCGGGCGCCGAGGTGACGCACGAACTGGTCGAGTGGATGGTGGCCCGCGGCGAGAAAGTCGGTCTCATCAAGGTCCGCGTGTATCGTCCTTTCTCCATCGAGCACTTCGTCGCCGCGCTGCCGAAGACGGTCACGCGCGTGGCGGTGCTCGACCGCACGAAGGAGCCGGGCGCGATCGGCGAGCCGCTCTACCTCGACGTCGTCGCCGCGCTGCGCGAGGCGGGACGGTCGGAGCTGGTGATTGTCGGCGGGCGGTACGGCCTCTCGTCAAAGGAATACACCCCGGCGCACGCCAAGGCCGTCTACGACAGCCTGTCGGTGGCCCAGCCGAAAAATCACTTCACCGTCGGAATCGTGGACGATGTCACCCACCTGTCGCTGCCGGTGGACAACGACTTCGACATCGAGCCGGATGACGTCGTGCGCGGCGTGTTCTTCGGCCTCGGCGCCGACGGCACGGTGGGCGCGAACAAGAACTCGATCAAGATCATCGGCGAGGAAACCGAGAACTACGGCAACGGCTACTTCGTGTACGACTCCAAGAAGTCGGGGGCCGTCACCATCTCGCACCTGCGCTTCGGGCCGCGTCCGATCCGGTCCTCGTACCTGGTGAAGCGCGCCAGCTTCGTGGCCTGCCACCAGTACGGCTTCCTCGACAAGTACGACGTGCTCTCCTACGCCGGCCCCGGCGCGGTGTTCCTGCTCAACAGCCCGTTCCCGGCTGACCAGGCCTGGGACGACCTGCCCCGCGAGGTGCAGGCGCAGATCATCGAGAAGAAACTGCGGTTCTACGTGATCGACGCGTACGAGGTGGCCAAGGCCACCGGGATGGGCACGCGCATCAACACGATCATGCAGACCTGCTTCTTCGCCATCTCGGGCGTGCTGCCCCGCGAGGAGGCGATCGAGCAGATCAAGAAGGCGATCAAGAAGACCTACGGCAAGCGCGGTGAAGACGTCGTCCAGAAGAACTTTGCCGCGGTGGACCAGACGCTCGCTCACCTGCACCAGGTAAAGGTGCCGGCCACGGTCACGACCACGCGCGAGCGGCCGCCCATGGTCTCCGACAAGGCACCCGACTTCGTGCAGAAGGTGACGGCGATGATGCTCGCCAACCAGGGCGACCTGCTGCCGGTCAGCGCCTTCCCGGTGGACGGCACCTGGCCGACCGGCACGGCGCGCTGGGAGAAGCGCAACATCGCGCTCGACATCCCGGTGTGGGACGCGAAGATCTGCATCCAGTGCAACAAGTGCGCGCTGGTCTGCCCGCACGCCGCTATCCGCGCGAAGGTGTACGAGTCGGATGCGCTAAAGGGCGCGCCCGAGACCTTCAAGGCCGTCGACTTCAAGGGCAGCGAGTTCAAGGGGATGAAGTACACCATCCAGGTGGCGCCCGAGGACTGCACCGGCTGCTCGATCTGCGTGATGGTCTGCCCGGCCAAGGACAAGGCCAACCCGAAGCACAAGTCGATCGACATGGCCCCGCAGCGCCCGCTGCGCGACGCCGAGGTGAAGAACTACGAGTTCTTCCTGAACCTGCCCGAGGTCGATCGCACCAGGGTGAAGCAAGACGTCAAGGGCACGCAGTTCTTCCAGCCGCTGTTCGAGTACTCCGGGGCCTGCGCGGCCTGCGGCGAAACGCCGTACGTCAAGCTGCTGACGCAGCTCTACGGCGACCGCCTGCTCGTCGCCAATGCCACCGGCTGTTCCTCGATCTACGGCGCCAACCTGCCGACCACGCCGTACGCGCAGAACCGCGACGGCCGGGGCCCGGCCTGGTCGAACTCGCTCTTCGAGGACAATGCCGAGTTCGGGTTCGGCTACCGTCTCGCGATCGACAAGAACCAGGAGCAGGGGCACGAACTGCTGCGCAAGATGGCGTCGCAGATCGGCGAGCGCCTGGTGGACGAGATCGTCACCGCCGACCAGACCACGGAGGCGGGTCTCGCCGCGCAGCGCCTGCGCGTCCTCGATCTGCGCAAGCAACTGGCGACGATCCCGTCGTTCGAGGCGCGCTGGCTGGAGAAGATCGCGGACTTCCTGGTGAGAAAGAGCGTCTGGATCGTCGGCGGCGACGGCTGGGCGTACGACATCGGGTACGGCGGCCTCGACCACGTTATCGCGCAGAACCGCAACGTCAATCTCCTTGTGCTCGACACCGAGGTCTACTCGAACACGGGCGGCCAGGCCTCCAAGGCCACGCCGATCGGCGCATCCGCGAAGTTCGCGATGGCCGGAAACGCGCGCCCGAAGAAGGACCTCGGCCTGATCGCCATGGCATACGGGAGGGTCTACGTGGCGCACGTGGCGTTCGGCGCGAAGGATGCCCAGACGGTGAAGGCCTTCCAGGAGGCCGACGCCTACGACGGGCCGTCCCTCATCATCGCGTTCAGCCACTGCATCGCCCACGGCTACGACCTCGAAAACGGCCTCGAGCAGCACAAGCTCGCGGTGGACACCGGCTACTGGCCGCTCTACCGGTTCGATCCGCGCCGGCTGGCGAACGGCGAGAATCCGCTCATGCTCGATTCCCCGGCGCCGAAGGCGGACGTCGGACTCTTCATGGCCAACGAGACTCGCTTCCGCGTCGTCCAACAGCAGAACCCGGCACGCTACAAGGAACTGCTGACGAGCGCGCGGAAGGAAGTAGCCCTGCGATGTGGCATCTACGAGCAGCTCGCCAAGCTGGCCGTGCCCAACGTCAAACCGACCGGCTCGGTTGAGTAACGGAGGATTCAATGGACTTGTCTACCAACTATCTTGGCCTTCGTCTTCCGCACCCGCTGATGCCGGGCGCCTCACCGCTCGCCGACTCGCTCGACACGGTGAAGCGGCTCGAGGACGCGGGCGCCGCGGCGATCGTGCTGCGCTCGCTCTTCGAGGAGCAGATTACCCGCGAGCAGAGCGGCCTCGTGCACAACATCGAGGTGACCGCCAACTCGTCGGCGGAGGCGCTTGCCTATTTCCCCAAACCGGACGATTTCGTGTTCGGGACCCACGAGTATCTGGAACAGATCCGCAAGATCAAGGCGGCGGTGAAGCTCCCGATCATCGCGTCCCTCAACGGCATCACCAACGAGGGCTGGTTGTCGTACGCGAAGACGATCCAGCAGGCCGGCGCCGACGCGCTCGAGCTGAACGTCTACTTCATCGCCACCGACCCGACGGAAACCGGCGACCACGTCGAGCAGCGGACCGTCGAGATCCTGCGGTCGGTCAAGAAGGTGGTCACCATCCCGGTGGCCGTCAAGCTGTCGCCCTTCTTCTCGTCGGTCGCGCACCTCGCGCACCAGTTGGACGAGGCGGGCGCCGACGGCCTCGTGCTCTTCAACCGCTTCTATCAGCCTGATATCGACATCGAGGCCCTCGAAGCGGTGCCGAGTCTCCACCTGTCGGATTCATCGGAGCTGCTCCTGCGGATCCGCTGGCTGGCCATCCTGTACGGCCAGGTGAAAGCAACGCTGGCGGCCAGCGGCGGTGTCCACACGGGCGTGGACGCCGTCAAGGCAATCATGGCCGGGGCGTCGGCCGTCCAGGTCGTCTCGCGGTTGCTCGAGGACGGACCGCAGCGCCTGCTCACCATCTTCCAGGGCCTGAAGCACTGGATGGAGGAGCACGACTACGAGTCGCTCGACCAGATGCGCGGCAGCATGAGCCTGCGAAACAGCCCCGACCCGGCGGCCTTCGAGCGCGGGAACTACATGAAGGTGCTGCGGAGCTGGAAAGTCAATGCGTAGTCGCGCTCCGCGCGCCTGCGCGACGTCGGAATTCTGGATTCGGAATTCAGGATTCGCGAGTCAGAAGGTAGAATGGAAGGCAGGGACCAGGCGGGATGGCATGAGCCGTCCCGCCCTCCCTGTCTTGACCGCCTGACTCCCGGCGTTCTGTCGTCTGAATTCCGAAATCTGCCATGCCCCAACAGCAAACGTCCTCGACCACCTGGGCGATCATCGCCGGTTCCTGCCTCATGCTGGGGCTGGCAGTCGGATACGTGGTCTTCGGTTCTCACAGGCCGGCTGAGCCGGTCGTCACGCCCTCGGCGCAGGTGCCCGCGCCGGCCACGGGCGGCCCGCAGGCTGGCCTGATGGACGAGCAACAAGCCCAGGCGTTGCGGAACATCCTGGCCCGGGATTCCGGGAACGTGCAGGCGGCCACTCAACTCGGCAACCTGCTCTTCGACGTGGGGCGCTACGCCGAATCCGTCCCTCTCTATCGACAGGCGTTCGCCCTCGACGCCAACAACGTCAACCTGAGCACGGATCTGGGAACGGCCCTCTGGTACTCGGGCAAGGTGGACGAGGCCATCGCGCAGCTCACCAGATCGCTGGCGATCAACCCGACCCATCCGCAGACGCTGTTCAATCTCGGGATCGTGAAGCGTGACGGGAAGCAGGACTCGGCCGGCGCCGTCCAGGCGTGGGAGCGGCTGCTCGCGAGCAATCCCACCTACGTGGACCGCGACAAGGTGCAGCAGTTGCTCGATCAGGCGCGACAGCAGGTGGGGAGCACGCCCATCGCCCCGGTGCGGTCGATCAGGTAGACAGCTTTCGGCTCTCAACTCTCGGCTTCAGCCCCTGTCAGACTTTCGATTTTCGGCTCCTGGTCAGGCGCGGCTCCGAGCTCCGCCGCACCAGCAGCCACACCCCGACCGCGATAATCGCTGCCGAGAACAGCTGCGCGGTCGTCAGCCCGAGGAACACCACCTCGTTCACGCGCACCAGCTCGATCAGGAACCGCAGCGTCCCCGCGGCGACCAGATACCAGCCGAACACCACGTGGTTCGCCGCGCCGCGACGGCGGAGCGCCACCAACACCACCGTCATCACAAACAGCGACACGGACTCGTAGAGCTGGGTGGGATGCACCGTCTCGAGCGTTGGCGGGAGTCCCTCCGGGAACGCCACGCCCCACGGGAGGGTCGTCGCGCGCCCGTAGTCGTCGCCGACCAGGAAGCAGCCGATGCGTCCGATCGCCTGCCCCAGGGTCAGGGCGGGTGCGGCCGCCGACAGCACGGCCATCAGCGGCAGCCGCTGCCGCAGCACCATGACCACACCCGCCAGGATGCCGCCGGTCAGTCCGCCAAACCAGCTCATGCCCCCGCGGCTCAATAGGGTGTCGGAGAACGGTTCGGCCCAGTGCTCAACCACATAGAGCAGCTTGGCGCCGGCCAGGCCGCCGAGCACGCCGACCAGGGCGGCATCGACTCCCTTCGCGCCGTCCACGCCCGACCGTACGAGTTCCCGCCGGAGCAGGAGGATGCCGAGCGCCGCCCCGATCGCGACCATGGCACCGAAGCTGGTAATCTCGAAGGAACCGAGGCGGAAGAGGACTGGGTACATCGGGTCGGTCTCAGTGATCGTCGGAATGTATGGCGCCGTGCCTTAGTGCCCTGGCCTTCTTCGGCGGCGCACACCGGAACAGCTCAGCGATTCGGACTCCGGCTCGCTGCCGGACGTCGGCCGGCAGCTCCGGCCTTCCCTCTTCATGACAGGCCGCGACCGTGTGCCTGAGGCTCTCGAGCACCTCTTCACAGCACGGGCAATCGTGCAGGTGTTTCTCGATCGTCCGCCTGTCGGCGGCTGGCAGCTCGTCGTCGAGGTACATCGACAACCGCTCGAGGAAACCCCGGCATCGAAACTCGTGGCCGACGTGCAGATCGTTCATGACTCTTCCAGGCGCTCGCGCAACAGCAAGCGCGCACGGTGAAGCCGCGTTTTGACGTTCGCCTCGGAGATCCCGAGGACCTCCGCCACCTCGCGCGTCGACAGGCCTTCGATTTCCCTGAGCACGACGACGACGCGGTAGCTGCGGGGCACGGACGACAGCGATCGCCTCAACCTGGCCCGCAGGCTCGAGTTGATAGCCTGGTTCTCAGGGTCCCGGGCCGGGTCCACCGCATCGACGCGGCGGTCGTGCCCGTCGAGGTCCGCCACCGGTTCGTCGAGCGACACGAGATGGTCGGGCTCGTTCGCCCGCTTCCGCCGGCCGATCAGGCAGGCGTTGCGGACGGTGCGATAGAGCCAGGCACGGAACGCCTCAGGTTCGCGGATGCGGGCCGCGTAGCGATAGGTCTTCAGCAGCGCCTCCTGCATCGCGTCGTCGGCGTCGTCCGGCCGACCGCAGACCAGCAGGCTGAAGCGGTACGCCACTTCCTGCGCCCGCATCAGCAGCGTCTCCATCGAGTGCTGGTCGCCCGCCTGGACCGCCCTGACCAGTGACGCGTAGGTCGCGCCCTCCCGCGCCGCGCGGGTCTCCTCGTCTTGGAGATTCGGTTTTCGTGAATTGGTCACAGTTACGGGTCCCTGCGTGACGCTTTCCGGCAGACGTGAATCATACAGCAAGGCAAGCAGAGAGTGGACGATACTGTTGGGTCCCGAGGGTGAAACCAAATCGGCAGAACCTGAATCCTTGAGTCAGACTCCGGAAAACACCCCATGTACGTGAACTCGAGCTTCTAGACTGGTAATCGAGGAGAACAACGTGGAAGAGACACGCTACGGCATGCGGGTCGTGTTGCCGATCAGCTACGAAGAGGCGATCGACAAGGCGACCGCGGCCCTGAAGGCCGAGGGGTTTGGCGTCCTGACGACCATCGACGTCAAGCAGACCATCAAGCAGAAGCTCGACAAGCACTTCCGGAAGTACGTGATCCTGGGCGCCTGCAACCCGCCGCTCGCCTACCAGGCATTGAGCGCGGAAACCGAAATCGGCCTGCTGCTGCCATGCAACGTGATTGTGTACGAGACCGAACCGGGTCACAGTGTGGTCGCGGCGGTGGCGCCGCTGGTGACCATGGGGCGCGTTGGGAACGAGGCGCTGGCGCCGATGGGGCAGGAAGTGGACGCCAAGTTGCGCCGAGTGCTCACGACGCTCGAAGCCGCCAAGGCAGGCGTGTAATGGATTACCTCTGGCCACTCGTATTTCTGGCAGTCTGGGTCTTCCTGCAGGCGTGGCTCCTGCCACGCCTCGGCGTCCCGACGTGAATGAGCAACTCCTGCAGCGTCGAGGATCGACGCACGAAGACGAAGCAGCCCACAACCGGCAGCGGACAGCAGCCAGCCGGAAGCTCACAGCTGCCGGTTGACGGCAGACAGTAATTGTCGGTTGTCAGTGGCCAGTTGCCAGTCTGATACCCGTGTCATACTGACCACTGGCAACTTCCCTATCCCTGCCCCTGAACCACCTGCAGCGCCACCGCATTGTCGAGGACCGGCTCGTACGTGCAGAACGGTTCTTCGGCCAGGTAGTCGCCGTTGTCTGAAAAGGCGCGCGCCCGGCACCCCCCGCAGATTCCCTCGTACTTGCAGATCCCGCACTTCCCGCTCAGCGTGGAAGGATCACGCAGCTGCTGGAACACGGTTGACTGCGCCCAGATGTCACCGAACCGTTGCTGGCGGATATTCCCGGCGCTGACCGGCAGGTAGCCGCACGGGTAGATGTCTCCGGCGTTCGACACGAAGCACACCGCCGTGCCCGCGAGGCATCCCCGGGTCATGGCCGAGAGCGGCCGGCCGCCGGCCGGGTCCGGCGCGGCCTTCAACTGCGTTCCGATCGCGACGAAGGGCGTGCTCCGGTCGCCGTGCTTGCGCTCCTCGACGATCCGCTGTGCGCGGACCCGGAAGTAGTGCGGCGCGCACGTCGCCTTCAGGTCGATGGTCACCGTCTTCGACTGATCGTAGAACCAGTGCAGCACGCGCTCGTACTCGTCGGCCGGCAGCATCTCGCGGGCGGCGATGCTCACGCCACACCCCACCGGCACCAGCATGAAGAGGTGCAGGGCGTCGGCGCCGAGCGACAGCGCCAGGTCGAGTAGCGCGGGTAACTCGGACACGTTGTGCTTCGCGATCGTCGAGTTGACCTGGATCGACACGCCTGCGTCGCGGAGGAAGCGCAGGCCGTCGATCGCTTTCGCGTGCGAACCTGGCATGCCGCGGAACGTGTCGTGCGTCGCCGGCACCGCCCCGTCGAGGCTGATGGCCACGCGGGAGAAGCCGGTGGTCCGGACCCGCTCGGCGAGGGGACGGTCGATCATCGTGCCGTTGGTCGCGAGGGCCATCCTGAAGCCCTTGCCGCGCCCGTAGGCGCCGATCTCGAAGATGTCCTGCCGATAGAGCGGCTCGCCCCCGGACAGGATCAGCACGGGCTTTGCGACTTCGGCGATCTGATCGATCAGCCCGAACGACTCTTCGGTGGTCAACTCAACGGCAGAACGCTCGGCCTCAGGCACCGCACGACAGTGCTGACACCGCAGATTGCACGCCTTGGTCGTTTCCCAAAACATCAAGCGAAGCGGCGGCACCGTCGTTGGCATCGTCATCGGAACGGTCCTCCGCTACCCGAGCTCTTCGATCAGGATGGCGCGTGCGACCGATGGCTCGACGGCCAGTTCCGTCTGATCGCACTCGAACACGAACCCTGGAAACCGCTGCAGCAGCCGGACCCGCGCCCCTGGCGTCACGCCCAGCGCCTTCAACCGTTCGGCGCGTGCCGGGTTATCGCGGAGCACCCGGACCACCACGCCACGCTCGCCCACCCCGAGCGACACCAGGCGCCGCCCGTGCTCAAAAGTCGACACCGAGGATCCGGAAAGCATAGTGGAGGCCCGCTCCCGTGGACAACGCCACGGTCGTCACGAACACCAGGATGGCGAGGGCCGCCTTCAGCCCCTGCTCCCTGATGATCATCAGGAAGTTGGCCACGCACGGCACGAACAATGTCATGACCGTCAGCGCCACCACTGCCTGGGTCGCGCTCAACTGGCCGGCATGCGACAGCTGGAACAGGCCTGCGGCGCCATAGTCGCGCCGCAGGAAGCCCATCACGAACACCTGCGCCGTCTCGGCTGGCAACCCCAGGAGTCCGGTAACGACCGGGCGACCGCCGGCCACCACCCACCTCAGCAGCCCCGTCTTGTCCAAGACAAAGAGTAGCGCCGTTCCAATCAAGAAGAGCGGCACGGCCTCCCACAGGTACCAGCGGATCCTCAACAGCGTCTTGTGCATCAGGTTCCGCATCCCCGGGAGGCGGAGCGGCGGCAGTTCCATGATGAAGTCGGAACGCTCGCCAGGCAGCAACTGCGCGGCCAGGAACCCCACGAAGAAGATCTGAAGGACGACCACGCCGAACAATGTCAGGAGGGCCGCGAACGAGATGCCGCCGAGGATGCCGAGGATGGTAGCCAGTTGGGCCGAGCACGGGATGCCGAGCGCCAGCAGCAGCACGGCGATGAGGCGTTCCTTCGGAGTCCCGAGGATTCGCGTCGTCATCGTCGCCATCGTATCGCAGCCAAGGCCGAGCACCATCGGCAGCACCGCTTTGCCGTTCAGCCCCATCATCCGGAAGATCCGGTCGGAGAAGATCGCGAGACGCGGGATGTAGCCGCTATCCTCGAGCCACCCGAAGATCAGGAAGAAGGTGGCGACCACCGGCAGCACGATGGCCATCGCGTAGGTCAGGCCCATGGTGATCAGGCCATAAGGGCCGACGAGGAAGTCACGCACGGCCGCGAACGGGATGAATCGGTCTGCAAGCGCCGTCGCTGCCGGGTTGATGTATGCCTGGAACACGCCGTGCTCGATCAGCCTGACAAGCGTCTGCGCGCCGAACACGCCGACGAACAGGTAGATGACGTAGAGGACGACGGCAAGGATGGGGAGGCCGGTGGCCGGCTGGCGGACCGCCCTGCCGAGGAACTCCTGGAAGCGACCAATCGACGACGGCCGCGACCGACGCAAGCGCGACGCGGTCTCGTGCGCCCAGGCCGAGTAGTCGCCATTCGGCACGAACGGGATGCGCGCGGGGGCTGCGGCCGGGAGGGCCTCCTTCAGCTCGTTCAGTCCCTGCCCCTCGATTGCCACCGTCTCCACGACCGGGATGCCAAGCTCGGAAGACAGTCGGGCCGCGTCCACCTCGACGCCGCGGCGGCGCGCTTCGTCCACCATGTTCAGGACAAGGACCATCGGGAGGCTGAAGGCGGCCGCCTGGGCGGTCAGCATCAGGGCGCGGCGCAGGTTGCGGGCGTCGGCCACCTGGATCACCAGGTCCGCCTCGCGGTTGGCCAGAAGGCGGCGGGTAACGTGCTCGTCTTCGCTCAGCACGCCCTCGAGCGCGTTGACGCCGGGGCTGTCGATGACGTCGCACACCTCGGCCCCGACCATCGCGCGGCCGGTGGTGATCCCGACCGTGGTGCCCGGGTAGTTGGAGACGGTGGCGTAGCGGCCGGTCAGGCGGCCGAAGATGACGCTCTTGCCGACGTTCGGGTTGCCGACGAGGACGACCTTGAGCGGGCGAGCCCGGAGCCGCAGGACGGGCGGGGCGGCGGCGCGTTCAGCGGCGATATGACAGGACATGGTGATGGAAGATCGTGGGAAACCAAATGTTTGGACGACTTTGCGAATGCGTCTCATTATTATCGCACACGCGCGCCCTGTGCGACGAGAATCTCGGCCTGCCGCCCGCCGAGCCCACGAAAAAAGGGCGCGACACACTCCACAGCGTATCGCGCCCTGAAGGGCGCCTGGCAGCCTCGAGGCTGCCAGGCCGCACCCAAGACAGATTCCAGGGCCCCACAGAAACGTGCTTCACCCGTGACGATCTCAGCCCAGGAAGATGTCTAGAACATGTAGATCACGCGGACGATCCCGGTGCTGCCGGTGTACGGCCGGTTGCCGTAGCCGGTGCTGATCTCACCGAGGTAGTCGATCCGCGGCTGGCCGGTGGCTGGGTAGAAGCCCACCGGGCCGTTCGTGTCGATCGTCGCGTAGTCCGTCACGTCGAACTTCTCGTACCAGTAACTGGCGCCGATCCCGATCTGCCGCGTCAGGTTGTAGCGGAGGTCGAAGGTCAGCCGCTGCCACTTGTTGGTCACGTTCGGGAACGCCTCGAAGCACGACGTTAGGGTCGTCGGGCTGCACGGCTTGGTGTCGCCCACCGTCAGGATTGAATTGGTCTGCATCCCCTGGACGCGCGGCCCGCCGTGCACGAAGCCCTGGTCTGAATCTGAATAATCGTAGCCGATCCGGATGTCCGTCTTGGGCAACGCCTGGAGCAGGTTGAAGTAGAGCGTGAACGTGTTCACTGTCTCGTCGTTCGTCAGGTTCCAGTCCCGGTTCGCGTCATTCCAGCTCTCGTAGGCACCCGCCACGCCCGAGAACGGGTTCGCCGTCCGCGACGCCTGGAGCGAGTTGAACTTCTCGCGGCCGTAGTCCATGCCGAAAGCGATCTGCGGCTTCGGGCTCACGTTGACCGCGACGTTGACGGCGTTGTTGTCGTTGTTGAGCAGGCCGAACTGCGGGTTCAGCCCGATGTCGTAGTCGTCCTTGCCGCGCGCGTAGGACACGGTGAAGTCCACGGCCGGCGTCGGGGTGATGGTCGCGAGCAGCGTCGCCCGGTTGCGCGTCCGCTCCGCGTCGTCGAACAGCCGCGCGTTCGCCTGCCCGCCGGCGTCGGTGATGGCTTCCTGGTGGAACTCGCTGCCCGAGCGCTTCGTGTATTCGTACATCGCGCGCAGGGTCACCCACTGGTTCCCCATCGTATCGAACGACGCGCGCAGGGTGTTGTCCGTCAGCTTGCGGTAGACCAGGTAGGTCTTGCTGTTGGCGTCAATGCCGTAGCCGACCTTGATGCTCGAGTACGGCAGCACCGCGAACGAGGCATCGATGTCGAACTTGTTCTGCGTGATCGTGTACGGCTCGGTGGATACGCCCGGCGTCGACTCCGGAACCGCGTCGAACCGCACGTTGTAGCTGTAGTCGAAGATGGGCGACTGGTTGTCGTGGTTGTTGTAGCGATACCGCGCCGTCACGTTCATCTTCGGCATCGGCCGGGTGTTGAACACGAACGAGGCGTTGACGCCCTTGACCTCGGTGTTCGCGCTCGCCGGCAGCGTCGTCGGGGTGCACGCGATGATGCCGCTGGCGGCCGAGCACAGCTTCGAGTTGGCCACCACCGGGTTGATCGTCCACGGGATCAACGCCGCGTCGTTCGACATGTTGATCAGCGCGAGATTGCCGCTGAGCGAGGTGGCGTGCGCGAACTTCCACAGCCCCGTGGCCGTCACCACGTTCATCGAGTTGTCGGGCGAGGTCGCGAACCGGCCGCGGGCCGGGCCGTTGCCGTTGCTGTAACCGCTCGCATCCCAGCCGGTCACCGCCGCGCTGCTGTAATCGGTCGCGCGGATCGGGCTGTCCCAGGTCACCGAGGTGTAGGTGTTGTTGTACATCGACCGCTCGTACGCCAGGCGGAACATCGCCTTGTCGTTCGCCCAGTCGATGCCCGCCTCGATCTCCGTCGATCGGTCATCGATCGGGAGCGGGATCTCCGTCGCGTTGTTGAACGCGAACCCGGCACCGAACGGCTGGTAGCCGTTGCGCTTGTGGCTGGCGACCTCGAACTTCGCGTCGATGGCGTCGGTGATCGCGTAGCTCAGGCCGAAGTGAATGGTATCGCGCCGAGTCTGGAGGTCGAACGGCGTGGCGAGACCCGCCCACACCGACTGGCCGCCGGTCCACTGCGCGAGGCTCGACGGGATCCCGATCACGCCCGCCTTCTTGGTCTCGATGTCCGCCCTCGTCGCCGAGTTGAGAGACAGCACCGGATCGGTACCCGTCGTCGCGACCGAGTAAGGCGTGGAGGTGTTGTAGCCGTAGTTGAGCGGCGTCGAGTCGAACGAGAACTCGAACTTCACCTTCTTGTTGGCGTACCCGACGGCGTAGGAGCCGTCACGGTTACCGACGTTGGTGGCCGTGACGTCGAAGAAGTACTTGTCGGTGTCCTTCGCGAAGTCGAACTGGATGTTCTGACGGTCGCGAAGGTCGCGGTAGCGCTCGAACCGGGCTTGGTCGCCGGTTACCGAGCTTCCCTGGAAGCCGATCGAGACAGAACCCAGCGAGGACGCCTCTGGGGGCTTCTCCGCGGGCTTGTCCTGCGCCAGCACTAGACTCACGGAGGCCAGCACAAGCGCGGCAGTCACAATCATCAATCTGTTGCGCATCGCTATCCTCCTCACCTAACGCAGGAACGCCTTGCCCGAAGGCGCGTTCGACCCGTGGACCATCTGGTGGCACGACATGCAGCTCCGCCCGAAGATCTTGTTGGCGTTCGTCGAGTTCTTCTCCGTGAACCCCTCGTAGATAGTGGGGGGGTGCCGCGAGGTCACGTGGCAGCGCTGGCAGAGGAACGGCAGCTTGGCGACCAGCATCCGGTCGTTGTTCGTGCCGTGGGCGTCGTGGCAGGTCGCGCAGTTCTCGGCCACCGGCGGGTGTTCCCACAGCATCGGGCCACGCTTCTCGGTGTGGCAGCTCGTGCAGCTCTCGTTCACCGTCACGCCCTTGGCCAGCAGCTTGACGTTCGCGCTGCCGTGCACGTTGTGGCACGACCCGCACTGCAGCTTGCCCTCGCGAACCGGCATGTGGTTGAAGCGCAGCTGCTTGTTCGTCTGCGCCCGGTGGCACGTCGCGCACAGCTCCGTCTCCGACTTCGCCTTGAGCTGCTTCTCGCCCTTGGCGTCGTGGATGCTGTGGCAGCTCGTGCAGCTCACGTTGCGCTGCATGTGCTGACTGCCGGTCCACAGGGCGTGCGCGCCCCGGTTGTGGCAGCTCGTACACGCCGCGCTCTGCTCGGACGGCTTCATCGTCTTGAAGCTGGCGATCTTCGTCTTGTCGCCGCCCGCATCAGCGTGCGCCTTGCCCGCACCGTGGCAGCTCTCGCAGCCGTTGGTGGCGATCGGCGTCTTGGGGTTGAACATGCGGCCGTGGACGCCGCCGTGATACCCCTTGGTCTGTGCCTCGTGGCAGGTGAGACAGGTCTTCTCACCAGCGTACCCCGTCCCGGCCGCCTTGTCGGCCTGGCCTGCCAGCGCCAGCCCGCCGAGTGCGAGCCAGGCGACCGCGAAGGCGGTGAGCGCCGCCCGACCGCGGTTCTGGACGAATGAATCCATGGCTTGCTCCTTCAGCTGTGACTACGAACCTGTTGGGGAAAGAAAAGTACCCCGGGGGCGCAGGCGTCGAGAACACCTGCCCATCGACCCAAGAGAGACTGGCCGAATGCCCGCTCGCGCTGGTGCAATGTGAATGCCGAACAGATGCGCCGGAATCACTGGTGAAAAGGACAACACCTCCTTGTGAATTGTGGCACAATCCGACGTGGCGACTGGGGCATTCCTACACGCTACTGACGAAGCCTCGGCACCCGTTCTCGCTCGCTGCCGGATTTCCGGCAAATCCACCCAAGGCTTTTTCCAAAATTTTGAAGGGTTTGATCCTAGATTCCGGATCTTCTGAATCGTAGCACAAGCTCGGAAGCCGACTTGTGAACGATTGGACAAGCACGAGGCAACCGGGGCTGTCTGGAATCTGACAGACACCGAAACGGGGCACAGGGCTTGAGGGTTGGGGGGCCGCTACCCCATCTTGTGACAGAGTTCGCAATCCTGCTTGATCACACGGCCATCGCTGGTCTTCTTGGCGTCGTCGTGGCAACGGAAGCACCCGGGGAAATCGACGTGCCCGATATTGTTCGGATACGTGCCCCAGGTGACCTTCATGGTGGGAAAGATATTCCGCCGATAAATGTCCTGCGTGGCTGCAATCGCCTTCGCGACCTCCGCTTTCCTCGCCGCAGCCCCCGACCCGAGTTGCCGGTCGTAGAACGCGGCGAGCCGTGTCCCAATCGCGGCGGCCGCCGCATCCTGCGACGCATAGCTGACCTTCAGCGCCGCCACCGCTTCGCGCCGCACGAACGGCAGCGTCGTCGCGATCAGACCGTTGCCCATCGCGTCGTTCACCGCCCGTTCGGGGGTCGAGTCGAAGCGATGGCTCGGCCGATTGTGGCAGTCCATGCAGTCCATCTGCCGACGTTCGCCCTTCTTCAACTGCTCGTCGGTCACGCCGTCCGCCCGGAACGTTCGAACACCGTTTCGGTCCTCCACCTCCACGTAGACGATCGTCTGTCGCTTCTCGTCGGTGGTGATGTAGCTGACGCGCGTGGACGGCGCCATGTGCCAGTGGATGCCGTGGGCTCCCATGCTCTCGCTGCCGCTGCCAACGTGCAACTGGAGGGTCGTTGTCGATTCCGTGCTGGCCTCGTCCTCGGCGTACTCCCGAACGACCCTGACCCTGTCGCCGGTGAACTTCTCCGGCCAGTGGCACTGCTCGCACGTATCACGCGCGGGACGCAGGTTCTGGACCGGCGAGGGAATCGGCTCTGGGTAGGTCTTCAGGGCGACCGCGAACAACTGGCGGGTGCCCGACAACTTCGCCTTCACGAACCACGGCGCGCCAGGCCCGATGTGGCAGGCGACGCAGTGCACCCGGGCGTGCGGGCCGTTCTGGTACGCCGTGAACTCCGGTTGCATCACCGTGTGGCACACCTGGCCGCAGAACTGCGGAGAGTCCATGTACGCCACGCCGCGGAACGCGGCCAATGAGATGACGACGATGTTGGCGAACGTCAGGAACACGAGCAGGCCGGCGATCCTCCGGGTGTACGACCGGTTCAGGTCGATGATCGGCCACGTGATCTCGTGCCGTGGCTTGCCCAGGCGCTCGCGGCGTCGGGAGAGGACGATACCCAGCGGAATCAGCGCGAGGCCACACACGAAGAACCCGGGGAGGATCAGGAAGAACACGATCCCGATGTAGGGGTTCGTCGGCAGCCCGACCAGGTCGGCGAAGAACACCCCGAGGAACAGCAGCGCGCTGACGGTTGTCAGCCAGCTGCCGAACAGGGTCACGGGATGGCGGAAGTGCCGGAACTTCGATTCCCCGGGCATGGCGTTCTCGTCTCCTGCGTCAGCGTGAAGGGCGAGCCGGGACGGCCGCCGCGCGCCGCGACGATCTACAGCCGTGCGAACAGCACCGCGTAGACAATCAACCCCACCATCACCAGTCCGAAGGTCACCGCAACGAGCGCGACGAACTTCGCCAGCGTGGGCACCCAGCCGGGCGCGGGCCCCACCTCGATTTCATCGAGGCGATGGGCGCGCTGCAGCCGCTCGTACTCGGCGGGGCGCTCCTCCATCAACTCGTGATGGCTCACCCGGCCGGTGAAGATCACCGGGTCCATCGGGAACTTGTCTGGCCGCAGGTGGCTGTTGAAGAAGTGAATCGTGAAGATGAACCCCACCGCGAGGAGCCCTTCCTCGCCGTGTACCAGCAGCGCAATGTTGAACCACGACCCGGGCAGGAGCTTCGAGAAGAACTCCGGAAACCACAGGACGAGCCCCGATCCGCCGATGATGCCCATTCCCCAGAACACCGCCCAGTAGTCGAACTTCTCCCAGTAGGTGAAGTGATCGAAGCGAGGCTGCGGGCCGAGGCGCAGGAACCAGCGGATGTGCGCGAGCATCTCCACGATGTCGCGCGGTTGCGGCGTCATCGACTCCGGCCCCCACAGCACCTCCAGTTCTTTCTTGACGTAGAGGCGATGCATCAGCCGCCAGACGTGCAGGACGAAGCAGGCGATGAGCAGCACCGCGAACGTCCGGTGGAGAATCCCGGCGGACCGGCCGCCGCCGAACAGGCCGGCCAGGCGCACGGCCCACGCGGCGTCACTGAACAACAGCGGCATCCCCGTGAACGCGAGCCCCAGGAAACTGAACATCAGGACGCCGTGCAGGAGCCGGTTGTACCTGTCGAAGCGCTGGTATGCCGTCGGTTCGACGGGTGCGGCGCGGGTGTCGTCCATGGGGCTACTCCTGCGAACGCCGGCCGGCGTCGGGGCGTCGGGGCTTCACCTGCACGTCGGGCTTCACCGCGCGCGAGGCCCAGAGGGCGGTATGGACCCCGAAGAACGCGAAGACGCCGATGAGCAACGCCTCCATGAACTTCGACGTGTAGAACAGCATCGGGTTGCGCGCGTGGCTGTGCCGATCGGCGTGCGGGTCGTACTTCGCGAAGCTCGCACTCGACCCGGGGTGACACTTGCGACACGTCTCGACGACCCGCGCCGACGACACCATCGACCGAGCATCGCTCTTCGGGTAGATGTCGTGGGCCCCGTGGCAGTCGGCGCACGTGGCCACCCGCATGAAGCCCAGTTGCGTCTCCTGGCCGTGGAACGTGTCGCGAAAGGTACGCTTCGACTCCGGATGACATGTGCCGCACTCGCGCAGCACGTGGGTCTTCCACGTCGATCCCTCGGTGCGCTGGATCTGGTGCGCCGAGTGGCACGTCACGCAGACCGGCGCGTCCGGGCGCCCCTTGGCCAGCGCGTCGCCGTGCACGCCGTGCTGGTAGCGGCGCTGGATCCCCTCGTGGCACTTGCCGCAGGTCCCCGGCACGGCGGTCCGGAACACCTTGCTCCCGGGATCGTTCTTCCGCCTGATGTCGTGGGCGTTGTGGCAGTCCTTGCAGTCGGGCGCAACTATCAGGCCGCTCTTGCTGAGCGCCTGCCCGTGGATGCTGTCCTGGAACTGCGCCACCACGTCCCCGATCGCGATCCGGCCCCGCCTGATGATGTCCGCGTTGCCATGACACCGCCCACAGGTCGCGGGCAGGTTCAGGTGATACGTCAGCGAATCCGGGTCCTTGGAGCTCCGAATCTCGTGCGTGCCGTGGCAGTCCTTGCAGGCGGCCGCCACGCTCTGCTTAGATGCGCGCCGCGCCTCGGCGTGCACGCCGGCGTCGTACTGTGCTGCAGGGTCGGCATGGCAGTTGGAGCAGGCCGCCGGGGCCAGTTTCTCGCCGTGCGGGAAATCGGCCGACCTGGCCAGATCGGCGTGGCAATCCACGCACGCGATGCCGGACTGCCCGTGGATCGAGGCGGCGAACTTGTCGGGCAACACGGCCACCGAGCGGCCGCTGGCCCCTGTCGCCGATGCGTCCCCGTGACACGCCAGGCAATCGTCGTTGGTGGGCGGCTTGGGCGCGGCTGAAGCGGCCGGCTTCTGCGCCAGCGCCGTCGTGGCGGTCAGGCACGCCGCGAGCAGGAAAAAGGGAACGGAACTCGTGAATGTCATGGGCGCGAGAGAAGCTGCTGTCGTTGAGAGAAGCCGCATTGTAGCGACGTTACAGCCGTAGCGCAATGACGGCGTCGCACAACCCAGGCACGTAGAACCGGGACCCTCTGTCACCTGAGCAGCGGCAGGGGGCCGCGGCCCTGCTGGCCGCGTTCCGCCTGCCCTGCCCGCCTAATCTGTTGCCCGGCTTGGTCGCCCTGTGGAAAAAGGGTCTGGAAGGATGAAGTAATGCAGCTCGACACGACCGGCCGTTTCATGGGCTGACCGGCCGCGGCAGGTCTCTAGTGGACACAAACGTGCGACCTCACCGGGCACAGATCCTCGCATTCAGCGAGCAAGCTCCGACAGGCGCACTCGCCTATTTTAATTATTGTATAACGCAATCCTGGTGCCAGCTAGAGCTTCCGCAATCTCCAACGAAAACGCACGTCGAAACTCCTGAATTTGCGGGGAAGCGGCATTCCTCCGGCGTTGATGCCGGGAAGCCGTCATGGGCTGTTGCCGGAGGGCTGGCAGAAAAACGGAAGGGGCCGCCTTGAAGGCCGGCCTACCCAGCGGTGGACCGGCGACGGAACACCCGGAACTGGCTACCAAGTTGCTTCTGCTCCGCCAGGTAGCAGATCTCGCCGCACTGCACCGAAAAGTGATAGCCGAATTCCGGCTCGTGCGTCGTCACATCCTCCCACTCGTCGTCGAGACCGACAATGGCGTTGGCCGCAGCGGCCACCTGTTCGGCCGTCGATCCCGGAAAACGCTTGTGGAGGACCGCGAGCACTTTTTCTCGGTCGATCATAACTTGGTGAAAACCGGGAGAGGCTGGGCGGGGGATGACGCCGGTGCCGCCGTCCGTCCCGAACGCATGCGGGCCCCCATCCGCATACATCCAAGTCCGACCGGCGACACCGACGAACATTTTCACTGATCGCAAGGGCGATGCCATGCGACCGAAAAGGCAAAAACTGCCTTGAAATCAGGCCTTCGCGCCCCCGCCGCCCTGTGCCGGGGCAACCGGCGCTGGCGGGATCTCGGTGTTTGCGCCGGGATTTCGTCGCGGCTGCGGCCGCATCCGGCGGGCAAACAGGGGCCGCGCAAGCGCCCGCACCGTCCGCCGATACGCTTCGTAGGCGTAGAACCCTGGGGTGCGGGGCACGAGCAGCGCCGTATCGTCAGGATTGACGACGATGCTCACCTCGATGTTGGGGGCGGCGCCAACCGGAATCCAGTTCCGCCGGCACGCCTGGTAGACGTGCTCCATGATCGGCCGCATCTCTTCGTACTTCGGCGACGGCCACGTCTCCATGTCCGAGCCGACCGTGGGCCGGAAAATGCAGACCGTCGGAAACGCGCCGTGATCGGCGATCCAATCGATCCCCTCGAGCGTCGCCTTGACCGGCTCGACGCCCGCGATGATTTCCCCCGACACCGCCCCCTTCGGCATCCGCTTCGCGCAGTACTCGATCGAATCGAAGAAGATCTGCTGCCCGAGCACGCGCTCCTTCCCCGGACAAATCTTCGCGAACCACCCCGGGTCCACGAACTCCAGGCAGAACGAGAGATGGTCCACGCCCAGCGCAATCAGCCGGTCGTAGTGGCTGAAGTCCTTCTGGGGCGCCAACTGCGCGCCCACCAGCACGCCCACCTGCTCCTTGAGCGCCGCGATATACGGCTCGGCGAACTGCACGCCGCGGCTCCCCTGGAATCCGGCGTTGAGGTGCACGAACGTGACGTCTGACTCGTCGCGGGCGGCGCGCGCCACCTCGACCACGTCAGAGACCGCCTTGTCCACCACCTCGTGCTCGCCCACGTTGTTGCCGGTGGTGCAGAACCGGCAGTTCAATGGCGGGCTGTAGTTCCAGAACGTGCAGACCATGTTCACGTAGATCCCGAGGTACGTGCCCTGCAGCACGCCGATGCGGTTCATCGGGATCCCGCGAGTCGTGCTCCGCGTATACCAGCCCGGCTCGGGAGGAATCTCGATCGGATAGCGCAGCTGGTTCCGCTCGTCGCGCACCCGGTAGCCCTCGCCCGGCGACCCCTCCAGCACGTAGGGAGACTCACGCGCGAACGACTCCTCGACCGGCACGTTCACCCAAACCTTGTCCTTGACCCACGACCCGCCGGGGATGACGACCTCGAGGCCTGACCCGAGTCCCGCCCTCGTGCGCGAGATTCCCCGGGCGCGGTCCAGGGGCACCTCGCCTGGGATTCGGATCCCACGGCAGAACAAATCGATCTCGAGTTCGCACGCATTCAAGGGCATGAAGGGTCTCCAGGCTGCGCGCCAGTTGAGCCGGCGCCTGGCCTTTGCGAACAGTCTAGCGCAGAGGGCGCGGTCCGCGCGAGGCGGGGAGGCGCCAACATCCCGGCCGCCCGCGCCGCAGGCATCGGGTCGAGGAGGACACGGACCGCGGATCAGGCCGGCTCCCGGTCGAGCATGGTGCGCACCATACGGGCGAGGGCGCCGGACGTGAACGGCTTCTGCAGGAACGGCGTGCCGAGATCGAGTTCCTGCCGGCGGATGGTCGTCTCATCGGCATAGCCCGAGAGGTAGATCACCCGCGTCGCGGGATGCGTCGCCCGGATCTGCGCGATGAACGATGGGCCGTCGAGCCGCGGCATCACGACGTCGGTCACCACAAGGTCGATGCGGCGGGACTGCTCGCGCCAGATCGCCAGAGCGTCCTCGCCGTCGCGGGCCTCGAGGACCGAATACCCGAGGCGTTCGAGAAGGGCCTTGACCAATCGGCGGACCGATTCCTCGTCTTCGACGACGAGGATCGTTTCCGTGCCGACCGCCGTGTCGAACAGGTTGTAGGCGGTGGCGACGTCCTCTCCGATCAGCCGGCGGAGCATCGGCGTCATCTCCTCGAGGACCGTGTCGAGCGAGAGGACCCTCGGCGCCAGCACTTGCTTGCGGCTGAACGCCAGGAGCTTGCGCGTGAGGCTGGCGGCCCGTTCCCCGGCGCGCCGGATCTCCTCGACCCTGCCGGTCATCGGGTCGTCGGGCTCGAGCCGGTTCAGCACCAGGTCCGAGTACCCGAGGATGGCCGTCAGGAGGTTGTTGAAGTCGTGCGCGATGCCGCCCGCGAGGCGGCCCACCGCTTCCATCTTCTGCGCCTGCCGCAACTGCTCCGCGCTGCGCTGCAACTCCTCTTCGGCGCGCTTGCCGTCGGTGATGTCGGAGACAAACCCTTCCAGTATCATCGGCTGGTCGGACGACGCTTGCGCGGCGCGGCCCTGCTCCCAGACCCATCGCGTCTCGCCGCCGGCGTGCCGGATGCGATAGCCGATCCGGTAGGGCTGCCCCTCGGCGACCGCCTCGCGAACGCCCGCGACAACCACCTCGCGGTCCTCTTCGAGGATCAGGCTGCCGTACGAGAGACGCCGGTTGCCGACCAGGTCCGAAGGCTCGTATCCGGTCAGCTCGCGGCACCCCTCGCTCACGAAGAGCATGGTCCACTCCGGATCGAGGCAGCACTGGTACGCCATGCCGGGAAGGTTGCTCATCAAGGTCGTGAGCATCCGCTGGCTCTCGCGGCTGGCCTGTTCCGCCCGCCGCCGCGCGGTCGTATCCACTACCTGCACGAGCAGGCAGTCCTCTCCCCCGACCCTGAGCGGCACCACCGAGAAGAGGCCATCGAAGAAGCCGCCGGACCGACGGCGCAGCCGAACCTCGTGGTTGTGAATCGCGCCCTGCTCCCGGAGGATCGCCAGCATCTCCTCTCGACGGGCCGGATTCACCCAGATTCCCAGGTCCGCCGCGGTCCGGCCCAGAACCTCTTCGCGCGTGTACCCCAGCTCACGGAGGAAGACATCGTTCACGTCGAGGTAGACGCCGTCGGACCGGCGGCTGATGCCCATGATGCCCTGGGCCGATCGGAAGACGCGCTCGAATCGCGCTTCCGACTCGCGTAGCGCATCCTCGACACGCGTGCGCTCGGTGATGTCCATCGCCGACACCAGCACCCGTGACCAGTTCTCTTGGGCCGCCGGGGCCACGGACCACTGGAGCGCCAGCCGGACCTGATCGCCGTTCAGCGTGTAGTTACTGCCTTCGCTGCTCCATGACCGCTCGCCCCGGGCGAGCGCGAGGATCGCCTGGCGGAACACCTCACGACCGTCGGCGCCGATGACCCGGTCGAGGCCGGCGAGCAACTGCGACCGCGTCTCGGCGCCGTAGAGCGCAAGCGTCGCCCGGTTCACGTCTACGACCGTGACCGACTCCACGCAGTCGGCCAGCTCGTCGGGGTTCGCGGTGAAGTGCTCATCGAGGTCGGTGACGCCCAGCGCGCGCAGACGCTCGAGATGCCGCCTGATGCCCGAGAAGTCCTCCTCCCAGAGCGCGACCGGGCTTTCGGCGAACAGCGTCCGGTAGCGTTCCTCGCTCTCCCGAAGCCGGGCATCGGCCTTGCGCGCGGCGGTCACGTCATGCAGCGCGCAGTGGATGCGCAGGTGCCCGTGCTCGTCGCGGCCCCTGCGGCCGTCGAGCAGGACGGTCAGGAGCGAGTGATCGGCGCGAACGAGCGTCAACTCCACGTCGTGTACGTCAGCCGTCGCGATCACGCGCCTGAATCTCGACTCGTAGGCCTCGAGGCTCGACGGCGTCAGCAGGTCCGAGAATCGCCGGCCGATCGTCTGGCCCCGCGTGAGGCCGGTCAGTGCCAGCCACGCGTCGTTCACCATGACCAGCGTGCCGTGCTCGGACAGCGACTGATACGCGAGCGGCAGGTACTGATAGAGCAGCCGGAAGCGCTCCTCGCTTTCCCGCAGCGCCTGTTCGGCCTCGTGCCGCTTCGACACGTCGCGCACGATCGCCTGGATGCCTCCGTCCTCGAAGGCGCGAGCGCTCACTTCCGCCATGAGCACGGTGCCGTCCTTGCGAAGGATCCGGCGGTCGGTGACGACGCTGCTTCCCGCGCGGAGTTCCGGCAGCCTCAACGGCATCATCGCGAGGTCGTCGGGCAGGACCAGTTCATCCACCCGCTTCTGCAGCAGCTCCTCGCGCGAGTACCCGGTGAGGCGGCAGGCCGCCGTGTTCACGTCCACCAGGCGGAGTGCTGCATCGGCGATGACGACGCCGTCCGACGCGTGTTCGACCAACTGCGTGTACCGCCGCTCGGCCCGAGCCAGCGCCTCCTGGGCCTGGCGCCACTCGCTGAGGTCGAACGACATGGTAGCCGCGAGGCGCTGATTGTCGGCGTCGGTGAACGGGAACTTGACCGTGAGCCAGCAGCGCTGTCGTCCGTCGGACAAGGTCACCGGATCCACCGACTGTTGCGGCGCGCCCGTGACCAGCACCTGCGCGTCTTCCTCGCGGAAACGATCGGCGCACTCCTGGGACCAGAAGCGGGCGTCGGTTAGTCCGTGCCACTCGCCCGGCTGCAGCCCGAAGTACCGCTCCATCGTCGCGTTGGCGTAGACGAAACCTCCCGAGCCGTTCTTCGCGAACGCGATCGCAGGGCTGTTGTCCATGAAGGCGCGGAAGCGCTCTTCGCTGCCCCGCAGCGCCTGCTCGGCACGGTCGCGCTCCGCCTGTCGCGCCTGTAGTCCGCTCGCCATCTCGTCGAACGCCCGCGCCAGTTCGCTCAACTCGCCGTGGTCGTAGGGCAACCGGGTGCGCGCCGCCGGGTCACCCGCCGCCAGCTTCTTCGTCGCGTCCAGCAGCGACGCGACACGCCTGAGGACGAACCGCTCGGCCCCGAACCACGCAGCCCCGAGCGTGAGCACCATCACCATGAACAACGCGAGCAGGTGGCGGGTCTGGATGCGATCGACGGCCCCGTATGCCACGTTCCGCGGGATCCCGATGGCCAGGCGAAGGCCGGTCTCCCCGCGGCCATGCACCAGCGTGAAGGCGTACACCCGCGAGTCGCCATCCTCGTCCGCCAGTTCAATCGTCCCTTCGCGCTGCTGCTGCATCCGCGATGTCAACGCCCCTTCCGGCAGGCCGCGACCGAGGACCCCGGCGGCTCCCGGGTACCGCGCGACAACCACGCCGCGGCGATCGACCAGGACGACCACCGCGCCGGGAGGCAACTGGGCCGTGGCAGCAATCTGATTCAGCCAGGTGACGTCGAGACCGGCGGCGAGGACCGACACCAGGCGGCCGTCCCCATCGGTCACGGGCCAGGCGGCCACGACCACGTGCTTGCCAGTCAGCTGGCCCAGCTGGTAGTCGCCCAGCGCAAAATCCCTGGTGGTGGACGCTCGCTGGAACCAGGGTCGGTCCGAGAAATTGGTCGGATGGTCCGCGGGAGGTGTGCTCACCACGACGTTGCCGGCCGGGTCGAGCACCGAGAAACTGGTGTAGCCCCGGTACAGCTTCATCAGGAGCGCGAAGAACGTGCGCGATCGCTGCGGGTCGCCCGTCACGACTTCGGGCACCCCTGCAAGATCCGAGAGGATCTGCCGCGTCTCTTCGATAATCCGTTCCTGGTCATTAGCCACGATCCGGGCCAGGGCCACCGTGTCGCTCGCCACGCTCGCCCGCTGCCGCTGTCGGTTCTCCCACCCGGTGTACCAGCTCAGCGCGAAGGCCGGCAGCACCGCCAGGAACACGAGGAGCAGGAGTCGCCCTCGGAGTCCGGAGAGAAATGGACGTGGCACGTGTTCTCCTGAGTGGCGATGGACGTTGGGGCGGTGCCGAACGGCGCGAGCGCGGCAGGCTGGGCCTCTTCGGCCCGAACATTGTAGAACCAGCTGGTGAAAAATCAAACCGGGCGCTGGCCTCGAACTTGCGAAGCCAGAGGGAAAGGGGCGAAAAAACGCCAGTCCCCCCTCCATCCACCACCAGACTCAGCGGATTGCCGACAATCCGGTGGCAGAAGTCACGAAAACCCGGCGCGATCGGGGTTGAGCCATGCTACCGCTCCAAGAAGGTCTCGTCTACGGTCCGGTCCGTTCACGCCGCCTGGGCCACTCGCTCGGCGTCAACATCCTGCCGCGGCACGTGAAAGCCTGCACCTTCAACTGCAGCTACTGTCAGTATGGCTGGACAAAGGCGCCGGTGCGCGAGGCCGCCGACGTCGTCGAAACCTGGCCGTCGCCAGGCGCCATTGCCAAAGCGGTCGCGCGGCGGCTCCAGCGCCTGCTTGGAACGAAAGATGCCCCCGACCGTCTCACCCTCGCGGGCAGCGGCGAGCCGACCCTGCACCCGCAGTTCCAGGATGTCGTCACAGATCTGCGGGCACTGCGCGACACGATGGCCCCCGACCTTCCTCTCGCGGTGCTCTCCAACTCGGGGACGCTCGATCTGCCGGGTGTCCTGCCAGCGCTGAACGACCTCGACGAACGGTACATGAAGCTCGACGGGGGGGAATCGGCCATTCTCCGCCGCGTGAACGCCGCCACCGTTCCGGTGGAGCGCATCGTCGAAGGCCTCAAGCGTTTGAAGAGCGTGGTGATCCAGGCGATGTTCGTCCGAGATCGCCTGGGGCGGATTGACAACGCGACCGACCTTGCCGTCGTCAACTGGATTGGCGTTCTGCAACTGATCGCGCCGAAGGCGGTGCACATCTGCTCGATCGACAAGCCCCCGGCGTGGCCCTACCTGCAGGCAGTCCCGCTGCCGCGGCTGCAGGAGATCGCTCGTCGGGCCCAGGCGGTCGGCCTCGACGCGATGGCGTTTGGCGGCGTGGGCCGAGGAACCGCGGCTCGCTAGCGAAGCTCCACCTAGCACCAGACTGAGGTTTGGTGCGTCCGGGGCCAGCCACCGCTCGGAAGACCTCACACCGCCGAGATCGGAGAGGCGGCCATCGCGGATCTTCGCGGTAGGGCGCGGACGGCTACGACGAGAATACCTTCTCGAACCAGCTTCCGGCGCACCCCTCGGCGATTGGAACGAAGCCGCGGGACCGCAGCAGGTGCGCTGTGAGCGCGGCTCTTGGAAGCAGGACGAGACGACGGCCGCCGCCAGCAAGGCAGGCGACCTCGAGAGCGTCGAGGAGTGCCGTGGCGATTTGATCGAGCGTGCAACGGGCGGTGGCGTCCACGCCGAACTCGTGCACGCGCAACTCGCCGTCGAAGCGCTCATACGCGGCAAGACCGACCACCCGCCTCCCGCATGCCGCCACGACCCGGCCGCTGTTCCGCAGCCGTTCCCGGCGGGCGGGCGTGAGCCGTCGGCCGCAAAACAGGCGCCGCAAGTCCGTCGGTGTCAGGCAGGCGGCATCAGGGCCGATCACGCGCACCTTCACGGGACTCACCTGTGGGGTCGGGGCCTTTTCCATCAGCATCCGCACGCCCGGGCTCTGGAGCAACCGCGGTGCCAAACCCGGTTCCTGCTGGAATTGGCGTATTTTCTCAGGATTTCTACGCTGATCGAGCCCGGCTCGCCGGCATTCCGGCAAAAAACATGGCAATTTCGCCGATGTCTCGTCACGAGATATCTTCCAAAGCCTGGGTGTCATGACGAATGAAGCAGGTTTCTGCGGCGCGCCTTGGACTCTGTCCCAGGCGCGATGACCGAGAATACCGGGAGTATTCGACGGAAGAGCCACGCCGCCGGGCGGGATACAGCGGCGGCCGAATGCAGCCGTCGTTGGGCGGCGGACCACTAATCTCCGCAACGACCGTCTCGGCGGTCTGAGGCGGAGTCCCACTGGCCATCTCCGCCGGAGCGGTCAGACGTGATGCGGCCGTCCACCAGTTCGATGATGCGGTCGCACCGGGCGGCCAGGCACGGGTCGTGGGTCACGATGAGGAAGGCGGTCCCCTGTTCCCGGTTGAACTGCCGAAGCAGCGCAAACACCTGGTCACCGCTCTGGGTGTCGAGGTTCCCGGTTGGTTCGTCGGCCAGCACCAGGGCAGGTGTCATCGACAGGGCGCGGGCGACCGCCACGCGCTGCTGCTGGCCACCCGAGAGGTCGGTCACCCGGTTGTGCATCCGATCGGCCAGGCCGACCCGCTCCAGCAGGCCGATAGCGTGGTCCCGCATCTCGTCGTCCGCCCGGCCGCGGTCGGCGAGTATCGGCATCATCACATTTTCCACGGCGGTGAACGCGGGCAGCAGGTGATGAAACTGGAACACGAACCCGATGGTGCGCCCGCGCAACCGGCCGAGCGCATGCTGGCCGAGTTCCCCGGTGTCGCAGCCGCGAAGCAGGATCCGGCCGCTCGTGGGCCGGTCGAGCAGGCCGAGCAGGTGCAGCAGCGTACTCTTCCCGGAGCCCGAAGGACCGATCAACGCGGTGAACCCCCCTGACGACAGCGTGAACGAGATGCCGTGCAGTACGCGCGTGACGACGCGTTCGCCGTAGTCCTTCGTGACATCCTCGAGCCGCAGGAGGGGATCATCCATACCTGATCACCTCCACCGGGTCCAGCCGCGCGGCGCGATGCGCCGGGGCGGCGGCGGCCACGACGCCGGTGATGGTGGCAATGATGGACGCGCGCAGGAACAGAGCGAGGTTCAGATCGACCGGGAACGTGGGCGACCCGTCAGGGTTCTTGGCCAGGCTGGCAAAGAACAGCGAAAGGCCGGCGCCGAGCGCGACGCCGAGGACCGACCCAACGAGGCCGACGAGCGCGCCTTCGATCAGGAACACGCGGATGATTCGCCGCGTCGGCGTTCCCATCGCTTTCAGGATTCCGATCTCGCGCGACTTCTGCACGACGGAGACGACCAGCACGCTCGCAATCCCCAGCGCCACCGCGATGATGACGAACAGCTGGATCATGTAGCTCGAGGTGTTCTGCGACCGCAGGCCCACCAGGAGTTGGGTGTTCGTCTTCATCCAGCTATCGGCCTCGAGCCCGGTCCGGGCCGAGAGGCGCTGGGCGATCGATTCCGCCGAGAAGATGTCGGCCACCTTCACCTCGATGGTCGACACCCCGCCGATCAGGTCGAGCAGCGTCTGCCCCGATCGGAGAGAGACGAATACCCACCGCTCGTTGGCGTCCTTGTTGCCGATGTCGAAGATCCCGCGGATGGTGAACACCTCGCTGCGGTCGTCGGGAGCGCTCAGTCGGATCTTGTCCCCCACGGTCAACCCGAGCGCGGCGGCCAGTTCGCTGCCGACCACCGCGTCGGTGCCGGTGATGTCGAATCGTCCCGCAGTGATCTTCGACCCGACGTCGATGATGCGGAGAAAGCCCGCCGGGTCCACGCCTCGAATCAGCACCGCGCGATTGGCCGTCCCCTGCCTCGCGAATGCCGACCCGGTGACGGTCGGGGTCAGGGCGACGACGCCCGGCATCCGCTCGACCGAGTCGAGCACCTGCTGCCATTGGAGAATCGAGCGCAGGCGCTGCGCCGGGCGTTCGACGTGCGCGGTCACGGCCACAGGGCCGTCGCGCTCGAGCAGGGGCCGCGGCATCTCGTCCGGCCGCCTGAGCACGATGTGCGCCTGCGTGCCGAGCGTACGATCGATGAGGCTGACCTGCAGGCCGCTGATGAGGGCCGAGAGGAACACGATGATGCCGACCCCGACAGCCACCCCTGCCAGGATCAATAGCGACTGTGCGCGCCCCTCCCGGAGATACCGGATGGCGACGATCCACTCGAACGGCACGGCTATCTCCCCGCCGCGAGCGCGGCCAGCCGTGTGCCGGGGACAGGGTTCCCGGACGAGATCGGGATCACCAGTTCACCGTTCCGCGCGCCACCGAGAATCTCGACGAACGCATCGCCGCGAAGCCCCGTGCGAACCGACCGACGTTCGACTACCCCGTCCACTAGGGCCAGGAGCCATGGAGACCGCCCGGTCACGTCGCGCACGCAGTCGGCCGGCAGGACCAGCGCCTCGCCGCGCCGTCCGGCCTCGAGTTCGACCGACACCGTCATGTCCGGACGCAGCGTCAGGGGCGGCGAGGGCACCGACAAGCGCACCTCCACGGTCCCGCGCTGCGGGTCTACGGCCGCGCCGATGAAGCCGACCGTCGCGGGGAACGACTGCGCGGGATAGGCATCAGCCGACGCGGTGGCGGGCTGCCCGATCCAGATGGCGGCCAGGTTTCTCTCGTCGGGCTCGATCGTCATGAGGGTCGGGCCGTCCACGGCCAGCACGAGGAGCGTCTTTCCGGGCTGGACGATGTCGCCCGCCTCGACGCTGCGGTCGATGATCACGCCGGCGCCGCTCGCGCGGACGACCGTCTGGCCGAGGCGAGTCGCGGCGCCCGCTTCCGCCGCCCGCGCCTGATCGAGCGCGGCGCGCACGCTGCGCTCATCCACGCCCGCCGGGCTGCTTCCGGCCTGCTGCACGGTGGCGGCCTGGAACTGGCTGCGCGCCATGGCGACGGCCTTCTTCGCATCGTCAAGCTGGGTCGCGGTGACGATGCCGTCGTCGGAGAGCCTCTGCGTTCGCTGGCACTCCCGTTCGGCGCGCTCGAAGGTGAGGCGTGCCTGCGTGAGCCCCTCGACGGCGAGCGGGAGGCCGACGCTCCGCAGCTGATCGAGCCTCACGGCCGCCTGGCTGACGGCGGCTCGCGCCTGCGCCATCGCGGCGCGCGCCTCGGCGTCGTCCAGACGCAGCAGTTCCTGCCCCGCGCGCACCCGCTGGCCATCTTCGACCAGGCGCTGCGTCACCATGCCGGTGATCATCGAGCCGATGTTGACGCGGACCGGCGGCATCACCCGTCCGCTCACGACGAGCGTCTGGGCGAGGGGACGGCGAGTCGCCCGGACCACGGCGACCCGGGCTGGCCGGGCGGCGCGCGCCACGCCGAACACCCCCGCGAGCGCTAGCACGACCGCGCCCGCGAACACCAGCCTCCGAGAAGTTCTGCTCACGCGCCCTCCGTCCGCCCGTGATAGAATGAACTTAAGAGTATGAAACTGAACTCTTGAGTTCAATTCTGATTCGATGCATTCAAGAAGTCAAGACCCGGACGTCACGGCCCTACCCAGAGTGGCGCGGCGGCGCGCGGCGACCCGCGCCCGCATCGTGGCCGCGGCGGCGCGCCGGTTCGCGGACGCGGGCCCGGATGCGGTCCGTCTGGACGAGATCGCAGCAGAGGCCGATATCGCGCGAGGCACGCTCTACAGCCACTTCCGCACGAAGAACGACCTGCTGTGCGCCATTGTCGAGCCGGTGCTGCAGGTGGCGGTGCGGAAGACCGCGCCACTCGGGCGGCTGGATGCCCGCGACGGCATCGACCGCCTGCTGCAGTTGTACCTGGAGCTCTGGCACGCCTACCCCGACGCGCTGCGTATGGCGTACAAGGCGCAGGACATGCCGCTCGGCGACCTGGGGACCCTCCATCGGAGTTTCCTGAAAGGGGTGTCGCGGGTGTTCGAGAACGCGAACCGCGCCGGGCTCCTCCGGTCAGGCGATTCGATGCTGGCGGGCCACGTGATGCGGCAGATCGCCGTGCCGCTCCTCGAACTGTACGCCCGGCACGCGGATGGCGATCGCCTGTTCGTCGAGGGACTGCGAGGCCTGCTCCTGACGGAAGCTCCACGATAGGCCACCACGGAGGCAGTCCCCCTCCGTGCTCTCCGTGAGCTCCGTGGTGGTCGTCGTGAATGTGGAGTCGGCGGGCTAGCTGTCGCCCACTTCGAGGTGCGTCAGCTCCAGCTTCTTGATCCGGTCGCCGAGCGTCGATCGCTTGATGTTCAGCAACTCCGCCGCCTTCGACTTGTTGCCCCCGCTCACCTTCAGCGCCCAACTGATCAGGTTCGATTCCACCTCTTTCAGGCGGTCGTCGAGCGACACGGCCGACGGGTGCGCGTGCGTCTCGACGATCGGCTGCTGGTCCTCGGCGTACTTGTGGAACAGCACGCTGACGGGGACGCAGCCGAGCCGCACGGTGTCGCACGTGCAGGTCTGGGCGATCCGCTCGCACGCGTTCTCCAGCTCGCGCACGTTGCCGGGCCACGGGTACCGCATGAACGCCTGGAGCACGGCGGGCGAAATGCCCCGCGGCTCTTCGCCCCGCTGGCGGAAGTAGCGCTTCACGAAGTGGTCGACCAGGATCGGGATGTCCTCGCGCCGGTCCCGCAGCGGCGGCAGGTTCACGGGGATCACGTTCAGCCGGTAGAACAGGTCGTCGCGGAACTTCCCTTCCGCCGTCAGCGCGCGCAGGTCGCGCTTGCTGCCGGTGATGACCCTCACATCCACCGGGATCTGCCGGGTTCCGCCGAGGCGTTCGACGACGCGATTCTGGAGCACGCGCAGCAGCTTGACCTGCATGGTCAGCGGCACGTCGTCGATATCGTCCAGGAAGATCGTGCCGCCTGCCGCCAGCTCGAATCGCCCGGGGCGATCCTTGATCGCGCCCGTGAAGGCGCCGCGCTCGTGCCCGAAGAGCTCGGACTCGATCAGGGTTTCGGAGAGGATGGCGCAACTGACCGCCACGAACGGCTTGTGGCGGCGCGAGCTCGACTGGTGAATCAGGTTGGCGACCAGCTCCTTGCCGGTGCCGGTTTCGCCGGACACGAGCACGCTGCTGTCGCTATCGGCAATCACCCGCACGAAATCGAATACCGCGCGCATGCGCGCACTGCGACCGACGACGACCGAGCCTATGGTAAACGGGGCATTGGCCATGGGGGATTGGGATCCGGGATAATTCTAGCAGATGTCGCGAGCGCCCGCGGTATACTGATTCTGCGTGAGTGGGCTCTCGCGCGATACGGTTTGCTTTCTTCGATTCAGTACGCACCAATCCAAGTACTTTCTGGAGTCTTCATGATTTCGCGTGAACGCGTACAGGCGGTCATCGAGCGGATCCGGCCCCTGATCCAGGGCGACGGCGGCGATATCGAACTCGTGGACGTGGTGGACAACAAGGCCAAGGTGAGGCTCACCGGCAACTGCGTCGGCTGCCCCAGCGCGCAGATGACGCTCTTTATGGGCGTCGAGATGGCCATCAAGGAAGAGATCCCCGAGTTCGAGGAACTCCAGGTCGTGTAGCGACGCTCCGCCTCGAACCGCCGAGCGAGATGTCGCCAGCGACCGGCGGGCCCTCGCTACTAGCGCGGCCACTCGGTGGCCGCGCCTAAGACAGATTCCAAAGCGCACCGTAGAGACTTGCTTCACCGGTCACGACCCGGGCTTTGGGAGATGTCTGGCTACCCTCCAATCTTCGTCGTGGACGACGAGGTCGTCTGGCTGTTCTGGGTGGCGGCGGCCGGCACCGTTCCGGCCGCCGTGACCGTGCCGCACGAGCTCCTCCGACAGCGCGAGCGATTGTCGCTGGACGTCGACCGAGGCATCGGAGGCGACCAGGTCCCTGTAGGCCCGCTTGACCGAGTCCGGTGTCCGCACGACCGCCTCGCGAAAGCGGGTGTCGGAGATCTCGCGGTTCCGCTTGCTGATGATCAGCTGCTGTCGCGCGTTGTCGATGGTGAAGTCGCGCAGCAGCGGTTGAGAGAGCGTCGCCTGCAGGCGCGACGTAAGGCTGGGGTTGAAGTTCGTGAACGCGCTGGTCGTGGACGTCCGCGACCCGGTCGAACCCGACGGCGTAGCTGGTCCCTAGCCACCTCAGCCGATGGGCGACGCTGACGCTCCCCGAGAACAGGTCGCTCTCGACGCCGTCGCTCCCGACCAGGAAGCTGGTCGGAGGCTGCACCTGGCTGGTACGCGTGAAGGCGCCGCTCAGCGTCGGGACGAACGCACTGGCCGCCTGCGACACGCGTGCGGCGCTCACCTGCGGCTCGAGGCACGCTCTCGAGCTGGCGCCTCAGGACCTTGTCGGCGTACTCGCTGATGTCGCGGATCGGGCGTGGCGCCGACAGGACGAGCGTGATGATCGGCGACGCGTCGGGGTCCATCTTCTCGACGGTCGGCTGGCGGACCGTCCTCGGGAGCTGCGAGAGAACCCGGTTGACCCGGTCACGGACTTCCTGCGCGGCCACCTCCACGTCCTTCTCGAGCAGGAACGTGACCGCGACGATCGACACCCCCTCGGCCGACGTCGAGTGAAGCTCGTCGATGCCGCTGACAGTGTTCACCGCTTCCTCGATCTTGTCGGTGACCTCCGTCTCGATCTCCTCCGGTGCGGCGCCCGGGTTCCGGGTCGTCACAACGACGGTCGGGAAGTCGACCTTGGGAAGGCGATCGACCCCGAGTTGTGTGAAGGAAAAGGCGCCGACGACGGTCAGCATCAGGATGAGGACGGTGGCGAACACAGGCCTTCGCACGCACAGGGCGGCAAGCCACTGCATGGTCTACGCTCCTTCGCTCACCGTTATCGCCCAATGCCCTGCGCGCCCGAGACGCGCATCTTCACGCCATCCGTCAGTTGCGGCACGTTCGTCACGGCCACCGGGTCGCGATCGCCGACGCCAGACGCGATCTCGACCAGCGAGCCCGACGACTGCCCGAGTTTCACCACATGCTCCTCCGCGCGGTCGCCCCGCACGACGAAGAGGCGGCTGACGCTGCCGTCGGTGCGCACGGCCGAGGCGGGCACCATCCACACCATATCGGTCGTCGCGCTCTCGACGAGCGCCGATGCGAACAGCCCGGGCTTCAGCAACCCGTCAGGGTTCGGCACCACGGCTTCCACCGTGAGCGCGCGCGGGTCGGCGCGCAGGGCCGGCGAGACGAAGCGGACGTGGCCGGCGAACGCGCGGCCGGGGTACCCGTCGACCTGCAGCGTCAGCGCCTGGCCTGCCTTGATCGCGGACAGCATCTGCTCAGGTACCGTCAGCTCGACGCGCAGCGGGTTGATCTTCACGACCGTCGCCACCTTGGTGCCGCGCGTGACGAAATCGCCAACACTGACTTTCCGCTCCACCACGAGACCCGCGAATGGCGCCCGCACGGTCGTGTCGGCCAGCGCCTTGCGCGCCAGCGCCAGCCGGGCGCTCGCCGCCTCGTACTGCCGGAACAATTGCCGCGCGCTGTTGCCCGCCGCCTCGTACTGGTTACGCGTCGCTTCCACCTGGGTGCGTCGCTGGTCGTACTCGGCCTGCGACACGACGCGCTCGTCGCGCAAGGTGCGGATGCGGGTGAAGTCTGCCTGCGCCAGCTCGTTGGATGCCTTCGCGGAAGCGACCTCGGGCACGCGCTCGGCGTCGAAGGGCTCACCCGGCTTCAGCGCGAGCCGGGCCTCCAGCTGCGCAACGTTCGCCTCGGCCTCGCGGGCGGAGGCCTCGGCCTCTTCCTGGGCCACCAGGCTGCCGGTCAGCCTCAGCGTTCTGGCGATCGACTGCCGAACGACGGGCACGACCGTCACGGTCACCACCGCGTCGGTGCCGTCCGTCTTCGCGTCGGCACGGCTGCGGTTGCACCCGGGCAGCACCATCGCCAGCACGACGACGAGGACCCAAGGTCCGACAATCGAGAGGAATAGCCTTCCCTTCATCGAGCGCTCCTGTCACCGATGGTATCGACCGAGATTCGGACCACCGCCCGGCCTCCGGCCGTCGGCTCCGGTGCGGCCACCGGTGCGTGAGTGCGTCCGGTGAACACAGCCCGAGCGCGCGAGACGCGAACGGCGACGGCAGGGATAGAGGAAGTCATGCCGATGCCGGATCTCGCCCTGCGACGCCACCTGAACGTCCTGCTGCGCTACGGCATGCTCCGGCAGGTCGCGCCCGAGACCGGACAGTCCTCCCCGACCCCCGGGCGGAAGCCGCGGCGCACCTGACGCTATAATCTCCATAACCCGGTCGAGCCGGAACCAACGAGGCTCGGCCGGGTTATTAAGGGACTCATATGTCGCGTTCACCGGTCGCCATCGTCATGGTCGTCCTCTGCTCGCTCGCTGGCTTGGCGCAGGGCAGCAGCCCTTATCTCGTCTCGCTGGAGCGCTGGCGGGCCGATCACGAATCGGCACTGAGAACCGACGATGGGTGGCTGACCGTCGTGGGGCTGGGGTGGCTGAAGGACGGCGCCAACCGCGCCGGAAGCGCCACGGACGCCGATGTGAAGCTTCCTGCCGGGGCGCCGGACGCGCTCGGCGTGTTCCGCCTTGCGGGCGGAACCGTCACGTTCGAGCCGTCCGCGGGCGTGGCCGCCGACATCAACGGTCAGCCGGCGTCGCGGCGGACGATGCGGCCGGATGCCGACCGGCTGACGAGCGGCAGCCTCTCGTTGTTCGTGATCGAGCGCGGGGAGAAGTTCGGCATCAGGATGAAGGACAGGAACAGCGCGGCGCGGCGGGAGTTCGCCGGTGAGAAGTGGTATGCGGGGCGCGAGGCGTGGCGAGTCACGGCTCGATTCGAACCGTACGATCCGCCCAGGATGATCCCGATCCTCAACGTGCTGGGGCAGGTAGACCCGCAGCCGAGCCCGGGCGCGGTCGTGTTCACGATCGCGGGCAAGGAGTACCGGCTCGATCCGATCGGTCAGGGTCGGCAGTTGTTCTTCATCTTCAAGGACCTCACGAGCACCGACGCGACCTACCCGGCCGGACGGTTCCTCTATGCGCCGATGCCGCAGAACGGACAGGTGGTCCTCGATTTCAACAAGGCGGAGAACCCGCCGTGCGCAGTCACCGAGTTCGCCACCTGCCCGCTGCCGCCAAAACAGAATCTGCTGCCGATTCGAATCGAAGCCGGTGAGCAGTACACCGGGCACAAGTAACCCGACGAAGGACACCCACGCAGACCCGTCCGTTCCATCGGCCTCCTACCTCGCCCATCGTCCGCTCGACGTCCGCGCGCGTTCGGGTGGGAGAATTTCTCTGGCGTCAGCACGCCGCCCTCCCTGTCGATCGCTCGCTGCGCGCCTTCGGGCGTCTGCCCGTGGCCTTCGACTTTCAGCCCACCCGCGGCCGCTTCCCTGATGGCGAGCTTGATATCGTCTACCGAGTAGCCCCACGGCTTGCAGTCGATGCGCAACGTAGAAGACCATCGGCTCGTAGAACTGGCCCGCGTCGGTCAAGCGCCTGCGGATGGGAGAGAAGGGCTTCGAAGGCCTGGGCAAGACCGTCGCCAAGCGCCTCGAGCAGGTACTGGCGCAGGACGGCGTGTAGGCGCGCTGTCGTCCACCCACCGAGGTGCCCGGCTGGCCGCCCCTATGCGGCGCGTGTTCTCGCGAGGATGCTGCCCGCCGCGAACCACCCCGTCACGTTCGCCAGCGTCCGGAACATGTCGGGGATCGTGTCCACGCCCATCAGCAGACCGATGCCCTCGACCGGCACGCCGGCGACCGCGAGGACCGGCGTCATCGTGATGATCGCGCCGGCCGGGATGCCGGGGATGGTGAAGCTGGTGACCACGACGGTCACGAGAATGGTCGCCAGTTGCGCCGGGGCGAGCGGGACGTCGTAGAGGCGCGCGACGAACAGCACCGCCACGGTCTGTGCGATCGCGCCGCCCACCCTGAACATCGACGCCGCCAGCGGCACGAAGAACCCCACCAGCTCCTCGGGCCAGCGGAGGCTCGCGCGGGCGCCGTCGATCGTCGCGGGCAGCGCCGCGAGCGACGACCGCGAGGAGAACGCCACCACCTGCGCCGGGCCGGCGGCCTTCGCGAACTGACCGAGGGGCACGCGGCCCACCCACACGGCCGCCGGGTAGAGACAGACGAGGATGAAGGCCGCGCTGACCAGCGACAGCAGGCCGATGTAGTACACGAGGGCGCCCGCGGCGGCCAGTCCCATTCGCGCGCCGAGCGGCACCGCAAGCGCGAACACGCCGACCGGCGTCAGCCGCAGCACCCATCCGACCAGGGCCAGCATGGCCTCCGAGACGCCCTGGAAAAACCCGACGACGATCTGGCGACGCCCGGCATCGATCATCGTCAACGACAGGCCGAACGCGAGCGAGAACACGATCAACGGCAGGATCGCGCCGTCCACGGCCGCCTTCAGCGCGTTGACCGGCACCAGGTCTACCACCCACTGCGACCACGACGGCAGGCTCCTGGCGCTCTCGGCGGCGGTCTTCCCCACGCTCGCCGCGCCCGCGCGGAGGCTGGCCGCCACGGCCGGGTCGATCCCGAGGCGCGCCAGCAACGGGTACGCGCACGCGGCGCTGAACGTCGTCGCCGCGGCGACGAAAACGGCGAACAGCGCCACGGCGCGGACGCCCAGCCGCCCGACGGCCCTGGCGTCGCGCATCGAGGCCACGCCCACGATGAGGCCCGACGCCACGAGCGGGATGACGGTCATCCTGATCGCATTGACGAAGATCAGGCCGATCGGCTCGACCAGGCCGGGGAGCCGCTGCCACGGGCCGGGACCAGCCGCGGCGACGCCAATGCCGATCGCCAGGCCGACGACGAGTCCGATCAGGACGCGAAGGGTGAAAGACATGCCGCGCCGATTCTACCTCAGGAGCAGCCTCACCACCTTGATCGTGAGCCACACCAGGCTCATCGACACGTGGGTGGCCGCGAGCACGACGAAGCGGGCGAAGAACGGATCCTCAGGGCCGATGAACTGCGGCAGGAAGGTCATGTAGCGGTCATCGTCTGCGCGTTTCAGACCGCTGCCGGAGGAGGTGGCGCACGGCGCTCCCGGCGCGTGCCCGGTCCTATCCTCGTAGTAAAGGTACCGTCGCCAATGAGGAGGGCGCCGAAGCTCGCCGAAGGCGAGCGAAGGCTGGTCCATCTCAGTCGTAGACTGTCTCCTTGTACTCCGCCGCATCGATGCAGGCCTCGATGACGGTCGGGCCGTTGGCGGCGAAGGCCTGTTCGAGTGCGTGCTCCAGTTCGGCGGCCGTGCGTACCCCGATGCACGGCACACCGAAGTAGTGCGAAGGCGTCGGCCTGGCCTCCCCGCGCCGAAGCTTGGTGCCATGCACCGGGAGTCCTTTCTTGATCTGCTTCACCTCGATCAGCGACAGCCACCCGTCATCGAACACGACGATCGGGAGCGTCAAGCCAAGTCGCTCGGCGACGGCAACCTCGCCGCAGGTCATCTGGAAGCAGCCGTCGCCGACGATGCACAACACGGGCACGTCGGGTCGGGCGAGCTTCGCGGCGATGGCCGCCGGGATGCCGAACCCCATCGACGACCAGTTGTTGGTCACCAGGCACTGACCGGGCGCGTGCGCCGTCCACTGGCTGGCGATCTGGTGCGTGTGTGCGCCGACGTCGAACGCCAGGATCCCCTCTCGCGGCAGGACGCGCCGGGCGACGTCGATCGCCTGATGAGGGGCGAAGCCCGACGAGGCTGGCCGCAGCGCGGCCTGGAACCGCTCGCGGTGACGAACTGCCGTGTGCGGCGGCCAATCGTTCGGTCTCGCGGGCTGGCGCACCAGCCGCTCGAGCGCCTCGTCCAGATCGCCGACAGCTTCGTGCGCGATGACGACGGAGGAGTCGGCATCGACGCGCTCGACGTCGACGCTCACGAGCGGCACGGAGCCGATCCACTGCTCGTACTCCACCTCGGCGCTGTCGTACCCCAGGCCCACGATGAGATCCGCCGACCGGAGGAACTGGCGCTGCAGCTGGCGTCGCGCGCGCTCGATGCAGCCAATCGACAATGGGTGGTCTTCGTCGATCATCCCTTTAGCCATCGTCGTCGAGGCAAAGGGAATCTGGTGGTGATCGACGAACGCCCGTAACAGCGCGGGATTTCGCAATCGCCTCGCCGACGCGCCGATGACGGCCATCGGACGGCGCGCCGCGCGCAGCATCTGCCCGACGCGCTCGACATCGGCGTCCGGGGCGGAAGGGAGCCTCACCCCGTCCGACAGAGGCGGAGCGGCCTCCCCGGCATCAGCGAGCGAAACGTCTTCGGGCAGGTCGAGATGGATGGGCCCCGGCGGCTCGCTGAGCGCCACCGTGAGTGCCTCGCGAAGCGCCGCAGCCACCCGCCCGCCTCGCAGCGGGTAGGTGGCCTTGGTGATTGGCCGGAAGAGCGCATGGTGGTCGATGACCATCTGCACGCGGCGACCGAGCTGATGCGTGGGAACGTTGCACGTCACCGCCACCAACGGCGAGCGATCGAGGTACGCACAGCCCACCCCGGTGGTCAGGTTGGTCGCGCCGGGTCCCATCGTGGCCAGGCAGAACCCGGGCCGGCCCGTCAGCCGCCCCGTGACCTCGGCGGCAAATGCCGCGGATCCTTCGTGGGCCATCAGCACGAACTCGATGCCGCCCGCCCGCGCAGCTTCGAGCAGCGGCAACACGTTACCGCTCGGGATGCCGAACGCGTGTGTCACGCCAGCGTCCCGCAAGATCCGAATGAGCAGGTCTGCGTTGTTCATCGCCTTCCCTTCGGCGGCGGCTGGTCCCTACCGCGCCGGCGCTTGCGGCGCCGGCAACAGCTGGCGCGGCAGTGAGGTCCGTGGTCGCCGGCGGTGTCCCTCCCAGAGACTCCATCGGCATGGCAACCGCTCCTGATGGTAGGCGATCAGCGTCGCCAACACGCAGGTCCCGGTCGTGAGGACATCCGGGAACGACAATCCCTACCTCGCGATACGCAACGTGATCTTCGACCCGTCCGCTCCTCCATAGAAGACACGCTCGGTCGCCTTCACGAAATCCGCAGGCACCGCTTTCGGAATATCGACGAACTTCTGTGGATTCCGATCCGTCAGCGGGAACCAGCTGCTTTGGATCTGCACCATGATGCGATGGCCCTGGCGGAACGTGTGCGCGACGTCGGGCAGGTCGAATGTGATGCGATCGGGCTTGCCCGGCTCGAACGGCACCGGCTTCTCGAAGCTCGTGCGAAATTTGCCCCGGAACGGTTCACCGCGGATCAGTTGCTGGTAGCCCCCGAGTGGGACTGGCGGCTGGGAACCGGGCGCAGACTGGCCGGACTGCGACGCGGTGTTATAGTCCGGCGCATCGTCGGGGTAGACGTCGATGACCTTCACGTCGAAGTCGGAGTCGGTACCGGTGGTCGAGACTTTCAGGTCCACCGACATGGGGCCGAACACCGAGACGTCGTGATCGAGCACCTCGGATTGGTACACCAGCACGTCGGGCCGCTCCGAGGCGAACCGCTGGTCCTCGGTCATGTACGTGTTCAGCACGTCCTCTGTGATCCGGCCCACGTACGGCACGGGTCTGTTCGGATCGGACAGGTATTCGTCGAACCCGGCCTGCGCGGACTGCTGCCACGCGAGGGTTCCGTGGGCGGCGAGGTAGATCGCGGTTGGCGTGGCGACGGCGGGCGGCCAGGCGTCGAACTTGCGCCACTGGTTCTCGCCGGTCTGGAACACCCATGCCTTGGGGAACTTTCCGTCGCCGCGTCCCTTCAGGTAGTAGAGGAAGAAGGGGAGTTCGATGTGCTCGCGGTAGTACTGGCTCGTGTTCGACCCGAAGTTCACGTTGCCGAGCTGGTCGCCCTCGCCGCGCGCAAAGCCCCCATGGTTCCACGGCCCCATCACCAGCATGTCCGCGGGCGGCGTGTTCTTCTCCATGAAATAGAACTGGCGCAGCATGCCCTGCGGGTCCTCCGTGTCGTAATAGCCCCCCACCAGCATCACGGCAGGCTTGATCCCCTTCAGGTGCTTCCAGATGGAGCGCGATTGCCAGACCTCGTCATAGTTGGGGTGGCCGGCGTTGAGCGACCAGAATGGCTGGTGGGTGAAGTACTTCTGCTCGATGTTGGCGAGCGTTCCCAGGCCCAGCAAGAACTGGTAGCCGTCGGGCGACGGGTACTGGAAGCGCAGCGCGGGCGGCGGCGGCTCCGGGCTGCCTTCGCGCTGCTGGAAGCTCACGAGAAAGCTGAAGCGGTGAGCGAGCATGAAGGCGCCGTTGTGATACACGTCGTCGCCGAAATAGTAGTCGCTCACCGGCGCCTGCGGAGACACCGCCACCAGCGCGGGATGCGCATCGATCATGCCCGCCGTGGCGAAGAAGCCAGGCTGCGAGGCGCCCCACATGCCCACCTTGCCGCTGTTGCCCGGGAGGTTCTTGATGAGCCAGTCGATGGTGTCGTAGGTGTCGGTGCTCTCGTCGATGTCCTTGGGGCCGTTCTTCACGGCCTTGTGCGGCCGCACGAGGACGAACTCGCCTTCGCTCATGAAGCGGCCGCGGACATCCTGATACGCGAAGATGAACTGCTCGCGCTGAAAGAGGTCCGAGGGGCCGAGCGCGGCGCGGTACTGATCGATGCCGTAGGGTGCGACGTTGTACGGCGTGCGCTGCAGCATGATGGGATACGTGCGGCCGTCCGTGAAGACGTCCTTGGGCACGTAGACCGAGGTGAACAGCCTGACGCCGTCGCGCATGGGGATGCGGTACTCGAACTTCGTGTAGTTCGCGCGCACGGCGGCGACGCCGGTGGGGGCGGTCTGCGACGGTTGGGCCGACGCGCGCTGTTGCGCCGCGTCGCGGCCGGCATCGGTCTGCACGGTCACGACCAACGGCGCGAGGAGCAGCACACACAGCAGGGTTCGTGTCGTGGATTGATTCATGGGCGGTCTTTCGGAGGAGGAGTGGCTCAGGTACTCCATGGATCGCGTCCCGGGGACGGCGATCGGGGTCAGCAGGACGCGCGGCAGAGCGGTGGGGCGCGTCGAGACGAAAATGGAATCGAGCGGCTCCATTTCCGCGCAGGTCGAGCCGAGGCGCGCCGTGTTGAACGCTCCTCGGCCGAGCCAACATACGCTACCGGGCTGCGGGAGGAGCGGGCAGTGGCTTGCGCGGCAGTCTCTCGTCACGCATCGCGGTGTCGTAGGCGACGCTCGCGACCACCACCGCCATCTGCAGCATGTCGTCGCGCTGCACGTGGTCCACGTAGTCCATGTTGGAGTGATGAGTGCGCGAGTTGTATTCCAGCCGGTCCTGGATGAACTGGAACGCCGGAATGCCCACGTCGTCGAACGAGACGTAGTCTGACCCGCTCACCGAGCGCCCCGCCAGCGTCGTCACGCCCAGGTCCCGCAGCGGTTCGATCCACTGCTGGAAGATGGGGCGAACCGCCTGGTTCCCCTGCATCCAGATGCCACGGATCCGGCCGGAGCCGTTGTCCAGGTTGTAGTACGCCGCCAGTTTCTCGTGCTCCGGTTTCACCTTCATCGTCGCCACGTCGGCAAGGTGGTTGCGGACGTACGCCTTGGAGCCCAGGAGACCCGACTCCTCGGCGTCCCACAGCGCCACGCGAATCGTCCGACGCGGCTTCGCGCCAACCGCCTTGAGGATGCGCACGGCTTCCATCATCACCGTCGAGCCCGCGGCATCGTCAGTCGCGCCGGTCGCGCCCGGCTCGGTGTCGAAATGCCCGCCGAGCAGCACCACTTCGCTCGCGAGGTCGCTCCCGGGCAATTCGCCGACGATGTTCATGCCGTTCATGTCGGTCTCGTCGAAGAACTGCGTCTCGATGTTCACTTCCATCTTCACGGGCACGTTCTTCTCGAGGATCCGCACCATGCGGTTGTACTGCTCGACGGCGACGGTCACCGACGGCACCATCGTCTTGCCCGCATTCTCGTTGTCGTGTGGCCCCGGGCCGCCGACGAACACCGTCCCGCCGTCGGTCCGCTGTGTCATGGGCGTCATGTTCTCCATGCCGCCCGCCGCGACGATCGACACGTCGCTCCCGCGATCGATCGCCGCCACGACCTTCTCAGCCACGAAGAACTGGTTGATCTTGTCCTGGAGGGTCGGGCCCGTCGGCCGGCGCGCGGCGCCGCGCGCCGGCGGGACCGGCATCGCTTCCGCTTCCTTCAGCAACGCGTCGTCCATTCGCCACGTCACGCGGCCTTCGAGCATCTTCACCTCGCGGGGCGGCTGCGTCAGCACGACCTTGCCGGCGAGCTTGCCCCGGTACTTCTCGAAGTCGGCCTCGGAGCCGATGACGACGTGCACGACGTCGGCGACGACGGCGCCGTTCGTGCCCGGGGTCCACGCCCGGACGGTGCCGATAATCGGCATCACCTGCGGGTCGGTCATCTGGGCGTAGAACTTCTTCAGCTGCCACCCCTTGCCGAACGGCCATTTCTCGATGTGCACGTTCGAGAAGCCGAGCTCGGTCATCTTCTTCACCGCCCAGTCCGCGGCCTGCTTGTAGCCGGGGGATCCGGTGATGCGAGGACCGTACACGTCGGCCATCCAACTCTCGATCTCCATCGCCTGCGAGCGGTTCAGCCCTTCGTCACGGATCTTCGTCAGCATCTGGTAGTCGATCTTCTCGCCCGCCTGCGCGTAGAGGCCCACGACGGCCACGGCACAGACGACGAGGATCGCGAACAGACGTCGATGTTTCACATGCCCTCCACGAATGGGCGGCCGCGCCAGGCCAGTCGGCGCGGCCGCGTGCCGGTCCCGACTAGAAGTCGAACCTCAGCCCGACCTGCTGCCGGCGCATCGGAAGCGCACCCTGCGGCAGCTGGTACGACGACGACAGCTGGTTGCCCTGGTACTGGATGTAGTTCACCGTGTTGAAGACGTTGAACATCTCCCAGAAGAGGGTAGCCGAATAGCGGCCGAACTTGAAGTTCTTCCCCACCCGCAGGTCGACGTTCGACTCGGCGTCGCCGCGAAACGAGTTGCGGGGCAGCGGCCGGGCGAAGACGATGTTGGCGTTGGTGGCGCTGTACGACAGCGCGCTCTGATAGCGGGCGATGCCGGCCAGCTGGAAGTCGAGCGGGAAGATGTACGAGAAGTCGGAGACCAGGACGTGGCGCCGGTCCTCGTTGGTCGGCCCCTCGTCAATCGAGAGGTTCAACGGGTTGGTGGCCGCACCGCCGCCCACGCTGGTCGCCGTGCTGTTGGAGGTACCCTTGGCCAGCGTATAGGACGTGCCCACCCGCAGCTTGGTGCCGCGGTACTCGATGCGCGAGACCATCGCGTTGTACTTGATCCACCCCAGGTTCTGATACATGTTGATGGCCGTGAACCGGGGATCGATCGTCACCCAGTTCCCGTTCGCGTCCTGGGTGATGTTGAGGTTGCGCTGCAGCACGACGTCGTAGCCATGCGAGTAGACGTAGTCGGCCCGGATGGCAATCTTGTTCGCGAAATCGTGGGTGAAGCCGATCGTGGCCTCGACCGTGTGGGGGAGGTGGAAATCCGGCGACATCCCGGTAGCCGTCTGCTTGGGCGTCCCCAGCACCGAGGTGTTGATGTTCGGGAAGGCCGCGAACCAGTTCGCCAGAAACGCTCGCGCGGCGGTCTTGCTGCCGTTCGGGTCAGCCGCATTGTAGAACGGGTTCTGGGTCGGGTCGTTGGCGTTGATCGTGATGCGGTTGGTGGTCAGCAGCGTCTGGTTGATGTAGGTGTCGTTGTAATTGAAGTGGTTCTGGTCGTAGAAGATCCCGGCGCTGCCCCGAATCGTCGTCTGGTGATTCGCCGTCGGCGTCCAGACGAAGCCGAAACGCGGTTGCACGTTGTTCAGATCGCTCTTCACCTGCGTCAGGGGCGCTGTGCCGCCGTAGCTCTTCACGAAGCCCTGGTTGTAGGTGTCGACCAGCTCGTTGCCGACCTTGATCGTGTTGTCGACGTCGTAGCGGATGCCGATGTTCAGGGTCAGGGCGTCGGCCACCTGCCAGGTGTCCTGGGCGAAGAAGCTGGGGTTCCACGACGGCTGCGCATAGGTCGCAGTACCGATCGCGTAACTCAGGGAATACGGGAAGCTGGTCGGGTCGTTGAGATTGAACACCTTGTCAGTCGAGAAAGCCCAGCGGCCTTTCTGCGACGCGTCGATGTCCATGAAGAAGGTGACCCTCGCCAGCTGGGCGCCGACCTTGAACTGATGCTTGCCTTTCACGAACATGAAGTTGTCGATCACGTAGAAGTTGCTTTCGCCCTCGACCCCGCCCGTCACCGCCGAGCCGAACAAGGCGCCAGGGTAGGTCTTTTCCGTCGTCAGCGGCAGATGGGCGGTGTCCTGCAAGAGCGCGAGGCCGTACGTTCCGGTCGCGTTCCCGGTGATGGCCAGCTTGTTTACGCCATAGTAGACACGCACTTCGTTGAAGGCGTTGGGGCCAAGCGTGCTCGTCAGGGTGCCGAGCGTCGACCAGAGGGGACCGTTGAACGTCGCCCGCTTCTGCAGCGTCGTGAGCGGATTGCTGTTGCAGCCGTCACCGCCCTGGCCGCTGCAGTTCGTGTCCGTGTGGAAGGTGCGACTGTTTCGGAACGACAGCCGGTTGTTCTGGTTCAGATTCGCGTCGACCTTCGCCATGTACACCCGGCTGGTGTTCTCCGCGGGGATGACCGCAACGTTCCCCTGGTTGATCCAGTACTGGGAGATCGACAGGACTGCCTGCTGGGTGTTGTCGTAATCCTCGACGCCGCCGAAGAAGAACGCCTTGTCCTTGATGATCGGACCTCCCAGGAAGCCGCCGACCCGGTAGCTGTGATACGTCGGCACCGAGGAGAGGAACACGGGCTGACCACTGGTGTCGAAGCGGCCGGCATAGCCGGGGCTGTCGAGCGTCGAGTTGCGGTAGAAGCCGTACAAGCGCCCCGAGAACTTGTTCGCGCCACTGCGCGTGACGACGTTGAGCACGCCGCCGGTCGCTTGCCCGAACTCGGCGGAGAACCCGTTGGTCATCACCTGGAACTCCTGGACCCAGTCCTGGGGATACGACTCGGCCTGCGTGCCGTAGAACTGCTGCGCGTTGGTCGCACCGTCCACGAAGACATTGTTCTGGAACTGGCGCTGGCCCGCGGCGCTGAACCCCATCGAACTGGATCCGCTCGACGAGATGCCGGGGGCCAACATCGCCAGGCCCGCGAAGTTGCGGTCGATGGTCGGCAGGCTGTCGATTTCCTTCCGGCTAACCACGCCGCCCAGCGCGGACTGCGTCTCGACGACGGTTGCCTGCCCCTGCACTTCTACGCTCTCGACGAGGCCGCCCACGCGCAGCGTGAAGTCGGCGGTCGCCTCCTGGCCGACGCGCAAGGGCAGCGTCCGCTTGCCAGTCGTGAAACCCTGCAACTCGACGGTCACCTCGTAGGTGCCCGACGGCAGACTCGGCAGGTAGAACTGACCCGCTTCGTTGGTGACACCCGTGCGGGTCGTGTTCGTCTCGGTCTGGCGCACCGTCACAGTGGCACCCGGCAGCACTCCCCCCTGTTCGTCGCCGACTTTTCCTCGAAGGGTCGCAAAGCTGGTCTGGGCCGCCGCGGGGCTTATCGTCCCGAACGTCGCCGCAACGATCACCGCCGCCAGTATCCACCTTGCTTGTCCGGCCATGCACTGCCTCCCTATCGCGTTGGACGCGATATGAATCAAGCGGGCTGATGGCCGCCCATGGGCGATCATCGGCAACGACCAGTCGTGGTCGATTTCGCGGGAGCCTCACGCTTCTGCGGTCTTGGAAAGACTAGCGTAACCTACCGTCAATTCCCTCGGCCGATCCAACGAATAGTGCTAATCGTCCGATGAAGACCGTTTATGCCCGGGTGAGGCCAGGGGCCGTCCACGGCCGGCGAACGCGGCGTCGCGGCCCGCAGCCGACAATCGCGCGATGAAGAGCGGAATAGTGTACGGTGGGGGTGAGCGGGGTATAGTCCTCGCCACGTCCGTGCGCTTTCTTCCCAGGGGTACAGTCCCGTGACCGACACCCAGGCGAGATCCGTCGCCATTGGCAAGACCCTCCCGACTGCTCGATACCGATGGGCGGTGCTGTTGGCGATGAGCGTCGCGGTGTACGGCAGCTACTACGCCTTTGACGCGATCGGGCCCCTGGCCCCGCTTCTCAGCCGGCAGCTGCACTTCACCGATTCGCAGATCGGCCTGCTGCAGGCGTCCTACAGCCTCCCGAACATTTTCGTCCTGCTCGCCGCCGGCCTCGTCATCGACCGCATTGGCGCGAAGAAGTCGATGATGCTCTTCAGCGCGCTGGTCTTCGCGGGTCTCGTGGTGACGGCGCTCAGCCCCCGGATCGGCGTGATGGCGTCCGGCCGCGTGATTACCGGGATAGGCGCCGAATCGCTGGCGATGGCGACGCACGTGGCCATCGCGCGCTGGTTTCTCCGCGGCGAGCTGAGCCTGGCCTTCGGCATCAGGACGTCGGTGTGCCGCCTGGGCTCTCTCAGCGCGCAGACGTCCCCGGCGTGGGCCGCAGCTGCGTATGTTTACTGGCGGTGGCCGCTGTTGATGGCCATCGGGTTCGGGGGGGTCTGCGTCGCGGGCGCAGTCTTGTTCTGGATCCTCGATTCACGAGGAGAGCGGCGCTACGAACTTGGCGCTGTGGGACACGGGGGCGCCGACCGGTTCCACGACCTCTTCGTCTTCAACCGGTCGTTCTGGCTGCTCGCGGCGCTTTGCGTCGCGTTCTACGGCTGCATCTTCCCGTTTCAGACCTTCGGTCAGAAGTTCCTGATCGAGGCGCGGCAGGCAACGCCGCAAGCCGCGTCGCTGCTCGTGGGCATGGAGCCGATGTTCTCCCTGCTGTTCATGCCGTTCTTCGGTCACCTCGTCGATCGCTACGGCAACCGCTCGCTCTTCATGTTGCTCGGGTCGTCCCTGCTCGTTCCCGTCTTCCTGGTGCTGGCCTGGACCGACGTTCCGCCGATCGTGCCGATGGCGTTGATGGGCGTGGCGTTCGCGATGGTGCCGGCCGTGCTGTGGATGTCGGTCGTCCTGGTCGTGGACCGCTCCCGCCTCGGGTTTGCCAGCGCGGTCGTGGATGCCATCCAGCAGATCGGCCTGGTCGGCATGAACCTGCTGATTGGATGGTCCAACGACCGCTGGCTGGCCGGCCCGGCCAACCCCGCCGGGTACCGGCCTGGGATGTGGATCTTCACCGCGTTCGCGCTGCTCGCGGTGTGCTGTGCAATCGCGCTGCGACGGGTCGAGACGGGGCCGCGCGCCCAAGGCCTGGAGACGATCAGGGCCCACCGCCGCTGATGGCCGCGAACGATCCCTGGGAGTGAGACGTCATGGAACTGTACCAACTCGAGCACTTCATCGCGGTCGTCGAAGAGCACAGCTTCACTAAGGCGGCCGAGCGGGTCTTCCGGACGCAGGGCGCGGTGAGCGTCACGATTCGAAAGCTCGAGGAAGAGGTCGGCGTGCCGCTCGTGGTGCGAACCCCGCACGAGTGCACGCTCACCGAGGCGGGTAACGCGCTGCTCGAGCACGCACGGCGCATCATCCGGCTGCGCGACGAGCTGCAGTCACACATGGCGGACATCCGGAACCTGGTGTCCGGTCGCGTCACGATCGCCGCCCATGAATCGGCGGCGCAGTACCTGTTGTCGGCACCGCTGACCGCGTTCCACCTCCAGCACTCCAACATCAAGATCAAGACCAGCCTCTGTGACGGCCATCAGATCGCGCACCTGGTCGCCGAGCGGGACGCCGATCTCGGCTTCGGCATCAGGCAGACGAATCTACGCGGCCTGCACGCCGAGATGCTCCTCAACGATCCGATCGTGCTCGTTGTGGCTCCCGGCCACGACCTCACCCGCCAGCGGGACGTCACGATGGCCGACCTGTGTCACGAGCGCTTCTTCATCCATTCCCGGCGAACCCCGATGCTCGCCCTCGTCGATCGCCTGTTCGCCGACCACCGGGTCCCCTTCAACGTCGCGGCGGAGCTCGCGAACTTCGAGACGATCAAGCAGTTCGTCGCCACGGGCGGGGGCGTGGCAATCGTTCCGTCGAGTGTCGCCCGGCCGGATCTCGAGGCCGGCCGCCTGGTCGCCATTCCCGTTGCCCAGCTCCGGATCGACCGCCCGATCGAGGTGGTCTACTCGGCAACCGCCGCGCTCCTGCCCGCGCCGGCCAAGCTCCTCGAGCTGCTCCGCGGCTGGAGATGGAACCGCCGTTCCGGCCCGGGGCCGCCGCGACGACGGCGCCGGATCGGGGGGAGCGAGCCGATCGCCGGTTCGCCCGCAGCATGAACGGCCTTCATCCGACGATTAGCATTTTTCGCTGGATCGCGTGCCGAAACGACGGTAGGTTACGCGCGTTGATCGAAGCGTGATCACTCTGGTTCTCCTTCTTGCCCCGACGGTCCTGACCGCGCCGCACCGACCGCGCACCGGACCGCGAGTGATGAAAGGACGTCCATTCAGATGAACCCGTTCCCGCCGATTGCGATCCGCGCCGGTCAACTGATTGACGGTGTCAGTCCGGAACCGCTGCAGGACGTCGTCATCCTGATCGAAGAGGATCGGATCAGCTGCGTGGGCGGGTGCCGCGTACCGCCAACCGGCGCGCACGTGATCGACTTGGCGGCCTACACGGTGCTGCCAGGCCTGATCGACAGCCACACGCACATGTGCTTTGCCCCTGGAGACGGGAAGAACCCCGTGCTGACCAAGTCGATCCCCTTCCGGGCCCTTCAGGGCGCCGCAGCTGCCCGCGCCACCCTGCATGCCGGCTTCACGACGGCGCGCGACATGGATTCGGAAGGCGCGGGCTACGCAGACGTCGCGGTGCGCGACGCCATCCGCGATGGCCTCATCCCCGGTCCGCAGCTGTTCGTATCCACCATGGCGCTCTCGATCACCGGCGGGCACATGAACCACGTCGGGCTGGCGCCGGAGATCGATGCCCGACTGCCGCAGTTCGCCGCCATCGCGGACACGACCGACGAGATGATCAGGGCCGTGCGACAGCAGGTGAAGTACGGCGCGGACTGGATCAAGGTCTACGTCACGAGCAACCTGAAACAGGTCGGGCCCACGACACTGGAGCCGATCTCGCAGTTCAGCGAGGCCCAACTCAGCGCCGTCGTCGTGGAGGCGCGCCGCTGGCGCAGGGACGTGGCGGCCCATGCGTACGGCGGCGAGGGAGCGAAGGCCGCGGTGAGGGCCGGCGTCCGGTCCATCGAGCACGGCATGCTCCTCGACGAGGAGGCGCTGAGGCTCATGGTCGAGCACGGCGTCTACTGGTGCCCGACCTTCGCCAACATGCGTCCGACGCACGCGCTCGCCGGGTATCCGGACAACTTTGTCCATCGTGTGATGGCGAACCACAGGGAAGTATTTCGGAAGGCGCTCGCGTTGGGCGTGAAGATCGTCTTCGGCACCGACGCCGGGCGCGTCGTGCCCGGGACGAACGCCGAGGAATTCGATCTGATGGTGCAGGCCGGCATGGAACCGATGCGCGCTATCCAGGCGGCGACATCCGTGGCCGCCGAACTTCTACGCCGCGACGATCAGATCGGGGCGGTCCGACGGGGCTACCAGGCGGACCTGGTCGCCGTCGCCGGCAGCCCCCTGGACGACGTGAAGGTGCTGCAGGACGTTCGATTCGTTATGAAGGCCGGGACGATCGTGAAGCAACCGGATGGGTCTGCCGGAAGCCTCTCTTCTGCCAGCGTCCCGGAATCGCGCGCGTTATGCGCGCAGGAGCAAGCATGAAGCGTCACCTGACGGGATGGTCGGCCCTCGTGGCCTGGTTCATCGGCTCGGCAGTCTGGCTCGCGGGCGCTGGGCCTGTCGTCATCGGACACGCAGAGCAGCCGGCGGCCGTCACCGGACCCCGGTTCGAGTCAGTGCAGCCGGACGTCTTCGGCGTCAGCGGCGGCCAGCCGAACTGCTGGGCCGATTTCAACAACGACGGCAACCTCGATCTGTTCGTCGGTGCGAACGGGAAGGGGCCGAACAAGCTGTATGTGAACAACGGCGACGGTACGTTCAAAGAGGTCGCCAAAGACGTGGGCGTGGCCGACACGCTCGACACGCGCGGCGCGGCGTGCGGCGACTTCGACGGCGACGGCCACATCGACATCTACGTCGGCTTCACGAAGCGATCGGGGACGGCGAACAAGCTGTACCGGAACGAGGGCAACGGCAAGCACTTCACCGACGTCGCCAAGCAGTGGGGAGTCGACCTGTCGGGCATGGAATCGCGCCAGATCGCCTTCGTGGACTACGACAACGACGGCCGCGTGGACCTGTTCGTCGCCGAGCGCGATGCGCCGAACAATCTGTTCCACAACGAGGGCGACCACTACAAGAACGTGGCGAAGGACATGGGCGTCGACGACCCGCGCAAGACGGTCGGCGCGGTCTGGTTCGACTACAACCAGGACGGCAGACTGGATCTGTTCTGCGCCAACCAGGACGGCGACAAAAACGGGCTGTGGCGCAACGACGGCACGAAGTTCACCGACGTGGCCGGCGAGCTGGGCATGGACGGCATCGCGGAAGGCCGGCTGGGCAGCAACGGGCCGAGCGTGATCGACTTCGACAACGACGGCTTCTTCGACCTGTTCGTCGCCGGCTACGGCCGCAACTTCCTTTATAAGAACGACGGCAAGGGCAGGTTCACCGACGTCGCCGAGCAGATGGGCGTGAAGGGCGGCGAGCGGGCAACGCCGTCGGCGTGGGCCGACTACGACAACGACGGCCGGCCCGACCTGTACGTGTCCTCGTACATCGACAAGCCCGTCAACGAGAAGGACTACTTCTTCCACAACGAGGGGACGAAGTTCGTGGACGTGACGACCGAGCTGTTCCGCAAGCACGGCGCCACGCACGGCCTCGAGTTCGCCGACTTCAACAAGGACGGCGCGATCGACCTCGCGATCTCCAACAACAACCCGGAAGGGAAGAACGCCGTCTATCGTAACCTCCTGCCGGCGGCGCAGGCGCGCAAGTCGCTCCAGGTCATCGTCCTCGACAGCAAGGGGCACTCCACGCGCGCGGGCTCCGAGGTGCGGCTCTACGTGGCCGGCACGCGCAAGGTGGTGGGCAGCCGGATCGTGAACACGGGCAGCGGATACACGTCCCAGAGCCAGACGCCGGTTCACTTCGGGCTCGGTGACGTCAGGAAGGTGGACGTCGAGGTCACGGGATTCACTCCTGCGGGTCGGAAGATCACGCGCGTGGCAAACGTCGATCCCAGCAAAGTGGCCGCTCGTATCCTCGTGGTGAAGCTGCCGTAGGCCTTCAATCACGATCACCTGGTTGACGGCGACCGAGTCCGCGGCGGGATCAATCAAACGCCCGGCCTTGATGACGGTGATGGGCAGCCGCCTGCGTCGCCGCAGGCGACTGCCCCGACGCCAGGGTGACAGAGACCAGCACCATCGCCAACGCGAGCACCGAGATCACGCGTCTGAACATGACACCTCCTCGGCCCCCCTGGGCCTGGATGACCAGCGGGCACCAGCGCCTGACGGCCCGACTTCCCCCTCCCGGAAACGCCGCGACTCTGATGCCGAATCGGGCGGCTGTCAAGCCGGCGAGATCGGATCGCCGATTTGAAATGGCCGCCGCCTGCGACCTATCATGCAACATCACTCCGGGAGTGATGTCTCCGCCCGTCGAAGGCCGGGGCGCGAGCCGCCCGCCACCGGTCGCCGACAGCGGCAGGACCAGACGTGGGCGGGCTTCGATTCCGCCACAGTGACAGAGCGGTGCGAGACACCCTTCATGCAAGGAGCACATTGATGAGCAACAGAACCTGGAACGTGGCGGTGGTCGGTGCGGCCGGCATGGTTGGCACCGAGATGATCAAGACGCTCGAGCAGCGTCGGTTTCCTGTGAACGAACTGCGGCCGCTCGACGTGGCAGAGGTCGCGGGAACGCCCGTCTCCTTCGCCGGGCGCGCCTGTGCGTGCCTCGAGGCGACCGAGGCGAACTTCGCCGGCATCGACATCGCGATCTTCTCGGCCGGCGGCGATGCGAGTCTCGACCTCGCCCCGAAGGCCGTCCGGCAGGGCGCGGTCGTGATCGACAATAGCTCCGCCTGGCGGATGGACCCGGCCTGCCCGCTCGTGGTGCCCGAAGTCAATCCGCGCGACCTCGCGTGGCACAAGGGGATCATCGCCAACCCCAACTGCTCGACGATCCAGCTGGTGGTGGCGCTCAAGCCGCTCCACGACCGGGCGCGCATCAAGCGGGTCGTGGTGTCCACGTACCAGGCCGCCTCCGGCGCCGGCAAGAACGGCGTGGACGAACTGTTGCGGCAGACCAGGGAGATCCTCGAGCAGGGCACGTGCAGCCCGCCGCGCACGTTCCAGTATCAGCTCGCCTTCAACGTGATCCCGCAGATCGACGTGTTCCAGGACGGGGGCTACACGAAGGAAGAATGGAAGATGGTCCACGAGACGGTGAAGATCATGGGCGACCCCGGCATCAGGATCACCGCGACCACCGTCCGGGTCCCGGTCCTCATCGGTCACTCCGAGTCGGTCAACATCGAGACCGAGCGCAAGCTGACGGCCGCCGAGGCGCGAGAAATTCTGTCCGCGGCGCCGGGCATCTCGGTGGTGGACGACCCAGCCGGTCCCGCCTACCCGATGCCCGCGCCGACCGCGCACACCGACGCGGTGTTCGTCGGCCGCATCCGCGAGGACAACTCGCTCGACCACGGGCTCAACCTGTGGATCGTCGCGGACAACGTCCGGAAGGGCGCCGCGCTCAACGCCGTGCAGATTGCCGAGCAGTTGGTGGCCGGCAACCTCGTGCGCGTTCCATGAGCATCCCGATCCTCGTCCAGAAGTTCGGCGGCACGTCTGTCTCCACCCCGGAACGACGTCAGCAGGTCGTCGGGCACGTCCGACGCGCGATCGCCGACGGAAACCGGGTGGCGATCGTGGTCTCGGCGATGGGCCGGCGCGGCGATCCGTACGCCACCGACACCCTACTGGACCTGCTGCGCTCGGACGGCGGGCCAGTCGAACCGGACGACTACGACCTGATGTTCACCTGCGGCGAGGCGATATCGGCCGCCGTGATGTCACAGGCGCTCAAGCGGGCAGGAATCCCGGCGGTGGGCCTGACCGCCGCGCAAGCTCGCATCTACACCGACGGCCAGCACGTCGAAGCCAGCATCGAGGAGATCGACACGTCGCGCCTGCATACGCTGATGGCCGCCGGGCAGGTGCCCGTCGTCACGGGCGGCCAGGGCGTCGCCCGGGACACCCTGGACTACACGACGCTTGGCCGTGGCGGGAGCGATACGTCCGGCGTCGCGCTGGGCGTCGCGCTCGGCGCGTGCCGCGTGGATATCTTCACCGACGTCGAGGGGGTCGCGGTTGCCGATCCGAGGCTCGTTCCGGGTGCCCGGATGCTGACCCGCGTCAGCTACGCCGCGATGCATGAACTGGCTCGCTTCGGCGCGAAGGTGGTTCACCCGAGAGCCCTCCTGGCAGGGTGGAAGGGCCGCACGCCGATGGTGGTGCGCTCAACGTTCTCCGAGGCCGCTGGCACGGTGATTGGCGATGTCGAGGATGAAGCGCCGATCGTCGGCCTGGCGCTCCTGCCGCCGATGGAAACCGTTGTCCTGCCCGCCGGCGCGCTCGACGCGGCCACTCGCGACGCGTGGGAGCGGGTGCGGCTGGTGATGAGCATCGGCGACCGAGGCGGCGCAGAGCTGATGGTCGGCGCGACCGACGACAAGCGGGCCGAGTTGCGCGACGCATTGAGAGAAACCGCGGTGGAGCCGGTCCGTTCGGCGGGGCGCTGCTGCTGGCTGTCGGTCGTCGGCGAGGCGGGAGCCCTCCGGGAGCACCACCCGCAATGGGTCACGCGTTTCGGGCAGCAGGCGATCGCGATCTACGGCCACGAACTGACCGAACGGCGATGCACCTACGTCATTCCCGAGACCGCACGCGCACGCGCCGCGACCCTCCTTCACGACACCCTTTGAAGGCCGCAACGACTCTCTCGAGCCTCCCGGAGGTCGCCGTGAGTGGCGGCCCGACAAGAGGCTCGGCGTCTGCGGGTCCGGAGCGGCCTTCCTGGCAGGCCTGCCGCCGGCGGTATTTCGAACACCTCGATGGACGACGAGCAAGATGATGACGCAGAACGCCGGCAGCCGGGCCGTTCTGCCATAACCCGGTCGAGCCGGAACGAAAGAGGCTCGGCCGGATTGTCGAGAAGAAATCGGCTGCGCTCAATTCGGTGGGCGCCGCGCTGGCGCTGACGGCGATGAAGGCGGTCGTCGGCATCGCCACCGGCAGCCTGGGCATTCTGGCCGAAGCCGCGCACTCGGGGGCTCGACCTGGTGGCTGCAGTGATGACCTACGCCGCCGTGAGGGTCTCAGGACCCCCGCCCGATCGCGATCACCCGTACGGGCACGGCAAGATCGAGAACCTGTCGGCGCTCGGCGAGACGTTCCTGCTGCTCGTCACCTGCGTGTGGATCGTCTACGAGGCCGCACGCCGGCTGGCGTTCAACCGCGTGGACGTGGAGGTGACGGCCTGGTCGTCCAGGGGCTCGTCACCCAGGCGGACGTCACGGTGCACCCCGAACCGATCGAGACCCGGCTGACCCGCTAACTGGTCCCTTCGGCCCCTTCTTGCTCCAATACCTCGCCAGGCCGTGCCAGCAGTGATCCAACGGAACGGCCAGCTGATAGCGCTGTACCCAGTCCTCGTCCGGCAGCCGCTCCCGGAACGTCCGCACCATCCGGTCGACGAACCGCGCCTGCCGCTGCTCGTTGTCCAGTGACTGGTCCGCCAGGAGCGACCGCACGTCGCTCGCCGCCTGGTGCAGCCGTTCCTGGAGGTCCGCCAGGTGTTCCAGCGGCTGCTCGAACCCGCCGAAGTGCGTGAGGAAGACTCGCTGGGGATTCCACGCGCGTATCAGGTCGAGGCTCGCGTCCCAGGCATCGAGGTCGATGTCGGGCGGAGGCGTGGGCGGCACGACCAGCAGCGGTGCGCCAATCCGGACGCCGCCGGTATCGCCAACGAATGCCGTGCCGCTGGAGGTATCGAAATAGCTGACGTGGTGCGAGGCGTGGCCGGGCGTGTAGGCCACGCGCACGTCCGTGCCCGCGACGCGCAGCACTTCCCCACCCTTCAAGGGGTGGACGTTCTCTGCCGCCACCGGGACGACCTCTCCCCACATCCGGTCCATGTTCTCGCCGTACAGCCGGCTCGCGCTCGACACGAGCTTTGATGGATCGACGATGTGCGGCGCCCCGCGCTCGTGCACGTACACCTGGAGGCGCGGGTTCGACCTGACCATGACCCCGACGCCGCCAGAGTGATCCAGGTGAATGTGCGTCACAAGGATCGCCTCGACCTCCTCGAGCGCATGACCCACAGCCCCCAACGCCGCCCGGAGACCATCGAGGCTGCTGGCGGGCCCGGGGTCCACGAGGGCCAACCCGTCGGGCCCCTCGATCAGGCCGGACGCGATCACGCCAGGCCGCCCCATGAAGTCGATATCGAGTGTCTTCACCATGCGTTCACTCCGCGACGATGGCCACGGGGGGCCCCTCGTGGTGCCGCGGCTTCCTCATCAGGAACACGAGCGGGAGCAGCAGCAGGAACACGACGGCGAGGAACTTGAATCCGTCGATGAAGGCGAGCATCGCCGCCTGCTTCTGGACCATCCCGAACAGCGCGGCGTACGCCCGGTCGGTCGCCGTGGCGAGGTCCGCCCCGCGGGCCACGAACGTCGACCGCAGGTTCTGGAACATCAGTTGGGTCGATGGCGTGTAGGCGCTGATGTGCGCCCCGAGCACGTTGACGTGCTCCTGACGGTCCCGCGCCAGCACGGTCTGGATCATGGCGATTCCGGCGGCCCCGCCGATATTGCGCAGGAGGTTGAACAGGCTGGTCGCGTGCCCCATGTCTTTCGGCGCGATGCGGTCCATCGTCACTGTCGTCAGCGGCACGAACAGCAGGCCGAGGCCGACGCCCTGGACGAATTGCGGCCAGAAGATGTCCCAGAACCCGACCTGCAGGTTCAGCGACGACATCCAGTAGAGCGACACCGCGTTCACCAGGAAGCCGAGGCCAAGCATCCGCCGAGGGTCCGTGCGATTCATCAGCAGGCCCACCACCGGCATCGCGACGAGCGAGCCGAGCCCGCGCGGCGCCATCGCGTAGCCCGCCTGGAGCGCCGGGTAGCCGAGCAGCGTCTGCAGGAGCACCGGCATCAGGATCAGGCTGCCGTACAGCCCGAATCCCATCGCGGTGATCAGCACCACGCCGGTGGCAAACGTCGGCTCCTTGAAGAGCCGGAGATCGACGACGGGATCGCGCGCCAGCAGCGCGTGCACGACGAACCCGCCCAGGCCGATGACCGCCGCAGCGGCGAGCGTGACGATCAGGTCGGACGAGAACCAGTCCTCCTGCTGTCCCTGGTCGAGGCCGATCTGCAGCGCGGCAATGCCGATGGCTAGCAGGCCGATCCCCCAATAGTCGATTTTCGCCGTCCCGCGCGTGATGTAGGGCGGGTCGAAGACATACGCCCGCAACATCATGAACGCGGCGATGCCTACGGGCAGGTTGACGTAGAAGACCCATCGCCAGGAGTAGTTGTCCGTCAGCCATCCGCCGAGCACGGGGCCGAGTACAGGCGCGACGACCACGCCAAGGCCGAAGAAGGCCATGGCCTTGCCGCGGTCCTTCGGCGCGAACGCCTCGAGCATGATCGCCTGGGACAGCGGCTGCATCACGCCGCCCGTCGTGCCCTGGACGATCCGCCAGAAAATGAGGATCGGCAGCGACGTGGCGAGGCCGCACAGGAGCGACGCCAGCGTGAAGCCGACGACCGACAGCAGGAGCAGCCGCCGCCGGCCGAAGTAGTTGGCGAGCCAGCCAGTTATCGGCAGGATGATGGCGTTGGCCGCCAGGTACGATGTGAGCGCCCAGGTGGACTCCTCGATGCTCGCCGACAGGCTGCCCGCGATGTGCGGGAGCGACACGTTCACGATGGTGGTGTCGAGCACCACCATGAACGTGCCGAACATCACCGAGATGGCGATGATCCACGGGCTGGGCTTCTCTCGCGGGCTTGGCACGCCGCTACCTCGTGTACACCGTCGGCACCACTGACATGCCGGGGCACAGCAGGTGCTCGGGGTCCTGTCCCTTGTCGAGCACGATCTTCACGGGGACGCGCTGCACCACCTTCACATAGTTTCCCGTGGCGTTCTCCGGGGGCAGCAGGCTGAAGCGCGCGCCCGTCGCCGCAGCGATACTGTCGATCGTGCCCGCATAGCTGCGGCCGTAGGCATCCACCGAGATGGACACCCGCTGGCCGGGCCGCATCTCCTTCAATTGGGTTTCCTTGAAGTTCGCGGTGATCCAGATGTCCTCGACCGGCACGATCGCCAGCAGCGGCTGGCCAGGCTGGATGACCTGCCCCGGCTCCACGCTCTTCTTGCTGACGCGTCCCGCGATGGGCGCCTTGATCGAGGTGTAGGCCATGTTCAGGTTGGCCTGCTCCAGCGCGGCGCTGGCTTGCTGGACCCGGGCGGCCGCCGACTGCGCCCTGGCCCGAGCCACGGTGACCTGTTCCGGTGCGGTGTGCGCCGTGCGCAGGTCCGCCTGCGCCTGCGTGAGCGCGCCGATGGCCTGCACCCGCCGGCTGTCGGCCACCGACACAGCCTGGGTGGCCTCGCTGATCACGGCCTGGGCCGATTCCACGCCGGCTTTTGCCGCCTCGGCCGCCGCCACCGCGGCGTCGTATTGCTGCTGCGACACTTCGTCCTTGACGATCAACTGCTTCATGCGATCGAGGTCGCGGCCCGTGCGCGTAGCGTTCGCCGTGGCCTCCTTCAACCGGGCCTGCATGGACGCCAGCCTGGCGCGGGCCCCCTCCACGTCACGGGTCGCCGCCTCGGTCCCAGCCTGGGCCCGCTCGACGTTCGCCCCGGTGGAACTGACCTGGCTGGCCGTGGTCGTTGCCGTGATGGGGATGCCCGCCTGCGCTCCGGCTAGCGCCGCCTGCGCGTCCGCGAAGTCGGCTTCGGCGCGCAGAAGCGCCACTCGGTAGTCCCTCGGATCGACCTCGACGAGCAGGCTGCCAGGCTGCACGACGTCGTTCTCGTTCACCTTCACGGAGAGAACGGTTCCCCCGACGCGAGCAGCGATCGGCACGATGTGCCCGTCGATTTGCGCGTCGTCGGTCGATTCCCGCCCGCTTTGGTGCCACCAGGCACCCACCAGGCCAAGCGCGATCACGAGACCGCCGACGCCGAGGATGCCGCGGGTCCGAGGCCGCCCCTTGAGGAAGGTCGCCACGCCGCTGCCCGCAGGCTGTTCCGCCGGCGCGCCGGCTCGCGAAGATTCGTTCATCGTCACATTCTCCCGTTCGAAGTCGACCCGATCCGACATCACTTGGTGCCTCCAAGGAACTGTTTCGCGCGCTCCTCGGAGAGGCCGACGGCGCGGGCGAGTGAGATCTTCGCGAGGTTGTGGGCGTAGAGGGCGGACAGGAAGTTCTCGGTCGAGGTCGCCACCACCTCCTGCGCCTGCACGACTTCGATGTTGCTCGACACCCCCGCGGTGAAACGGTCCTGCGCCTGCGTGAGCTGTTCGCCAGCCAAGTCGGCGGCGCTCCTGGCCACCTTCACGCGCTGGTCGGCCGCCTGCACGTCGAGCAGCGCCGACCGCACGTCGTACTCGATGCGGGCCCGCAGGTCCTCCACCTGGGCCTGCTGCTGCTTCAGTTGAGCATCGGCCTGCAGCACCCGTCCCCTCACCCGGCCGCCCTGGAAGATCGGCACGCGGACCGACGCGGCCACCGAGTAGGTGCTGTGCAGCGTGTCCCAGGCGCTGGAGCTCTTGCCGTAGTCGGCCGTCAGGTTCACCGACGGCAGCCCTTCACCGATCGCGGCCTGCCGCCCCGCCTGCGCGGCCTGCTCCAGCGCCACCGCGCTCTGCAGGTCTTCGCGTGAGGCGTACGCCTGCGCGAGGCTCTCCTCGAGCGTCATCGAGTCGAGCGCCGTATACGGCACGCGATCGGTCAGCGCCACCTGCTGGCCGAGCGGAATCCCCACGGCGCGTGCGAGCGCCAGCTTCTGTTTGGCGAATTCGTTCTCGTAGAAAATCACGCGCTGCTGCTGCGACTGCAGCTGGACCTGCGCACGCAACACCTCGATCCCCGCCACGACGCCGGCCTGCTTCTGGTTCACCGCGCGGTCGTACAGCGCCTGCGCCGTCGTGAACTGCGCGCGGGCCGCGTCGATCCGGCTCGCGCCGGTCACCGCCTGCAAGTACAGATTTGCCGTGACGAAGACGACGAGGTCGCGCGCGTCACGGAACGAGTGGGAGGCAGCCGTCGCCGCCTGTCCTCCGGCCCGGGCCCGCTGGATCGCGGTGTAGTCGAAGATCGGGGCGTTCGCCGTGACGTGGAACGCCGAGACGTTGAAGGGCCCGAGGATCGGTGACTGCCCAGGGGCGACGGGGAACCCGTACTCCTCGAGGTTGATCTCCTCGCGTGTCTGGCTCAGCCGGAGACCGGCAGTCGGCAGCAGCCCGCTCAGCGCTTGCCAGCGCAAGCCGGAAGCCGACCGGACCGACTGCTCGCCCAGCACAATCCCCAGGTTCTGCTTCAGCCCGCGGGCGATCGCGTCCGACAGAGAGACGAGCAGCACATCGGCCGTCGCCTGGCCCGCCGGCACGCCGCCCATCAGGACGTTCGGGCCCGCCATCAGCCCGCTGGACGCCAGAGGCAGCGGCAGGCCGCCTTCGCGAGGCAGTTGCGGCTCGCCTCCAGGCCCCTGGGCTTCGACGGTGCCCGATGCGACCGTCATCACCGCGGCCGCCAGCACGGCAGTCGCCAGCACGCCAACCTGCTGCCTCGTTCTCATCGGTGTCCGATTCCTTTCCAGGCCAGGTCGAAGGCAAACTCGATGTCCTCGTCCAGCGACGCGCGGCTCAATCCGCGGAGGCGCTGCGTCACGAGGCTGCGCGTGAGGTCGAAGAGAGCAAACGCCGTCGCGTCCGTCCGGATCGGTCGGATGGCTTTCCGCCGGACCGCATGCTGCAGGACCTGGTCGAGCACCTTCACCTGTTCCAGGTACAGGTCGTCGAACTGTCGCGCGGCCTGGCCGTGCCGGCACAGGGCCCGACCGACCTCCGAGTAGTAGATCCGGAAGAAGTCGCGGTGCTCCTCGAAATAGCGGAGCTTGGTGGCGATGAATGCGTGCACCTTCTGCTCGGCCGTCGCGGCGCTCTCGGCCTGCGACCTGGTGGCGGCAGCCAACTCCAAGAGGCTGCGACCGAGGGCCGCCCAGTAGATGTCCTGCTTGGACGGGTAGTACAGGTACAGCGTCCCCTTCGCCACGCCAGCCACCCTGGCGATCTCGGCCATCGTCGCCTGCTCGAACCCCTGCTCGGCGAACACCCGGCACGCCGCCTGGAGGATTTCCGCGGTGCGAAATTCGGTGACGACGTCCTTCTTGGTGCGGGGCATCGGCGTGGGCGGCTCCCGTCGTGGCGCGACGCACAAGTCTCTATGGTCATCACAATGACCAACGAGTCAGTATATCGTACCGAGGGGGCAGGCGGTGACGCGCGTTTCTGTGAGGCTCCTGAAATCTATCTTGTCGGCGGTTTCAGGCGGAGGTTCTCTGGGTTGCCCGAAGGCTTATACTGAAGGTACTTGCCCCGAAGAGAATGACGGAGGATGACGGAGGATGACGGACGCAGACCTGCCTGCGTCGCATGGCCGGATGCCAGACGAACGCCGCAAGCGCAGCACTGAGATCATCGACCAGCCCGAGCAGGAGGTGAAGCTGCCTCCCCTCTTCCGGGTGCTGCTCCACAACGACGACTACACGACGATGGAGTTCGTCATCCAGGTACTCGAGTCGGTCTTTCTGATGCACCCGGCCGAAGCGTACCGGGTGATGATGCAGGTGCACGGCCGGGGGCGTGGCGTGTGCGGCGTCTATCCGCACGAGATCGCCGAGACGAAGGTCGGACTCGTGTACGGCCTTGCCCGGGAACGCGGGTTCCCGCTGATGGCAAGCCTCGAAGAGGTGTGAAGGTCCCGTCGAGAACGAGGAGTCCCATGTTCAGCGCCGCCGTCGAAATGCTGTTGCACATCGCCTACCGGGAATCGGTCTCCCGTCGGCATACCACGTTGACGCTCGAGCACCTGCTCTACGTCCTGACGCACGACCTCGAAGGCGAGAAGATCCTGTCCGCCTGCGGCATCGACCTGCCCCGCCTCCGCCGTGAGCTCGACACCTTCCTGTCGGGCTCCGTGGAGCAGTACCCGCGCGGGATGGAGAAGGAGCCGGAGCAGACGCGCGCGTTCCGCCGGGTCCTGCAGACGGCCGTGCTGCACGTCCAGAGCGCCGGGAAGTCCGAGGTCAGCGCGGGCGACATCGTGGCCGCCATCCTCCAGCAGACCAACTCGTACGCCTGCCAGTTGTTGGAGGCGCAAAGCGTCACCCGGCTCGACGTCCTGAACTTCATCTCGCACGGCATCTCGAAGGTGCCTATGCCGCCGCAACAGGGCGACGAACCGCGCCGACGCCCCTCGACGCCAGGGCCGGCGGAAGGCCAGCAGGCGCCCCGCGATCCCCTCAGCACCTACACCGTGAACCTGACCGAACGGGCCAGGGCCGGCGTCCTCGACCCGCTGATCGGCCGCACCGTGGAGCTGCAGCGCACGCTCGAGATCCTGTGCCGGCGACGCAAGAACAACCCGGTGTTCGTCGGCGACGCGGGCGTCGGCAAGACGGCCCTCGCCGAAGGGCTCGCGATCCGGCTGCTCGAGGACGAGGTGCCGACGATCCTCCAGGGCGCGGAGATCTACAGCCTCGACACCGCGGCGCTGCTGGCCGGCACGCGGTTCCGCGGCGACTTCGAGGAACGCTTCAAGGCGGTGTTCGCCGCGCTCAAGAGCCGGCGTCTGCCCATCCTTTTCATCGACGAGATTCACGCGACGATCGGCGCCGGCGCCACGACGGGCGGCACGATGGACCTGGCGACCCTCATCAAGCCGGTGCTGACGGCCGGCGAGCTCCGGATCGTCGGGTCGACCACGTTCGAGGAATTCAAGCACATCGAGAAGGACCGGGCCCTGGCGCGGCGGCTTCAGAAGGTCGTGGTCGAAGAGCCGTCGGTGGAGGAGACGATCAAAATCCTGCAGGGACTGCGGGCGCGCTACGAAGAGCACCACCAAGTGGACTACTCCGACGCGGCCCTGGAGGTGGCCGCCCGCCTCGCCAAGCGGTTCCTCCGCGACTACCGGCTGCCAGACAGCGCGATCGACATCCTCGACGAAGCGGGCGCCATGCTGCGCCTGCAGTCAACGACGGCGACCACAGGAGCGCCCGCGGGGGGGCTGCGGCCGGCCGGGAGTCCGGCAGCGACCGTGGAGGGCGGCCCGGCGCCGCAGGCGGTCGAGTGGCAGCCCATTTCGCCCGCCGCGCCAACGGCCGACAAGCCGGCCCCCGCCCCGCGAAGCGTGGTGACGCCGGCCGAGGTGGAACGGGTCGTCGGCCGCATGGCGCGCATTCCCGACAAGCAGGCGTCGGCGTCCGACAAGGAGCGCCTGCGCACGCTCGAAGAGTCGCTGCGTCGCGTGGTTTTCGGTCAGGACGAGGCCGTGCACATCGTCACCGGCGCGATCAAGCGGTCCCGCGCCGGCCTGTCGCAGCCAGACCGCCCAGCCGGGTGCTTCATGTTCACCGGGCCGACGGGCGTCGGGAAGACCGAGCTGGCCAAGCAGCTGGCCATTCACCTGGGCAACGAGTTCCTGCGCTACGACATGAGCGAGTACATGGAGAAGCACGCCGTGTCCCGCCTGATTGGCGCGCCGCCAGGATACGTCGGCTTCGAACAGGGCGGCCTGCTGGTGGACGCGGTCCGGACGCACCCCTACAGCGTGGTGCTGCTCGACGAGATCGAGAAGGCGCACCCGGACATCTTCAACATCCTCCTCCAGGTGATGGACCACGCCACGCTGACCGACAACAACGGCCGGCGCGCCGACTTCCGGCAGGTCGTGCTGATCATGACGTCGAACGCCGGATCGCGCGAGATGAGCGCCGGCGCAATCGGGTTCAGCCCGGCGGGGCTGACCAGCGAGTTCGGCGAGTTGCTTGACCTGCGCGGCCAGACGGCCAGGAACCGGGCGAAATCAGCCATCGAGCGGATGTTCAGCCCAGAGTTCCGCAACCGCCTCGACGCGACTGTCAGCTTCTCACCGCTCAGTCCGTCGGTGATGGAGACGATCGTGGAGAAGTTCGTCCTGCAACTCGAGGCGCAGCTGGCCGAGCGGAAGATCGCCATCACGCTCGAAGCGGCAGCGCGGGCGTGGCTGGCCATTCGCGGCTACGACCCGGTGTATGGCGCCCGCCCGCTGGCCCGACTGGTGCAGACGGAGGTCAGGGATCGGCTGACGGACGAAATCCTATTCGGCCAGCTGGAGCACGGCGGCACGGTGTGCATCGGCCTCGAGGACGATCACCTGGCGTTCTCGTTCGAGGCCGCCACCCCGGTCGCGTAACGAGGTTCACCGATCGCACACATGACAACGCACGAGACGAGTCCGGACGGTCCGGTGAAGGTAGTCGATCGCCGGTGGTGGTTCAAGGGAGACACCGCCGCTAACGCCGACGCCGGACGGCCCCGAAAACCCAGCTACGTCGAAGAGCTGGAACAGCAACTGGCCGAGAAAGACAAGGCCATCCAGGCGCACGCCCAGCGCTACCGCGAGACCGCCACGGAGTTCGAACAGGTTCGCGTGCGGCTGCGTCGCGACGTGGACAAGGAAATCGAGCGGACCCGGCGCGCCGTGTTGGGCGATTTCCTCGACGTCGCCGACAATCTCGACCGCGCCATCGCCGCGGGGTCCGCCTCCGCGCAGGCAGACCCCGCCGTGCTGAAGGGTGTCGAACTTGTTCGCGACCTGTTCCTGTCGAAGCTCGCCGGCTACCAGGTGACGCGGATCTCCGCCGACAGCCAACCCTTCGATCCTCGCCTGCACGAAGCCGTCTCGATGGTGCCGGTCAGCGACCCGACCCAGGACGACCACGTGATAAGCGTGATCCGTGCAGGCTACGCCATCGGCGACGATGTGCTGAGACCCGCCACCGTCGCCGTCGGGCGCCTGGCGTCCTGAGCCCGCACAGGTCACCCACGGGCCGCATCCCCGGGCGACCAACCGGTCGCCCCTACTGGATCGGCGCCGACGCGGCTGGCGCTCCCACCTGCGTGACGGCCAGCGCCACCGGCGGGTTCGCCGTGGACTGGTAGATCGTCCCACCCTGATTTGTGCCGAAGCACCTGGAACCGGTGGAGCTTGCCACCTGCGGGGTGGCAGACACGAAATATGTCTGCGACAGCGACGAGGGGCTGTTGCACCCGGTCACGCCGCTGGGCGCAGCATCCCCGGCGGTCAGCGCGATGGTGTATCCGCTCTTGGCGGAAGGGTCGGACGTCAGGTCGGAGCTGATGAACGCTTCGCTCCCCGCCTGCGGCGGCTTCCCCAGGTCTGTCAGCGTCCCTGCGTAACTCCCCTGCCCGCAACTCGAGGAATAACTCGCCTCCGCGCTGTTGATCGCCCTCAGCGACCCGATTCCCGAGGCCTCGTTGCCGGACATGCGCGCGCGCATCAGCCCCGGCACGGCGATCGCCGCGATGACCCCGATAATCGCCACGACGATCAGCAGTTCAATGAGTGTAAATCCCCCAGATTCTCGCCCATCCATTGTCGCCTCCCCCCGACCTCGCGTGTCAGTGATCTCAAGCAACAGCAGTGCCAGGGGGCCCTGTCGACCGTGTTCGACGAGAAACCGCACCTTTGCGATAGGTTCCGGGCGAAGCGCGAACGGGACGTCCCTGGAGGGCAGGGCCGGTACGCAGTTCCAGCTAACCGGGCCACTCCCCGGCATTCCGGAATTGGCCAACCATGACGCCACCGGCCACAACCACCGCACCATTGTGCTGACCGGCCGAAACACGGTACCGTTATGAGATAGAGAGGCCCTGAATCCTGATCCTGAGCCCCTGAACCTTGACCGTCTACGAACCAAGGAGACAATCGTGAACGCTGCTGCAACGATACCGGACTACGCGGTGAACAACCTGGGCCTCGCCGAGTTCGGGCGCAAGGAAATCGCGCTGGCCGAGCACGAGATGCCCGGGCTGATGGCCACGCGCCGCAAGTACGGCCCGAAGAAATCACTCCAGGGCGCCCGCGTCATGGGCTCCCTGCACATGACCATCCAGACCGCGGTCCTGATCGAGACGCTGAAGGAACTGGGCGCCGACGTGCGCTGGGCGTCGTGCAACATCTTCTCGACCCAGGACCACGCGGCGGCCGCCATCGCCGCCGCCGGCGTCCCGGTCTTCGCGTTCAAGGGCGAGAGCCTCAAGGAGTACTGGGAGTTCACGCTCCGCGCGCTCACCTGGCCGGATGGCACGGGCCCGCAGCTGATCGTGGACGATGGCGGGGATGCGACACTGCTCATCCACCGCGGCTACGCCGCGGAGGACAATGCGGCCGTCCTCGACGAGCCGACCGACAACAAGGAATTACAGATCGTCAACGCGCTGCTGAAGCGCACGATCGCCGAGCGCCCCGGCTTCTTCCACGCCGTCGTCAAGGGCCTGCGCGGCGTCTCGGAGGAGACAACGACCGGCGTGCACCGGCTCTACCAGCTGCACAAACAGGGCAAGCTGCTGTTCCCGGCCATCAACGTCAACGACTCGGTGACCAAGTCGAAGTTCGACAACGTCTATGGCTGCCGCGAGTCGCTCGTCGACGGCATCCGCCGGGCCACCGACCTGATGCTCGCCGGCAAGGTGGCGGTGGTCTGCGGCTTCGGCGACGTCGGCAAGGGCTCTGCGCAGTCGCTGGCGTCAACGAAAATGCGCGTGCACGTCACCGAGATCGACCCGATCTGCGCGCTGCAGGCCTGCATGTCGGGCTACACGGTGACGACGGTCGAGGATGCGCTGCCTTACGCGGACCTGTTCGTCACGACGACCGGCTGCTGCAACGTCATCACGGTCGACCACATGGCGAAGATGAAGAACAACGCCGTGGTCTGCAACATCGGCCACTTCGACAACGAAATCGAGGTCGAGAAGCTGATGGAGTACCCGGGCATCAAGCGGACGACGGTCAAGCCGCAGGTGGACATCTTCACCTTCCCCGACGGCCACTCGATCATCCTGCTGGCCGAGGGTCGGCTGGTGAACCTGGGGTGCGCGACCGGTCACCCGAGCTTCGTGATGTCCAACAGCTTCACCAACCAGACGCTGGCGCAGATCCGGCTGTGGGCCGAGCAGCACGAGATCAGTGTCTACACGCTGGACAAGAAGTTGGACGAGGAAGTGGCCCGGCTGCACCTGGACCATCTGGGCGCGAAGCTCACGCAGTTGACGCCGCCCCAGGCGGCCTACATCAACGTGCCAGTGGAAGGGCCGTACAAGACCGACCGCTACCGTTATTAGATCTTGAACCTGATCCCGAAGCCGTAGCGGCGGCCTGAGGGGGTGATGTCGGACCCGGTGCCGGAGATCGGCTTGAGCACCGAGAGTTCGGGGAACGGGTTCTCGACCGTCGACCAGAAGCCGTAGCACGTCAGCCTGCTCATCACGGTCGTTTCCACCTTCACGATGGTGGCCTTCTCCCGCTCGCCGAGGGTCACGCCGAACAGGCGGTTCGCGGCCGCGTAGGCGACCAGCGCGTCATCCCGGGAAAGATCTTCCCGCACAAACGTGCCTCTCCATCGCCCCAGCGGAGTCTTGGGTGAGATGACGTCCACGCCGATGTAGTACCCGGCCTTGGTCACGGGCGTGACCACCGCCGGCCCCGGCAGCAATTGCGCGGACGTTGTCGCGAGGCCCCAGGTGTACCGCGCGTATTCCCCGTAGATCCGCACGTAGTCCACCGGCATCGCCGAGAACGAGAATACCAGCGCGTCGTCGTTGTGCTTGCTGAAGCGTCGTGGAGTCCTCGATGCGGCTGTTGATGAAGTTCTTCCGGTAGGACACGCCGACCGAGTAGTACTTCTCGACCGCCTTCGCGCTGAGGACGGCGCCCATCGCGGAGTTCTTGTCCTCGGTGGCGTCCGTGAAGTCGAAGTACCCGTAGTCGTGATACGGGTTGCCGTTTCCGGTGATGGCCGCCACGTCGACCTGGTAGTGGCGCCTCGCGACATACATGAACACGCCGTTGTCGGCCTGGAAGTTGATCCGTTGGATGTGGGTCAGATCCTTGGCCGTGTACCAGGTGACGTCGTTGACGCCGAATCCCTGGGGGACGTACGCCCGCCCGATGCGCGTGCCGGCCTGCTGGCCGGTACTGTCTGCCCTCGAGTGCACGTCCACGTAGCCCACGCGGAGGATTCCCTGCTGCAGGATCGGGTCGAAGCCGGAGTACTTGTAATCGTCAACCTTGTAGAGTCCCTCGGGATCGGACACCACGCCTCGCCCTTCAGGCTGGTTGGGGAAGAAATACGTCCGACGGTCACCCACCGCCGGCACATACGGCCTGGGCACCACGCCATCGTCCGCGGGATTGATGACCACGGTGTACGAGAGGTAATCGTTCACCGTCCCTGCCACCGTCAGGTTGATGAATGCCGGCTTGATCTGGCGTTCGCGCCCCATCGTCTCTAGGAGCGTCTCGTCGTGCACGAGGCCGAAGCTGAGATCCACACCGAGGCGGAGCCGGCCGTTGGCCAGTGAGATAGACGGAGGCTCGGTCTCTGCCTGCTGCGCGGCGGTTGTGCCGCCAGCTTGTTCGGCCGACCGCACGACTGGCGCCACCGTGGTGCGTGTCGCCGCGATGGCCGATGCGAGCGTGGTTCGGTCCGTGAGCGTTTGAGCCGCCCCGGGGCGCGCCCATCCGAGGCAGCACGCGCAACCGAGAACGACAACAAGGCTCGAGGCGGCCTTCGACATCAGGTCACTCCGTGGGGAGTCTGTGGTGCGGGTTCAGGACACGAGGAAGTCTAGCCGTCTATCCTCTCCGGTTCGGAGAGCCTTGTAAAGGAACTCGAGTCCTGCCTCTTTGGCCTGCTGGCGACCTTGCTGGCCGTGATTGGCCTCTACGGCCTGACGTCCTACATGGTGGCGCGGCGTCGAAAGGAGATCGGCATCCAGACGGCCCCGCTCGCCAAGTTCCTCCGCGGCGAGGTGCGGGTGATCGCGGCGACGCCCGGTGTGAGGCATCTGCGCCTGGGGCTGAATGTCCCGAGCGGCTCGGTAGGGAAAACCGCCGCCTATTCGCGTTGAATCAGATCAGACGCGGCAACGCCCCGCGGATGCTGCCCTGGTGGAACACCACCTCACCGGCGGAGAACGCCGCGCGGAGAGCCTTGGGGCCATCGCGGAACAAGCCGCCGCCGGCCGCCAGCACCGCTCGGCCGACTTCTTCCGGGGGCAGCGCTCTCACGATCTCGCGTGCCGTGCGCAGCACGGTGTGCCAGGTGCGGGAAAGGTCGCCAGCGTCCGGAGCCTCACGCTCGAAATCCAGGCCGCGCAGTTCCACGTCCGAGTAGCGGTTGGACCGCGCCGCCTCATCCAGGATCGCGACGGGACTGAATCCGGGGTCTTTCCCACAAGCGGCCCACGCCAGGTAGCCGAACGGCTGGAGACTGCGGTCGCAGGTTAGCGTGTCCACGAAATCTCTGGGCTCCACGCGACCGACCAGGGCCAGGACCTTCGACGTCGCAAGGTCGAAAGGATGGAGTGTGAGGCCCAGGTCGTCGTGCTGCACCAGAGGAAAGAAGCGGTACGCGCTGTCGCGGGCCCACTCGATGAGGACCACTTCACTGCCGCGACGAACCTCGGCCTCCACGAATCCCAGACGCTCGCGAAATACCCGGACCGTGTATCCCGCGCTCTCCAGCGAAACTCGATCGGCCTGCCACGACACGGTCAACGCTTCCTCAGTGTCGTGGAACAGATCGAGGTCGCGGGAGAGCCTCGGCGCTCGGAGCAGCTCGTTGAGTGCCGCTCCTCCCGTGAGATAACTCTCGCCGCTGCGCAGTCGGTTCTGCGCTAGGAGCTGGCAGACGCCGCGTTGGAAGACGCTAAGACCCATCGCCTGATTGCTCCCGCACGCCTGAAGGCCTGCAGATCGCCGTGTCGCTGGATGCTGTCCAGCACGCGCAGGGTTTCCGTCACCGTCTCTGGATAGTACCCCTGCGCCAGGAACCAGAGGCACCGGTCCCGGTATTCGTCGATGAGCCCACGGAGGGCCTCTTCGTCAGCCCGCGCGTCCG
>Ga0209014_10000009_pt1 | contig 112868 bp, 94 predicted proteins | sample BarGraNGADG00212_FD_184491 | JGI IMG/M metagenome (GOLD analysis project Ga0209014, IMG submission 184491) | Arctic peat soil microbial communities from Barrow, Alaska - Barrow Graham LP Ref core NGADG0002-212 (SPAdes) (version 2) | ecosystem: Environmental > Terrestrial > Soil > Wetlands >...
CAGGATGCGCTCGATCACCGAGGCCTCGTCGATCAGCGCAATCAATCGGAGACGCCCACCGCACCTCGGACACGCCAGGGTATCGATGCCGAAACTGCGACGCATGAGGTCAGCCCAGCGTGGCGCCGGCGGGCGAGGCGGTCGCCCACGGCGTTCAGGCGGCGGGGCCGGTGCGCTGGACTCGGTGAGGCCCGCGGTCTCCTCGGCCGGTGGCGCGTCGGTGGTGTTGGTCTTGCCCGGGTCGGCGGTGTTCCCGAAGCCGACGACGAGCGGCCGCCACGCCGCTCGCGGCCCCACCCCTCGACCATGCTCGGGGTGCCCTGAGCGAAGTCGAAGGGCAGGACGCCGTGATACAGGATGAGGTTGATGCGCGGCCGCGGGATCAGACGGCGAGGCGCTCCAGGAGTTCGACGGGATCGAACACGAGGTGCGTCGTGCCATCCGACCACGGGTGCCTGAGCTGCAAGAGGACCTGCCCCTCCGGGGTGAGGTGGAGCCGGTCCTGCGCCATCGGTGGTCGCAAGGCGTACCGACAGAGCCGTTCGAGACGCGCTCGATCGTCGGCGGGGACCCGCACGCCCGCGTGGAGGTCGTGTCCTGCTCAGGCGCCGCGCCGCATCGCCGGACGGGCCGGCCCGCCCGGGCACCCAGCGCAAAGGTGCCTTGCACGGACGCCGCCGCGAGGCCGGCCAGTACCGGCATGTCCTCCGCTCCGCCATCCGGGGCGCCCGCACCCTCGTCGCGCTCTCCCATCCCCCGCCGTTCGAGCAGGCGCCTGACGCGCGGCACGATGGTCGCGAGCACCTCGGCCACGTCGAGGTCTTGCAGAACGGGGGCGGGCCAGAAGCGCACGCCCGCGCCGTCTCTCGCAAACACGCCATCGATCACGAGCGCATGGACGTGGACATTCAGATTCATCGCGCCGCCGAAACGCTGCACGACGGCCACAACCCCGCCGCGTCCGTCCGCCTCCTTGGCCGCGCGGGCCGCCTGCCGGAGGAAGCCGAGGACCGTCCGGACGCAGACACCGACGACCGCGCGGCACAGGTCGTGGTCCCACGCGAGCCGGTACCGCAGCCGATGCGGCAGCGTCAGCACCCACTGCCGCACCGGCACCCGCGGGAAGACGTGGTCCACTAGGTGCGCGGCGCGTTCCGCCATCCGCCGCCCGCCGTCCCTCGACGTCGCTCGGGACGGCCCTGAGCCTCGTCGAAGGGCCGCAACTCGGACAGCATGCTCGGGCCTTGCACGAGAACGGAACCAGCCGGTCGACACCACAGTCGTTGCAACGGAAACGAGCGAAGCCGCCGGCCAGGCACCCGCAGCGCGGGAACTCGCGAAATTCCTGCTCGACGAATCGGGGCAGCCCTTCTCCGTCGCGCAGACCGGCCGCCTGCGCGCGGAAGGTCTCGAAATGATCGCGGACCACCTGGTACATGACGCCCTGCTCGGGAATCCGCGGCTCGTACACCGTCGATGGGGAAGCCACGCCGTGCCAGTCGCACAGGGGATGCCAGGCGGTGCGAGGCGGGAAGCCCGAGCGAATTCGCAGACCGGGTCAGATGAGCACGCAGTTCTTGCCTGGCCCCCAGGCCATCCATGCGCAGATTGTGCCGGCCCGGGATTCGCGGTTCCTGGGCCCGTGGTCAGCCCTGACCAGCAGGTCGAATTCTCCGCAAGCGTGTCACGGAATTCGAGGCACCGCAGGAGTGAGGCGGCGCGGTCACGCCATCTGGGGGAGCGACGCGGCTGTCCATCACGAACCGTGATGACCAGTCGGCCTTCGGCCATCAACAAGCGTGGCCGCTCTCACGCGCTCACGATTCGATCGGGCGCGAGTGGCGTCACGGGTTGCAGCGTGTTCACCGCCGGCGGCTCGCCGGTCATGATGGCCGAGATGGCGCTCGCCTCTGTCTCGCCCAGAAACGCCCGTGAGGCGGCGCGGAATATGGGTGCCCGGGTTCGGAGGGAACTCGAAGTGAAGCGGTAGGGCGACCGGGAGCACGGATCGGGAGGCAGGGACCGGGACCTGTTCCGCCGGGCCCGAGAGGGAAAGGGGGAAGGCAGGACGTCAGGCGGGAGGCAGTAGCCGGAGCCAGGCCACGCGCTGTCAGGGTCCTGCCCCTCGCGGGCGTGTGGAGCGCTACTGTCTCCTGCGTGCCGTCCGTCAAGCGAGTGGCAGCGGCGGTCCGGGCCGACTCGACGGGTTCGGCAGGCACCATGGGCGGCACACGGCCAGGTGCGGGAGGGAGCGACCCCCGATCGCCGGGGATTTCGGGAGCGCCGCAGGCGCTCCGTACGACTTTTCGGGGGGGTCGCTCCCTCCCTCGCCTGACCCATGGCACTGGGCCCTTTCGACCGGGTGTGTGGCTCCGCTGGGGCGAGGGCACGTCACATCAGGCCGCAAAATGCGCGGCCTGGGTCCGAACACCGCTGACCCGACGCGACGAGACACGAGGTGGAGGTCGAGGCGGAGGCCGAGACGGCCAACCGGATTCCGTCTCGGGTTCCGTCTCGCGGAGACACGCAGGACCGCGGTCATGCGGCCTCCTGGATCCGGCCCGAAAACGGGTACCGATCCGACAGAATGTGGGGGACAAACTGGAACCCAGGCGCGGCTCGATCGTCGACGCGAGTCGGCGTGATTGGCGGCTGCGCGGCGTTCCCTTCCGCGCACCATCGTTCGTACCACGTCTCGTAGTACGAGCCCTGGAATCGGTCCAGGTCCCTGCGCAGTCGCTCGAGTTCCTGGTCCGTGAAGCTGCGGAATTGCCGCGCCTCGAACCGCCAGCGTGCGTCGAAGTGGGCCAGCACCACCGTGGCATCGGCCGGCGTCGTCACCTCCGGACACGGCGATCCAAAGCGGCGTTGCACATGCGCGCGGCCCGATCGATCACGCGTTCGTCAGACGTACAGAAACGAATGACGGCATGAGGAAGGCGACGCAGGAGCGACGTGTACGCGTTGAGAAAGCCCGCGAACGCGCCAAGCGGCGCCCACCGTTGGACGTACACGAAGGTCAGGTCGTCGCTCCCGAGGAGCACGGGCACGCGGTCCACAAAGTGGCGCGTGGTGGGAGGCACATCGGGCCGATGCGAGCGATAGAGATGACCGGGGAGGGCCGCGACCGGCACATTGAACAGGTCGGTGAAGAAGTCCACCTTCTCGGCTTCGGTCGCGGGGTAGGGCCTCTCACGACACGCGATCAGCACGTCGAGCGTTATGAGACGCTGCGTGACCGCGTCCGGCTCCGCCGCACGCCGCAATCGGCTGTCGGGCTCGCCGATGACGTCGTACAACATCCGGGAGCCGGTCCGGAACACCTGCGTCTGGCGATCGAACACGCGCCGCGTCGCGAGGTGGCGCTGCATGAGGCCGCGTACAAACTCCGTGGTGCACGAGCCATCGGCGACGCGGAAGAGCGCCGCGTGCTGCCGGCGCAAAGAGTAGCCGATATTGAGCAGCACCAGGGTCAAGAACTCCGATTGGCGCCGGGTATACCCCCGGCGTTGAAGGGCCGCGAAGCGTGCTTCGTCGGTCATAGGGACAGCAATCCTGAAAGGAAGTGAGGGTCGAATGACCGGGAACGGCCTCCACCGAACGAGCCCATGCCGCGGCCGACGTGCCCGCTCGCGCTGTACAGGGTGAAGCCGGCGCGGGCCTTGGTGGCGAGATGACCGGCATGGTAATGGTCGGTCGTCAACTCGAGATCCATCTTGCTGCGCTCGCCAGAAGCCGTCTCGTACTCAATCCGACCGTCCGGCAGCAGCACGTGACCATCGACGACCGGAAGGTCCTCGGCCCGCGCCAGGTCGGCCAGCCGGGCCTGTCGGCTCTCAGCCAACGGCTCGCCCCGATCGTTGAGTTCGCGGTAGAGACGCTGTTTCAGTTCGTCATCGAGGATCACGCGCTGGATGGTTCCGCCTTCGCGGAGGATGCGTGCCTCTTCCACGAGGTACATGCGATACAGGCTGGCATCGTGCACGAGTTCGCACGCCTTGCCCCATCCGGCCTGGACCGGCCGACCCACGACGACGGAGAATCGAGAGGCGTCGCGGTGATACTGCACGAGGCTCTGACCCTCAGTTGCTTCTCTACGTGGGCCAGCTTCCGGCCCGTGTCCTTCAAGAAGAAGAGGCGGTTGACCCCGTAGAAGGACGCCGTGAGGTTGACGAAGACGATGCCGGCGAAGGTCCCCATCACGGCCCCGTACTCACGCAGCAGCACCCACCGACGGAGCCGGAGATACACGCAGGCGCCCATCAAACCGAGCAGGATCGCCACCATGACGAGCGTCGCCGCTAGGAGCGCATTGGCCAGCACGGCGCCTCCTACTGGAACGCCTGTCCTCACGGAAGTACGTGATCGTGAGGCCCAAGGGGTTGATGGGAATGAACGCGTTGGGCACGCGGTCCTTGACGACGAAGACGACGTGCGCGACGAACCGCTCGCGTGTCCGCTCGACGTGGTCGCCTGGGGAGACGTAGACCTTCTCGAAATCGACGGTGGCCTTGAAGGGCCGCGCGCGCAGATCTTCGAGGGCGACGTTCTTGACGGCGACCTCGACCTCCTCCGTCCCGCTGGTCAGAAACGTCTCGATGGCGCGACTCTTCTGGTTGGCGGCCATGGTGGCGTCGGCCAGCCGCCCGTCAAGGAAGTAGAGGGACGCGGCGTAGTTCTCGCGAGCCGTGGCACGCATCCGACCGTAGTGCTGGGTCACGAACTGGGTCAGGCGGTACTTGAGTTCCGGCCCTTGAGGCTTGTACGCAAACCGGTCGTACGCGACAGCCGTGGCGCGCCCGACCTCGTCTATCCGGATCACGAGGGGCTTGAGACTGTCCAAGGCCCGCTGCGTCCGGACGTTCAGTGACAATGGAAACGGACGACAGGCTGGGTTCGAGGTGTAGCGAGGACCGGATTCTGAGGCTCAATCCAGGCGCCGCCGCCGGTGAGGTGGCGACCTGCGACGTGTACTCGCTGACGTGGCGCGTGACGCAGTGGCTCGGCCAGGCACCCGTTCGCGGTGTCCGGGCTGTGACCCCGAGTGTGACCCCGGACGATCGTTAGGTCCGCGACAACCCCCGCCGCGCGTCGATCCTGTGAGACTGGGCTGGCCCACCGAAGAGCCGGGCTCGCCGGTCGGCCGAGGTGAGGACTGGCAGAATCTGGGCCGCGTCGCACAGAAACCGTCCGACGGTCCACAGCGGGAGGGGTTGAGGATGGGGCCTTCGTGACCCCAGGAGGGTGACGCTCTGTTGTTCTGTGACCCCAGTGTGACCCCAGAACTCGAAAATTGGTCGGGGCGACTGGATTCGAACCAGCGACCCCCTGAACCCCATTCAGGTGCGCTACCAAACTGCGCTACGCCCCGACATCGTCTGGCTATTCTACCTTACTTGCCTCACCGCCGCGCCCTCTTTGCCAAGTCGACGCGCCCGACGCGACCTAGGCGGCGTATCGAGCACACCCTCGAGCAACGGCAACTCCGCCCCGTTTTCCTCTTCAACCCGTCCCACACCCGGCGCAGGATGGGGTGGCCAGGCGGGACCCGACGTTTCCACGGCGTCGGGAGCGACATGCGATGGTTCGGCCGGCTCGGCCGAAACCGCAGACCGAACCGCCGAGTGCCGTGCCGGCGTTGGCGCCGGGCCTTCTGACTCGGGCACGACCTGCGTGGGCCCCGACAGCATGTCGAGCAGCGACCGCAACTCGCGTTTCGCCTGCGCAACGTGCGACCGCACCTCATCCGGAACGAGAGCGGCGAGAAGGACCGGATCCTCTTCGGCCGGCGGATCGCCTTCGAGCTTGCGCCGCGCCCCCGCGATCGTCAACCCCTCGGCGAACACCAACTGCTTGATCCGCAGAATCTGTTCGATGTCCGAGCGACGATAGATGCGCGGCCCCCCCGGCCTCGCTGCGGCACCGAGTCCTGGAAACTCCTTCTCCCACGACCGCAGGACATAGGGCGGGATTTGCGCGACCTCGCACACTTCCGACGCCTTGAAGGCCGCCCGATTCGGAATCTCGACGCTCACGCCCCGCCTCCTTGTCCCTGGCCCTGATGATCGCGGCGTGCACGGACCTGGATCCGGATCGGCGTCCCGAGAAACCCGAACGATTCACGCAACTGATTCACCAGGAAACGCTGGTACGAGAAATGGAAGGTCGTCGCCACGTTCGTGAAGAACACGAACGACGGCGGAGCCACGCCGACCTGGGCGGCGTAGAGGATTCGGACCGCCTTTCGTCCGGGGCTCGCCGGCGGGTGGCTCGCCGTCACGGACGCGACGAACCGATTCAGTTCCCCGGTCCCCACCCTCTTCTTGCGCGCCTCGGCAACGCGATCGATCATCTCGAGCAGTTTCGGCGTGCGCTCCCCGGTCACCGCCGAGATGTGAAGCACCGGCGCGAACTCGAGGAACTTGAGCCGTCGCCGCATCTTGTCGTCAAACGTCGCGCCGAACTCAGGCCCGTTGCCCTTGACCAGGTCCCACTTGTTCACGGCCACGATGATGCCGCAGCCGGCCCGCTCCGCCTCACCTGCAATCGCCCCGTCCTGCTCGGTGGCACCCTCGGTGGCATCCATCACGACGACGGCCACGTCCGCCGCTGCCACCGCGCGCCGCGCGATCAGGACGCTGATCGACTCCACTTGCCCGGATCGCGCCACTTTCCCCGGCCGTCGAATGCCCGCCGTGTCGACGATCCTGAAGTCCCGACGATGCCACCGGAGCAGGGAGTCCACCGCGTCCCGCGTCGTCCCTGGCATCTCACTGACGAGGACACGCTCTTCGCGAAGAAGGCGGTTGACCAGCGAGGACTTCCCGACGTTGGGCCGCCCGACGATCGCCACCCCGGTTTCTCCGCGGACAGCTTCGGACAGCGGATTCGCGTCGGCGGCGTCCTCGATCAGATCGTCTTCTGCGTCCAGGTCTTCGCGCCCCGAAGAATCGGTCGCGCGCACGGCACCGGCGGGCAGGTGCTTCACGATCTCATCGAGCAGGTCTCCAATGCCCTGGCCGTGTTCTGCCGCGATCTCGACAACCGGGTCGATTCCCAGCTGCAACAGTTCCATCGCGCCGTCGCGTGCCCGACGGTCGTCCATCTTGTTCACGGCCAGGATGATGGGCGTGCCCTGTGCGCGCAGCGCCTTCACAATTTCATCGTCTCCCGGTGTTCGACCCTGTCGGCCGTCCACGACGAGCACCAGGACGTCTGCCGTACAAAGGGTCCGACGTCCCTGCTCGAGCACCAGAAGATGCAGCGGGTCCTCGCTCGCGCCGTACATCCCGCCGGTGTCGGTCACGTTGAACTCCACGCCGTTCCAGGACACCGGCTCCGAAATGACGTCCCGTGTGGTGCCGGGCACGGCCGTGACAATGGCCCGGCGGGAGGCCGTGATCCGGTTGAACAGGGTGGACTTGCCGACGTTGGGCCGGCCGACGAGAACGACAACAGGAACTGGACGTTTGCGCACGGTCCGCCTTTGGCTGAACGAGCTTGACAGTGTAAGTCTCTCTACCTATGATGTTTAGCAGCTTCCAGGGAGCGCCTCAGCATGATCAAGGTGGACATCGTCAACGACGTCTCGAAAGCCGCGGACATCACGAAGGTCAAGGCCGAGTTGGCGGTGGATGCGGTCTTCGATGCCATGCGCGTGTCCATGCAGCGCGGAGACCGAATCGAACTGCGCGGTTTCGGCGTCTTCCAGGTGAAACCACGGAAGCGGGGCATCGGCCGCAATCCGCGCACCGGCAAAGAGGTGCGCATCCCGCCGGGCCGGACCATCAGGTTCAAGCCGGGCAAAGACTTGCAGAACATCAGCTGAACCGTCCCTTGGCTTCAACTCCTGACGATTTTTCAGCCCCTCCGCCTGACGACCGCCCGATGCCGTCACCCGATAACCACGCGAGAAGTGCGCGGACGGCGCCGCCGCCCTTCCTTGTCGGCTATGTCAGTGTACCGCGGATTCCCCTGGACGTGGAATCCCGGCAAGGGCTTCCCGATCAATTCCTTCGCTCGGCCTACCCGCGCGACCGCATCTGGGTGCACATTCTCTTGTTCCTGGCTACCCTGCTGACCACCACGCTGGTCGGTGCGGGGCACTACGCTGGTTGGCTGGCCGATTTCCGGGCCGCGCAGGTTCATTTCGGCTGGTCCTTCCTGCTCAGCGGACTCTGGTACAGCCTGACCATCCTGGCGATTCTCGGCGCGCACGAGTTCGGCCACTATTTCGCGTGCGTGTATTACCGGGTCAACGCGTCGCTGCCATTCTTCCTGCCGTTGCCGCCCTTCTTCCTGACGGGCACGCTCGGCGCGTTCATCCGGATTCGGCAGCCCATCCGGACCAAGCGCCAGTTGTTCGACATCGGCATCGCGGGGCCGCTGGCGGGATTCGTCGTCGCCATTCCGGCATTGTTCCTTGGCCTGGCCATGTCGCACGTCGTGCAGCTGCCGAAAGCCGCGGAAGGCATGCTGTCACTCGGCGAGCCGCTGGTGTTCAAGGCCGCGAGCTGGCTCGTCTGGGGCACGGTGAAGGACGGGTATTCCCTGAACATGCACCCGGTGGCTTTTGCAGCCTGGTTCGGCCTGCTGGCGACAGCCTTGAACCTCTTCCCGATTGGTCAGCTCGACGGCGGGCACATCTCGTACGCGGTGCTCGGCCGGCGCTCCACGACGGTGACGCTCTCGGCGATTGGCGTCGCCGTGGTCCTCACGTTCTTCTCGTTGAGCTGGCTGGTCTGGACCGTCCTGATGATCGGGATGCTCTTCGCCTTCGGCGCGAATCACCCGAGGACGCTCGACGAGGACATTCCGCTCGATCGCACCCGCGTCGTGCTGGCGCTCGTAGCGCTGGCCGTGTTCGTCCTCAGCTTCACGCCTGCCCCGATCGAACCACTCGATCTCCTGAAGAAGTAGCGCGGGGGCCGCCCTGGAAGATGTCTACAGGACCGACATGGGGTCCACGTCGATCATGACCCGCCGACGAAGGTCTGGCTGCGCCTCGAGCGCACGTCGGATCGCTTCACGCATCGCGGCTCGCCGGGTCCCTTTGAGGAAGAACTGCGCGCGGTGCTCGCCGCGCAGCTTCACGAAGGGGGCCGGCGCCGGGCCCAGCACGATGAACTGCCCGGCCCGGCCCGCGGCGCGCAGCGCCTGCACGATCGTGCCGGCGTCGTGCATCGCATCGCCGAGCGTTCGCGCTCTCACGATCCCGTTGGTGAGCGCCATCTGCGGCGGGTACTGCATGGCCCGGCGGAAGACCAGCTCCTCCTCGAAGAACGCGCGGTAGTCCTGTCGTCGCGCGTGGCGGATGCTGTAGTGTTCCGGGTAGAGCGTCTGGACGATCGCCTCCCCCGGTTCTTCGCCCCGACCGGCGCGTCCCACCACCTGGGTCAGCAACTGGAACGTCCGCTCAGACGCCCTGAAATCCGCGAGGCCGAGGCCGACGTCCGCCGATACGACACCGACGAGCGTGACGAGGGGGAAGTCGTGCCCCTTCGCGATCATCTGGGTACCGACCAGCACGTCGATCTCGTACCTCGCAAACTGTCCGAGCAACGACGCTGCCGCTCCGCGACGCCGGATCGTATCGCGGTCGAGGCGCGCCACGCGCGCGTCGGGAAAGGCCGCCACCACTTCCCGCTCCACGCGCTCGGTGCCGAAGCCGGCCTGCACGAGGTACGGCGCCGCGCACGTCGGGCACGCCTTCGGCACGACCACCGAGTAGTTGCAGTAGTGACAGCGGGCCCTCATGATGTCGCGCGGCCCGACGTGGACGGTCAGTGACACGCTGCAGTTCGGGCAGTCGATGGTGCCCGCACACTGGCGGCAGAACACGGAGGTCGCGAAGCCCCGCCTGTTGAGGAGCACGAGCACCTGCTCTTTGCGCACCAGCCGCCGGGCGATGCCATCCACCAGCGCCTGGCTCAGCACGATCTCGGGACCGCGCTCGGCAAACTCCTCTCGCATGTTCACCAGCGTCACCCGCGCCAGCGGCCGGTCGAGGACGCGGCGCTCGAGTGCCAGCAACTCGTATCGTCCGACAGCGGCATTCTGATAGCTCTCGAGCGATGGCGTCGCCGATCCGAGGACAACCAGCGCACCTTCGCGCTTGCCGCGCATCACCGCGACGTCGCGACCGTGATACCGCGGGCTCTCCTCCTGCTTGTACGAGCCGTCATGCTCCTCGTCCACGACGATCAGGCCGAGCGAGGCGAGCGGCGCGAACACTGCCGACCGCGTGCCGACCACGATCTCGACGTCGCCGCGCCGAATCCTGTGCCACTGGTCGTAGCGTTCGCCGTCAGACAGACCGCTGTGCTGGATCGCCACGCGGTCGCCGAAGCGGCTCCGGAACGCGCCGGCAAGCGCCGGTGTCAGGCCAATCTCTGGCACCAGGATGAGGACCGTCCTGCCGGCTTCCCTGACCACCGACGCGAGGCGCAGATAGATCTCGGTTTTCCCGCTGCCCGTGACACCGTGCAGCAACACGGTGGCAAAGCGCGCCTCGGCCGCCAGCTCCCGGAGTCTCGCGAACGCCACCGCCTGCTCGTCGGTGAGCACGCGACCTTCCCCGCCCGCGCCTTCCCCGGACGGCGCCAAAGACGACGACTCGAACGGATCCCGGTCCACCCGCTCCCGTCGAATGCTGACGAAACCGCTGCCGTGCAGTCGCTGCACCACGTCCGCCGAGAGGCCGCGCTCGCGCAACTGCGCGAACGGCAGTCCCTCGGGGACCCCGGCCAGGGCCGCGAGTGCCTCTCGCTGTCTGGGCCCAAGCCTCGGCCGCCCCGGTGGCTCGTCGTCCTTCGTCGTTGCATCGAGGGCCTGCGCACCCTGCACGGTGATGGCCGCCACCCGCATGGTCTTGAACGCCTCGGCCTGCCCGCCCAGCACGTCCTGGACCTCGACCAGGCCGTCCGCCTGCAGCGACCGGGTCGCTGCCCGGGCAGGGACGGCACGCCCGCGACGCCCGCCTCCCGCATGCTCCAGTCGGTATGCGATCGCACGGAGGGGGACCCAGGCGCCTCCAACGAGCAAGGCGAGGATCGACTCGCGCAACGTGGGGCGGGCCGACGCGGATTTCGCACCGACGCGTGATTCGCCGGCCGGCGTGATTCGAACCCGCCACTCGCTCTCGACCCAGGCGAACGGCGGCATGGCAGCGCTGATGGCTTCCCCGGGTCCACACGCGTAGTAGTCGCCCGCCCACTGCCCAAGCTCGACGACCGTGCGGGGCAGGAACGGAGACGAGTCGAGGACGTCGATCAGGTCCTTCAGGGTCACACCCTGGTCGCCGGTCGGCCCCTGGGGCGCGGGCGGGTCGACAGTCACGACAATGCCGGTGAGGCGGCGGGCTCCGAGCGGCACGAGTACGCGCGCGCCAACCGCGGGAACGTCGAGCCCGTCGGGAACGCGATAGGTCAGCAAGTCGAGCGCGGGAACCGGAACGGCAACCGAAACAAGGCGGGGCATCGTGCTCCGTTCCCTACCCGTCCAGCAGCGACTTGGCCTTCTTCAGGTCTTCCCAGGCGTCGCGCTTGCGGTCGGGGCTGCGGAGGAGGTAGGCGGGGTGGAACGTGGGAATCACCTGCGCGCTGCTGTACGTGTAGATACGCCCTCGCAGCCGCGAAATGGACTCCTGCGTCTTCAGCAGGGTCTGAGCCGCAAACGCGCCCAGGGCGACGATGACTTTCGGATGGATCGTCTCGACCTGCCTGAAGAGGAACGGCTCGCAGGCCGCCACTTCGTCCGGTTCCGGGTTGCGGTTCCCGGGCGGGCGGCACTTGATCACGTTCGCGATATAGACCTCGTCCCGGGTCAGGCCGATGGCCTCGATCATCTTCGTCAGCAACTGGCCCGCTCGGCCGACAAACGGGATACCCTGGGCATCTTCGTCGCGGCCCGGCGCCTCGCCCACGAACATGAGGCCGGCGTGCGGATTCCCGACGCCGAACACGATCTGACGCCGGCCGAGCGTGTGCAGCTTGCAGCGCGTGCAGTCGCCAAGGTCGGCGCGGATCGACGGCAGGTCCACATCCGTTGCCGACGGTATCGTCCGCGCCTCACGCCCTGACGCACGCCAGACCCGGTCGCGGCTGATGCCGTCGATGCCCAGCTCGGTCAGGAACTTCAGATGTTCGGCCAGTTGGTCTCGAGAATTCACGTGTTGTCCCATCACGCTCGCGCCAACAACGGCTCGATCCGTTCGATGATCGCCCGGGCGATGTCGGCCTTCGACCCCAGCGGCACGGCCTCCTCGCCCGACTCGGTCACCAGCGTCACCTCGTTCTGATCCACGTCGAACCCGCGGTCCGTGCGCGACACGTCGTTGGCGACGATCATGTCCGCCTGCTTGCGGCGCCGCTTTTCCTTCGCCCGCGCCACCACGTCGCTCGTCTCGGCCGCGAACCCGACCAGCAGTGTCTTCGGCAGTTCCCCCGCCGCGCGGCGCCGTCCCAGATCCGCCAGGATGTCCGGCGTCCGGGCCATACGCAGCACCAGCTCATCGCCGTCCTTGGCAATCTTCTGCGAGACTCGAACCGGCGCATAGTCCGCCACGGCCGCAGCCATGATCACGACGTCGGCGTCCCGGGCCCGAGAGACGACCGCCTCGTGCATCTCCGCCGCGGTGCGCACGCGGAAGGTCTCCACGCCCCCCGGCGGCTGGACCGTCGTCGGCCCTGCGACGAGCGTCACACAGGCGCCTCGCCGGGCACACTCTTCGGCGAGCGCGAACCCCATCTTGCCGCTCGAACGGTTGCCGACGTAGCGAACCGGGTCGATGTCCTCGTATGTCGGTCCCGCGCTGACGATCACGCGCCTGCCCGCCAGCGTCTGGGCCGGCATCAGCAGGCGACCAGCCGCGACCACGATGTCGTCGGGCTCTGCGAGCCGCCCCTTGCCGGTCCAGCCACACGCGAGGAACCCTTCTCCCGGCTCCACCATCTTCACCCCGCGCGTCGCGAGTACCGCCAGATTGCGCTGGACCGCCTCGTGCTCCCACATATTCGTGTTCATGGCGGGAGCGAGGAGCACCGGCGCCCGCGTCGCCAGGTACAAGGAACTCAGAAAGTCGTCGGCGATGCCGGCGGCGAACTTGCCGATGATGTTCGCCGTGGCCGGCGCGACGAGCAGCAGGTCGATCGACGAGGCGAGGGCGATGTGCTCGATGTCCGCGTTTGCGCCACGCTCGAACTGGCCGACGATCACGCGGTGACGCGTGATCGCCTCGAAGGTGAGCGGGCCGACGAACTCCGTCGCGGCCTGCGTCATCACGGCCACGACGTCGTGCCCGGCCTTCTGCAGGCCGCGCGCGACCTCGACGGCCTTGTAGGCCCCGATTCCGCCGGTGACGCCGAGTGCGACGAGGGACATAATCACCTTCTCAGCCCTGGAAGATGTTTTGCGATCTGAATGTCGAGACGACGGCCTCGGCTTCCGTGGTCATGACGTCCCGGCGAGAGCGCTCGGCCAGGATGATGGCCCGAACGCGATCGGCACACGGCTCGATCTCGTCGTTGACGACCACGTAATCGTATTCGCTGAACGCCTCGATCTCCTGCCGCGCTGTGGCCAACCGTCGCACGATCGCCGCTTCCGGATCGCGACTGCGGCGGCGGAGCCTGTACTCGAGGCCCTCGAAGGACGGCGGCATCAGGAAGATGCCGACGCTCGGGACCCCGGCGGCCCTGACCTTGCGGGCGCCCTGGACATCGATCACGAGCACCAAGTCTTCGCCAGCGACGAGCCGGCTCTCGGTATCCGCGGCGCCCGTCCCGTAGAAGTCGCCAAACACCTCGGCCCATTCCAGAAACGCCCCGGCGTCGCGCATGGACTTGAACTGCTCGGCCGCGATGTAGTTGTAGTCCACGCCTTCGCACTCGCCCGCGCGCATGGCGCGCGACGTGTACGACCGCGACATGCCCACGCCCGGCGTCGTCTCCACCACGCGGCGGACAATCGTCGTCTTCCCTGCCCCAGACGGCGCCGACACGATGAACAACCGGCCGCACCGCCTATTCGACATTCTGCACCTGCTCCCGCATCTTCTCCAACTCGGCCTTCGCGTTGACGATCAGCTCGGTGACCCCCAGGCCGTCCGCCTTCGACCCGATGGTGTTCACTTCCCTGTTCATCTCCTGGAGCAGGAAGTCGAACTTGCGCCCGCACGGCTCCTCGCCCTCCGTCAGCGCCGTCCAGTGCGCGAGGTGGGCGCGGAACCGCACTACCTCCTCGCTGATGTCCGAACGGCCCGCGGTCCGCACGATCTCCTGCGCAATGGCCGCCGGGTCGGTCGGCAGGTCCCGGCTCAACTCCCTGACCCGTTCGGCGAGCCGTGCCTCGAGGCCCGCGCGCCCCTCGGCCGCCGCGGCCGCCACGCGCTCGATCAGCGCGGCCAGCAACTCGCGCCGCCCGTCGAGATCAGCCCTCAGGTGCTCGCCCTCCCGCTGCCGCATCGTGTTCAAGGCCCCAATCGTCTCTTCGATCGCCGATTCCACCATCCGTCCGAGTTCCTCGATCGTCTCGGGCGCGTCCGACACGCGCTCCTTGAACACGAGCGCCTGCGGAATCCGGACCAGGTCCCCTGGCGTCAGGTGGCCGGTGACGAGCCCCTGTTGCCGCGCCCGCTCGATGGCTTCTCCGAGGCGATGCACGAACTCCTCGTGCAGCTCGACGTCCGGAGCCGGAGGCTCCCTCAACTGCACGGACACGCTCACCTCGATTCGCCCCCGTGCGATATGGCGCTGGAGCAAGGCCCGTAGCTTCGTCTCCGCGGCCATGAGGCACTGGGGAAGGCGAAGCTGCACATCCAGGTAGCGGTGATTGACCGCTCGAATCGTGACACCAACCGTCGCCCGTTCGTCTTCCCTGGTGAGCGACGCGAAACCGGTCATACTGAGAAACATAAGAAAGAATCCTACTCGTTCAACTGTCCCACCGGCACGTCGAGCGGGCGGCGGCCGGCGACGATCTGCATCGCATAGAGCTTTGCGTACGCGCCGCCGGGACGGGAGAGCAACTCGTCGTGCCGTCCCGCCTCGACAACGCGGCCGCGCTCGACGACCACAATCAAGCTTGCGCGCCGCACCGTGGACAGGCGATGCGCAATCACGATCGCCGTGCGGTTGGCCATCAGGTTCGCCAGCGCCTCCTGCACCAGGTGCTCCGACTCGGAATCGAGCGACGAGGTGGCCTCGTCCAGGATCAGGATGGGCGAGTTCTTCAGCAGCGCGCGGGCGATCGCGAGTCGTTGCCGCTGCCCACCCGAGAGCCGCTGGCCGCGCTCACCGATCATCGACTGGTACCCCTTCGGCAACGCGGCGATGAAGTCGTGCGCATAAGCAGCCCTAGCCGCCACCTCGATCGCCTCCTGGCTCGCCCCTGCCGACCCGTACGCGATGTTGCCGGCAATCGTGTCGTCGAACAACACCGTCTCCTGCGTCACGATCCCGATCTGCGACCTGAGTGACGCGATCGTGACGTCTCGGATGTCCACGCCGTCGATCGTGATCGAACCGCCCGTCACGTCGTAGAAACGCGGCAGGAGGTTGACCAGCGTCGTCTTGCCCGCACCGCTCCGGCCGACAATCGCCACCATCTCGCCCGCCGCCACCCGGATCGACACGCCTCTCAGGATCTTGTGGCTCAGGTCGTCGTCGTAGTTGAAGCGGACATCGTGGAACTCGATCGCCTGAGACACTCGCGGCATCGCACTCGCGCCGGGATGGTCCACCACCTCGGAGTGCATGTCCAGGATCTCGAAGATCCGTTCGGACGCCGCGGCCGCCTGCTGCAGGTTCGCATTGACGCGGCTCAGTTTCTTTGCCGGGCCGTACATCAGGAAGAGCGCTGCGAAGAACGATGTGAATTGGCCGGACGTCAGCTTGCCTTCGGCAATCTCTTTGACGCCGTACCAGAGCGCCGCGGCCATGCCCACGCCACCCATCACTTCCATGATGGCCGGCAGCGCCGACAGGGCCGCCGTCACTTTCATGTTCGCGCGGTACAAGCGGTCGGCCACCGTTGCGAATCGACCGGCCTCGTGCGCCTCGGTGGCGAACGCCTTCACGATCCGGTGGCCGGTGAACGCTTCCGCGCTCACGTGCGAGAGATGCTCGAGCTCCTCCTGGCTGCGGCGGGAGGTCTTCCGAAGCCGCTTACCGAGCCGGGCCAGCGGGTACACCACCAGTGGCGCGCCGGTCAGAAAGACCAGCGCGAGCTTGGCGTCCAACCAGAACAGCAACGCGACATACCCGACCAGGGCGAGCGACTCACGGAGCAGGTCGCCGATCGTCTCTGACACCGCCTGCTGGATCTGGCCCACGTCGTTGGTGATCCTCGACATGAGCTGGCCGGAGCTGCGCCGGGCAAAAAAGGCCGCCGACTGGTTGAGTATGTGGCGGAACAGCCGGTTGCGCACGTCCATGACGACGCGCTGCCCGACGTCCGACATCAGGTACGCGGAGAAGTACCCGCCAACCCCCTTGCAGACGTTGGCGGCGACGATCGCCGTGGCGACGAACACCAGGTTCTGCCCGCTCTTCAGGACCTCGTCGAAGACGTTCTGGATCAGCTTGGCGAGGCCAGCCGCACCGAGCGCGTACAGGACCATCCACGCGAAGGCCGCCGCGAGACGGCCCCGATAGGGGCGGGAGAACTGGAGCAGCCGGAAGAGCGGGTTCAAGCCATGACTCGGTACTTGAGCAGCACCCACAAGGCGACGATGCCATCGCGCCACGTGATCTTCTTCCCCTCGTCGTAGCCGCGCCCGTCGTACGTGATCGGGATCTCGTACACCCGGTGCCTGCCCTTGAAGATCTTCGCGGTCATTTCCGGCTCGATCCCGAAGCCGTTCGACTGCAGGCTCATCCCACGCACAATCTCGGTCCGCATGACCTTGTAACACGTCTCCATGTCGGTCAGCATCGTGTTGTAGAGGATGTTGGTGAGCAGGGTCACCACTCGGTTGCCAAGGTAGTGCGAGAACATGAAGACGCGATGGCGGCCGAGAAACCGGGAGCCGTACACCACGTCCGCGCGCCCCTGGCAGATGAGCTCGATGAGCTGCGGGTACTCCTCCGGCGAGTATTCCAGGTCGGCATCCTGGATCACCACCAGCTCGCCGCGAATCTCCTGGAACCCGCGCCGGAGCGCGGCGCCCTTGCCCTGGTTGCGTGCCTGGAGCACCAGCTCGAACCCCAGTTCCCGTTGCAGACCGGCCAGGATCTCCTGCGTCCCGTCCTTCGACCCGTCGTCCACGACGATCAGCTGGGTTCGAACCTGGACGGCGAGCACGCGCCGGATGATCTCCTCCACCGTCTCACGCTCGTTGTACACGGGCATGACGACCGACAGCAGGGGATCGACGAGGACGCCGCGAAAGCTTGCGGTTCCCAACCTCATGCCTCCCGGTCCTGGTACCCGTGGGGGTGCGCCTCGAACCACCGCCACGCCGTCTCGATAATCATGTCCAAGTCCGCAAATCGCGGGATCCAACCCAGTTCCGCCTGGATCCTGGTATTGGCTGCGTACAGCACGGCCGGATCGCCGGCGCGCCGCGGCGCGATCGCATGGGGCACCTGGCGCCCGGTGACGCGGGCCACCGACTGCAGCACGTCCCTGACCGAGAACGGGCGGCCGTTGCCAAGGTTGTAGACAGCCGACCGCGGCTCGCGCTCGAGCGCGTCGAGTGCGAGCAGATGCGCCTGGGCCAGGTCCGTCACGTGGATATAATCACGAAGGCACGTCCCGTCCCTCGTCGGGTAATCGTCGCCGAACACCTGGAGCGGCGTCCTCCCGACGGCCGCGTCGAGGGCCAGCGGGATCAGATGCCGTTCCGGGTGATGATCCTCCCCAATCTCGCCATCCGGGTCCGCGCCGGCCGCGTTGAAGTACCGAAGACAGATCGAGTGGAGGCCGTAGGCCCGCTCGTAATGCGGAAGCGCCCGCTCGATGGCCAGCTTCGTCTCGCCATACGCGTTGATGGGGCGCGTCGGGTGGCTCTCGACCAGCGGCACCTCGATCGGTTCACCGAACACGGCGCAGGTCGACGAGAAGATGAAGGACGGCACCCGCTCCTCCGCCATCGCGCGCAGGACCGAGAGCGTCCCCTCGACGTTGTTGCCGTAGTACCCGGCCGGATCCCGCACCGACTCGCCCACGGCGGCCCACGCAGCAAAGTGCATGACCGCCGTGACGCCGCGGGTGGCCATCACCGTCCGGAGCAGCGACACGTCCCGCGTGTCGCCAACGACGAGGTCAGCGCCGAGCGCGGCCTGCCTGTGCCCTTCCGAAAGGTTGTCGTAGATGACGACCCGGCGACCGGCGCCCGTCAGCGCCTTTGCAGCGTGGCTACCGATGTAGCCGGCTCCGCCGGTGACGAGAACCGCCCCGCGCCTATCTCCCGATCGCGTAGTAGGTGAATCCATCGGCCTTCATCTGCTCCCGATTGTAGATGTTACGGCCGTCGAACACGACTGGGGAGTGCATGAGCTTGCGCATCTTCGCAAAGTCGGGCTCGCGAAACTCGTTCCACTCGGTCAACAGCGCCAGCGCCTCGGCGCCGACCAGCGCGTCGTAGCCCCGCTCCACGAACGTCACGCGATTTCCGAAGATCCCCTTGGCAATCTTCATCGCCTCAGGGTCGTAGGCGCGGACCTTCGCTCCCGCTTCGATCAGTTTCTCGACAATCGTGATGGCCGGCGCCTCGCGCATGTCGTCGGTCCTCGGCTTGAACGCCAACCCCCAGAGCGCGATGGTGCGGCCGGCCAGCGAGCCGAAGTGCTTCGTCATCTTGTCCACGAGCAGCGCCTTCTGCTGGCGATTCACCCGCTCGACGGCATCGAGGATCTGGAAATGGTAGCCCTTGTCGGCCGAGAACTTCAGGATGGCCTGCACGTCCTTGGGGAAGCAGCTGCCACCGTAGCCGATACCCGGGAACAGGAACGCCGGACCAATGCGGCGGTCCGACCCGACCGCGCGACGCACCTGGTCGATGTCCGCACCGTACTGTTCGCAGACCCTCGCCACCTCGTTCATGAACGAGATCTTCGTCGCCAGCATCGCGTTCGCCGCGTACTTGCACATCTCCGCGCTCGCGCAGTCCATGACCATGATGGGCGCGCCAGTCCGCGTGAACGGCGAGTACAGCTCCGTCATCATCTGGGTGGCGCGAGGGTCCTCGGCGCCGACCACGACACGGTCGGGCTTCATGAAATCATCGACCGCTGCCCCCTGCTTCAAGAACTCGGGGTTGCTCACGACGCTGAACGGATGCGTCGTTTCGCGCCGGATGATCTCCCTCACCCGCTCCGCGGTCCCGACCGGCACGGTGCTCTTGTCCACGATCACCTTGTAGCCGTTCATCGCCCGCGCAATCTCCCGCGCGACGCCCAGAACGTGCTGCAGGTCGGCTGAGCCGTCCTCACCCTGCGGGGTGCCGACGGCGATGAAAATGATGCTCGATGCCCGGACCGCGGTACCGATCTGGCTGGTGAACACGAGGCGCTTCTCGGCTCGGTTCCGTTTGACCAGTTCCTCGAGACCGGGTTCGAAAATCGGAATCTTCCCCCGCCGGAGGATTCGCAGCTTCGCCTCGTCCTTGTCCACACACACGACGTCGTTGCCGTTTTCGGCAAAGCAGGCGCCCGCCACCAGCCCGACGTATCCAGTTCCAATGACAGCGATTTTCATCCTGGTCAGCTCCAATAATACCCAGCGGCAACAGGGACACGGCCCCGAAAATCGCGACGTTAACACAAGAGCAAATACGTGTCAAGATACTGAAAGACAAGCACTTAACACTTGCGCTCCCCTCCCGTCGCACGGTAGCGTGTCCCCAGTGCGAATCCTGATTGACTACCGGCCGGCACTCCGGGAGCGGACCGGTGTTGGCGAGTACGTCCACCAGTTGGCCCGAGCCCTGGCCGAGCAACGAATCGACCGGTCTGTCGATCGCCGGGCGGGCGACCGACGGGCGGGCGACCGGCGGGCCGGCGCGAACGCCGACGATGTCGAAGTGTTTACCAGTTCCTGGAAGGACAGGCCGTTACCCGAGGCCATGGCCGAACTCGGCCCGTCGGTCCGGGTGGTGGACCGCCGGGTGCCTGTTCGCTATCTCAACGCCGCCTGGCATCGTCTGGGCTGGCCTCCGGTCGAATGGCTGACCTTGCACGGGTATGACGTCGTCCACTCACCCAACCCACTGCTGGTGCCCTCCCGTGGCGCGGCCCAGGTGGTGACGATCCACGACCTCGACTTCCTGCTGAACCCGGAGCGGACGAGGGCGGAAATGCGCCACGCCTATCCGGCGCTGGTCAGGCGCCACTCTGCCCTGGCCGACGGCATCATCGTCGTCTCGGCGCAGGTGGGCGAGCAGGTGTGCAGCCTGCTTCACGTCGAACCCGAACGAGTGAGCGTGTGCCCGCACGGGGTGCCGCGGTGGGTCGCGACCGGCCCCATCGTGCCCGGAAACCCCAAGGGGCGATACATCCTCTTCCTCGGTACGCTCGAACCGAGAAAGAATGTCGACGGCCTGCTGGAGGCGTATGCCGCCCTGGTCGTGCGCCGCCCAGACTCGCCCCCGCTTATGCTGGCGGGCGGGAGCGTGCCGGGCGCCGAGGCGTGGCGGGAGAGGATTGCCAGTCCGCCGCTTGCAGGACGTGTCGAGTACCGCGGCTACGTGCAGGATGCGGACCGCCAGGCGGTCTATGCCGGCGCACGCCTCCTGGTGCTGCCCTCCTTCAACGAGGGTTTTGGCATGCCGGTCGCGGAAGCCATGTCGCTCGGCGTTCCCGTGGTCGCGTCCAACTGTGGTTCGCTGCCGGAAGTGAGCGGCGGCGCGGCGGTGCTGGTCGAGCCAGAGGATATCGTCGGGATCAGCCACGCAATGGAGCGTGTGCTCTTCGACACCGCCCTTGCCAGGCGCCTGGCCGAGGAGGGACTGCGGCAGGCGAAGCGGTTCACGTGGACGAGGGCTGCGGAACTGACCCGCGCGGCCTACGAACGGGCGATCGAGACACGCCGCCAGCGCGTCGGGAGTTGAACAAGTGCAGATCGGCATCGACGCACGGGAGCTCTGCGGCAGGCCGACCGGCGTCGGCCGGTACCTGGCCCACTTGCTGACGAGTTGGGACAGCGTGCCGGAGGCTTCGGCCCACCGGCTCGTGCTCTTTGTGCCGGCGGGTGAGCCTGGAAACAGCCTGCCGGCAAGGTTGAATGCCTCGGCGCTGACCGTCGAGACGCGGAGCATCCCGGGGGGCAGCGGAACCTGGTGGGAACAGGTTCACCTGGCGGCCGCCCTTCGCTCCAGCCCGCCCGATGTCCTCTTTGCCCCTGCCTACACTGCCCCGCTCGCGGTTCGAGTCCCGACCGTGCTCACGATCCACGACCTGTCGTTCCTGGCGCATCCCGAGTGGTTCCCCCTCCGGATGCGGGTCCGGCAACGCCTGGTGACGACGGCCGCGGCGCGGCGCGCCCGGTGCGTGCTGACCGATTCCGATTTTTCCCGGGATGAAATCGTCAGGCGGCTCGGAATTGCCGGCGCCCGCGTGCGCGTGGTCCCGCTTGGCCTCACACGCCCCGCCGGTGATCGCCTCCCCTCACCCGACCGGGTTCGGCAACCGCTGGTTCTGTTCGTCGGGTCGATCTTCAATCGTCGCCACTTGCCCGAAATGATCCGCGCCGTGGCTGATGTGGCCACCCGGCACCCCGATATCCGCCTGGAGGTGGTGGGGGACAACCGCACCTACCCGCATCAGGATCTGCGCGAGGTGGCGCAGTCCGCCGGAATCGCCGAACGGACGAGCGTTCGCTCCTACGTAACCGACGATGTGCTGGCCGGTCTGTACGCGCGGGCCGGCGTGTTCGTCTTTCTTTCCGACTACGAGGGCTTCGGCCTCACGCCGCTCGAGGCGCTGTCCTACGGTGTTCCTATCCTGGTTGGCGACACGCCGGTCGCGCGAGAGGTGTATGGCGATGCGGCTCGCTACGTCGCCACGACCGACGTGCCGGGCGCAGCGGAGGCCATCGAGACGCTGCTGTTCGATGCCGAGGCCAGGGCGGGTGTCATCGCGCGGGCGCCTGGCACCCTGGCGCGGTATTCCTGGGACCGGGCTGGACGCCAGACCCTGAGCGCGCTGCTCGACGCGGCCAGGCATGATTAGCGGTGCACCCGGCTCGCCGACGCCGCTTTGGACCGACCTTGCGATCGTCATCGTGAGCTACAACGTGCGCGAGGATCTGGGGCGCGCGCTCGAATCGCTCCACGCCGCGCCCCCCGCCGCGTCGCACCACGTGGTCGTCGTGGACAACGCCTCGTCGGACGGCAGTCTGGCCCTTGTGCGTGCACGGTGGCCCTCGGTCCAGGCGATCGATGCCGGGGCGAACCTGGGGTTCTCACGCGCGAACAACATCGGGATCCGCGCCACCGCCAGCGAGTTCGTGCTGCTCCTCAACGGCGACACGGTGGTGCCTGCCGGCGCCATCGACCGCCTGGTCGCCGACCTGCGGGCGCACCCGGAGGCGGCCATCGCGGGGCCGCGCCTGGTTGACGCGGCGGGGCGTCCCGAGATCTCCGTCGGGCACATGATCGGCCCGCTCAACGAGTTGAGGCAGAAGCTGGTGGGAAGGTTGTACGAACGCGGGTGGGGTCCCGTCCGGCGCCAGGTGGAACGGTCGCTCAGCGTTGCGCGCGAGGTGGACTGGGTGAGCGGCGCCTGCCTGCTCGTCCGTCGAACCGAGGCGGAAGCCGTGGGGCTCCTCGACGAGCGGTTCTTCCTCTACATGGAGGATGTGGACTTCTGCGCGTCGGTCCGCGCGCGCGGCCGGCGCGTCCGATTTGTCCCGTCGGTGGAGGTGCAGCACCTGCGGGGGCGTTCGCGGTCGCACGACCCGGCGGCGACCAATCTCGCCTACCGCCGAAGCCACCTGGCCTTCTATGCAAAACACCACCCGGGTTGGGAACGAGTGCTGCGGTGGTATCTCGAATTGCGGGGCCAGTTGCCGGACGCGTGAGCGCGCAGCCAACTTCCGTTATCATTAGCCGTGCGAATCGCCATCGACGTCAGGAAATACCACGACTTTGGCATCGGCACTTATATCCGAAATCTGGTCCACCAACTGGGGCGCATCGACCGGGAAACGGAATACGTGCTGCTCTGCCGCCCACAGGACCGCGACCAGATCGTGGTCCCCGGGGAGAACTTCCGAATCGTCGTCGAGTCGGCCCGGCCGTATTCGATCAGCGAGCAGATTCGCATTCCGATCGCGTTGAGACGCGAGCACGTGGACCTTTTCCACGCCCCGCACTACGTGCTGCCGCCGCTGGTCCACTGCCGATCCGTCGTGACGATTCACGACTGCATCCACTTGATGTTCCCGCAGTATCTGCCGAGCCGAATGGCGTACGTCTACGCCTGGGCGCAACTGTGGACGGCGGCGCACCGCTCCGACCGGATTCTGACCGTCTCGGAGACCTCGAAGCTGGATATCCTCCGACGCTTCCACGTGCCCGCCGACAAGGTGACCGTCGTCTACAACGCGATCGACGAACGGCTGGCCATCCCGCCGGCCGATGAAGGCTTCGAGCGTGTCCGGGCGCGATACCAGCTCAAGGATCCGTTTGCGCTGTATGTCGGCAACATCAAGCCGCACAAGAACCTCGAGCGGCTGATCGACGCGTTCCACCAACTTCGACAGGAGACGGCGTTCGAGTCGCTGAAGCTGGTGATCATCGGGGACGAGATTTCGAAGTATCAGGGGCTGCGGCGCGCGGTTCACCGGCACAAGCTGCACAAGCACGTCCGGTTCTTCGGATTCGTCTCTCTCGAGACACTGGCCGTGCTCTACCGGCTGGCAGGCGTCTTCGTGTTCCCGTCGCTGTACGAAGGCTTCGGCCTGCCTCCGCTGGAGGCGATGTATTTCGGCACGCCGGTGGTCACGTCGAACGTGTCGTCGCTCCCCGAGGTGGTGGGCGACGCCGCCATCCTCGTTGACCCGTACGATACGACCTCCATTGCCGACGGGATGCGCAAGGCGCTGCTCGACGAGGACCTCCGCTCCTGGCTGCGCGAACGAGGGATGGCGCGGGCGCGCGAGTACTCCTGGGAGCGGTCGGTGGAACGGATCCGCGAGGTCTACGGCGAGGTGATGGAACGGGCACAGCCGCTATGACGGACGCCACGCGAACGCCGCGGGTCGCGCTGGTGCACGACTGGCTGACCGGCATGCGAGGCGGCGAGAAGGTGCTCGAGGCCGTGTGCGAGTTGTATCCGCACGCCTCGCTCTTCACCCTGGTCCACGTGCCGGGAAGCGTCTCTCCGGCGATCGAGCGGCTGGCGCCACGCTCGTCGGTCCTCTCCTCCCTGCCCGGCATCGGACGGATCTATCGACACCTGCTGCCGCTGTTCCCTGCCGTCATCGAGCAGTTCGACCTCGACGAGTACGACCTGGTCATCAGCACGAGCCACTGCGCGGCCAAGTCCGTCGTCCGGACCGGGCGAGCCCGGCACGTCTGCTACTGCTTCACTCCGATGCGGTATGTCTGGGACCATCGGAACGCGTATTTCGGGCCCGAGCGCCTGGGGGCGATCGGGAGTGGCGCCATCTGGCCGGTGCTGGCGTGGCTGGCTCGCTGGGACGCGGGAACCTCACACCGGGTTGACCGCTATCTCGCAGATTCCCAGCACGTTGCGCGTCGGATCCGGCGATACTATAATCGCAAGTCAGCCGTGATTTATCCGCCCGTCGATACCGACTTCTACCGACCGGACGCCACTGTTCCAACGCCTGCGGCGTTGGTGGTGTCCGCGCTGGTCCCCTACAAACGGATCGACGTGGCCATCGACGCCTGCCGTCAAGCCGGCGTTCCGCTTCGCATCGTAGGCCAGGGGCCGGAAGAGGCCCGGCTTCGGGCGGTCGCGGGGCCCCGCGTCGAGTTCCTGGGGAGTTGCAGCGACACCGACATCCGCGGGTTGTACCGGGAGGCGGGCGTGGTCCTGCTCCCGGGCGAAGAAGACTTCGGGATCGTCCCGGTTGAAGCCCAGGCGTGCGGCCGCCCAGTGGTGGCGCTCGCCCGGGGCGGGGCGCTCGAGACTGTCGTGGACGGGGTGACGGGCGTGCTGGTGGCGTCAGATACGCCGGACGCCCTGGCAGACGGGATCAGACGGGCGCTCGAGAGCCCGTTCGACACCGGGATGATTCGACGGCATGCCGAGTCGTTCGGGCGCACCCGTTTCGCCACCCAACTACAGTCTGCAATCGGCGAAACGCTATCCGCCCCCCCGGGCGAGGCTTCATGGTAAAGCGCCACAACCGTCTGCTCGTGGCCTTCCACGTGGTGTCGGACGCCTTCCTGGCGGCCCTGGCGTTCGTGCTGGCCTACGTGCTGCGATTCGAGACCGGCCTCCTGCCGGTCTGGTACGGCTACCCGCCGTTCGAACGCTACGTCAACGTCCTCCCGCTGATTGCCGGCCTCGTCGTCTTCGCCTACTACCTCCAGGGGTTGTATCGGCTGCGGCGCGGGCGTTCGCGGGTAGACGACTTCTTCGCGGTGTTCGTCGGCAGCATCGTCGCGGTCGTGTTCGGCATGTGGGCCACCTTGTACTTCCAGGCCTACTACGTGAAGGACGCGCTGAAGCAGGTGGGCGCCCTCGAGGTGTCCCAGCTCGTCTGGGCGATGTTCCTGGCGTTGAACGTCTCGCTCACCTTCGCGTCGCGGGAACTTGTGCGGCAGGCGCTCGAACGGCGGTGGCGGGCGGGCATCGGTCTGAAGCGGGTGCTGATCGCCGGTGCGGGCGAACTCGGCCGCCTGGTTGCCGACCGGATCCTCGAGCACCGTGACCTGGGATTGCAGATCGTCGGCTTCCTCGACGACCGTGCCGGGGGCGACCACCTCGGCTATCGGGGGCTGCCGCTCATCGGCACGCTCGCCGAGGCGGGCGAGATTGTCCAGCGTGAGCGGGTCGATCACTTGTATGTCGCCCTGCCGCTGGACGAGCACACCAAGGTGGTGCAAGTCGTCGAAGACGCGAGCCGCGAAGGCGTGGACATCAAGCTCGTCCCCGACCTGCTCCAGTTCATCGCCCTGCGGGCGCGCCTGGAGGAACTCGACGGCATCCCGATTATCAATATCAACGACGTGCCGCTGCAGGGACTGAACAGCGCCATCAAGCGGACGGTGGACATCGTCCTCTCGGCAGTGGCGCTGCTGGTGCTGGCGATCCCGCTCGCGATTGTTGCGGCTCTCGTACGCCTGACGTCGCCCGGCCCGATCTTCTATGACCAGGAGCGAATGGGCCTCGACGGCCGCGCTTTCACCGTCTACAAGTTCCGGTCGATGTTCCAGGACGCCGAGCGCGAGACCGGCCCGATCTGGGCGCGCGACAACGACCCGCGGTGCACACCGCTCGGCCGCATCCTCAGGCGCTTCGACATCGACGAGCTGCCGCAGATCTGGAACGTGTTCAAGGGCGACATGTCGCTCGTCGGGCCGAGGCCCGAGCGCCCGTATTTCGTCAAGCAGTTCAAGCAGCAGTACCCGCAGTACATGCTGCGGCACAAGGTGAGGGCCGGCATCACCGGGTGGGCGCAGGTGAACGGCTGGCGCGGCAACACGTCGCTGGAAAAACGGATCGAATATGATCTGTACTACATCGGGAACTGGTCGCTCCGACTCGACCTGAAGATCATGTGGCTCACACTGATCAAAGGGCTCTTCAAACACGCCTACTGAGAACCTCACTGACACCCCATGAGCAAACCACGCGTGGTCATCACCGGAGCGGCCGGCTTCATCGGCTCGCACCTGGCCGAAACGCTTCTCGACCTCGGCTACTCGGTTGTCGGCATCGACAACCTGCTGACCGGTGACATCGCGAACATCTCGCACCTGGCGAACCGCGACTTCCTGTTCATCAAGCACGACGTCACCAACTACATCTACATCGACGGCCCGGTCGATGTCGTGCTCCATTGGGCCAGCCCCGCGAGCCCGATCGACTACCTCGAGCTGCCCATCCCGACGCTGAAGGTCGGCGCCCTCGGCACGCACAAGGCCCTCGGCCTGGCCAAGGCCAAGAACGCGCGGTTCGTCCTCGCCTCGACGTCCGAGGTCTACGGCGATCCCCTCGAGCACCCGCAGCGCGAGACCTACTGGGGCAACGTGAACCCGATCGGGCCGCGCGGCGTGTACGACGAGGCGAAGCGGTTTGCGGAAGCGATGACCGTGGCCTACCACCGCTACCACGGCGTGGACACGAAGATCGTTCGCATCTTCAACACCTACGGGCCGCGGATGCGCGTGAACGACGGCCGCGCCGTGCCCACGTTCATCCCGCAGGCGCTGAGAGGCGAGGAGATCACGATCTTTGGCGACGGCCACCAGACCAGGAGCTTCACCTACATCAGCGACCTGGTGGATGGCGTGATCCGGCTGATGAGATCGGACATCAACGACCCGGTCAACGTCGGCAACCCTCACGAGATGACCATCGAGGAGATTGCGCGCACGATCATCCGGATGACCGGATCGAGCAGCACGCTGGTGTACCGCCCGTTGCCGACCGACGACCCGAAGGTCCGACAGCCCGACATCACGAAGGCGCGAACGTTGTTGGGATGGGAACCGAAGGTGGACCTGGCGACGGGGCTCGAACAGACGATCGCGTATTTCAGAAAAAAGCTGGCAATGTAGGGGCGACCGGCCGTTCCGGGCGACGCGTGCGTTGCCCCTACCTTTTCGCGTTGTTGCGGTCGGCGGACGCCGGGGCGTTGATGATCATGGCGGCGTGTGCGATGTAGTGGAAGCCCGACACGAGCGTCATCCCCAACGATACCCAGACCCCGATATCCACCAGCACGGACGCCCTTCCCAGGTAGTTGAACCACATCAGCACGACGCACGTCACCACGTAGACGCCGGTGGCGACCTTGCCGTACACCGACGGCCTGAAGGTGCGGACGCCCATCACCGCGGTGACAATCGCGACCGTCGTCACGATCACAACGTCCCGCGTGATCACCAGAATCGTCAGCCACAGCGGGAAGCGGTTGACGAGGTCCGTGCCGGGCACGGTGAGCACGATGAACGTCGTGACCAGCAGGAGCTTGTCGGCCATCGGGTCGAGCCATGCTCCAAGGCTGGTCTTCTGCCCCGCGCGCCTCGCAATCAGGCCGTCCAGCCCGTCGGTGAGCCCGGCAACTCCGAACGTCACGAGGGCCCATCCCGGCCGCCCGTAGACGATGAGGATGACGAACAGCGGGATGAGGAGCATCCGCAACAGGGTGAGCTGATTGGCGACGGTCAGTCTGGTCATCGGGCAAGAACCTCGAGGCGGTTCACGACGTCGAGCGCCTCGCTCCCGCCGACAAAACGGGCGGGTTTGAACGACCCGCCCTCCAGCAGAGGCATGACATCTGCCGCGACCACCATGGCTGCAGCAGGGTACCCCAGGTGGCCCTCCGGGAGATCGGCGATCCGCGGCCTCGCGGCCTGCCACTGCCGGGCGAGCGTGGGACGGCGGGCGGCAATCAGGCCAAGCACGCGGCCAGCCGTCTGTGCCAGGTCGAGACGCCGGACGATTCCCCGCGGCGCGAACGCGTGGTTCGGATACGGTTCCATCACTCCCGCGCGGACCACCGTCATGATCCACGGTGCCGCCCAGTGGTTCCGGGCATCGGTCACGACCACGCCGTCCCGTCTCGACCCCTCCTGCAGCAACGCCGCCAGCCGCACACCGACGAGAGCCGCGAGATCTCCCCTGGTCACCTGGGCCGCGTTCGCGATGGCCTGGTATTCCCCCGGGAGACGCGCAAGATCGGCGCGCCCCCGGACCCTCGCGAGCCGCGCCCGGACGTCCTCGCCCGGCTCGAGCGCCCCCGATTTGCTGTAGGCGTCAGAGGCTGCGGCAAAGTCACCGCGGTCTTCGAGGATCTCCCCGATCTGCAGCAGCGATCGCGCGTCCGATGAATCGAGCGAGAGCGCCTTGCGCAGGCGTGCGAGGGCCTGGTCGTCCTTTCCCTGCTTTCGCTCGATCGCCGCCAGTTCGCGGTACAGCAGGCCGCTGTCGGGCGAACCCGCGATCGCGCGTTCGTAGCCGGCCGCCGCCTCGTCGTAACGGCCTGCGTCGGCGGCCTGGCGCGCGGCTTTCAGCCATTCCTGCTGGCGTCGAAATGCGAGCACATCGAGGCGTCGGCGAACATCAACCAGCGAAAGATCCGCCGCCAGCGCTTCTTCGAAGCTCTTGATGGCCTCGTCCAGTCGGCCGCCTCCCACCAGCGCGTCGCCCTTGCCCACTAGCGCGGGCACATAGCCAGCCGATGTCCCGAGCACGCGGTCGAAACGGCTCACCGCGTCGCCGTAGTCCAGGTCGGCGAGACTGGCGTACGCGAGCCCTGCTTCCGCGGGAAAGAAACCCGAATTCGCTTTCAGCGCGGCATTGAACTCGCGGCGCGCTCCGCGGATGTCGCCCGCCTGGAGGAACTGCCACCCGCGCTGCTGGCAAAGCGACAGGTCGCCCCTGGCAAGAGACGGGGGCGCAGACGGAAACACGAAATCGGGGAATCGCGGGACGGTCACGACCGGGGCGGGCGCGAGGGCCGGCGCGCAGCCCACCAGCAGCGCAAGGACGCCTGCCACGGCGGCGCGAGCCCAGAGCCTACTCATCCGAATCCTCCACGCCTCGCTGGAGCCGGCTCCAGAGACGCCGCGGGACATCAGCCTCGATCCACACCTGGTCATCGTGCTCCGTGTGCTGTTCCACGCGGCCAAACCGGTAGATCTGGGCCATCCGCTGCCGGTCGGCCTCGATACCCGGGGTCAGCTTCACCACGATGCGGCGCACGTCGAGGCCGAGCCGCGCAGTGATCGCGTCGACGAGCTCCGCTCGGCCAAAGCCCGTGGTCGCCGAGATGCACAGCGCCTCAGGCTCGCGACGCTGCAACCGCTCGCGTTCCGCGGTGTCGAGCAGATCGCACTTGTTGAACACGTCGGCCGACAGCACCTCGCCCGCGCCCACCTCGTCGAGCGTCCGGCGAACCGCGGCCACCCGGTGCTCCATCCCCGGCGTTCCGGCATCGATCACGTGGAGCAGGAGGTCGGCCGCCACCACTTCCTCCAGTGTCGCGCGGAAGGCGGCCACCAGCGTGTGCGGCAGGCGGTCGATGAAGCCAACCGTGTCCGACACGAGCAGCTCCCGGTGGTCGGCCAGTCGCACGCGACGTACCAGCGGATCGAGCGTGACGAACAGCGCGTCGGAAACCACCGCCTGCTCTCCCGCCAGCAGGTTGAACAGCGTGGTCTTCCCGGCGTTCGTGTAGCCGACCAGCGCCACGGTCGGGACGGACGCCTTGTGCCGCCGCTCCCGCAGTTGCAGTCGCCGCTTCCGGACATCCTCGAGCTGTCCATTCAGGTGGGTGATGCGCTGTCGGATCCTCCGTCGATCCGCTTCCAGCTTGGTCTCACCCGGCCCGCGCGTGCCGATGCCACCGCCAAGACGGGACAGCCAGTCGCTGCCACCCACCAGCCGCGGCATCAGGTACTTGAGCTGGGCCAGCTCCACCTGCAGCTTGCCCTCGCGCGTTCGCGCGCGCGCCGCAAAGATGTCGAGGATCAGCTGCGTGCGGTCGATGACCTTCTGCGAGAGTCGCGATTCGATCTGCCGCAGTTGCGCCGGCGTCAACTCGTTGTCGAAGACGACGAGATCGACGTCGGTCTCGTCGCAGGCCACGCCGAGCGTGGCGATCTTGCCGCTCCCCAGGAACGTCCCCGCGTCGGGTCGATCGCGCTCCTGGAGGACACGCAACACCACGCTCGCGCCGGCCGCCGTCGCCAGGCCAGCCAGCTCGTCGAGCGACCGCTCCGCCTCGGTCCGCCGAACCGGACCGGTAATGAGGCCCACCAGCGCCGCACGTTCCGCCTTCACAGCACCTCCAGCACGCTGGCAAAGGGCACCGCGCCCGCCCGAAGCAGCTGCGGCCTCCCGGTCCTCGCGTCCACAACCGTGGACGGCTCTCCCCCAGTGGTCGGTCCGCTGTCGAGAACCAGGTCGACCATGCCGTCCAGCAGATCCATCGCCGCCCCGACCGTCGAGGTAGCCTCCTCCCCCGAACGATTCGCACTCGTGGAGACGATCGGAAACGCCAACTGCGACGCCAGCCCGCGAGCAACGGCGTGGTCCGGCACGCGAATCGCAACGGCCCCGGTGCCTCCATGGACACCCGGGACGATCGACGCCACCGCGTCAACGACCAGCGCGAGCGGGCCGGGCCAGAAGCGCTCGGCCAGCCGCCGGGTCAGTGGCGAAAGGCTTGTGGCAGCCGCCTCGACCTGGGCGAGGCTGGCGGCAATCAATGGCAGGGCCTGGCCGGCGGAACGCCCCTTCGCCCGGAACACGCGTTCCACGGCGCAAGCATTGCGGGGATCGGCAGCCAGGCCATACAGCGTGTCCGTCGGGAAGACAACCAATCCGCCACGCGCCAGGATGTCGGCAGCATGGGCGAGCGCGCGCGCGTCGGGATTGGCAGGCGAGACCGTCAACCTCTCCACGGCGTTCACTCTATCACCAACCGAAGAGCAGCTGCCGGCAACGAGCATGGTGAGGCTCAGAACTGAATCCTGACGTCCTGGCCGTCCTTGACGTAGATGCTGTCGATGAACCGGATCAAGTGCGGCCGTGCCTGCATGACCAGTGAGCTGGTCCGGATCCCGTCGCCGAAAAACCGGACGCCCTTCATCAGCGAACTATCCGTGACGCCGGTCGCCGCGAAGATGATGTGTTGCCCCGAGGCAAGGTCCGAGGCGCGATAGATACGACGGACGTCGCTGATGCCCATCTCGTGACACCGGCGCTCGTCTTCCGGCTTCCGCATCACCAACCGCCCGAGAATCTCCCCGTTCAGGCAGCGCATCGCGGCCGCTGTCAGCACGCCTTCGGGCGCACCGCCGATGCCCATGACCGCGTGCACTCCACTCCCCAGGACGGCTGCCGCGATCCCCGCCGACAGGTCGCCGTCGGTGATGAGCCGGATGCGCGCGCCCGCCCGACGGATGTCGTCGATCAACCTCTCGTGCCTGGGCCTGTCCATCACGACGACGACAAGATCGCCCACCTGGCGATCGAGGCACCTCGCGATGGCGGTCAGGTTGTCGCCCACCGGCGCGTCGAGGTCCACGACGTTCTTCGACCTGGGCCCGACGATCAACTTCTCCATGAACAGGTCCGGCGCGTGCAGCAGCCCTCCGGGCCCTGACGCGGCCAGCACCGAGATCGCACCCGGCATACCAAGCGCGCAGAGATTGGTCCCTTCGAGGGGATCGACGGCAATGTCGATCTGCGGGTAGTGCCAGTGCTCGCCGGGGTGCAGGTGCGCCTGCCCCACGCGCTCTCCGATGTAGAGCATAGGGGCTTGGTCGCGCTCGCCCTCACCGATGACCACCGTGCCGTCGATCGGCAGCGCGTCCATGTCCCGACGCATCGACTCGACGGCCACCTGGTCGGCAAGGGGCCGGTCGCCCTGCCCCATCGTGTGGGCGCAGGCAATCGCGGCACGTTCGACGACGCGGAGGAACTCGAGAGAGAGGTCGGTATCCATCGGTTAGTCTCGTCCGGCAACGGAGGCGTCGAACGGAGGCAGCGCGCACCGTGTCGGCCGGTCCTCGGCCGTCCGGGTCACCGTCACCACGGCCCCGCGTGTGAGGCGCAGCGTCTCCGCCGCGCTCGCGCTGTTGGCCGCCACTTCGAGGTGGTCGGTGCTCCCGAACAGGGCACAGACCTCTCCCGACATGATCTCGGAGTACGTGCCGACCAGCCGCCCGACGCGGTGGTCGCCCGCCCGCACCTCCAGCGCCGCCTCGCCCAAACGACCAAGCCGGTCGTACGACCGTCGGTCGATATTGGTGATCACGTTCCCGAACCGATCGACCCGGAGCACTTCCCCGCGCACCTCGTTCTCGGTCACCGCGGGATCGGGTATCTCGAGCCTCAGGTAGTCGGTCAGGCTCCGGCCAAGCGCCCGGAGTTCCGTCCCCTTCGCGAGCCAGCCGGCTGCCGGCGCAAAGCGGTCGCGCCCCTCGAACGTGCGGCTCACGGTCGGGCGCGCGAACCGGCGCTCGGTCAGTTCGACGACGCGCCTTGGCAGCGCTTCCTTGAAGACCGCGGACAGCACGCCGTTGTCCGGGGCCACGAACCGGTACTCGCCCGCCTCGGCCGCCAGCGGCCGGCGCGCCGAGCCCACGCCGGGATCCACGACCACCAGGAAGACCGTGCCGGCGGGGAAATACCTGTAGCAGGCGGCGAGTTCGAGAGACGCGGTGAGGACGTCGTGCGGAGGCACGTCGTGCGAGATGTCAACAAGAGTGGCCTCGGGACAGATGCCAAGGATCACTCCCTTCATCGTGCCCGCGTAATGATCGAGAAGGCCTAAATCCGTGAGCAGTGCGACAACAGGGCGCATGGGCAGTGCCGGTCCGTTACGGTTTCGACAGGTAATCAGGCCTCCGAAACAGGATTTCCCTGACATTCGTGTGCAGCAGGAACGAGTCGGACACGCGCAGCCCCTCGAACAGCTTGATGATGTCCCGGTTCTGCATCACGGCCCTCCGCATCCGGGGCGTCGAATACGGTTGATGGCGCAGGTTGCTGTCGTCGACCACGATGAACTTGGTGAACCGCGCTTCCGCCGGGTGCAACGTCGCGAAGAACCCGAAGAGCGCGCCGTTCGGCCGCAGCACCCTCATGAGGTGCTCGGCCACCACGCACGCCGACGGCTTGTCGAGGAAATCGAACAGATCCCAGCAGAGAATCCCGTCCACGCTCTCGGGCTCCTGCGGAAAGCGCGTCTCGAGAAACGCGGGCAACTCCGGCAGCTTGTGGTCGCGCTGGAAGCGATCGAGATCAGCGAAGATGTCCCCGATGAAGATCCTGCAGCCGAGCTGTTCGCCAAAGTACTCGATATTCGCCCCGACCACGGACCCGAGATCGAGCAGCGTCGGCGACGTGCACATGCGAAGGAACGCGACGAACTTCTTCAGCGCCTTGGAGGGCACCACCAGCTCAGGCTCGATACGAGTCGGAACCGGCTCGGCCTCTTCCTCGGCCGTGCGTCGCGAGGCGAAACGGGACAGGAACCTCGTCACTTTCCCAAAACCGGACAAGGGAATTCCTCACCTGGGATGAGCGGGGCGGGCCGGGCGCCAGCTCCATGGCCGACACCCGCCCGCCGATCTGCTTGTGGTCAGGCTGAGAGCTACGACTTGGTCCCGACGCTGGCCGGCGCTGCCGGCTTGATCTCGAGCGCCTTGGGCGCCTCGGGCTTTTTGGCCTCGGGCGCGTTGGGCGCCTCCGGCTTCCGCTGCATGTCCACGCTGCCGCGGAACTGCGCGCCCTCGGCAATCGCCACGCGCGGCGCGACGATGTTCCCCTCCACTGTTCCGTTGTCGTGGATATCGACCTTCTCGCTCGCGATGATGTTCCCCCTGACCTCGCCGAGCACGACCACGGCCTTGGCAAACACCTCGGCCTTGATGCGCCCGTGCGGGCCGATGGTCAGCACGTGATCCTTGAGCTCGATCTTGCCCTCCACCTGCCCTTCGATCGTCAGGTCCTCACTCCCGAACAACTCACCCTTGACGACGATCGACTTGCCGATGTTCACGACGTCCTTCGCATCCATTTGACGTCTGCCTTCCAATTCGGGCCCACGCGCCACCGGTGCCGCGGGCGACCCTGTCTGCGACGCGGGCACCGGCACCTCGCGCCCGGCCGTCGGCCGCACATTCTCGTCACGCTTCCACATGATGAACCTCCGACTTCCCAGTCCTGCTAGCCCGCCTGATGAAATGCCACGGCCGCCCGACTCGGCAGCCGATCGAGTGCTGGCGGAGAAAGCCTCGCCAGTATATGAAACCGAATCTCGGCTTGTCCACACATCTTCTGTCCGCTAACTCATGCGCTCGCACTGTAGAGCCGTTCTCATTCTGACCGTGACGCGGGATGCTATGATCACTAGACATCTTCCAGGGCTGAGATCGTAACGATTGAAGCCAGTTTCTGTCGGTCCCCTGGAATCTGTCTTGGGCGGAGCTTTGCTGGCCGGCTCCCCGAACTCGCATGACCACCCGAATCTATCTCGATCACAACGCCACCACCCCCCCGGCCCCCGAGGTCGTGGACGGGATGACGCGGTCGCTCCGCGAGGCTTTCGGAAACGCGTCGAGCATCCACGCCGAAGGCCAGCGGGCGAAGGCGGCGGTGGACGACGCCCGGACCGAGGTGGCGCGCCTGATCGGCGCCGAGCCAGGCGACATCATCTTCACCGGCGGCGGGACCGAGGCCGACAACCTCGCGATCCGCGGCGTCCTGGATGCAGCCGCGCCGACCCGGTCACGTCTCGTGGTCGGCGGCATCGAACACGAGGCGGTCATCAACACCGCGAAGGCGCTGGCGAAGCGCGGCAGCGCCGTGACGGTCCTGCGCGTCGATCGAGACGGCCTCGTGGACCCCGGCGCTCTGGCCGACGCGCTGGCCGACGATGTGGCGCTGGTGTCGGTGATGACGGCGAACAACGAGACGGGCGTCATCCAGAGGGTGGCCGAGTTCGCGCGTCTCGCGCACGGGCACGGCGCGCTGTTTCACACGGACGCGGTCCAGGCCGTGGCCAAGATCCCGGTGGACGTCGCCGCGTTGGAAGTCGATCTGCTCGCGCTCGCCGCGCACAAGTTCGGCGGCCCGAAGGGAGTCGGCGCACTATGGCTCCGACGCGGCACGTTGCTGTCTGGCGTCATCACCGGCGGGCGCCAGGAACGGAATCGCCGCGCCGGCACCGAGAACGTTCCGGCCATTGTCGGGTTCGGCGTCGCCGCGCGACTCGCGCGCGAACGGCTGGCGACCGATGGACCGCTGGTCGGCGCCTTGCGCGCCCGGCTCGAGTCGGCCATCCTCGAGCTGATCCCGGGCACCGCGGTCAACGCCGCTGGCGCGCCCAGGGTGCCGAACACGACGAACATCGCCTTCGAGAACGTTGAGGCGGAATCGCTGCTGATCGCGCTCGACCTCGAGGGCATCGCGGTCTCCACCGGATCCGCGTGCTCGTCCGGCACGCTCGAACCCTCGCACGTGCTCCGCGCGATGGGACTTCCCCACCGCCGGGTCCAGTCCTCGATTCGCTTCAGCCTGGGTTCGACGACGACCGGCGAGGAGATCGATCGCGTGCTCGCCGTGCTGCCCGGCGTCGTGCAGCGCCTGCGCGCCGTCGGGCGTCGGTAGATCGAGCAGAAGCGGCCGGCCAGGTGTGGCGGAAGACTGGACATATGTCTGTCGTGCAGAGCAAGCGAATCGTCGTCGCCATGTCGGGCGGGGTCGATTCATCGGTGGCGGCAGCGCTCCTGAAGGAGTCCGGCTACGACGTCATCGGCCTGTCGATGCAGCTGTACGACCAGCGGGAAGGTGACGTCACATTCGGATCGTGCTGCACAATCGACGACCTGCACGACGCACGGCGCGTGGCCGTGTCTCTCGGCATCCCTCACTACATCATCAACCTCGAGCGCCGTTTCGAAGAGACCGTCGTCGCCAACTTCGTCCACGAGTACCTCGCGGGCCGCACGCCCCTGCCCTGCGCCCACTGCAACAGCGAGTTGAAGTTCGCCGAACTGATCGACCGCGCCTCCGCGTTCGGTGCCGACGAGGTCGCCACCGGGCACTACGCGCGTGTGGACCAGGACCAGGCGACCGGGCGCTGGCGCCTGCTGCGTGGCGTTGACTCCACGAAGGACCAGGCCTACTTCCTGTTCCCCCTCACGCAGGCGCAGCTGGCGCACGCGGTGTTCCCGCTTGGCCACCTGCGCAAGACCGAGGTGCGTGAGCTGGCGAGGGCCCAGGGCCTGCCCGTGGCCGACAAGCGCGACAGCCAGGAGATCTGTTTCGTCCCCAACAACGACTACGCCTCCGTCGTCGCCCGGCGGGCGCCTGAAGCAGTGCTCCCCGGCCGCATCGAAGACACCTCCGGTCATCTCGTCGGCCAGCATGAGGGGATCCACCATTTCACGATCGGTCAGCGAAAGGGCCTGGGGATTTCCGCGCCAGCCCCGCTGTACGTCGTCCGGATCGACGCCGGCACCCGCACCGTGGTGGTCGGCGCGAAGACGGATCTCGAGCGGTCCGCGCTCGAAGCGACCAGCGTGAACTGGATTGCAGGAGGGGAACCGTCCGGCCCTGTGCGCGCCACCGCCCAGATTCGCTACCGCCATGCGCCGGCCGCAGCGACGATCGAGCCGCTCGGGACCGCTCGCGCACGCATCGTCTTCGACACGCCGCAACCGGCCATCACGCCCGGCCAGGCCGTGGTGTTCTACGACGGTGATGAGGTGTTGGGGGGCGGGTGGATCTCGGCTACCCTTCGATGAACCGTTCCGCGTCGAGCGCGGCCATGCAGCCTGATCCCGCGGCCGTGATCGCCTGACGGTAGACGTGATCCTGCACGTCGCCGCACGCACACACGCCCGGGACGCTGGTGTGCGTGCCGTCGTGCGTCACCACGTACCCGTTCGCATCGAGTGCCAGCTGGTTGGCAACGAGCGAGGTATTCGGCGTGTGGCCGATCGCCACGAACAGCCCCTCCAGAGGCAGTTCGCTGCGTTCGCCGGTCACGGTGTCGCGAAGGAGGACGCCCGTCACCACGCCCTTCTCGACATCCTTGACCTCCTCCACAATCGAATTCCAGCGGAACGCGATCTTGGGGTTCGCCGCCGCCTTGTCGCGCATGATCTTCGACCCGCGCAGCGAGTCGCGTCGGTGGATGAGCGTGACCCGTGACGCGAACTTCGTCAGGAAGATGGCTTCCTCGAGCGCCGAGTCGCCGCCGCCCACGACCGCGATCGGCCGGTTGCGGTAGAAGAACCCGTCGCAGGTGGCGCACGTGGAGACGCCGTGCCCCATCAGCCTGCGCTCGGAGGGCAGCCCGAGCAGGCGGGCCGAGGCGCCGGTCGCGAGGATCACGGCGCGCGCCTGGTAGTCGGTGCCGTCGGTCTTGACGATGAACGGAGGGCGGGAGAGATCGACGCCCGTCACGTGCCCCTGGATGATCTCGGTGCCGAACCGCTCCGCCTGCACGCGCATGGCGCCCATCAACTCGGGCCCCATGATCCCGTCGCTGAAGCCGGGGAAGTTCTCGACCGCCGTCGTGATCATCAACTGTCCGCCCGCCTCCAGCCCCTCGATGAGCAGCGGCTTCAGGTTCGCGCGTGCCGTGTAGATGGCCGCGGTCAGGCCCGCCGGGCCCGAACCAATGATGATGACGTCTCGCTGTTCGCTCATCACGCGCTCGACCTCGATTACAGGTGGCTGTCCACCATCTTCTGGATCGTGTCCTTGTCCACCGCGCCCACCCTTTGGTCGACCAGCTCGCCGCCCTTGAAGAGCATCAGCGTGGGAATGCCCCGGATGCCGAACCGCGTCGGAACGTCGGGGTTTTCGTCCACGTTCATCTTGGCGACGGTGAGCCGCCCGGCGTAGTCGGTCGCCAGCTGCTCAACCGTCGGCGCAATCCGCTTGCAGGGCATGCACCATTCGGCCCAGAAATCGACCAGCACCGGTGTCGGCGACTTCACGAGCTGCTCGAAGGTGGAATCGGTCACGTGCTGAACATTATCGGATGCCATCGTTGCTCCTCATCTCGGTGGCGGCCCGCCTGCGCGGCGGGTAACCTCTCCACCCGTTCAATAGATTCACACGGAAGCCGTTCGGTTACCCATCCGCCTGAGGGTGATTGCCTTCTCGTAGACGCTCACGTACTCAGCGGCCGACGCGTCCCACGAATGGTCCTTCGCCATCCCCGCCCGCTGAACGGCGCGCCAGCTCTTCGGCTTCCGGAACAGCGCCAGCGCCCTCTCCAGGCTGGATCGCAGCGCCTCGGGGGTATAGTCCCGGAACTTGAAGCCGGTCCCGGAATTCGTCCGCGGGTTCCAGTTGTCGATCGTATCATCGAGGCCGCCCACTGCGCGCACCACCGGCACGGTACCGTACTTGAGGCTGTACATCTGGTTCAGCCCGCACGGCTCGAACCTCGACGGCATCAGGAAGATGTCTGCCCCACCTTCGATCAGGTGGGCGAGGGGCTCGTCGAACCCGAACCTGACGCCGACCCGGTCCGGCGCACGGTCTGAGAGCCCCTGCCACAGTGTCTGGTACCGCGCCTCTCCGCTCCCGAGCAGCACGAACGTCGCGTCCAGCGTCAGCAGCTCGTCGGCGAGATCCGCGAGCAGGTCGAATCCCTTCTGAACCACCATGCGTGAGACCATGCCGACGATCGGCCGCGCAAGCACCTCAGGCGTCAACGGAAGCCCAAGCGTGTCGAGCAACGCGCGGCGCGACGCGTCCTTGGCCGCCAGCGTGTTGGGGCCGTAGGGCTCCGGCAGGTACGGATCGTGCTCAGGGTTCCAGACCGCGACGTCAATGCCGTTGAGAATCCCGCACAACTGCTTGCCGCGACGCTTGAGGATGCCGTCGAACCCGAACCCGAACTCCGGGGTCTGGATTTCCTTCGCGTAGCGCGGGCTGACCGTCGTGATGATCTCGCTGAAGTTGATCCCGCCCTTGAGCAAGCTCATCTTGCCCCAGTACTCGATCCCCTCGATGCCGAACAGTTCCCAGCCGAGGTCGAGCGCGGGCATCCATCCCGGCGGGAACAGACCCTGGTAGGAGAGGTTGTGAATCGTGAAGACGCCGGCTGCGCCGCTCAACCCCGACCGGTCCTTGAACAGCGTCTTGAGGTAGACGAGCGCGAGTCCCGCCTGCCAATCGTGGGCGTGCACCACGTCCGGGCCCTGGTCGCCCCGCGCACCGAACTCGAGCGCCGCCCGCGCCAGCAGCGCGAAGCGAACGGGGTTGTCCGGGTAGTCGCTGTTGCCGATGCCGTAGAGTTCCGGACGGTCGTAGAGTTCGGGGCAATCAACGAGAATGGCGCGCACGCGATCCGCCATGGCGTGCTCGACAAACGCCACGTCGAACGTTCGACCGGCGATGGTGATGGGCAGACGCTCGACAAGCGTTCCCGCCTGGGGGCCTCGGTAACGCGGCAGCACAACCGTGACGTCGTGACCGAGGCGTGCCAGCGCCAGCGGAAGGGCGCCGGCGACGTCGCCAAGGCCGCCGGTCTTGGCAAACGGGACGGCCTCCGAGGTCACCATCAGGATTCGTCGTGCACGCACGGACACCTCGCTTTCAAGCACATCAGTCTACACCGCCCGCGCCTAAGACAGATTCCGGGGGCCCCACAGAAACTTGCTTCAACCGTCACGATCTCAGCCCTGGAAGATGTCTGGGGGAGCGCAACTGCGCCAGCAGCCCCTTCATGTCCTCGGGCAGGGGCGCCGTGAAGCTGACCCGCCTACCGGTCGCCGGGTGGCTGAAGGCCAGGCGCGAGGCGTGGAGTGCCTGCCGGGCGAATTCCGGCTCGTGCTCGTCACGCACCCGCCCGAACCTGTACTGCCGCTCTCCGACCAGGGGGTATCCGCGCGAGCCGGCCTGCAGTCGAATCTGGTTTCGCTTCCCCGTGACCAGCGACACCTCGATGAGCGCCTGAGATTCGAACTGCTCCACGACCCGGTAGCGCGCTTCCGCGTCTTTCGCGCCCTCTTCCCGGGCATGCGCCCGCTTCTGCACCAGCCTCACCTTGTCCCACACAAGGAGGTCCCGCCAGGTGCCACTCGGCGGCTCGAGGCGGCCGTTCGCCACCGCCAGGTACACCCGTTCGGGTGTGTGTCGTTCGAATTGCTGCTTCAGGTGATCGCGCGCGGAAGGGCTGAGCGCGAACAGCACGAGGCCGCTGGTGTCGCGGTCGATCCGGTGGACGACGAACGGCCTCACCCGCAATGCCGAGCGAAGGCGGTCTCCCACCAGGTCGAGCAGCGTCACTTCTCCTTGCGCCTCACCGGGCAGCGGCTCGACAAGCCAGCCGGGCCGCTTGCTGACCAGCAGCAGGACATCGTCCTGATACACGATGTCGAGGGCGGCGCGCGCCGACACGATCTCTCGGCTTCTCGGGCGGGAACTGCCGGGACGATCGGCCCAGAAGCCCACCCTGTCGCCCGAGGCCAGCCGACGCCCGGCATCGGCGAAGGTCAGCTCGCTGCCGTTCAGGAACGCCTTGCCGCAGGCGATCGCATCGCGCGATTTTCCGCGCGACCCGACCTCGGGCCGCGCCGCCAGCCACGCATCGAGCCGCATCCCGGCGCCGGACTCGTCGACCGTCCACGTCGTCATGGCCATAGACATCTTCCAGGGCTGAGATCATAACGGCGGAAGCAAGTTTCTGCAGGTCCCGTGGAATCTGTCTTGGGCCGAGCCTGGTTCTTTCCGGCTCGACAGGGCGGTGCGTACAAGAAAAACCCCGGGGACCAGCGAACGCCGATGTATGAGTTCCGAGCATGATCGCCCGCCCCGGCGAATGAACGTCCTCGCGGCCCGAGACGCAGCTCGGGCCGGGGTTTTCATCATCGCTCGAGAGTGAAGGATTTGCCAGGCGGTCCCAGGATCGCCTTCCAGTTGATGATCGCATTCCACAGCAGGCGGTAGTCGGATCGATTCAAGTCGCGGTGCATCGGGTTGAAGTTGAACGCGACGAGGTGGCCCTTACCGGCCGGGATGTCCACGATCGCAGGGCGACCTTCGAGCACGTCTTCGCCCTTCGCGCCACCGCTGACGAGCATCGGGGCCGTCCGTCGCGCGGCGTCACTGGCCGGGGTGCTGCTCTTTTCCGCGCCGCCCGCCTCGGCATCCTCGCGCTCCTCTTTCGGCAGTTGCGTCCCCCACTGCAGCACGATCCACCGGCGGTCCGTCCGCCGCACCGTGTAGACGGGCGAAGCGTCGCGAAACACCGACGTGGCGCGTGGATACCCGTACGCGATCGGGTGTTCGGGCCGGTTGAAGGTCGCTGTCAGCTCGACTCCGGGTGTCCAGACGGTGCCTGCGCCTGGCGCACGCGATACGCCACGGACGAGACCACCGTCGAGCGCGACGGCCGAGCCGTTGCCCAACGTGACCAGCAGGCCGCCTTCATCCAGAAACCGCTGGAGGTTGGCCATGCCCGTCCAGCCGATGCCGCCTGTGATGTCGTCCGACGCGTCGGGCTGCCCGTGACTCGGATACTCGGGCGTGCGGGTGTAGGCAAGGGGGCCGAACTTCGGGTCGATGCCGTGAATCTGATCGCGAAGCTCGAGCTCCGTATGGCCGTAGAGAATCACATCGAACTTCTTCGCCAGGCCACCGGCCTTGATGTCGTCGTCCCTGATGTAGGTGTAGGGAATGTTCTGGCGGTCCAGCGTGAGGCGAATCCACCCGACCTCCTGCGTGTCGGCCCAGGTGTGCCATACCGCGAGGCGTGGCAATGGTGCGTCGTGGCTCGGCACGGCCGGCACCGAATCGACGGCGTGCACGTCCAGTGCGAGCTCGCGGGCCACATTGGCCAGGGCGACCGCCACGCCTTCCTGCGACGGGACGATCCAGGAGCCGGCGGGATACTCCGTCGCGCCAATCCGGAACGCAGCCTCGGCGACAGATACCGTGTACCGGCTCAGGCGGCTGCGCGCGGCCAACAGCGCCTCCTGCCCCGTGTCCTTGACCACGAACACGTCGCCTCGGCCGGTCACGCGGCCTTCGACGAGCACGTCGCCCGTGACCGGCTCGATTGCGGCGTGTCCGATCGCCTCGTCGTCGATGCGCACGGCGCTCAGGCCGTAATGGACCGGCAGCGCCCAGCTGACGTCGTCGTAGGGCTGGTACTCGGCGTCGGCGGGAAATTTCTGGGCCGCCAGCAGGTCCACCGCGTAGTTCCGGTACGGCTGGTCGAGCCGCACCAGGAAAGTCCCCGCCGGGAACCTGCCCTCCTTCAGCGTCAGGTCGGCGGTCAGCCGCGACACTTCGATCCCCTGGCTTCCCACCAGATCGATCATCTGCGCCACCCGGCGCCTGTCGCCCTGATCCGGCGCGATGGCAAACGCGTAGGGCGCCTGCGTCACGCCCTTCTGCCACCCGTTGTAGCCCTTGCGGTAGAAGTTGCGCAGCATCTCCTGGCCGTTCCGCGCCGCGTAGGACAGGATGGCGAGACACGCCGTCTCCATGTAGTTCGTGTTGTCGCGAAGTGACCAGCTGAACCTCGCGGGTGGCGGGAGCGGGCGGTACCATTCCTGCCCCGTGACCGGGCGTCCCAGGTACTTGCGGTTGCCGATCGTGCGCTGCACGGTCTCCGCCGTGGCGTTCCCGAACGTCTCGTAGCCGCGTCCGATCGCGTTGTGGTTGGTAGCCACCGACTCCATGTAGTGGTGACCGAAGCCTTCACCGAATCCCCAGGTCCACACGCCGGGCATGCCGAAGCTCGCGGCCGCGCGCACCTCCTCGAACGACATCTCCATGAACTCGCTGATCACGATGGGGTCGAGGTTCGGGTTCCACGGGCCGGTGCCGTTCCAGGTCTGGAGGAGCGCGATCGACTCGTGCAGGTCGTGAACGACCGTCGGGTGGTAGTCGAAGAACATTCGGTGCACGGCACGAGTGGACTCGAGCGCCTTCTGGTGCGCGTCGCGGTTGTTGTCGTGATAGACGTACCGGCCCCAATACGGCGGCGACATCAGGGGCAGGTTCTCGTAGTCGGTGCGGCCTTTCAGGTAGCGATAGAACCACTCGACGAACCGGTCGCGGCCGTCTGGTTCCGACACCGGATTGATGAGCACGAGCACGTTGCGGCGAATGGCCTGGATCATTGGCTGGTCCGAGACGGCGAGGCGATACGCCAGCTCCATGACCATCTCGGGGCTGCCCGACTCGGAGGAGTGCAGACCCGCGTTGAGGTAGTAGATCGGACGCGCCGTCTGGATGATGCGTTCGGCCGCTTCGGGCGAGGTCTTGCGCGGATCGGCGAGCGCTGCGGTGGCGGCCTTGAGCCTGGCCAAGTCGCGAATCCCCGCGTCGTCCGCCACGGCCACCAGAATGATGTCGCGCCCTTCGTCTGATCGACCGATCGTCTCGACGCGGACCCGTGCCGTGGCCTTCGCCAGCGCCCGAAAGTAGCCGTAGATCTGGTCGGTCTTCGACAATTCACCGGCGGCGCCCGCGATGTGCCCGAGGAACCGCGTGGGCGACGGCACGGAATCGGAGGCGGGAACGTAGGCGACCCAGGGACTGACGAACCGCGGGTCGGTGGTCAGCCGCGCGATGGTCTCCACAGAACCGCGTTCGGCCGTATCGGGAGCGACCGTCGCAGGACCTCCTGGTTGGGCTCCGCCCGCCGCTCTCTTCTGCTGCCCCACCACCGGCGAGCCGAGCGACACCGACAGCGCGACGACGAAGGCGAGCACGTGCCGCATGTATTGAGTCTCCACTGAGGAAGAAGGCCGTGCGAGTCCGACCTCTCGTACCAGATTCCGGTCAGCCGCCTGGAGGATGCGCGGGGCGTCGGGGGAGGCTGCCGCCCGCTTTCCGAGCCATGCTCGCCGATCGCGGACGGAGCCGTCAACCGGCCTGGCGCTCCGGAATCCTGAATGCCCGTTTCCAACCGGCTGGATGGTGTGCGCTGGAGTGACGTGGCGTACGCGGCGTTGATCCCTTATAGGCAAGGGATTCCGCTGATCACCATCGGGACTCCAGATGCGGTACAGGTGGAAGGATGTTTGGAGTATACTGCCCGACTATCTAACCGCTGGGAGTTCGCCAGCGACCTTCGGGTATTCTTTCACGGCCGTGGGCCCCCCGACGAACGAAGGAGGTGGGTGAGGTGAAGCATCAATTCCGATCATGGCGTCTGGCGGTGCGCGTGTTCGCGCTCGCGCTGGTTCTGGTCGCCATACCTCTGCCTGGACTGGCGGAGGAGACCAATAAGCCGGCACCAACGCCGGGACTGAAGGCATCGATTGCCCGGGCGGCTGTATCAGGCGGCGTGACGCTGGAGCACGCGAAGCCGTCGGCGGCGCCTGTCGAGACGCAGGTCGGCTCGAAGTCGTTCTTCAAGAAGCCTATCGGTATGGTCGTCCTCGCCGTCATGGCGGCCGGGACCGGTTACGCCGTGTACTCGGCCAATCACGATCGCATCGCGCCAACAGGGCGTTAAGGCGGGAATATGAAGCGAGCAATCATTCTGGCCCTCCTTGCCGTCGTCGTCACGTGGGCAGGCACCGCGGGCGCGCAGACGTTGACCGGCACGATCGCCGGCAAGGTGACGGACGAGCAAGGCGGCGTGCTGCCAGGCGTCGCGGTGACGCTGACGGGCAAGATGGGAGCGAAGACCCAGGTGACGGACGCCAAGGGCGAGTTCCGATTCCTTGCGCTCGATCCGGGCACCTACTCAGTCAAGGCCGAACTCCAGGGTTTCCGCGCGAAGGAACGGGCGGACCTTGATGTGGCCACCGGCAGGACGGTGGACGTGCCGCTGGCGCTCGGTGTCGGCGGAGTCGCGGAAACCGTGGACGTTGTGGCCAATGCGGTCATGATCGACACGACCACGACGGCAACCGACAACAACCTCTCGCCGGACCTGCTGGCGTCCATGCCGCTGAGCCACACCCAGGCGTATGAGCTGCTCAACTATTCGCCGGGCATCAACGGCAGCTCGGCGTTCGGCGGGGCGTCGGACACGGCCAACTCGCTGATGCTCGACGGCGTGGACACCCGCGACCCCTCGGGCGGGACTCCGTGGATGTTCTTCAACTACAACCTCATCGACGAGGTCCAGGTCGGCGGCATCGGCCAGCCGGCGGAATACGGGGGCTTCACGGGCGCGGTGGTCAACACGATCACCAAGTCGGGCGGCAACCGGTTCTCGTTCATGTCGGAGATGCGGTACACGGGGAACAGCCTGGCCAGCGACAACACCAGCGCGGCCCTCAAGGCGATCAACCTTGGACTCGCGAATCCGGCCGTCGTCAAGAAGATGACGGACTACACCGTTCAGCTCGGCGGACCGATCGTGAAGAACAAGCTCTTCTTCTTCGCCAACATCGAGCGCTACTCGGTGAGGAACGACCCGACCGGGCCTAGCACGATTCACACCGAGATCAGCCCGCGGTTCAACGCCAAGGTGACAGCACAGCTGACGCCGTCCGACGTCCTGATTTTCTCGACGCAGTACGACCAGTACAACCAGACCGGCCGCACCGGCTTCGTCCCCGCGCAGAATGCGACGGACAGCCAGACACGCACCGAGGACGCGCCGGACTGGATGTGGAACGCGCAGTACCGCAAGGTGATCGGCTCGAGCACGTTCTTCGAGGCGAAGTTCACGGGCTACAAGGGGTACTACGACCTGAACCCGGTCGACACGACCCCATCGCACTGGGACGGCAAGCTGAGGACGTACTCGGGCGGCGCCGGCTGGATCAGCAAGCACGACCGCGGGCGCAACCAGTTGAACGTCTCGATGTCGAAGTACGCGCAGGCGGCCGGCTCCCACAATTTCAAGTTCGGGGTGGAGATCGAGCGCAGCACCGTGCGCGACCGCTTCTCCTATGCCGGCGGCCTGTACTTCTACGACTGGAACGGCAAGCCGTCTTCCGCACTCGGCTACAGCTACGACGTTCAGGGCAAGAACAAGCGCGAGTCGTTCTATGCCCAGGACCAGTGGAAGATCGGCCGAATGTCGGCGAATTTCGGCGTGCGTGCGGACCGCATCGGGGGCGAGGACACGACGGACGGGAAGAGGTACTACTCGACCTTCTCGGTGGCGCCGCGCCTCGGCATCGTGTTCGATGTATCGGGCAAGGGCACCTCGGTCGTTCGCGGGTTCTACGGCCAGTTGTACGACGGCGCGGTCAACAACATCTGGTACCGGGCCGAGCCGGGAATGAGCGATGAGACGATCTGGGACGTGTCGAACAACTGGAAGACGCTGACGGTTAACACCATCATTCCGGCGGTGAACAAGTACACGATGGCCCCCGATCTCAAGCACCCGCGCACCGATGAGTTCAGTGTGTCGTGGGACCAGCAGCTCGGCAGGAACATGAAGTTCTCGGCGACGGGCATCTTCCGAAGCGCGAAGAACTTCATCAACTCCGCGATGATTGGCGGTATTTGGAGCCCGGCTTCCTACACGGTGCCGAGCCCGTGGACGGGGCCACCGATCACGTATTACAAGTGGGCGAACAAGACGTCCAGCCCGAAGTACCTCATCCAGAACGTCGACACCGTGACCTACCAGATGGCGGATGGATCCACCATCACGACAGACCAGTCGCGCAACTACAAGGGGCTCATGCTGGTCCTCACGCGCAGCCGCAAGGACCGCTGGCAGGCGCAGGTTTCCTACGTGCTCTCGAAGACGGAAGGAAACGTCAGCAACAGCGGCTCCTCGGGCATCTCCAGCAGCCAGTTCGACACCCCCAACGGCATCCTGATCAACGCCTTCGGGGATTCCGGCTATGACCGCCGCCACGAGATCAAGGTCATGGCGGGCTACCAGATCCCTGTCGTGGAAGTGGAACTGGACGCGTACTTCCAGGCGGTGAGCGGCTACAACTACGCGCCGACCGCGACGCTCAGCAAGGGCACGATCAACTACACGGGAAGCACGAGCGTCCTGCTCGAACCGCGCGGCAGCCGCGTGCTGCCGTTCGACAAGGAGCTGACGCTGCGCGCCGAGAAAGTCTTCAAGGTCGGGATCCACCGGGTCGGCATCTACGCCGACATTGCCAACGTGTTCAACTCCGGGATCGAGACGGCCGTGGTCACTAACGTGGCCGGCTCATCGGTCCTGGGCAAGCTGGTTCCATTCGAAACGGCGACGGCGCTGATTCCGGCACGCCAGGCGACGCTCGGCGTGCGCTGGTCGTTCTAGGCGTTTCGCGTGATCGCGGTGCTGCGGCACCGCACGCTTCACACCCCGGGGGCCGCTGGTCCCCGGGGTTTCTTGTGTACACGAGGCATGCCGGGCAGCGCCGCACGCAGGACGATCTATCTATTTGCGGCCCTGGCCGAGGGCCACCTCCCGCGCCGCGTCCTGTGCGCGGCCGACGCGGTTGTAGAGATCGGCGAGCACGAAGTGCGCCAGCGGCGCCAGGTCGGGGCGCAAGTGCAGCGAGAGGCTGTCGCGCGCGAGCGCGATCGCCTCGGGAAAGTTGATCCCGGCATCGAGGTAGGCCTTGCTGAGGAACAGCTTGCCTTCGGAGAAGTTCGGGGTCTCCTCTACGGCTTGCTTCAGCGCGGCGATCTGGGCAGGCTGGTTACCCTGCTTCTCGTAGAGACGTGCCAGATTGAACGACGCTTTGACTGCGTCCGAGTACGCCTCGAGTTCTTTCCTGTACTCGGCCTCAGCAGTCTGCGGGTCATTGCGCTCCTCCGCGAACAGGGCCAGATTGTAGTGCGCAAGGCGCACGTCCTTCTTGATCTCGAGCGCCGCGTGCACCTCCCGTTCCGCCGTGGCGAGGTCGCCGTGCTGGAGGGCCAGCACCCCTATCGCGTTGTGAGCCGACGCCTCGCGGGATTGATCTCGAGCGCCTTCCTGAAGCTCTGCCCGGCGCGAGTCGCATCGCCGCGGTCGAGATAGATCTCGCCAATCTGATAGTGCACATGGGCGTTGGTCGGGTCGAGCGTGAGGTAGTGCTCGTACCCTGCCAGCGCGGCATCGTCGCGGCCCATTTGTCGATAGGCATTCGCCATGTTGATGACAGGCAGGTCGTAGTCGGGCTTCAGCTCCAGGGCGCGCTTGAAGTACTCGATCGCCTGCGGGCACCGGCCGCGCCGCACGTGCAGGTTGCCGAGATTAAACCAGGCGTCGATGACATTCGGATCCGCGGCGACGACGCGCTTGTACATGCCGATTGCTTTCTCGACGGAGGCATCGCTGTTCTTGGCGTCGTGCGTCGCTTCCCGGGCATCGCTCATAAGGTTGAACAGATCGATCTTGTCTTTCGGGTCGGCGCGATCGCTCCTTGGACCCGAAACCGTCGCCACGAACGACCCGACGTAGCCGAGTGCTGCCAGGCGCGCGCGCGTGTCTGTGTCGACCTCTGGCACCGGCCTCGACACCGAGTCGTCGCCGGGCGCGTCTCTCTCCAGCGCGCGCAGCCGGGCAATCATCCCGTCGGCCACTGTTCGCCGTTCGCCGTAGAGGTTCGTCGTCTCGTGCGGGTCCTTCGAAAGGTCATAGAACTCCGGGCGGGGGGCGTCGATCGCCTTGTAGCGGCCCACTCGCCACGCGCGCAGTTCGCTCCAGCCGAAGTGGTGCAGGGGATAGAGCGCTTCGGCGTAGCCCTTTGTCCAGAAGCGCGTTTCGCTCGAGGAAGTCGATGACGCGGGTGATCTGCGAGTCCATGAACGGGATCTCGCCGAGGTACGGGTGCTCGGCGTAGCGGGTCTTGAACGGCTCGGGCGGTTCGTACGGAGCGTGGGGATCGTAGAAGTGCAGCCAGGCGAAGAAGCGCTGGCGCTTGACCTTCTCGAGCCACGGGAGGGCGCGGTCCACCACTTCGTTCCCCGGGCGTTGAATCTCGCCCATGCTGAACCCGCGGCTCTCGGGCAGTTCGAACTGGTCGACGTAGGTGTCGAACCCCTGGTTGAGGCCCCACTTGCCGTCGAGCACGAACGCTGCCACGACCACACCGGTCTGGAACCCCCGGCGCTTCATCACGGTGGCCAGCGTGAGCTGCTTCGGTGACAGGAAGAAGCCGCCGTTGTCGCGCACGCCGTGCTCGGGCGGAAACTTCGACGTGAAGATGCTGCAGTGCGCGGGAAGCGTCAGCGGCGCAACGGCCATCGCCTGCTCGAAGAGGACCCCTTCACGAGCCAGCCTGTCGATGGTCGGCGTCTCCACGCCCTGATAGCCGTACGCGCCAATCCGATCAGCGCGTGTCGTATCGAGCGTGATGACCAGCAGGTTCAACTCGTCCGGGCCGACGCCCCCGTCGGACGTCCGAGGTCCTGATGGCTGGAACTCGTGGCCGTCCGGTTCGCGGCGTACCACCATCCCGCGGCGGCCAACAAGGCGACGCCAAGGATGCCGAGGCCCGTGCCCAGGAACAATCGGCGACGCCGCGGCAGCAAGGGGCGTCGCCCCGGATCAGTCGCACGGGGCGACGTCTGGGGGCTGGGGTCAGCGACGAAGATGCGTTGTCTCTGCGACGAGTCATGGCTGCACTGTGAATCCACGGGGCTGAAGACCGCTGCTTCAGCCATGCTCGCCGATCCCTCCAGGGGCCGTCAACGTGCCGTGCGCTCCGAGGTCTCGAATGCCGGGCTCCCGAAGGTCGGGGTCCGTGCGCCGGGGTGGGCTCGTGTGCGTCCCCTTCCGCAGAGTACGAGAAAAACCCCGAGGGCCAGCGGCCCCCGGGGTGTGAATGTGCGGCGCCGCGGCACCGCCACGACGTGCAAAGGCTAGAACGACCAGCGGAGGCCGAGTGTGATCTGCCGGGCGCTCTGCTGCGCCGACGGCATCCCCAGATACACCGTTGCGGAGTCCCCGGTCGCGGGGTTGGTCACTGAACTCGACGGGTACCGCGAGACCATGCCCTGGATCGAGTTCTGGTTGAACGCATTCTGAAGGTCGAGGTAGACACCGAACCGATTGACCCCGTAGTTGACGACCTTCTCGAGCCGCAGGTCGGTCTGCGTGAACGAGGGAAGCATGAACGTCGCGGTTCCCCTCGGCTCGATGTTGTTGTTGATCGTGCCCGTCCAGCCCGTCGTCTTCCGGTTGATCGCCAAGTATGGCGCGAAGGGCCAGCCGGACTCGTATCGCCAGTAGCCGTTGACCGACACCTCGATCTTCGGAATCTGGTAACCGGCGAACAATCGGACCATGTTCCGCCGGTCATAGCTGGTCGGCCCGCCGGCGTTGACCAGGATCCCGTTCGGGGTTTCGAACTGCGCGCTCGAAATCCCGGCATACGTACTGTTGCTGATCGTGCCCTCGGTCTTGGAGACGACCCAGGAGAACTGTGCCTGCCACCGGTTCTTCTGGGCGCGTTCGAGCACCAGCATCAGGGCCCTGTATTTCCGTTCTCCGGTACCCGTGACCGGGCTCCCGTTGATGTTGTAGGTCACCGAGTCCGTGTTCTGGATCAAGAACGTGGGAACATTGACGGCGTTGGCCCACGTGTAGTAGGGCACGCTGGTCAGGTTCAACGGGCTCGAGCCCGGGCCGGCCCATGCCGGCAGCTGGGCCGTCGCGCTCGCCCACTGACCGTTCACGAGTTCCGAGTTCACGAAGTTGTGCCAGTCACGGGCGATCCCGGTGGCCGTGAACTTGAACTGCCTCATGAACTGCTGCTCCCACGAGACGTTGAACTCGGTGACCTTGGGCTGCTTGATGTTGCTGGTATCGACCGAGTACTGCCTCGCGACCTGGTGGTCCAGGTAGTACTTACTCCCATCCCAGTAGTAGATGAGCGTCGGCGTGAGTCCAGGCACCGCCCGGCTCCACGATGAGAACACCGCGCCGTCGTAGAGCTGGCCGTAGTAGCCCCTCAAGACCGACGTGCCCTTGCCGCTCATGTCGTACGCGAACCCGAGGCGCGGGCCATAGGACCAGGTGTTGTACAGCGTTTGGCCGGTCGTCGTCGCTTCACCAGCCACATGATCCACGCGCAAGCCGAGGTTCAGGGACAGCCGGTTGCCGATCTTCCACTGGTCCTGCGCGTAGTACGACTCCCGCTTGTTCTTGCCCTGGAGATCGTACGAGTAGCCGTAGGCGCTGGACGGGGCGCCGTTGTAGTCGTAGTATTCGCGGCCACCGGAGTACTGGAACCGGTCGCGGATGGAACTGCGCTCGACTTCAATCCCGAACTTGAAGTTGTGCGTGCCGGCAAGTTGCGCGTACTTCGACAGCGACGCGTTCAACTGGTTCCGGGTGCGGTCGTACTGAGCCGTGTAGCCCGCGCCGCCCGAGTAGGCGCCAGTGCCGCCGTCGAAATGGGTTGGAGCCGAACTGACGGGGTTCAGGTCGTAGTAGCCCCACCAGCCCGTGAACTTCGCCTCGAGGAAGGTCGACGCGTTGAAGACCTTTCGGTACTGGAGGTTGTAGATGGCATTGGGCGAGTCCTGGTCGATCGTCTGGCTGTGGTTGCTCACCGCCCACCCGGGGATGAACCCGGTGCGACCGGTCTGGTTGTACTGGTCGTACTGCAGTGACGCGATGACGTTGTCGTTCGCGGTCGGCTGGAAGGTCACCTTGATATTGAAGCGCGGACTGACCTCGCCCCTGACCGGCGGGTTGTACTGCGAGATGGCGTAGCGCTGGATGCTGGCGAAGAAGAAGACCTTGTCCCTCTTGATCGGCCCGCCGAGCTGCACCGTGTAGTCCTTCATGCTCAGCACCTGGACCGTATTTGCCAGCGCGGGGTTCTGGGCGATGAAGCTCGGGTTCGTGTTGCTGCTCGAGAAGAAGCCGTTGTTGTTCGTATAGCGATACTCGGACAGCGACGAGAAGCGGTTGCCGCCAGACTTAGTGATCGTGTTGACCACCGCGCCGGTGAACCCGCCGTACTCCGCCGCCTGACCCAGGCCGCCAACCTGGATCTCATCGATGATGTTGTAATTGTAGAAGGTCCACGCCGTGCCGCCCTCCGGGTCGCGCGTGTCGACACCGTCGAGCATCAGCGAGTTGGCGCCGTCAGAGGCGCCGCCGAACGCCGACCCGTCGGTCACACCCGGCATGTACGCCAGGATGCTCACGGCCGGGTTGTTGTGCGAAATCGGCATGCTGAACAGCAGGGACTGTGAAATATTGGTGTCGGTGGCGGACGTCGTGGTGTCGATCATCACGGAGTTCGCGACGACGTCGACCGTTTCAGTCACGCCTCCTACCGCCAGCGAGAGGTTCACCTCGGCGTTCTTCGCCAGCCCGACGTCCACCCCTTCCTGCTGCTTCGAGCGGAACCCCTGGAGTTCCGCCTTCACGTTGAACGTGCCCGGGTTCAACCCGAGGAATCGGTATTCTCCCTTGGCGTCGGTCACCTGCGTCTGTGAACCGGTACGGCCCGTCAGCGTCACGGTGACACCCGGCAGCACGCCCCCCTGTTCGTCCGTCACCTTGCCCGTAATCGTCCCGGTGAGGGTCTGAGCACTGACGAAGCTGCCGCAGGCCACAAACGCGACGAGGAGGGCAAGGATCACCTGTCTTCTCATAAGATGCCTCCTCGCCTACTGGTTCTGTCGAATCACAGAGTGAATCCGGTCGCGGCTCACGGAATAGAGCGCGTAGCCCGTGCCGGCCGCCACCACCGCCAGTACAATCATGCCCGCGGGACGTTTGAAGAACGACGGCGAACCGAGCTGCGCCTTGTCCGGCGTTGCCGCGGGCTTCGCCTGCTCGAGCGTCACACTGCCAGAGGCCGCCGCCCTGGCGATCGACGCCTTCAGTCCCGGCGCCGGCGCCGGCTTGTTGGTCTCCCCTGCCAGGCAAGGCAGGGGGATGGCAGCCAGGACCAGCGCGAGTGCCAACCCTCGCACCGCCAGACGCCATGATCGGAATTGATGCTTCACCTCACGCACCTCCTTATTGGTCGAGGGGCCTACGCTAGGAGTCGAGCCCGAGCCACAGTTAGTCGGGAAGTATACTCCAAACACCGTGCCACCCGTACCCATTCCCTCCCGGCCATGACGATCTCTGCAAGCTATTGTGCTTAAAAGGGTCACCTGGTCGCATACCGATTCAGCTCCACGCAGAGAATCCAAGCGTCTGGAGGCGACCATTCAAGATCCCGAAGGCGGGTGTCGGAGCCGGGTGTTGGTTGACGGCTCACTCGCGATCGGCGAGCATGGCTGGAACAGCGCTTCCCGGTTTCGTCGGGTCACAGGTCAGACATGATTCGTCGCAAAGAACGCATCCGCCGGCCGTCCTCACTGCCATCGCCGGAACCCGCCGCGAAGGGCTCGGGGCCCGGGCGATCGACGCGCCCGCCTGGCCAGCGCCGTTGGAGCTGGCTCGTTCTACCCGGCCTACTGAGCGTTGCGCTCCTCACCGGTGGCCTCTGGTGGTACAGCGCCAGCCGCCCGTCGCGAAGCGCGACCGGCGTCGAACTCGGCCGCCTGGTCTCCGGCGGCACAATGGACGGTTTGAACCTGCTCGTCATCACCCTCGACACCACTCGAGCCGATCGCATCGGCGCCTATGGCTACCAGGGCGTGGAGACCCCGACGATCGATCGGCTCGCTCGCGAGGGCGTACTGTTCGAGCATACGATGGCAACGGCGCCGCTGACGTGTCCGGCTCACTGCAGCATCTTCACGTCGAAGTTCCCGCCGGACCACGGCGTTCGCGACAACGGCGGTTTCTTCCTCTCGCCCAAGCAGCTCACGCTCGCGACGCTGTTGAAGCGCCGCGGGTTCCAGACGGGCGCGGTGGTCGCGGCATTCGTCCTGGACAGCAAGTGGGGTGTCAACCAGGGCTTCGACACCTACGTGGACGACTTCGATTTGGCCGAGACTCATGGCGGCGGCATGGGGGAGATCCGGCGGCCCGGAAACGAGGTCGTCGACCGGGCCCTGCCCTGGCTCGAGAAGGTGAAGGACCAGCGCTTCTTCGCCTGGCTGCACTTCTATGATCCCCATGCGCCGTACGAGCCGCCCGAGCCGTTCAAGACCCGCTACGCCGAGCACCCGTACCTGGGTGCGATCGCGTTCATGGACTCGCAGATTGCCCGCGTGATTGACTTTCTCGAGCGCAAAACGCTGCTGGAGAAGACGGTGATCGCCGTGGTCGGGGACCATGGCGAGAGCCTGGGCCAGCACGGCGAGCACACACACAGTTTCTTCGTGTACGAGAGCACGACCCGCGTCCCGTTCATCATCCGGGCGCCGTTCGAACGGGTCCGAGGCCGCCGCGTCGCCGACCCTGTCCGCTCGGTCGACCTGATGCCGACCGTCCTCGATCTCATGAGCATTCCGGCCCCTGCGGGGATCCGCGGTGTGAGCCTCGCGCCGCTGATGACCGGCGTCCGGAGCACGATGGACCTCGAAGGGTATGCCGAGGCGCTCTATCCCCTGCATCATTTCGGTTGGAGTGAAACCCGCGCGTGGCGCGTGGGCCGCTACAAGGCCATCGACGCTCCACGGCCCGAGTTCTACGACCTGGCACGCGACCCGCATGAGACGACGAACCTGTACGCCGACCGGCGGACGGTGGCCGACGGGATGATCGCCCGCTTGCGCGAGATCGAGAGGGACGCCCCACGCGACGACTCGGTGTCGAAGCCGGCACCCGAAGTCGATCCTGAGGCGCGCGCCCGACTGGCCGCGCTCGGTTATGTCGGCTCGTTTGTCGCCACCCTGTCGGGACCGAAGAGCGAGCGGGCCGATCCGAAAGACAAGATCGACCTGTTCAACCTCATGAGCGACGCGCGCGACATCGCGCATGACGACCGGAAGAGCGACGCGGCTGCCGAGAAGGCCGTCGGGCTGTACAAGCGCGTCCTGGCAGCCGATCCCAACGTGACCGACGCGTGGTTCAACCTCGGCAACCTGCACGCTCGGCTGGGGCGCTACCCGGAGGCCATCGAGTACTTCAAACACGCCCTGGCGCTGAAGCCCGATTACGATCTCCCGGTCATCAACATGGCGAATGCCTACCGCCAGATGGGCAACGACGAAGCCGCTCTCGCCGGGTACGAACACTACCTGACGATCGACCCGACCAACGCCCACGTCCACTATCAAATCGGTGAAATCTACCTCGACCGCGGTGATGAAACTCGCGCCGGGCAGAGCTTCAGAAAGGCGCTCGAGATCGATCCCCGGGAGGCGTCCGCGCTCAACGCCATCGGCGTGCTGACGTTCAAGCGCGGCGACCTGGCCGCTGCGGAACGAGACGTGCGCGCGGCGCTCGCCATCAAGAAGGACGTGCGCCTGGCCCACTACAACCTCGCGCTGTTCGCCGAGGAGCGGAACGACCTCCAGGCCGCGGAAGCCGAGTACAAGAAGGAACTCGACGCGTTCCCCAACGCCTTCAAGGCCTCGTTCAACCTGGCGCACCTCTACGAGCGAACGGGCAACCAGGCCCAACAGATTGCCACGCTCGAACGCGCGGTCGAACAGAGCCCGAAGTTTCCCGAGGGCAAGCTGTTCCTCGGCAAGGCCTACCTGGACGCGGGGATCAACTTCAACGAGGCCATCGGGCTCGCCCGCGAGAGTCTCGCGCTGCCGCTTCGAGCCGAACTGCAGCCGCTCGCGCATTTCGTCCTCGCCGACCTGTACAACCGCGTGGGCCGCTCGCAGGACGCCGCGCGCGAGGTGAGCGCCGGCCGCCGCCTGTCCGGCCCGACGCGCTAGCGCGCCTCGGCCTTCGGCCACGAAAGACACGAACAACCACAAAGGACACCGAGAGCACAAAGGCCGGGGCCGCCGCGTCCCGCGCGTCGGCGTTCTTTGGTACAATCACTTCGTGGCTGAACCCCGCACCCGCCCGCCGCGCGGCGAATCCCGCGAACTGACCGAGCTCAGGCAACTCCGCACCCGCCAGCCGGAACTGGCCGACGCCGTGGATCTGCATATCGCGCTGCTCGAGCTGCAGCGTCGCGTGCAGGCCCGCCTCCCCATGCCGTGGATCGAGGTCGCGCCCGAGTGGCTGAAGCAGCAGCACGCGGCCGGCCTGCCGCTGCTGCGATTCGAGGACATCCCGCTCGACTGGACCGACTTCCGGTTGATCTTCCGGCAGACCGCCGATGTGCTTCGCCGCTTCGATGCGCTCGACGCGGCCGACTACCAGGCGATCCAGGCGATGTCTCGCGATGGGCACGCGCTCGAACCGCTGGCGGTCCGGTGGTTCAACGCGACCGCGGCGCCCGAGCGTCTGAAAAAGCCTCGCGCCCTGCAGACGACGGCGTCGCCTGGGGCGCTCGAGCAGGTGCTGGCCCTCGCGATGCGCCCGTTCCTCGAGCGCTGCGCCGACGTGGTGCAGCAGCGCGCCGACTTCACGACGTGGACCCACCCGCACTGCCCGCTCTGCGGGGGCGAGCCGGAGTTTGCCGTGCTCACGTCGACCGGCGACCGGATGATGATCTGCGGCCGGTGCACCGGCCGCTGGCGCTTCGACGAGACGGCCTGTCCGTTCTGCAAGAACGACGATCGAAGCCTGTTGCCGTCGTTCACGAGCCGTGACGGCCTCTACCGCCTGTATGCGTGCGACGTCTGTCGCCGCTACGTCAAGGCGTACGATACCCGAAAGGGCACGCGCCCCGTCATGTTGGCCGTGGATTCAGTGGCAACGCTTCCGCTGGACGCGGCAGCAATTCAGAGGGGATATAAAGGCTGAGAAACCGCTCGAGCACTACTCGCGCTGGTTCTTCTTCCCCAGCAGGTTCTGCGCCTTCGTGGACATCCAGGTGACGAGGTTCCGCACCTCGTTGAAGCGGCCGGCGTTCGACCTCGCCCCCAGCACCACCACCGCCACCGGCTGGTTGACCTGCGGCATCTTCAACAACGTGGCGAGGCAGTAGCCCGAACGCCCGATGAAGCCGGTCTTCGCGCCCACGATGCTGCCTTCCATGTCGGCGCGCGACAGCAACTGGTTGGTGCTGTGGATGGTCACCGACCGTCGCCCCAGCGTAAGCGTGTGCTCGGGCTTGCGCATGATCTCGGAAATGCGCTCGTCGCTCGACGCGTACGCGATCAGACGCGCCATGTCGTAGGCCGAGGAGACGTTCTCCGCGTCAAGGCCTGACGGGTCGGCGTAGGTCGTGCTCTGTAGCCCCAGTTCGGTGGCCTTCTCGTTCATCCGCGCCACGAACCCCGCGGGCCCCCACGGCGAGACGCGCGCGAGGCTGCGCGCGGCGGCGTTGTCCGACGAAATCAGCAGCAGGTGCAGCAGGTCGCGCACCGACACCTGGTAGTTCGCCCGCAGGTGCGTCGTCGAGGCCGCCATCGCGTCGGCGCGTTCTACCGTCACGACCTGCGTCATGTCCGGATCGCTCTCGATGAACACCACCGCCGTCATCACCTTCGTGATGCTGGCGATCGACCGCTTGTCCTGGGAGTTCTCTTCCCAGAGGACCTGGTGGGTCTCCGGGTCGTAGATGATCGCGGCGGCTGCGTGGAGATCCGGCACCAGCGCGCCGGTCGCGTCGGTCTTGAATCGGGGGATCGGCGTCTCGCGAACCATCCGGACGCGCGCCGCGACCCTGGCCTGAGACAGCTTTGTGGTTCGCGCCTTCGAGGCCTGCGGCGAGTACGAACGCTTCGCCACGGTCTTCTTCGTGGATTTCGAGGCGACGGTACCCTGGCGGCTCTTGACCGTCGAACCGGCGACGGCCGAGCTGGCCAGCAATCCCAACGAAAGACAAACAGCCACCACGGTGGCAGCGGGGCCGGAGCGTCTGCAACTCAGTATCATCAGTATCTTTAGCCAACGGGGCGAGGCACAGTGCCAGAATTGTAACAGACTCGATGGCGAGCGCAACACCTTTCTACTTTATATCGGTCATTCCGCCGGACTTGTGCAGACCTCACTGCCGCCGCCCCGACATCACTTCCCAGAGGTACACGACGGCCATAATCCGGCCCTGCCTCTTTGGTTCCGACTTGCCCGACCTATGGACGTGGCCGCATTTCACCGTACGGCCGTCAAGTCGTCGTCGTCGCCCGCCAACTCCTCTTCCGAGTAATCGTCAACCGGTTCGAGATCCAGAGGCGCCTCGTGGAGCATTTGGTCGAGGCGCTCGGCGTCGAATCCCACCATCGCCCGCCCGCCCACCACCACGATCGGCACCACTGCGGACGCCGAGCAGGCCAGCATTTCGCGGAGGATCTCGGGGCTGGACAGCGGGTCGCGCTCGGCGAACGGTTCGCCACACGCCTCGAGCGCCGCCCGCGCGGCCGCGCAGTGCGGGCAGGCCGCGGTGGCGTAGAGAATGATGCGAGGTAAGGTCATGGTGTCTCTGCTGTCCGCTGCCCGCTGTTGTTACTTCCCTGCCAGCGCAATCACCAGCAGCAGCACCCGCTCGGTCCCCTTCCACGAATCGGTGGCGTCGAACGCTTCGGCGGGCGAATGTGCGCCCGTGCCCTTCCCGCCGCCGCCCACGGTTATCGACGGGATGCCACGGCTCATCGGGATGTTCGCGTCGGTCGATCCTTCGCCGAGACCGACAAGCAACCCGAGCGCCTTGCTCACCGCGATGGCGGTTTGGACAATCGCGGCGCTGTCGGCGGTGCGGCCGGCGGGCCGTTCGCCCACTAGGTCTTTCGTCACCGTGAGCCGTCCGTTGTTCCACCGCTCGTTTTCCTCCCGCACCGCGTCGTCCACCACCTTCTGGAAGCTGGCGTCGATCGACCCGAGGGCCGCGGCGTCCGACGACCGCATGTCCATCTCGAACCATGCGTCGGCCGCAATCGAGTTGACGGACGTCCCCCCGCCGATACGCCCCACGTTGAAGGTCACCTTCGGCTCTCGCGGCACCTGGAGGTCGGCAATCTTCGCCACCGCGCGGCCGAGCGCGTGAACCGGGTTCACGAGGCCGAAGGCGCCGAAGGAGTGTCCGCCGGGCCCGCGAAATGTCACGCGATAGCGATGACTGCCGACGCCAACGGTCGTGATCCCGTGGTCGGTCCCGTCGATCGACACGAACGCATCTATCTGGTCTTTCAGGGTGACGCCGAACAGTTCGCGCATCCCGCGAAGGTCGCTCAACCCCTCTTCCCCGACATCAGCGACGAACGTCATGCTGCCCCGCGTCTGCACGCGTCCGGCATCGAGGGCGCGCGCCACGCCCAGCAGCACGGCGAGGCCGCGCCCGTCGTCGCTGATCCCCGGGGCCCGAAGCAGCGTGCCCTCGCGCTTCACCCGAACGTCGGTGCCCTCGGGAAACACGGTGTCGAGGTGAGCCGCCAGAACAAGGTTCGGACGCGCAGAAAGGCCAGGGCGCTCGCCGATGACGTTGCCCACACGGTCGATGCGCACGTTTCTCAAGCCGAGCTCTTCGAACTTCCGTTTCATCAGCAGGCCGCGCGGGCCCTCCTTGAAGCCGGGGGCCGCGACCTCGGTCAGCTCCACCTGGTCCTCGATCACCCGGAGTTCGCCTTGACGGGCAAACTCGCGGGCCGCCGACACCGCTGGGTCTTTCAGCAGTTCGGCGATGGGAACCGTCTGCGCGCCAAGTGGTGCGGCTGCGAGGACCAGCACCGCCACGAGCAGACCGAGCTGGAACCACAGAGGCTCGACCGGATTCTTGGCGGCCTTCGGCCGACCACCACGATTTCTTTTCGCGTGCGTCGAAGACTTCGCGCACAAGGGACCAAGTGTCGAAAGCGTCAGTGCACGTGGGTTCAATGCTTCATGCTCCAGGAATGAATGGGACCGCAGGCCGACCGGTCCGCTGGGACTATTCATTCGCCAGTGCCACGCTGTCAAGCCCGAATGGCAGCCCGAATGGCGACAGCGACGAACGATCCAAGATTTTGGGACGGTCGATCCAAGGAGTCTGCAGATCCGGTTTCTCTCTTCGCAATTGCCAGTTCGAGGATTCCGTTCATGCGGGGCCCGATTCGGCCGATTACGTGCGCGAAGATGGGTGAGGCTGGGGCCTCTGGCCGTCAGCGCACACGATCTCGTGGTTGGCACGCCGGTTGCATCTGTATCCCCCGACGGATGCCGGGGAGCGCGCCGAGCCCACAGAAGGGGCCAACCACCCGTGATTCCTTCTGTGTTACTTCGCGGTATCCGTCCAAGGAGTCAACTATGAGCCTCGTCCGGCTCCTCGGATTCTCCACTCTGACGTGCGGCTGCGTCGTCGGCCGGTACCTCGAACTGGCCGGCGACCGGGAAGTGGTCTACGTGGAGGAAAAAGGCGGCGAGTGCGTCAGCCATGCGCACCGGCGCAACCACGCGATTTCCCACGCACGTGCCGGAACCGAGAGCACGGCGATCTCTCTTGTGGCTGTCGCCCAAGCCTCGTAGAATCCACCAACGGTGCCGGAACCCCTCCACGAGCCGTACGCCACGCTGCGCCACCACGGCGTGACGCTGCAGTTTTACCTGGGCGATTGCCTCGACTACCTGCCCCGCCTGCCTGTGGCCAGCGTTGATGCCATCGTGACGTCGCCGCCCTACAACCTCGGGATCAAATACAGCACCTACCAAGACACGCTGCCCCGCGACGAGTATCTCCGGTGGACCGATCGGTGGGTGCGGGAGTCGGCGCGGGTGCTCACGCCGGACGGGTCGCTGTTCCTGAACGTGGGCGCGAAGCCGAAAGACCCGTGGGTGGCGATGGACATCGCCCAGACGGTGCGGCCACACCTGCGGTTGCAGAACACGATTCACTGGGTGAAGTCGATCGTCATCGAGCAGAATGCCGCGGGCGCCGGGGCGAAGCTCGCGCGCGACCTGGCGGTCGGCCACTACAAGCCCATCAACAGCCCGCGGTTCGTCAACGACTGCCACGAGTTCATCTTCCACTTCACGCCATCGGGCGAGACGCCGCTGGATCGGACGTCGATTGGCGTCGCATACCAGGACCAGTCGAACGTCGGGCGGTGGCAGTCGGCCGCGGGCAATCGGCGGTGCCGGGGAAACGCCTGGTTCCTCCCCTACGACACGATCAACAGCCGGGAGAAGGACCGGCCACACCCAGCGACGTTCCCCGCGCGGCTGCCGGAGTATTGCCTGCGGCTCCACGGCCTCGACAGGGTGAAGCTCGTACTCGATCCGTTCACGGGACTCGGCACGACGGCGGTCGCGTGCGCGCGGCTTGGGCTGGACTTCGTCGGCGTCGAGCTCGACCGCGGCTACCTGGACGTCGCCGTCAGGAGGGTGGAGGAGGCCTTGGGCTCCCTCCGGGCGGAATTCGAAGAGGGGAACCGGAAGGCGCCCGTGGAACCAGGGAGGAACATAAGCCGTCAAACGTAGGGACCCAGTATCCTGTGTCCGCATTCGTGATTGGCAGTCTCCATAGTGGTCAGACCGCTTTCGCACGGCGGTCCGATTCCTTGTCCCGGAAAGGCGGGTGGACGTTGACTTGAGCGTGCGGTCAGACTATCGTGTTTCGTCGGCCAGCCCGCGGCCTAGATCTGTTTTTGACGACAGCCAGAGAGCTTCAATACAACTGCCAAGACGCGGTGTCCAAGTGAGAATGGCTCATTCCTGAGGAGCCTTGTGAGGAGAACCGGAGCGAAGCGATGAATACATTATCCAAGAACGTTCTGTGCCTTGCGACAGCCGTGCTCGTGCTGATCGCTGGAGCCCAGCCTGGCTTCGGCCAGAACGTGACGTCCGGGACGATCACCGGCGTGGTGATGGACGCCCAGAAGGGCGTGTTGCCCGGCGCGACGGTGACCGCCGTTCACACGCCCACGGGGACGACCTATGAGGCGGTGACGCAGAGTGACGGCCATTTCACGATGATGTCCGTTCGTGTCGGCGGGCCTTACACCATCAAGGCGACGATGGCCGGCTTTCGGGATGCCGAACAGACCAACATCATGATCGCCCTCGGTGAGGCGCGGTCGCTCGACTTCACGATGGGCCTGGCCACGGTCACCGAGACGGTGAACGTCGTGGCCGAGACGCAGGTGATCGACACCCAGCGGGCGGGAACGGCGTCCAACATTGCGTCGCAGGCAATCGAATCGCTGCCGACGATCAACCGGAGCATCAACGACTTCGCGCGCACGTCCCCGTACTTCAACGTGACGGCCAGCAGCGCGGGCTACGATGATGCCGTCCAGGTGGCGGGCCGGAACAACCGTTACAACAACATGCAGATCGACGGCGCGGTCAACAACGACGTGTTCGGCCTCGCCGCGTCGGGCACGCCGGGCGGCCAGACGAGCACCCAGCCGGTCAGCCTCGACGCGATCCAGGAAATCCAACTGCTCGTGTCGCCCTACGACGTGCGCCAGGGCGGGTTCTCGGGCGGCGGCATCAACGCGGTCACCAAGAGCGGCGCCAACGCGTTTCACGGCACCGCCTACTACCTGGGCCGCAACCAGAAGTTCATCGGCACAATTCCGGGGATCGCGACCAACGGGAACCCGAACCCGGCCGACACGAAGGTCGGCAAGTTCAGCGACAAGCAGCTCGGGTTCAGCGTGGGCGGCCCGGTGATGAAGAACAAGACGTTCTTCTTCGCCAACGTGGACTGGGCCCGCAAGAACACGCCGGTGGGCTTCTCGGCCGATGGGACGTCGGGGCAGCAGTTCAGCCAGCAGTCCTACGTGCAACAGGTCGTTGACGTGGCCAAGAGCACGTACAACTTCGATCCGGGTGGCCTCGGCGAGGTCAGCAAGCAGAACAACAGCAACAAGATCTTCGGCCGCGTGGACTTCAATATCGGTGCCCGGAACCAGTTGACGATCCGCGAGAACTACGTCGATGCGCTGGCGGACGTCGGCGGTGGGAGCCAGTACAGCTACACGATGCCGAGCAACTACTACCACATGACCGACAAGATGCTGTCGTCGGTGGTGCAGTTGAACAGCTCGTTCGGCAAGCTGTTCAACGAGCTCCGCGTCACCTACCAGCGTGAGCGCAACCTTCGCGGCGGCCAGCCCGGCTACCCCAACTTCCCGCAGGTGCAAGTAAATTTGCCCGACGGCAACTCGATGTACTTCGGCACCGAGTACTCGTCGCATGCCAATGCGCTCAACCAGGACATCGTGCAGGTCAGTGACGACATCACGCTGGTCAAGGGCACGCACACGTTCACCTTCGGCACGCAGAACGAGTTCTACAAGTTCTACAACGTGTTCATCCAGTACCTCTACGGCGGGTACCGGTTCAGCAGCCTCGCGAACTTCCAGGCGGGGATCGCGCAGAGTTACACCCACAACTACTCGAACGACCCCTCCGACCCCGTGCAGGCCGCGAGATTCAGCGTTCAGCAGGTCGGCTTCTACGCGGGTGACAAGTGGCGCGTGAGGCCGAACTTCACGCTGACCTACGGCGTGCGGGTCGACAAACCGCATTTCTCCGACACGCCGCACAACAACCCGCTCGCGATCACCGACTTCGGCTACTCGACGGCGGTCGTGCCGGCGCCGACGATGTTCTCACCGCGGGTCGGGTTCAACTGGGATTTGAGCAAGGGCGCGGCGAACGCGCGCAGCCAGATTCGCGGCGGCCTCGGCTTGTTCACCGGCCGCACGCCGTACGTGTGGCTGTCCAACCAGTACAGCAACACCGGAGTGGACTTCACCAACCTGTCGGTCAGCTACAATGCGACCACGGTGAGGGTGCCTTTCGTCGCCGACCCGAACAACCAGCCGACGACGGTGGCCGGTGGGGCCACGGGGCGCCAGACGATCAACGTAATCGACCCGAACTACAAGTACCCTGAGGTCCTCCGCGGGAACCTCGCCTTCGACCACGACCTGCCCTTCGGCATGGTCGGCACGGCCGAGTTCCTCTTCACGAGGACCCTCCAGGACATCAATTACCAGAACCTGAACTACATCCCGAGCGGCACGCTTCCCGACGGCATGGTGACGGTGAAGAAGTTCGACAGCAGCCTCAACGACGTGCTGCTGCTCTCCAACACCAAGGCCGGCAGGACCTGGACGACCGCCTTCTCGGTGGAGCGGCCGTTCCGCCACGGCTTCTACTTCAAAGCGTCGTACCTCTACGGCCAGTCGTTCACGGTGAACGACGGCACGTCGAGCGTGGCGCGGTCGAACTGGGCGAACAACCCGTATCAGATCTACACGAACTACTCCGAGCTGGACCGGTCGAGCTACGACCCGGGCCATCGCGTCAACTTCGCGGCGACGTTCGAGCTGCCGCGGACGTTCAACCTCACGCACCGGTTCTCGGTCTTCTACAACGGGATGACCGGGCGTCGGTACTCGCTCGGCTTCTACAACGACATCAACGGTGACGGCGGCTACAACGAGCTGCTGTTCGTGCCGGCCTCCTCCAGCCAGGTGGTGGTCACCAGCGGCACGTGGGATCAGCTCAATGCCTACCTCAGCGCCGATCCGGCCGCGAGCCAGTATCGCGGTCAGATCATGCCGCGCGGCGCCGGCCGGGCGCCGTGGATGAACCAGATGGACATCCAGTACGCGCTCAACATCCCGACCGGCGGGAAGACGAAGGCGGAGGTCACGCTCAACATCTTCAACTTCCTCAACCTGCTGAACAAGAACTGGGGCTGGCAGTACTGGGCTTCGTTCCCCATGACCGAACCCGTCAGCTACGGTGGGATCGACAAGACGACGGGGTTGATGATTTACAACATCAACAACATCACGGCGTCCACATGGGCGGGCACCTTCACCCGTGACGATCTCCGGTCGCGGTGGCAGGCGCAGATCGGCGTGCGGTTCCGGTTCTAGGCAGGATGTAGGGATCAGGGGTCAGGGACTAGGGGTCAGGGTTCAGGGCCTGAGATGGTTTGACGGGGTGGCGGGTTTCGGCCTGCCACCCCGTTCGCTTGTCCGCCTTCGCGCCTTCCCGCCCTCCGCCTCTCCGCCCTCCGCCTCCCCGCCTGTCCCCCCGGCCGCCCCTACGGTAAGATGTTCCAGTGTTCCGCAAGTGGAAGTTTCAGCTGTGCTGTGCCACGGTCGCGATCGCGTTCGTGGCAGCCTGTCGCTCCACGCCGCCGCCCCAGGCGGCCACGACGCGGCCGCCCAACGTCCTGCTGATCACGATCGACACGCTGCGGGCCGATCGGCTCGGGCGCGGCTTCACGCCGACACTCGACCGCCTGGCGGCCGAAGGACAGAACTTCACTCGCGCGCGGGCGGCGGTGCCGCTCACGCTCCCCTCGCACGCGACCATTCTCAGCGGTCTGCTCCCGCCCCACCACGGCGTGCGCGAGAACGCGACCTACCGATTCGACCGCACCCAGCCAACCATCGCCATGCGCCTGAAGGCGGCCGGGTACCGCACCGCGGCCGTTGTTGGTGCGTACGTGCTCGACCGGCAGTTCGGCCTCGACGCGGGATTCGACACCTACGACGATCGCATTCCGCGAAACCCGGACGCCGACCTCCGGCTCGAGTCGGAACGCCGCGCGACGGCGGTGACCGATGCGGCGCTGGCCGCGTTGGATACTCTGAGCGCCTCTCCGCAGGTCCATGTGGCGCCGGCCTCCGTGCCGGCGGCCCCCTTCTTCCTCTGGGTTCACTACTACGACCCGCACGCCCCCTACGATCCGCCGCCGGAGTTTGCCGCCCGCGCGAACGGCGACCCGTACAACGGCGAGGTCGCCTACGTGGATGCGGAACTCTCTCGCCTGCTCGAGGGACTTGCCGCGCGGCATCTCCGCGATCGGCTCGTCATCGTCGTCGCCGGCGACCATGGCGAGAGCCTGGGCGAGCACGGCGAGCGCGCGCACGGGATGCTCCTCTACGAGCCGACGGTCCGCGTGCCGCTCATCGTCCACGCGCCGGGTTCGACAAGACCGGCCGTGCGAACCGAGCCCGTCAGTCTCGTAGACATCGCGCCTACAATCTTCGCGCTCGTTGGCCTGTCGGCACCGACGGCCATGGACGGGATCAACCTGCTGGGTTCGCCGCTGAACGCGGACCGCGAGATCTACGGGGAGACGAACTATCCCCGCGTGGCCGGGTGGAGTCCGCTGCGGTCGCTCGTCTCGGGCCGATGGAAACTGGTGCGCTCGTCGCCGCCCGAGCTCTTCGACGTGGACGGCGATCCGGCCGAGGCGAGGGACGTCGCCGGCGAACGTGCGGCGCTGGCCGGGGCGATGGCCGCGCGGATACGCGAGATCGAGGGAAGGGCAAAGAGCGCAGCGGCCACACCGAGCGCCGACGCGCAGGAACGGCTTCGCGCCCTGGGCTATGTCGCGGCCTCTCCCACCGTCACCGCCGATGCGTCCGCGCCGAATCCCGCCCGCGAGATTGCCGCGTGGGGCGAGTTCGAGGATGCGTTGACGCAAGTGGCGTCCGGCCGGGCTGCGGCGACACTCCCCCGCCTGCGCGCGTTGTCTGCGCGCTATCCGACTGCGCAGGTGTTTCAGAAGACGTACGCGCAGGCGCTGAACGACGCCGGGCGGACCCCTGATGCGCTCGTCGCCCGTCGAGCACTCGTCAAGCGCTGGCCCGGAGAGCCCGGCCTCCTGCACGACCTTGCCGTTGCCGCACGTGCCGCCGGTCAGCCCGACGAAGCGCTGCGCGCGGAGCAGGCGGCCCTCGTGATCGACGTCGCCTACCCCGCGGCGCACAATGGTCTTGGCCTGGTTCACGTGGACGGGGGACGATTCGCGGAAGCCGCGACCGCGTTCGAGCGAGCCACGTCCCTCGAGCCGAGCGACCCGTCGTTCTGGACGAACCTCGGCAACGCGCGACGCGAGCTTGGCGAGTCGTCACGCGCCGCGGACGCCTACCAGCGCGCGCTGGCGATCGACGACTCCTGGCCCGACGCGGCCAACGGCCTCGGCGTCCTGCTGGTGCAGGGGAATCGTCCGGCCGACGCGATCCCGTGGTTCGAAAAGGCACTGGGCCGATCGGCCGGCTTCGTTGAAGCTCGGTTGAACCTGGGAATCGCGTGCCAACAGGCCGGCCAGATCGAACGCGCGAAGACCACCTACAGGGAAGTGCTGGCAGCGCCGCAGAAATATCGTCAGCAGAAGGACGCCGCGGCGAAACTGCTTCGGGGATTGGGAAGGTGACGAGTTTGAAACTGAGTCTGGCTGGCGTGCTCGCCGCGACGATGGTCGCGGCCTGCGCTTCGCCCCCGGCTGCTCCTCCCGCTCGCCCCGGCTCCGCCCGCAATCTGCTGCTCGTCACCATCGACACGATGCGCGCCGACCACGTGGGCGCGTACGGCTACGCGGCGGCGCGCACGCCGACGCTCGATCGGATCGCCCGCGAGGGTGCACGATTCGATCGCGCGTTCGCGCCCTCGCCCAGCAGACGTCAGGGAACATCTCAGGGCGGATCGTTGACCAACAGGGCGCCATCATCCCCGGCGCCACCGTCACGGCGGCCAACCCGGCCACCGGGCTCACCCGGACCGTGGTGTCCGACGCGGTGGGAATCTACACCCTGACGGGCTTGCCAATCGGGAACTACGACCTGAAGGTCGAGCTGGCGGGCTTCCAGCCAACTCTTCGGAAAGGCGTCGTTGTCAACGTCTCCCAGACGGTGTCACTGGACTGACGCTCTCGGTGGCCGCGCTGGCGGAAAACGTGACCGTCACGGGCCAGACGCCCCTCATCGAGACCACATCGTCGGCGGTCGGCGGGGTCGTTGACGTGGACAAGATTGAAGCGATGCCGCTCAATGGCCGCCAGTTCGCCAACCTGGCGATGACGATCGCGGGCGTCGGCATGGGGTTCCACTCCGACCCGACCAAAAGCTCGCAGTACTCGCCGCAGATCGCGGGCGGCAACGGGCGCAACGTCAACTACCAGATTGACGGCGGCGACAACAACGACGACACGGTGGGCGGCCTGCTGCAGCTCTTCCCGCTCGAGGCGATCCAGGAATTCAACATGATCACCTCGCGCTACAAGGCCGAGTACGGCCGCAGCAACGGCGGCGTCATGAACATCGTGACCAAGGGCGGCGCCAACAAGTACGGCGGGAGCTGGTTCACGATGCTGCGCGACAAGTCACTGAACGCCGAGACGCAGAGCGAGAACCTCGCCGACCTCTCCAACGTCGCAGCCGGCCTGGCTGCCACCGGGAAGAACGACTACCGCCGTTATCAGTACGGCGGATCGTTTGGCGGACCGATCGTGCAGAACAGAGCGCACTTCTTCTTCGCTGCCGAACGCAGTCAGCAGAACACCAAGTAGATCGTGGATACGTTCGGCATGTTCCCGGCGCAGGAGGGTGCATTCGACATCCCCGTGACCGAGACGCTGTTCACGGGCAAGGTGACGATGAACGTCACCCCGAACCAGTACCTGTCGGTTCGGTACGGCCGGAACAGCAACGCGCAGGTGTACAACGCGAGCAAGCGTTCGGTCCCCGACAACTGGGGCGACAGCACGAACACGTTCAACTCGATCAACATGAACCACAACTGGGTGCTGGGCGGGACGAAGCTGAACGAGTTCATCTTTCAGTACGCCGACTTCCTGTACAGCATCACGGCCCGCTCGAGCAACCCACAGGAGTCGTTCCCGAACGGCGTGTTGACCGGCTACAACAGCAACACGCCGCAGACGACGGCCCAGCACAAGTTCCAGTTCCGCGACGACTTCTCCTGGCACGTCGCCGGCAAGGGCGGCCTCGGTCACGACTTCAAAACCGGCGTGAACCTGATCTACGAGCCCAGGCTGTACATCACCTTCAATTCGGGCAGCGGCGCCTACTCGTACGGCCACCTCGACAACACCCTCACCGGGCCCATCAGCGGCATCAGCCTCGGTTCGGCCTGGGCGGGCGTGAACCTGCCGATGAAGCAGTGGGGGCTCTACTTCCAGGACGACTGGCGCGTGAACGATCGGCTGACCGTGAACGGCGGCATCCGATACGACCTGGTGCAGGGCTTCGCCCTCGACCAGTCGATGGTGACCAACTTCCAGAAACTGCAGGCTGCCGGAACGGCCGGGCGCTTTGTCGGCGTTCAGGCGTTCGGGGATTGGGGCCAGACATCGCAGGAAGACACCAACAACATCCAGCCGCGCATCGGGATAGCGTGGGACGTCAGGGGCAACGGCAAGGACGTGGTCCGCGCCGGGTGGGGCCTTTACTACGACCTCGGCTACACCAACGCGAACATCCTGTTCGCCGGGCTGAACACCGTAGGCGGCCAGGGCAGCGTGTACTCCTTGAGTGGCTACACGACAGGCCCGACATCCGGATCCTGTAACGGAGTGGCGGGCGTCCTGGAGGCCAACTGCGTGCAGTTCAAGGTCGGGGATCCGATCAGCAGCATCGTCAGCCCGAACGAGAGCAGCCCGACCGGGCCGTACTTCAACAGCCACGTGGCGTCGCCGCTCATCCTCCAGCCGTACACCAACCAGTGGTCGGCCGGGTGGTCGCACCAACTGACGACCTCCACCGTGATTGACATCGATTACGTGGGGACGCGCGGGCACGACCTCGGCGTTCGATGGTTGCTGAACACCAAGATGCCCAACGGTGTGCGGCGGTTCGCGGACCTGAGCTTCGTCCCGGCGTCCCCGACGTTCGACCTCAGCGTCGGCGCGAGCAAGTTCGACAGCGTGACGTTCGGGATCCGCCGCCGCATGGACAAGCACGTGTCGTTCAACGCGTGGTACATGCTTTCGAAGGCGGCCGGCCTCGGCGGCCTGGGCGTCGACGAATTGACGACAAACCTGGTGCAGGACGCCACCCAACCTCTCGCCGACGTCCAGTGGGGGCCGTCGGGCCGGACCGACGCGCGTCACAAGGTCACCCTCAGCGCCGTCTTCGAGGTCCCGTACGGCATCAACGTCTCGCCGATCTTTCGGTATCGCTCGGCTCTGCCGCTTCACATCTGGCAGGGCACCGACCTCAACGCGGACGGCACGACCAATGACATCGCAGCCACGGCCTATGCGTTCACCGGGCTCGATGCCAACAACAAGACGACGTACCAGCAGATCGGGGCCTGCACTAACGTCAACTGCGGCCGCGGCGCCACGCTGTCGCAGATGAACCTGCGCGTGAGCAAGGTGTTCAAGCTCCCGTCGAACATGCACTTCGAGGTGATCGGCGAGGTGTTCAACCTGTTCAACGCGATCAACCCGTCGTTCGGCGTAGGCGCCGCGAGCTCCAGCCGCCTGTTGACGGGCACCGGCACGCCGAACTCCAGCTTCATGGTGCCGACGGCATACGCGGGTGACACGGGGCAGCCCGAGCAGCGCGTCGGCCAGATCGGATTCAGGTTCACGTTCTAACGAAGGATTCAGGAGTCAGGGGCCGGGATTCGGTGTTGACGGGATCCCGGCGTACAGACGAAGGGCCAGGGGACGCTCCCCTGGCCCTTTTCTTTTCGCGGGCCTGAAGGCCCGCGCTACACCCTGATCCCCGACCCCTGATCCCTGATCCCTGATCCCTGATCCCCGACCCCTGATCCCTGATCCCTGATCCCTACTTCGCCTTCACCTTCGTGCTCTTCAGCGAATAGCCATTCCGTGCCCACACGTTCACGTCCTTGCGCGTCACCTTCACTTCGATGCGGCGATTGCGACGGAGCGGGTCCAGGTTGTTCGAGTAGTAGCCGAGGACGTAGTAGTCGCTCGTTTCCGCGTCGATGCGCTTCAGCGCCTTGTCGAAGTCGTTTGAGTTCACCACCGCGTACCCGCCCGTCTCGTCGGCCAGCACGCGCAGGCTGTCCTGCGACGTGCGCACGTAATCCTGCCACTCAGTGGCGTCCACCGTCTCGTCGAGGTCGGGCATCCCCACCAGGCCCCGCGGGTCGATCGTGTAGAAACTGACGTTCGCCCGGTTCGCCGTCCGTGTCAGCTCGGCCAGTTCGCGCGCGAGGTCGGCAAAGGCAAATTGCTGCCCCTGCTTGCTGAACAAGTCGGTCGGGTCATCCTGTGCGTTCTGGGTCGTCTGACCGTTGGCGTCCGTCGTCGAAGACCCGGTGCCCATCCGCTCCTGCTCCGCCTTGGCACGAGCCCCGGGAAACGGGTTGAAGTCGTACCCGTTGCTGATATAGATGAGCGACTTCCGGCGGTTGTGTATCTGCTCGAGCTGGCCCAGGAGATCGAAGGCGGTCGAGAAGGCCACGTGCGCCCGGTATCGCACTTCGCTCGGCCCTTCCTGGCCTTCCCCACCTTCCAGGATGTCTGCCGGCCTCAGGCCCGCTCCCGAGATCTTGCTCAACGCCTCGTCGAGCCGCTTCAGGTCGTAGGTCATGTCGATGGCGATCGACGACGGCCCGGTCGAGACGATACCGAACATGTCCCCTTCGTGCACGAGCTGCTGCCGGATCTTCTTGAAGAGGTCGCGGATACGCCCCGTGTTGCGGAAATCCAGGTGAAGGTCGTCCACGAAAAAGACGAAGATGCGGCCCGCGGCATCGTTGGTCGGCCGCGGCGGCGGGAGGATGATGCCCTCGCGCGCCGTCTGGACGGGAGCGGCGAGCGGGCTATACTGCCGCCCCCCGTGGAACAGCAGGAGCTGAACGATATCCTGCTTCACGTCGTCCTCGTACACGTCGAACTCGCCCGGCTTGAGATCAGCGATGAACTGCCCGTTGTTATCGCGAGCAATGACGTCGGTGGTCACCAGGGCGATCCCCGTCCGGAACGTCGGCTGGGAGGGCGGGACGATCTGGGGCTTGGCCGGCGGATCCTGCGTCTGGCCGGACGGTGACGAGGAGTGCGCCGCCACGAGGACGGACAGGAGCACGGCGCCGAGAACCGCGAAGGCAAACCGCTTCCGTTTCATGATCATGCTCTCAGTATAGCGTCAGCCGGGCAGCGCTGGCAGGCGCGGCCGAGTAAAGGTCGCGACAGGCAGATTCAAGAGGTAAGACGGACGAGAACCGAAAAGAGACGGAACGGAGTCTACCCCGAGCTGGCCAGCGCAGGCGACGAATCGGAGGAGGCGACACAGCTCTGTGCGCGGCCCCGCCTGCGTTTCGTCACCCGTCGGCACTCTGTGCGCCGCCCCTACCGGCGTTTCGTCGCCCGGGCTGGCTTGGCCGCGGCCTTCTTGGGCGGCACGCGCTTGGCCGCACCGCGCTTGGCCGCACCGCGCTTGGCCGCAACGCGCTTGGCCGCGGCAGGCTTCCGAGAGACGGCCTTGGCTGCGGCCGGCCGCCGGTCGGGCGCTGCCTTCCGAGCCGAACCGTTCGCCGCGGCCGGCCGGCTGGCCGCTGGACGGGCTGCCGTCCGGGCGGCAACAGTCTCGGCCGTCGGCCGTCGAGCGGCCCGGGTCGGCTTAGGCGCCTTGTAAACCATGGTGAAGCGCATCTCGTCGCCGACCAGATGATAGCTCCAGATCTCGGCCACCGGGATATTGTGCGCAGTGCACAACCGACGGGCGGGGCCAACGGCGCCGGACGGGACGTAGAGGTGAAACGCCGCCTTGAGCTGTGCCAGGCGCGCCCACTGTGCCAGTGCCTCGAGGTGGTTGACGGACTCGCCCGTCTCCACCTCGACGACAATCTCGGGCTTGTTCGGCTTCCCGGTCGGTGACAGCACGACGTCCGGATAATACGTCGTTTCCCCGTAGACGACCGACGTGGTCGTCTCGCTCCCCTGGTTGATGCCAACCAGGTACTTGCGCCGCCAGCGCTGCTGCAACAGACGAATCACCCGGTCGTGCTCGAGTTGCTCCCGGACCGGCCGGACAAGGATGGGACTCACACGGCCTCCCTCGAATACACTAGCACACAGGGGCTGATTGACCGAACGCGAGATTATAGCATCGATGGCAAGCAGTTCCAGCGCAATTCAGGCCAGTTCGCCCATCGTCCGCGCCGGTTATGCCATACTAGACCCTTCCCAGACTGCTTCGAGTTCGCCTCTATGAACGATAGATTCCTGCGAGCGTGTCGGCGTCAACCTGTTGACGCTACTCCGGTGTGGTTCATGCGTCAGGCCGGCCGGTACATGAGCGAGTACCGAGCGCTCCGCGAGCGCTATTCGATGCTCGAACTCTGCCAGACCCCCGACCTTGCGGCCGAAATCACCCTGCAGCCGATCAGGCGTCTCCCGGTGGATGCCGCCATCATCTTCTCGGACTTGCTCTTGCCGCTGCAGCCCCTCGGACTCCCCTTCGATTTTATCAAGGGTGAGGGTCCACAGGTCGAGCGGCCCATCCGCTCCGAGGCGGACATCGATGCCCTGGCCCGGTTCGAGCCCCGGGAGCGTCTGGCACCGGTCCTCGAGGCGATCCGGCTCGTCAAGGCGGAACTGTCGGGGCTGGTGCCCCTGATCGGGTTTGCCGGCGCGCCGTTTACGCTCGCGTCATACGCGATCGAAGGCGGCCATTCGGACCACTACACGCGCACCAAGGCGCTGATGTACGGCAGCCCGAAGGCGTGGCACCGGCTCTGTGCGCTATTCGCGGACGTGGCGGTGGACTACCTGACCGCCCAGGTGGAGGCCGGCGCCGACGCCGTGCAACTGTTCGACTCGTGGGTCGGCGCGCTGAGCCCAGCCGACTACCGCGAGTTCGTGCTGCCCCATAGCCGGCGGATCTTCGAAGGGCTTGCCGCCACCACCAGCGTCCCCACTCTGCATTTCGGCACCGGCACCGCCACGCTGCTCCCGGCCATCGCCGAGGCCGGCGGGGACGTCGTCGGGGCCGACTGGCGGATTCCGCTGGACGATGCCTGGCGGCTCATCGGCGACGACCGGGCCATCCAGGGAAACCTGGACCCGGCGCTGCTGCTGGCGCCAACAGACCGACTGATGGCCGGAGCCGACGATGTGCTGCGGCGCGCCGGTGGACGGCCGGGCCACATTTTCAACCTGGGCCACGGCATCCTGCCAGGTACCCCTGTGGAGCAGGTTGAGGCGCTGGCGAATCACGTGCACGAAGCGCAGATTGCCAGGAAATAGTCAGCGGCGAGCAACTACCAGCCGTGAGAGTCAGCGAATGTCCACAGCAGTGCTGCTGATGGCGCATGGCACGCCCTCGTCGATGGACGAGATGCCTGAGTACCTGACGCGGGTGCGCGGCGGGCGTCCGCCGTCCGACGAACTGATCGGCGAAATGCGGCGCAACTACGGCGCCATCGGTGGGCGCTCGCCGCTGACCGACATCACCCTCCAGCAGCGGAACGCCCTGCGCGACTTCCTCGGCGGCGGCGTGAAGGTGATGATCGGGATGCGCAACTGGCACCCGCTCATCGGCGATGTGCTTGGTGCGCTTGCCGGCTCCGACGTGACGCGTGTCGTCGGGATTCCGCTGGCGCCGCAGTTCTCGACGTTGAGCGTCAAGAAGTACGTCGAGGCCGCCATGTCGGCCATGCCCCCGGGCATCGGGTTCGAGTGCGTGACCTCGTATCACGACCACCCGCTGCTGCTGCAGGCTTTCGCCGAGAGAATTTGGGAAGCCGGCATGCCGTCGGCTGGTGAAGCCGTCGTGTTCACCGCGCACGCCCTGCCGGAGCGGGTGATCGCCGAGGGCAACCCGTCGTACCTCGAGCAGGTGCGCGCGACGGCGCGTGGCGTCGCGGACCGGGCCGGGATCGCGACGTTCGACCTGGCCTTCCAGAGCGCGGGCCGCACGAGGGAGCCGTGGACCGGCCCCGGCCTGGGCGACGTGATTCGCAATCGTGCGGCATCGGGAGTGCGGCGCCTGATGGTCGCGCCGATTGGCTTCGTCTGCGACCACACGGAGATCCTGTACGACATCGACGTGCAGGCCAAGGGACTCGCGGCAGAGTGCGGCGTGGAACTGCGCCGGCCCGCGACGCTGAACACCTCGCCAACGTTCATCGCCTTGCTGGCAGAGCTGTCGAAACGTGTAGTGGCCACTGCGCTGAACCGTCAGCCGTTTTCATGTCCGATCCCATTGACGTGATCATCGTCGGCGGCGGCATCGCCGGGCTGGCCACCGCCTATGAGCTGCACCAGCGCGGCGTGCGCTTCCGGCTGCTCGAGCGGGCCAGCCGTCCCGGCGGCGTGATCCTCACCGAGCAGATCCAGGACTTCACCTTCGACGCCGGCCCCGACGCCTTGTTGATCCAGAAACCGGCCGCGATCGCCCTGTGCAGGGAACTCGGGCTCGGCGATCGCCTGTTTCCGACGTCCGAGCCCCGGGCAGCGTTCATCCTCCGGGGGAAGACGTTGCACCCGCTGCCCGAAAGCTCGGTGCTGGGCATCCCCCGCAACGTCAGCGCGCTCGCGACCACGCGGCTGTTCTCGATCGCCGGCAAGGCCCGGATGGCGGCGGAACTGTTCATCAGGCCGAGGACGGACGGGGCAGGCGACGAGTCGATCGCGTCGTTCATCGGCCGCCGCTTCGGTGCCGAAGCGGTGACGTATCTCGCGGAACCGCTGCTGGCGGGGATCCATGCGGGCGACGTCAACCGCCTCTCGATGCGCGCACTGTTTCCGCGGTTCCTCGAGGCCGAGCGGAAGCACGGCAGCGTGCTCCGCGCCTTTCGCCAGATCCGGCAGCCGAAATCGAGCAGCGGCGCCTTCATGTCCCTGCCCGGGGGGCTCGAGGAAATCGTGGACGCGCTGGTCCGCGCGCTGCCGGCGGATTCGATCTCGCTGAACACCGGCGTTGTCGCGGTGGACCGGGACAGTGAGTACTGCGTCGCTCTCGACTCGGGAGAACGGCTCAGCACGCGGTCGTTGGTCGTCTGCACGCCCGCCTTCGCAGCCGCCACGCTGGTGGACAGGCTCGACCCGGATCTCGCCTCGCTCTGCGCGCAAGTCCCGTATGCCTCGAGCGCGACGGTGACATTCGGTTACCGCCGCGAAGACGTGGCGCACCCGCTTCGCGGCTCGGGATTTGTCATCCCGCGCGTGGAGAAGACGACGATCATGGCCGGATCGTGGATATCATCGAAGTGGCGGTCACGTGCGCCCGAGGGCCGCGTGCTGCTGCGGGCGTTCGTCGGGGGCGCGCGCGATCCCGAGGTGATGAGCCGCATGGACGGGGAGCTAGTCTCCGCCGCGCAGCACGAGTTGGGCCGGCTCCTCGGCATCCGCGGCGAGCCGATCTTCTCAAAGCTTCATCGGTGGGACCGCGCGAACGCGCAGCACGACGTGGGACACCTTGATATCATCGCGGCTATCGATCGGCGGTTGGCCGCGCTGCCGGGCCTGTTCGTGACCGGGTCGGGTTTCCGCGGCGTGGGTATTCCCGATTGCGTGGCCGACGCGCGCGCGACCGGCGCGCAGGTGGCCCAGTGGTTATCAGCGACTCGAACGAACTGATCATGAGACGTTCCATCTGCACTCGTCTTCCCTGCTTGACCGCCCTGTCGGCCCTCCTCTCGCTCACGCTCTGGGTGTTCCCGGCCCCGTCGGTCTCCGCGCAAGCGCCGGCTGCCAGGGCGGAGGTCACCCCCGAACTCCAGGCACTCCTGCGCCAGATCAAGCAGGTGGATACCGGCCAGCTCGCCGTGTCCGAGGAAGACGGCCGCTTCCTGCGAGTGTTGGCCGCGACGAGCTGCGCCAGGCGCGCGCTGGAGATCGGATCGGCAAGCGGCTACAGCGCGATCTGGATTGGCCTCGGATTGCGCGAAACGGGCGGCCGGCTGGTCACGATCGAATACGACCCGGCACGCGCGCGCGAGGCGGCCGAGAACGTCCGGCGGGCGGGCCTTTCGGACATCGTGCAGGTCGTGCACGGCGACGCGTTCCGCGAAATCCCCAAGCTGGCCGGAACGTTCGACTTCGTGTTCCTGGATGCGTGGAAGAAGGACTACAAGCGATTTCTGGACATGCTGCTTCCCCGCCTGGATACGGGCGGCGTCTTCCTCGCGCACAACGTCGTCAACAAGGGGAAAGACATGCCCGACTTCCTCGAGGCGATCGAGAAGAACCCGAACCTCCTCACGGCCATCGTCACGCCGTCCGGCGAAGGCATTTCGGTCTCGATGAAGAGGAAGTAGGCAGCTGGCAGAGGGTCCCGCGGGCGACCGGCCGGTCGCCCCTACGGTATCTCTGCCCGCTATCCGCTGTCCGCTGCCTGCTGTCCACTGCCTGCTGTCCGCTTGTCCGCTGTCCGTTACTTCTTCACCGGCAGCTGCCCGCCCCGTCCGCCGCGCATGCCGCGACGCCCGCCGGGGCCCATCTGCCCCTGCATCATCCCCTGGGGCCCGAACAGCCCGGTCTTCATCGCAATCTTCTTCTGGTCCGAGTCGAGAAGCTTGACGATCTCAATCTGCAAGGCGACGCGCGAGGGCAGGAGCTGCGATTCGAGCTCGCCAATCTGAGCCGCGATCGCCCGCGCATCGTCCGGGGGTCTCGGAGAACAGCGCGGCGCGCAACTGCTCGTGCAGGCCCCTCAGCGTGTTCGCGGCCGGTTCGTTCGCCCCCCGATGCTTCTCCTGCAACTCCGGGATCTGCTTCCGCTGCTCGGGCGTCAGCTTCAGCGCCGCCATCGGACCGCCACGACCGGGCCCCATCTCCGGGCCGCCCATCATGCCCCGGCCCTGCCCCATCCCCTGCCCCTGCATCCCGCCGCCGCCGCCCGGGAACTGCGCGCCGACGATGGCTGCGAGCCCGATGACCATCACTGCCGCCAGAACTGTGGGCGTGAAATAGCGTCGCATCGTTGTCTCTCCTTCGTTCGAATTGTTCTGCCTGTTCCGTTGTGCGTCTTGCCTTGGGGCGCACCTGTCCGCACCCCGCTACTGCCGCCCGCCACGCTGTCCCGGTGGCGGTCCGCGGCGCATGCCTCGCTGTCCCGAGTCGCCCCCACCAAGCCCTGGCGCGTTGGCCATCACCTCGTCGAAGCGCTTTTGCTGCTTTTCGTCTAGCACCTGCCGGATCTCGGCCCTCAGGTCCGACTGCTCTTTCTGCATCCGGCCCTGCATCTCCGCGCGGACCTCCTCGAGCCTGGCGCGGCGCCTGCCCAGAATCGCCCCTACCTGCTCCTTCTGCGCGGCGGTCAGCCCGAGCTCCCGCGCGAGTCGTTCGGGCAGCCCGCCGGGACCGAGCATCTGGGCCCGCCCGGGGCCTGGCCCCATGGATCGCGATCTCATCCCGCCCTGTCCCATGCGCTGTTCCATCCCGGGTCCTCGATCGAATACCGAACCGAGCCGACCGGGCAGCGGCCGCAAGAGGAACCTGTCGAGAAGAATGCCGCTCGCCACCCCGATCAGCATCACCACGATCACGAAGGCACCCAACCAGACGAACGTTCGCTTATCGTCCATTGCCTGTTCCTTCTGCGTCCGCCACCCGGGTTCCGAGCATGGTCGCCAGCAGTTCGTCGCTGGTCACGTCCTGCCGCAGCGCCGACGTCGCTGGCGAGGACTCGGTCTCAGCCGACAACGTCCATGCCTCGGAAACGGTCGCCGATGACTCGCTTGGCGACAGCCCCCCGTTTGCGGCCGTCGATGTGCTGCCGCCGTTGCCAGCCACCCCGGCGATCAACAGCAGCGCGGCCGCCACCGGCAACATCCACTCCGTCCACCGTCGCCAATCCACCGCCTCGAGCCAATCGGCAGACGGCCCCGGCGCGACACACGCCAGCACCCGCGGCGCGAAGCCGCTCGGCACCATCGCGTCCGTCCTCAGCGCCATGGCTCGCTTCACGGCCAGGTTGGCCGCGCGAAGCGCGCGACACGCCTCGCACCCAGCCGCGTGAGCCTCGAGCCCAGCCAGTTCGGCCGGCGCCAGGAGGCCGTCCGCTTCCCGAACGACGAGCGCTTCGGCTGTGTCACACATCAGCATCGACATGCTCCGTCGGCATCCGTCGCCTGCCTTCACGTCCACCCGAGGGAGGCTGCCAGCAGCGGCCTCAGTTTCTCCCGTCCCCTCGCGATCCGCGACATGACCGTTCCGATGGGGATGTCGAGGACCTCCGAGATCTCCTTGTACTCGAGCCCCTCGACATCGCGCAGCGTCACGGCCATCCGCAGATCCGTCGGCAGTTGACCGAGCGCGCGGTCGATCGCGTCCCGCTGCGTCACGCGTGCCTCGATGTCACCCGGCGCCGCCAGAGTCTCGAGCGGGTCGGCGTCGTTCCTCTCTCGTCGTACCAGCCACCTGAACACCGACGGGCGCGCGATGTGGGAGCGGATGACGTTGGTGGCCACGCGATAGAGCCAAGTCCGGAACGCGCTCTCGCCGCGGAACGTCCCGAGCCCGCGGTAGATCTTGACGAAGACGTCCTGGGCCAGCTCGGCGGCGTCGGCTTCATTGCCGGTGAGCGCCCGGGCAAGGTTGAAGACCCTGACCTGATAACGGCCCACCAGGTCGGCAAATGCCTCCTGGTTGCCCCTGCGGACCTCCTCCACCAATGCGCGGTCAGGATCCACTCACGGCTCCCATGCCCCTTGTCTGTTTAGACTGCGAGGACGGGGTGATTATTCCACTGCCATTGCAGAAAGTGAAAATGGGCCCAGGCCCTTTCTTCACTTTTCAGATATGGTACTGGGGCTCGACGGTCGCGGCCGCGGCTGTCGCGCGGCCGCCCTGCAAGCGTCTGCCCTCGAGAGGAGCCGGATCGTGAAGCGAGAACTCGGTGTCGTGTCGGTGGTTCTCCTGCTGACGGTGAGTGTGGCTGTGCACGGGTCACAGCAACAGGCGCAACAGCCCCCCTCTGGGGCACCGCCCGTCGAGCAGAGGGCCCCGAAGGACCTGCGGCCGCTGCTCTCCCCCCGGCAGAGCGAGATGCGGCTGGTGACGCTGCGCTATACGCTGGATCGCGCCACGCTGAGCGGCAACTATTTCGGCGCCGCGCGTGGCGGCCCCGGGCGCGGCGCCACTGCCCCGGCCACGCCGCCACCGCCGCTCTCGCCCAACCGAATCGCGCGGCTGATTCGCTTCGACCTCGACTGGCAGACTGCCCTCTCGACAATCGCCCCGGCCACGCTGTCGCCCGCCGCGAGGACTGAACTCGAGGCATTGAAGAACACGATCCAGGCGAACCGGAAGCAACTCGACACCGACGCGGCCAGCCTCGCGCAACTCGCCCCTCTCGTGCCGTTCGCGCCGGGCGTCGTGCAGTTGGTCGAAGCGCGTGTTCGGCTCGAGAACATCGACGCCGAGAAGGCAGCCGGCGTCGTGACCCAGGTCACCAGGCAGGTCGAGCGCGTACGTACGCACATCGAAGCGGGGCTGGCCGGGAACACCTCGCCCGATGCCCTGCGGGTGGACAAGAACATGGCAACGCGCGGCGCCGTGGCCGTCGACACGCTTCGCGCCAGCCTGGCCGAATGGAACACGTTCTACAACGGCTACGACCCGCTGTTCACCTGGTGGGTCACCGTGCCTTTCAAGAAGGCTGACGCGGCCCTGCAGGCCTATGCGACGGTGCTCCGCGAGAAGGTTGTCGCCGCCGACCTCTCCCCCTCGCCGTCGTCCACGCCGGCGCCCACGTCGGCGCCCTTGCCGATCGCCCCTGCGCCGGCGCCGAAATTCGGGTCGGTGCCCGATCTGCAGGAACTCATGGCCCTCTCGCAGGACGAGATGACTGATATCGTCATCCGGTTCCGCGGCCCGGCAGGACGCGGCGGGCGCGGCGGCGACACGCCGCAGGGCAGCCAGCCGGCCGGCGCGCGTGGTGCCGGAGCCGGGACAGGTAGAGGCCTGCCGACAGCCATCCGGGTGGAGCCCAACGTCGGCCGGGAAGGCCGGCAAGGCGCCGGGACGGCGCCAACCCAGACGAGTGCGACGCGCGACCGAAAGTTCTATGAGGGTTGGCTGAAGGCGCTCAAGACGCTCGGCTTCGAGAAACTGTCGCGCAACGCCCAGGTGGACTACCTGTTCATCAGGAAGACCGCCGAGCAGCAAATCGCCCGCGCAGGCATGACGCTGCCGGCGAACCCGCCGCGCAAGACCGACGCCTCCGGCATCACCGGCGGCGCGAGGGGACGCCAGGGCCTCATCTTCGATCTTCAGGACGAGCTGATTCCCTATACGCCCGAAGAACTGATCGCGCTCGCCCAGACGGAATTCGCCTGGTGCGAAGCGGAGATGAAGAAGGCGTCGCGCCAGCTGGGCCTCGGCGACGACTGGAAGCGCGCGCTCGAGAAGATGAAGGAGATCCACCCGCCGCCTGGCGGCCAGGCTGCTGTCATCCGCGACCTGATGTTCGAGGCCGTGGACTACCTGCGGGCGAACGACCTGCTGACCGTGCCCGCCGTCGCCGCCGAATCGCTGCACATGATCATGATGACGCCCGAGCGTCAGCTGGTGAACCCGTTCTTCACCGGCGGCAGCGAGATCAGCGTGTCATATCCCACCGACACGATGGAGTACGACACGAGGCTGCAGAGCATGCGCGGCAACAACACGCCGTTCTCGCATGCGACCGCGTTCCACGAGATGATCCCGGGCCACAACCTGGTCTTCTACACCGGAGCCCGTTACCGGGGCTATCGTCCGAGCCTGGGCGGGAACAGCCCGTTCTACAGCGAAGGGTGGCCGCTGTACTGGGAACTCACGATGTACGACCTCGGCTTCCACGACACGCCGGAGAAGAAGATCGGTGCGCTGTTCTGGCACATGCACCGATGCGCGCGCATCATCTTCTCACTCCAGTTCCACATGGGCGCCTGGTCACCGCAGGAGTGCGTGGACTTCCTGGTGGACCGTGTCGGCTTCGAGCGCGAGAACGCCATCGGGGAGGTTCGACGGTCGTTCCAGGGCGGATACGGCCCGCTCTACCAGGCCGCCTACCTGCTGGGCGGCCTCCAGCTTCGCGCGCTGCGCAAGGAGATCGTGGACACTCGCCAGATGGGCCAGAAGCCGTTCCACGACGAGATCCTGCGGCAGGGCAGCATGCCAATCACGCTGCTGCGCCTGGTCCTGAATCGCCAGAAGCTCACGCGCGACATGCCGGTGGACTGGCGGTTCTACGACAACGGGAACAAGTAGGCCGCGGGTGGCGGCGAGAGAAAGGACCGCGCGCACGGCATCCGCGGGCGTGTTGAGGAAGAGATCGAGCAGGCGATAGGTCGCACCAGGGGCCTCACTGGTCGGCGATAGTTCCTGGCGGTGATGTTCCTCCGCCACAATGGCCGAGAGCTCCTCGGCATAAGGGGAGAGTCCTCGTCGCGGAACGGGTAGAACTCCCCTTCCGATCCGAACCGTCCCCGCGTGTCCTGCACGACAACGACGTACCCGCGCGCCGCCAACTTGCGCGCCTCCGCCGCATCGTTCCTGCGGTCGTACGGAGTGCGTGTGACCAGCGTCGGCAGGCGGTCGGCGTCGGCCGGACGGTAGACGGTGGCGGCCAGGTGCACGCCGTCCCGCATCTTGACCATCACGCTGTCATCGACGGCGAGCGCCCGCTGTAGGCCCTCGCCGGCGGCGCCAAGGACCACGGCGTCCAGCCCGGCACACGCGATGCCAACCAACGCTCTCACGCGGACCGCGGTCGGCCGTGACGACGTCGGGGCGCGCCTCGTGTTCGTGGTCATCGGTTACCTCGGCCAGGCGCTTTCGTAGCGCTCGATGATGCGGTCCATCGTGGCGTTCCTCGCCTCGTCCACCGTCCTCCGCGCGGGATCCGCATCGAACCAGGCGACGGACTGTCGGATACCGATGGCGAACGGCACGGTGGCCCTGAAACCTGGAACGAGGCGTTTGATCTTCGAGTTGTCGAACACCGCGCTGCACGCCTTGTCGCCCAGCAGGCCAGCGCCGATCTCGGGCGCGCAAGCGTTGATGAAGTCGGACGGAATGTGGACCAGGCGTGGCGTCACGCCTGCCGCCGCGCCGATCGCGCCGTAGATCTGGTCCCAGGTGAGCACTTCGTCCGACGTGATGTGGAACGGCTGCCCTATCGCCTGGATGCTGCCGAACAGGCCGACGAAGCCCTTCGCGAAGTCGCTGTTGTGCGTCATCGTCCACAGCGACTGGCCGTCGCCGTGCACGATGATCGGCCGCCCGTTCCGCATCCGGTCGATCACCGTGTAGCCCAGGCCGGCGATGGCGCACGGGATCCACGTCTCGCCGTACGTGAAGGATGGACGCACGATGGTCACGGGGAACGCCTCGTCCCGGTAGGCCGCGGTGAGCCGCTCCTCGCACGCGATCTTCTGGCGCGAGTATGCCCAGTACGGGTTGCGGAGCGGCGTCGATTCGGTGATCAGGTAGTGGACCGGCGGCTTCTGGTAGGCCGACGCGGAGCTGATGAACACGTACTGCGCCGTCCGGCCACGGAACAGCGCGAGGTCACGCTCCACGTCGTCCGGCGTATAGGCAACCCAGTCCACCACCACGTCGTACAACGCGTTGCCAAGGGCGTGCTCCATCGACGGACGGTCGTTCACGTCCACCTGGACGATGGTGGCGCCAGCCGGCGGCGGGAGCGCGCTGCGGCCGCGCGTGAGCACAGTCAGGTCCATTCCGCGCTCGATTGCCAGCCGCGCGCTGGCCGACGAGATGTTGCCCGTTCCGCCGACAAAGAGCACCTTCATCGCTCCCATGTGTCCTCCCGTCTCGTGCACATCAGATTCCCTTCCGCCAGGCGGGGTCGTCCCGCCTCAGGAGCTGAATCGTCAGCGAGCCGTCAGCGTTCAGCGGCTGCGAGCAGGCCCAGCGCACGGGCCGCCGCACGCCGCGCGCGTCGATTTCGGCGCGCAACCGCAGGGACGTTCCCTCGACTCCCTCGGACAGCCGCAGTGACGCCTGGCGCGGCCTGCCCGCGTGCCGTCGTGGCCCGTTCGTGCCCCGGCGGCCAGGTGGAGGCGGCATCGATCTGCCGGAGCCAGCCCGTATCGCTCACCTAGGAACGCGCGCCAGGCGCGCAGGCGTCGGGCGTTCTCAGGGCCCAGCGCCGCGAGAATCGGCAATCATGCATGGTCATGTGGCCAAGCGGACTGGAACGCGTCTGCACACTCGAAGCTCAGTTCGTGGCGCTATGTAGATCGAGCGGTCGGCAAAGAGGAGTCTTGGCCTTCGGGACTCCGTGGCGCGGTTCCCGTGACCAGGCCCTCTACAGGGCAAAGCAGGAGGGCCGGAACTGCGTCGAACCAACCGAGACGCCACGGGCGTTCACGGCCTTGGCCGCCGGTTCAGTCTGAGAGGCGGTCTCCTACGCGTCCAGCGCCTCCCGCACCTTGCGCGTCAGGTCCTCCATCGAGTACGGCTTGCTGAGGAAGTGGGTTGTCCGGTCAAGCAATCCGTGGCGCAGGATCACGTCGTCAGTATAACCCGACGTGTAGAGGACCTTCACTCTCGCGTGAGTGGTCGCCAGGCGTGTGGCCAGTTCACGTCCGCTGATTCCGGGCATCACCACATCGGTCAGGACGAGGTGCACGGGACTGTCGTACCGCCCGAGCAGCTGCAGGGCTTCCTCGCCGTCGCTGGCCGTGAGTACCGTATAGCCGGCCATCTGCAGCATGCGCCCGGCCAGTTCCCGAAGGAACTCCTCGTCTTCCACGATGAGGATGGTCTCCGTGCCCGTGACGGCCGTCGGGGTCGGTTTCGGAGACGGCCCCTGCGTGGGCTGAACCCCTTCGACGCGCGGCAGGTAGATCTTGAAGGTCGTCCCCTTGCCGGGTTCGCTGTACACCCAAATGCTGCCGCCGCTCTGCTTGACGATGCCATACACCGTGGCCAGGCCAAGTCCCGTACCTTTGCCCGGACCTTTGGTGGTGAAGAAGGGCTCGAAGATGCGCGACCGGATAGCTTCGTCCATGCCGACGCCCGTGTCGCTCACCGCCAGCATCACATGAGGCCCCGGGTGCACGGATGGGTGGGTGGCAGCATAGGAGTCGTCGAGTTCAACGTCGTCCGTTTCGATCGTGAGTGCGCCGCCGTCGGGCATTGCGTCTCTCGCGTTGACTGCCAGGTTCATGACGAGCTGCTCGACCTGCCCGCGATCGACCAGCACACTCCCTCCAGACTGCGCTGGCATCACCATCAACTCGATGTCCTCGCCGAGCAGGCGCTGGAGCATGTCCTGCATGTCAGTCACCACCGCGTTCAGGTCCAGGACCTCGGGCGCCATGAACTGCTTGCGGCTGAACGCCAGCAGTTGCCGGGTGAGCGACGCCGCCCGTTCCCCGGTTTCCGGATACGCTCGAAGTCCATGCGCAGCGGGTCGCCCTCGCGCAGTCCGAGCGACGCGAGGTCGGCCGTGCCGTTGATAGCGGTGATCAGGTTGTTGAAGTCGTGGGCGATGCCACCGGCCAGTTGTCCTACGGTGTCCATCTTCTGGGATTGCAGCAACTGCGCCTGCAGTTGTTTCTCCACGGTCAGATCCCGCTTGATCGCCACGAAGTGGGTGACCTCGCCCCTGGCGTCCTTCACCGGCGTAATCGTCTGTGCCTCGGGATACAGTTGGCGGCCTTTTCGCCGGTTGGTGATCTCCCCGCGCCAGACATACCCAGCCAGGATCGTGTGCCAGAGGTCTTTGTAGAACTCGGGAGGGTGAACGCCCGACTTGACCAGATCCCCCGGCTTCTTGCCCAGGGCTTCCTCGGTCGAGTATCCCGTGATGGCGGTGAACGCCGGATTGACCCACGCGATCATCCCGTTCCGATCGGTGATCACGACAGCATCGGCGGCGGCGTTCAGCGCGGCGCTCAGCAGCCGCAGTTCCGCTTCGGCGGCACGCCTGGCGCGTCGGTCCGACGCATCCCTCAAGCTGCGCTCAATCGCCGGACCGAGTCGGAGCAGGCGGTCCTTCAGCACGACGTCCGATACGCCCGCCTTCAGGAGTGAGACGGCTCGCTCTTCGCCAATCGTCCCGGACACCACGATCACCGGCACGTCGGGCAGACGCGTCAAGACGAGATCGAGGCACTCGAAGAAGTCCAGGTGCGGAATGGTGAAGTCCGAGAGCACGACATCCCACGGCCGCTGGCCGATCTCGGCTGTCAGTTGCTCGAGGCTTGCCACCCGACGACAGCGGGCCAGCAATCCCTGCTGCTCGAGCTGGCGCTCAATCAACAGGAAATCAGCCTGACTGTCCTCAATCATCAGGATATTCACCAGATCAGCCATTGTGACCTCGCGCGGGAGGTGGTTCGTTGACGGCCAACCAGTAGATGCCCAGGTGGGCCACCGTCTCGGCAAACTCCCCAAAGTCGAGGGGCTTGCGCACAAAGCTGTTCGCACCGTATTCGTAACCGCGCAGCCGGTCCCATTTCTCGTCAGAGGACGTCAGGAGCACGACCGGAAGCAAATGGGTTCGCGGGTCGGCACGCAGCCGTTGAAGAACATCCAAGCCGTTGACACGTGGCAGATTGATGTCGAGGAGGACCACCGTGGGAGCGGTCCCCGCCGTGCGCCCGGCAAACTCACCTTCACCAAGGAGGTAGTCCAAGGCCTGCTGGCCGTCGCGCAGCACGTCTACCCGATTGGCGAGATTGACCTTGCCCAACGCGCGCATGATCAGCATCTCGTCCTGAGCGTTGTCTTCCACCAACAGTATCGTCGTCAGCTCGCTCATGAAGCCTCCGGTACAGGTTCTGCCGGATCCGGCAGGCAAAATCGGAACATGGCTCCCTTGCCGACAGCCGCTGTCGCGCGGGTCGTGCCGCCATGCCGGTGGACGACGCGTTGAACGGTGGCCAGGCCGGACTGCGTTGCCCGCTTGGAGTTGGTCAGTTCCTCGTGGGTGTGCTGGATTGCGGCGGCAGGTTGCTTCTTCCGGCGGGCGAGCGTGGTTGGCGTTTTCATGGTGGTGTGACTGCTGACTGGTCACTCAGCGCAGGTCTGTCAGATGTTGCTCGACTTCGCCCTCCGCCTGCTTCGCGGGCAGGGTGAAGGCGAACGTGCTGCCGCGGCCCGGTTCACGCTGCGGCGGCAACCTCCGACAGGGGCACCACCTCGACACGGTCGCCCAGCCGATAGCGTTGTACTCCCGGATACACCACGCGCAATGCATCCAGTTTCAGATCAGCCAGAGCGATGCGCATGGAGGGCGTGAAGGTGGGAGCATCCACGCGTTTGCATTCCACCCCGATCCGGCGTCCGCCCTTGAACAGAAGCAGGTCGAGTTCGGCGCCGTTGTGGGTGGCCCAGTAGTACGCCTCGTCCGGCCGGAAGGCCTTGAGAACTTCCTCAACGGCGTAGCCTTCCCAGGACGCGCCCACTTTCGGGTGATGCTCCAGGTCGTGGCGGTTGGTGATGCCCAACAAAGCGTGCAGCAGTCCGGAGTCGCGCACATACACTTTGGGGGCCTTGACCTGCCGTTTGCCCAGGTTCTCAAACCAGGGTGACAACTGCCGAACCATGAACACGCCGGTCATCAGGTCCAGGTAACGACGCACGGTGGATTCGCCCACCGCCAGAGCGCGGGAGAGTTCGGCGCCGTTCCAGGTCTGGCCGTGGTAATGCGCCACCATGTTCCAGAAGCGTCGCAGCGCCACCGACGGGATGGTGATGCCCAATTGCGGGATGTCCCGTTCCAGGAAGGTCTGGAGAAACTGCCGGCGCCAATGGACGGAATCGGCCTCGCTGCGCGCCGTATACGACAGTGGTAATCCGCCCCGCAGCCAGTGCCGATCCTGCAAGGCGGCCCCCAGGTCGCCGAGTCGGAAACCTTCCAGGGGGACGATATCCAGCCGCCCGGCCAGCGTCTCGGAGGATTGGCGGAGCAACGCAGGCGAGGCGCTGCCCAGAATCAGGAAGCGCGCCGGCAAGGGCTGGCGATCCGCCAGGACGCGGAGCAAGGGGAACAGATCGGGGCGCCGCTGGATTTCGTCAATGACGACCAATCCCTTCAGCGGGCGCAGCGCCGTTTCCGGTTCGGAAAGCCGGGCCAGGCTGGCCGGGGATTCGAGGTCGAAATAGTTCAGGGAATCAGGCGCGACAAATTCGCGCGCGAGGGTGGTTTTGCCACACTGGCGGGGGCCGAGGATTCCGACCACCCGGCTGCGTTTCAGCGCCGTGCGGACGGCGTGGATGTCGGCGGTTCGACGAATCACGAGCGTCATCTTATATCATGAATATCTGCCACGCAATGGTTGAATTTCATGGGTGACTCATGGGGCACTCCCTCTCCCTCCGCTGCGTACGGGAGGTGAAAACGAAACGTGGCGCCCTGGCCCACGGCCGCCGTGGCGCTCAGGGTGCCGCCATGTCGATGGACGACGCGTTGAACGGTGGCCAGGCCGATCCCAATCCCCGGGAACTCGTCCTGCCGGTGCAGGCGCTGGAAGGGCTTGAACAGCCGGTCGGCATGTCGCATGTCGAAGCCGGCGCCGTTGTCGGTCACACAATACATCAGCCGCCCGCCCTGCCGCTCGGCATGGACCCGGACCGACGGCGCCGCACACCCGGCCGTGTACTTCCACGCATTGCTCAGCAGGTTCATCATCACCACCTCGATCATGCGGGCATCGCCCCAGGCCGTCAGCCTAGGCTCGACGCGCCAGTCTACGGTTCGTGTCGGCTCGGTGCGCGCCAACTCCTGGCACAGGCGCTCGGCCATCGCGGACAGGTCGATCCGATCACGCTGCAGCTCGCCGCGGGTACTGCGCGAGAGGGCCAGCAACCCGTCGATGAGTTGGCCCATGTTCTGGCTGGCCTTTCGGATCTGATCCAGGTAGCCGCGCGCTTTGTCCGGCAGACTCGCTCCGAAGTCTTCGAGCATCGCCACGCTGAAGCCGCTCATGGCCCGCAGGGGTGCACGTAGATCGTGGGACACCGCATAGGCGAAGCTGTCCAGTTCCTGGTTGGCGGCCGACAGTTCTGCCGTGCGGTCGAGCACGCGCTGTTCGAGCTCGGCGTTCAGCTGGCTCAGGGCGGTCTCCGCCCGTTTCTCGTCCTCGACCACGCTCAACAACACCCGCCGCGACGCATCGACCTCGGCGAGCAATTCGCGCGTCTGCGTCTCCACTCGCTTGCGTTCGGCGACGTCTTCAATGGTGGCGATCGTCCGCACGGGCCGACCTTCGGCGTCGCGGATCACGGTCATGTTCACGTTGACCCAGACCACCGTGCCGTCCTTCCGCACGTAGCGCTTCTCCAGGCGGTATTCCGGAGCTTCCCCCCGCACGACGCGTTGGAAGGCCTCCCAGTCGCGCGCCCGATCCTCCGGGTGTGTGACCTCGGGCACGTGCAGTGTGAGCAGTTCCTCGGCAGAATAGCCTGTGATCTGGCACATTCTGTCGTTCACGCGAAGCCAATGTCCGGTGCGCACGTCGGCTTGCGCCATGCCGATGGAGGCCACCTGGAACATGGCGCGGAACTGTTCCTCGCTCTCCCGCAACGCCGCCTCCGCCCGCTTGCGCTCCGCTAGTTCCAGTTCCAACTGCCAGGTGCGTTCGGCGACGAGCTCGGCCAGGTGTTCATTCGTCAGCCGCTTTTCGCGGCTGGCCGCTTTGAGCCTGGCCATGGCCCGGACCTGAGCCACCAATTCCTGCTCGTCCAAGGGCTTGGAAAGAAACGCCTCGGCGCCGGCATCCAGAGCCTTGATGCGACTTTCCCGATCGGTCTTGAGCGCGGTCAGGAAGACCACCGGGATGTCGCGCAAGCCCTCGTCGGCCTTGAGCCTCCGGCAAACCTCGAACCCGTCCATGCCCGGCATGACGATATCAAGCAGAATGACATCCGGGTCTTCAGTTCGCGCCAGCTCAATACCATCGGGGCCGTTCAGGGCCGTCAACAGGGCGCAGCCGGGCAGGACATCCTGCGCCACGGCCTTCAGCGTGGCGAGGTTGTCGCGATTGTCGTCAATCGCGAGTATCTTCGTGTCCACGGATCGTGTCTCCTGACTCGTGGTTTCCGTGGGGCCGTTCACCCTTTCCACCCAGGTGCTCATGGATCGTGTCCTCCAGCAGATTGCCGTCAATCGGCTTGGACAGATAGCCGTCGAAGCCGTGGGCGAGGATTTCCTCCCGGTTGCCTTTCATCGCGCTGGCCGTGACGGCAATCACCGGGATGTGCCGCAGGGCCACATCCTTTCGGATCTCGTCGAGGGCCGCGAAGCCGTCCATGACAGGCAGCGCGATGTCCATCAGGATGATGTCGGGCGTGTAGGTCCGGGCTTGTTCGACGCCGGCCCGGCCGTCTTCCGCTTCGACGACCTGGTAGCGGTCGCCTAACAAGGCTTTGGCGGTGCGCAGGTTGTCGGGGTTGTCTTCCACCACCAGGACGACGGGTTGACCGGGACGTGCGGGACGTGCGGGGCGACGGGGGCGGGGCTCCGGCGGGGCGGAGGTGTCGTGACGAGGCGCGACCATCCGGGCAATCGCCTCCAGCAATCCGGCCTTGTTGATGTTGCCCTTCTGGATCAACTGGTGGATGTGGTTGCCCTTGAGGAAACTCAACTCCTCCCTGGCCACGTGCCTGGCGGTCAGGATCAGGACGGGCAGATGCGCAGTCTGCTCGGCTGCGCGGATCGTCTCGAGCACCTGGAAACCGTCCACCTCCGGCATCAGCAGGTCGAGGATCATGGCGTCGGGCACGGCGTGATCGATCTCGGCCAGGGCTGCCTTGCCGGTACGCGCCACCTGGACGCGGTAGCCCTCGCTCTCGAGGATGTCGGTCAACTGAATGATGGCCGGCTCGGAGTCCTCGACCAGCAAGATGCGCTGGCCGTGGCCGGACGGGGTGGGCGTTGACCAGGTGGCGCCATCAACAGAAAACCGGTCAGCGCTCGCCGTCTGGGCGCCTTCCGGCAACTCCAACGCCAGGGGCAGCCCGAGGGTGAAGATGGAGCCTTTGCCCGGCACGCTTTCCCCCCGTGATGCGGCCGCGGAGCATGATGGCGTATTTCTTCGCGATGGCCAGTCCCAGCCCCGTGCCGCCGTACTTGCGGGAGGTGCTGTCGTCGGCCTGGCGGAACTCATCGAAGACATGCGGGAGTTGGTCGGCGGCGATGCCGATGCCGGAGTCAGTGACGGCGACGTCGATTTCGTTGCCCATTTGCCGGGCGGCAATCGTGACCTGTCCCTGCTCGGTGAACTTGACCGCGTTGCCGACCAGGTTCTGGAGGATGTGCCGGCACTTGGCGAGGTCGCTGGAGATGCACGGCAGATCGCCGGACACCTGGTTGAGCAGCGCGATATTCTTCTCCCGCGCCTGCGGCTCGAGCATGGCGACGATCTCGCCGGCCAGCTCGCGGACGGAAAAGCGGCTGACGCTGATGTCCTCGCGGCCCGCTTCGATGCGGGACAGGTCGAGGATGTCGTTGATCAGGGCGAGCAGGTTCTTGCCGTTGCGCTCGATGACTTCGAGATAGCCGTGTTCCTCCGTCGGGATGGTGTTGGCCAGTCGGCGGTTCAGGACGCCCGTCAGGGCGATCACCGAGCTGAGCGGCGTGCGCAACTCATGGCTCATGTTCGAGAGGAAGGCGCTCTTGAGCCGGTTGGCCTCGCCGAGTTGCCGTTTCTGCATCTCCAGCTCGGTGTTCTGCTCGGTCAGTTCGTCCGCCTGCGCGGCCACTTCCCGCTTCTGCGCGTCCAGCTCGCGGTTCTTGTGTTCGAGCTTTTCCGCAAGATCCTTGATTTTTCGGAAGGCCAGCACGCCATTCACGCGGGCAGTCAGCATGCTCCAGATGCCGTTGACCAACCGGACGGACGGCGCGCCATAAGGGCGGACGCTGGCCAGGGAAATCACCGCCGTCACCTCGCGATCGGACAGCACGGGGATGGTCAGGATCTCCTGCGGCCTGAACGCTCCGCTCACCGCGGCGAAGGTGAAGCGCGTATCCGCCGGGATATCAGTGATGCGCTGAATCTGGCGCGTGACCAGGACCGCGCCCAGCTCGCCCTCCAGTTCCAATGCGGAGAAGGCGGCGCGTCCGCCGGCGCCCAGGCCGATGGATTCGAAATGCTCGTACGCGGTCTTTGCGTCGTTCAGGAAGTACACCGCTCCCACCTGGGGACCCGGTGTGCTGGAGCAGCCCCTCGAGCAACTCCAGGCAGAACGCATGGACCTCGTCCTCCCGGAGCATGACGCCGGCGAGCTGGGCCGCGTTCTCGCTCATCTGCATCTCGGTCTGGGTGGCGTCGGCCATGGCGTTGAACGAGGCCGATAGGATCCCGAACTCATTGGCGGAAAGATATCGGCTGCGGGCGCCCATCTTGCCCTGGCGGAACTGATCGCTCGCCGCCGTCAGCTCCGCAAGCGGCGCCTTGATCGCTCTCAGCAAGAGCCAGGCGACGGTCAGGGAGAACAGCAAAATGACGGCGACGATGACGCCCAACTGACGGTTGAGAGCGTCCTTCTGCTCCGTGGCCGCCTGGTAGAATTTGTCGCCCCGGTTGCGTGCGAAGTCGTCGATCTTCTGGAGACGACTCCTTACCACTTCCCACTGGGCGCCGGAGACGCCACCGGGCCGGATGCGGTCCTCGGCTTCGGATGTTTTTCCGGCTCTGAGCAGCCGGACGGTCTCATCGCGAAGGGCGGTCCACTTTACAAAATCGTCCTGCAGGGTGGCGATGTCGTCGCGCGGACCGAGGTAGCGGTCATACACTATGGCGAACTGCCGCTCGGCATCGGTCTTCTCGATCTCAATGTTCTGCAGAGACGCCATGATCTCCCGATCGTTTCTTGCCAGGAACAGGTCTCTCACGTGCCCGGACATGCTCTCGACATCGACCTCCAATCTGCCGATCGACCGGCGGACCATCAGCGGGTGGTCGTAGAGCCCCTTGGTCTGGAGCCAGAGCTGTTCCGCCTGCACCCAGGCCAGCGCGCCGAGGAGTGCCACACAGAGCAGAATGGTGCCCAGGCCAAGGCGCAGCTGTGTGCCGATCTTCAGATCGTTCAGTGTCATGGTGTGCTGCTCTGCTGAAACACGGGCGACGACGACGCCACGGCGCGAAGCCCGCCACGTGTGGCCACGATATCCCTTTCCGCCTCGCCGGTCACAAGATAACCGCCGGGGCGCAACGTGCGGCAGAGCGCCTCCAGGATCTGGTGCCGAATGTCCTGTCGGTAGTAGAAGAGCAGGTTGCAGCAGAGCACCAGGTCGAAGTCCCCATAGACGGCCGCTGCCGGGCTGGCCCTGCGCTCATCCAGCAGGTCATGGAACGAGAAATCCATCCGGTCTTTGAGGGCCGGGACAATTGCATAGGAGCCGCCGCTGACGCCGAAGCATTTCTGGATGTGTTCCAGCCGCACATTCTGGACGGCCGCTGCGTCGTACACGCCCTGCCGCGCAAAGGCCATCTCAGCGTCGCACACGTCGGTGGCGATGATCTGGAACGACAGGGAGTGTCCCTGGGCGGCGGTCAGCTCATCCAGTAAAATGGCGACCGATTACGCTTCCTGGCCAGCGGCGCATCCGGCCGACCAGACACGCAGCGTCCCCCGGTCTGATTTCTCCTTTTCCTGGACGAGGCCGGGCAGGACTACCTGCTCCAGCAGGGCAAAGGTGAACGGGTTTCTGAAGAACTCGCTGTAGGTAATGTGGAGCGAACGGAAAAGAGCCTCAGCTTCCGCGCGATCATCCGACAGACGTTGCAGGTAGGCCGTGCGGGACTTGATGGACGTGGCGCGCAGCCGTCTCCCGAGGGATTTCACCAGAAAGGACGTGTCGTACCGGGAGACATCCAGGCCATGCGTGTGGCCCGTCACCTGGATGATCTGGCCCACGTACTGCTTCATTCGGCCTCCCCGATGACTTAGAACTGCGGATACAGCTTCTTCACCCGGTGGACCAGGGGAGCCGGTTTGCCGCCAACATAGGCTTTCGCCATCGCGGTGCCAAGCCGGAGGACCGGGCGCGGGGAGTCCGGAGCCATTGGCGGCAACCCCGATCCGTTGTTGTCGCGGGGCACCAGGAATGGCATAGACTGCGCACAGGTGCACAGCGGTGTTCGCCGGCGCACTCGCCGCGGGTCGCCTCATGCTGCCGCACGCGGTATCTACGACAGTTGCGGGTGGATCCGATCTTGCTCACGGTGGCATCGTGGACATGCCAGGCACCGAGACGGACGGCAAACGGAGGAGCGCGATGGTGGGAACCTGCCAGCCGAATGGAACGGTCGTGATCGTCGACGACACGGACGTCAGCGCCGACGTCCTTCGGCGGCATCTGGTCGCGGACGGGTACGACGTCAAGGTGGCATACGATGGCGCGAGCGGCCTCGAGACGGTGCGTCAGTCGTCGCCCGACCTGGTGCTGCTGGACGTCATGATGCCCGCGATGAACGGCTTCGAAGTCTGCCGCCGTCTGAAGGCGGATCCCGTCACGCGGCTGACGCCAGTCGTCCTGGTCACGACGCTGGATACTGCAGATGATCGGATCGAGGGGACGGAAGCCGGCGCGGACGACTTCCTCACCAAGCCCATCGACGTCCGGCAGCTTCGAGCCAGAGTTCGCGCGCTCCTGAGCGTCAAGCACTTCACCGACGACCTCGATTCTGCCGAAGAAGTGATCCTGAACCTCGCCCGCACCATTGAGGCGAGGGATCCGTCCACCGAGGGACACTGCGAGCGGCTGGCGACCTACGCCACCGCCATCGGCGTGGAACTGGGGCTCAGCCCTGCCGAACTGCGCGTGCTTCACCGGGGTGCATTCCTCCACGATGTCGGGAAGATTGCGATCCCCGATGCCATCCTGCTCAAACCCGGACGGCTGACGGCAGACGAGTTCGAGATCATGAAGCGCCACACCACGGTTGGTGAGCTGTTGTGTGGCGATTTCCGGGCGCTGCGCTCCGTCCGGCCCATCGTCCGCCATCACCACGAGCACCTCAATGGCAGCGGATATCCCGATGGCTTGGTGGGCGCCGAGATACCGCTGTTGCCGCGAATCGTCGGCGTCGTGGATGTGTTCGATGCGTTGACGATGCCGCGCCCCTACAAGTCGGCGCTGTCATCCGTGGCGGCGCTGGAATGCCTCCGGGACGAAGCGACCCGGGGCCTCCACGACCCGACGCTTGTCGGGATCCTGATCGCCCTGCACGAGAGCGGCCTGCTCGAACGACCCACGGCTTCGACACCGCGTCTACCCGGGAACCCGGCCGGAGTGCTGCGATGACCGCGCGACAGCCCCTGATGCTGCTCGTCGATGACGACCCGGTCGTGCGGGACGTCGTGGGGAGAATCGCCTCCGAGGAGGGGTTTGAGGTGGTGTGCTGCGCCGACGGGTACGAGGCCTTCAACGCGTTCGAACGGGCCCCGGTGTTCGCGTTGGTGGATCTGCGGATGCCCGAGGTGGACGGGCTCGAGGTGCTGCGTGCGCTGGGCGCGCGCGTGCCGTCGTGCGGGACTGCGCTGATGAGTGGCGCGGGCACCATCGACGAAGCCGTGGCCGCCATCAAGCTTGGCGCGGTGGACTACTTGCACAAGCCGCTCGATTTCAACCGGCTGCGCGATCTCCTGGGGCGCGTCCGCGAGGACGCGGCCACGCGCCGAAGCCTGCTCGAGCTCGATGGCGACGTCGCCCGCCGCCTCGAGTTCTGCGGGATGATCGGGCGCAGTGCCATCATGCAGGACACCTTCAGCATGATCCGCCGGCTCGCGCCTCATGTCCGGAATGTGCTGATCACGGGCGAGACGGGTACCGGCAAGGAGCTGGTGGCCAAGGCGTTCCACGCCCTCGGGTCTCGCCGCGACCGGACGTTTGTCCCGGTGAACTGCTCCGCCGTGGTCGACACCCTGTCTGAAAGCGAGATGTTCGGGCATGTCCGCGGTGCCTTCACGGGCGCAACCGACAACAAGGTCGGGTTGTTCGAGCAGGCCGACCGAGGGACGTTGTTCCTGGACGAGATTGGCGAATTGCCCCTGAGCCTGCAGGCGAAGCTCCTGCGGGTCCTGGAGACCGGCGAGATTCAGCGCGTGGGCAGCGTGGACCGCCGGCGCGTGGATGTCCATGTGTTCGCGGCCACCAATCGCGACCTTCATGCCGAGGTGGCAGCGGGACGGTTCCGGACGGACCTGCTCTATCGGCTCAACGTCATCGAACTCTCGCTGCCGCCGCTTCGGGATCGGCGAGAGGACATCCCGTACCTCGTGGCCGCCTTTGTCCGGGAGATATCCTCGCGCCTGAAGAAGCCCATCGGAGGGATCTCCGCGGACGCCGAGCGGACGTTGGTGAACGCACACTGGGAAGGCAACGTCCGCGAGTTGCGCAACGTCGTCGAGCGGGCCTGCATCCTGGCGGAAGGCGATCTGATCACCACGCGGGACCTGGTTCGATTGACGGTCCCCGCCGCCGGTGCCGCGGGATCGCCCGCGGGTGCGGCAGCCCCGCCGCAGTCCATGACGCCCCCGAACGATCGGGGCGACACCAATCAACTGGATCTGATCCAGAAAGACCACATCCTCCGTGTCCTCGATCGGGTCCACGGCAACAAGAAAGCGGCGGCGGAATTGCTGGGCATCAGCCGGCGCAAACTCTATCGCTTTCTCGAGCAGCACCAGCTCCACACACCGCAGTCATCGCGCAACGCGTGAACGGGTCAACATCATAAACGGAGCTTCACATGTGTTCAATTCTTGTCGTCGACGACGAGCCCTCCGTGCGGGAGGTGATGGCCCGTTGGGCCGAGCGGCTTGGCCATGAGGTCCGTCAGGCGGCCGACGCGGACGAGGCGCTCGAGAGAATGGCGGAACGGGCGGCTGGCGTCGCCGTGTGCGACGTCAAGATGCCGGGCCACGACGGGGTGTGGCTGGCGGAACGCCTGCGAGACGAGTATCCGGGCACGGCGGTCGTCATGGCGACCGCCAGCCAGGGCGCCGACGTGGCCCTCTCGAGCCTGCGGCTGGGTGCGGTCGACTTCCTGCCGAAGCCGTTCAGCAGTGAGCAGTTCCGGCACTCCCTCGCGCGGGGCGTGCGCTGGCATCGCGATGCCGAACACTCCCGACAGCGGCTCGAGAGTCTGCAGCGCGAAGTCCACGAACACCTGGCACAGATCGAATCGTTCTTTGCCGCGACACCGGTGGTGTCGGATGCCGACCTCGACCGCCTGATCGATGGAATCATGCCCGACCACGCGGTGGTCGAACATTCGCGGCGCGTGGCGGCCATCGCGACGAACATGGCCGTGCACCTGGGGATCCGCAGCCCGGAACTCGCCGACATCCAGCGGGCGGCACTGCTCCACGACCTCGGCCGGGTGGCCCTGCCCGCGACGATCCTGTGCAAGCCGGCCCAGCTCTCCGACGAGGAGATCGAAATTGTGCGGCAGCAGCCACGCCTCGTCAGCGAAATCCTCGGTCGCATCGCGTTCCTGGCACCAGCCGCAGTCATCGTGCGGGCCATCTTCGAGCACATGGACGGCACGGGCTACCCCTGGGCCCTGCGTGGCGAGGAGATCCCACAGGGCGCCCGCATCATCGCCCTGGCGGACGCCATCGACGCCATGACCCACCATCGTGTGCACCGCGAGGCACGCACACCGGCCGAGGCCATCTTCGAAATCCAACGTTGCCGCGACACCCAGTTCGATCCCGAGGCGGTCAATGCCCTGCTCAGCGTCGTCCACCTGCACTGGACGTTGGTGGCTCGACGACCGGCTGTTGAAGCCGAGTCGTCCGATACACCTGCACCTCAGCCCGCAGGGCCGTTCGATCCCACGCTGGGCCGGCACGCCTCATCCGCTACGAACGGGGCTGGGGTCCCGCTTCCCGACGACCTAGCATGTGCCGGATCTGGCGGACCAGCACACTCGGAAGATACGGCTTCTGGATGATCGCCGTGTGCTCGTCCACCACCACGCCCTTGAAGATGGTCGAATCCACGTAGCCGGACACGAACACGACGCGGAGTGCGGGGTTGGATTCCCGAAACAGGCGTGCGACGTCCGCCCCATTTCGGCCCGGCATGACGATGTCGGTGAGGAGCAGGTCGATCCGAACGGCGTCGTCCAGCCATCGCGTGGTGGCGTCGAGGCCGTCGACAGCCTCGAGCACGCGGTACCCCTGCCCTTCCAGCACGCGCCGAAGCAGGACGCGAAGCCCCTCATCATCTTCGACGAGGAGAATCGTCTCAGCAGCTCGGGCGTCAGCAGTTGAGAACGCCTGTGCAGGCGCTGGCGACGCGAGCGTGCCGCCCGACACCGGGAAGTACAGGATGAAGGACGAGCCTCGGCCCACGTCGCTCTGGGCTGCGACATAGCCACGGCACTGCTTGACGATGCCATAGACAGCGGCCAGCCCAAGCCCCGTCCCTTCTCCCGGACCCTTCGTCGTGAAGAACGGTTCGAACACCAGCGGCAGCAACTGAGGCTCGATTCCCCGGCCTGTGTCTGTAATCGAGAGCGCAACATGACGCCCCGTGCGGGCGCCGGGTTGGGCGGCCACGAAATCCTCGTCGAGCGTCACCTGGGCCGTGCGGATGGTGAGCTGTCCTCCATCCGACATCGCGTCGGCGGCGTTGCTCACCAGGTTGTAAACCGCCTGCTCGATCTGGCCGGGATCGGCGGAGATGTCGTCGAGACCGGATGCGAGGTTCCACACGATCTCGATGTTCTCGCGCATCATGGTGCGCAACGGCTTCCGCAGGTCGGACACCAGTGTCGTCAGGTTCAGCAGGATCGGGTTCATCGCCTGTTTCCGGCTGAACGCGAGCAATTGTCGCGTGAGCGTGGATGCCCGTTCCGCGACCGACTGGATCCGGATGATGTCGTCCCGGTAGGGCGACTCGGGTGGCATCGAGGCCAGCAGCAGATAGCAGTACCCCAGGATGCCCGTCAGCAGGTTGTTGAAGTCGTGCGAGACGCCACCGGCGAGCCGCCCGACAGCCTCCATCTTCTGCGCCTGCGCGAACGCGACCTCGAACCTGATCCGTTCCTGCTCCGCCCTTAAGCGCTCGGTGATGTCCAGACAGTGGCCGATGTAGCCCAGGAAGTTCCCACGGGTGTCGTAGCGTGGTGTGCCATCGTCCTGGACCGATCGGTACTTTCCGTCGTGACGCCGCAGGCGGTAGACCATGCTGAACGGTTGACGCTTTTCGAACGCGGTCGTGCAGGCCTCGAGCCATGTGGTCAGGTCGTCCGGATGGACCCCGTGAGCCCATCCATCACCCAGTTCCTGTTCGAGGGTGCGGCCCGTGAAATCGAGCCACGACTGATTGACGTAGTCGCGCTTCCTGTCGGGGCCGGAGGTCCAGATGAGCGCCCGCCCGGAGTTCGCCAGCGTGCGGTAGCGTCGCTCGCTCTCCTGCAGGGCTTCATGTGCCCTGGACGCGTCCATCATCGCCCGTCTTCGGCTGAGCGCTTCGCGGACGGCGTAGGGCAGTCGGGTGCGATGCTCCTTCAGCACGTAGTCCCAGGCGCCGGCCTTGAGACACTCGACAGCCGTTTCTTCGTTCAGCGCTCCGGTCAGCACAATGAACGGGAGTTCGGGGTCATGGGCGATCGAGAGAGACAGTGCCTCCAGGCCGTTGAAATCCGGCATCGTGTAGTCGGAGATGATCAGATCGGGGCCGTGCGTCTTCAACGCGTCCAGCAGGGCCGGCCCCGAATCAACCCTGGCCCAAGAGAACTCCAGGCCGCTCTTGTGCAGCTCTCGCGCGGCCAGTTCCGCGTCCGACGACACATCCTCGATAAACAGGATGTGTAGCGGAATATCGACTGCCATGTCTGCTCCCCCGGGGTCAGCTCACCCGTCAAATCCTCGCACGCGTCGGCCTGCTCGAGCCTCGGTCGGCGTAGTCGTTGCTGCGTATTGTCGCCGGATTCGGCAAGACGTGCAAACTGCCTCTCGCGTCGCGGGCGCCCTGTCCCTGCCAGACATTCGGTACCTGTTGTGGTCGTTGCCGTGGCAGGCCGAGGCTGATACCGTCCGCCGCAGCATGACCTCGCTGCTCGTCGCCCTCGAGCCGACGCTCCGGTCTTCCGTTCGGTCGCGTCTCGAGCTCGAGGCGAAGATGCTCGCCCTCCGGCATCAACTTGCCATACTCCAAACCCAGGCGCTGAGGCGCCCGCGTCTCGGTCGCGCCGATCGCGTGGTGTGGCGTGCTACGCGAGGCTCCCCTGTCGGGCCGCGCACTGACCGATACTGACTCGACACTCGCTGAACCTCGGAGCATCGTCATCGGGTACGACCTCTGGCAGTCTCGCTTCGAGGGGCCCTGCGCGGCGTTCTCGTTCCGTGGCTCGACACGCCCAAATGGAAGCAGACCGAGGGCCGCGTGACCTTCGCCTATCGGTTCGACTCTGAAGACGTACCGCCGCTTGGGCTCCGGCTCAAGGTCGAGATCAACATTCGACACGACGCGGGCGGTCCCTGAGGGCAGCGATACCGCCGGACGCTGCACTATTATTGGCACCACCAAAAGAAACGGCCCGGCGGTGCTTCGCCGGGCCGTTTCTCGTAAGTGCTGAATTCTATTGCGGTAAGTTGGCCGGGGCGAGTGGATTCGAACCACCGACCCCTCGGTCCTCGATTCCAATGATTAACCTGACTTGCTCAGGTATTCCACGAAGTCGAAATCGACGCGGCCAGAATTGTCAATATAGTGGGTGTGGTCCCACGATTCGAGACGCCCGTCAACCAGGAGGCGACACTCCTGACTGACCACGGAGAAGCCAGAGTTCCACGTGGTTTAGAGCGCGGCGCAGACGACGCGCTCGAACAGCGACACCGAGACGATCGCGGGTGTCGCCAGGCCTACGCTGCTCGCGGCTTGAGGCCAGCGCTCCGAGTCCCGGCCAGGAGACCCGAGACGCTCAAGTCCTCGTCGGCATCGGGCCAGTGAATCCCGTCACCGTCGCCCAGGAGTTCCCAGTGCGCCCGCGCTTCTGGCGTGGCCTCGGCCAGGCGCGGGAACCACACCAGCGGCACGATCACGCGCCGGCCGTCGGCGAGTTCCACCCAGAGTTCGTCGTTTGTGACCTTGACCCCCCGCGCCAACGGGCGCGGTTCAGGACCGGAAGAACTCATTCCACGCCTCCAGTAAGGTGCCGCGGTACTCGGCGACCAGCGTGCGGATTCGCGTCAGCTCATGGGCGGCGAAACCCGTGGACCGCACCAACTCGATTGGCTCCAGCCAGAATTTCGCCAGATTCCTGCCATCCTGCACGTGGACGTGCGGCGGCTCGTCGCCTTCGTTGCTGAAGAAGAAGAACCGGTACCGCTCGATCCTCAGAACGGTTGGCGACATCAGACAGAGAATAGCAGTTCTTCACACCGTGGATGAAGCGCATTGCGCAAGGGGGGCGGGCGACATGCCCGGTGACGGTGCCTGCGTCCGCGATTCAGGACGAATCCGAACCGCCTCGTTGGCGGCGCACCCGGAGACAGAATCCGTTTTGTCCTCTCCGCCATCGCGGCCGGCGGCATGGGAGCCGGAACGGCACGTTCGTGAACGGCGCACGCATCGACGCCGTGTCCCCGCTCGTCCACGGCGACGAGATCTGCGTCGGCCCTGCCCGCTTCGTCGTCCACGCCGCTTCCGCAGGCCAGCTGACGGTGACAGCCCCCTCGGACAGCCGGCCGTAGACCGCCGTCAGCCCCCATCGTCCGCCGTCTTCTCCCCGCCCGTTTTCGCCTGTGATCCTCAGGGAAGCAGAACCACTCACGGTACTCGGCCACGAACTCCGGCACGCGTTGGAGATCGCCGACATGCCCGATATTCGCGATGCGACCAGTCTCGCGCAGGCCTACCAGCGCATCGGCACCAAGACCATCGGCGACGGCTACTACGAAACCGAAACCGCACTCGAGGCCGGTCGGTTGGTCGCGAGGGAACTGGGCGCACACCGGAGATTGAGGGCGGATTCAGCGGCAGCACTCAAGTAGAGTGGATGCGACCACCAAATTGGCGTCGAACATCCCACCCGCGGTCGTCGCCAAGCCTTGGATACTCCTACACGCGACGTGAGGTCGATCTCAAGAGCGACCGCAGGACATCGCCTGCTCGCGCGCTCGGTTTCAGCGCGATTCGCCTGGTGCGGCGATCGTCCGCCGGACCGGCGCTCCAAGGGTGGCGCGCAGCCAGACTGCCGGCGCGGTTTCGACTGACGGCGCCAGCTCCGACTGGCCGCGTCAGTTCCGACTCACAGCGTCAGTTCCGACTTCTTATCTGGTGAGCCGGGTGGGGATCGAACCCACGACCACCGCATTAAAAGTGCGATGCTCTACCACTGAGCTACCGGCCCGGTCGGAAGGGAACCGCGGGCGCGCCTCGTCCCGGCGCGCTCAGTCTGACTTGGAATCGTAACACAGACAGCCCGACTGCCGTCCGGCGGCCGCCGGGATCCTGCTATGATTCCGGACGCGCGCGCTTGGCGGTTCGCGGGAATTCCCCCGCGCCAGACGGAGGCGAGACCATCCAGGCATGGCTCGCGGCCATCGGCGGCAAGTGGGGCGCCTGGCCAGCTGAGGCGTCGTGCAGTCGGTGCCCGGTCTGCTATCATCGGATTGGGCCTTCCCTCACAACGGAGACACGCCATGGCGACGCGACGCATCGGCATCCTCACGGGCGGCGGCGACGTACCCGGGCTCAACGTGGCCATCAAGGCGGTGGCGATGCGGGCCCGAAACCACGACATCGACGTGCTCGGCCTGCGGCGCGGCTGGTTGGGCCTCCTCCAGATTGACCCGGACGTCCCGGCCTCGCTCGACACCTGGACGATGGCGCTGCCATCCGACCGCGTGCGCACCTTCGACCGCACCGGCGGCACCATCCTGCACCCATCGCGGACGAACCCGAGCAACATGAAGCCGGACGACGTGCCCGCGTTCGTCCGCCAGGAGGACCGCGTCGTCCGCCCCGACGGCAAGGTGGACTGCACGCGCCACGTGCTCCGCGTGCTCGATCACCTCGGGCTCGAGGCGCTCATCCCGATCGGCGGAGATGACACGCTCAGCTTCGCCAGCCGCCTCCACCAGGAGGACTTCGGTGTCGTCGCCATCCCGAAGACGATGGACAACGACGTGTTCGGGACCGACTACTGCATCGGCTTCTCCACCGCGGTGACGCGGTCGGTGGACGCGATCACCAACTTCCGCACCTCGGTCGGGTCGCACGAGCGGATCGGTGTCATCGAGCTGTTCGGGCGCAACTCGGGCGAGACGTCGATGTTCGCCGCGTACCTGTCCGACGTCGATCGCGCCCTCATCTCGGAGGTGCCGTTCGACATGGAGCGCGTCATCAAGCTCCTGGTGGAGGACCGGGGCCGCAACCCGTCGAACTACGCCCTGGTGACGATCTCGGAAGGGGCGCACCCGAAGGGCGGTGCCGTCGTCGAGTCGGGCGAGGCCGACGCGTACGGCCACAAGAAGCTGGGCGGCGTCGGCTACATGCTGGCGCAGGAGGTCAAGAAGCGGAGCGGCATCAACATCATGTACGAGCAGCTCGCCTACATCATGCGGTCCGGTGCGCCCGACTCGCTCGACCGGATGGTGGCGGTGTCGTTCGGGTCGCTGGCGTGCGACCAGGTGGCGATGGGGCACACGGGGCGGATGGTGTCGTTGCAGCAGGGGATCTACACGACGGTGCCGCTCGACATGGTGGCGGCGGGCAAGAAGCGCGTGGACGTGACGGCGCTCTACGACTCGCAGAACTACCGTCCACGCGTGCGCGACATGCTCGGCAAGCCGATGTTCCTCTACTGAGAACTCTCCGCAGCGGCCTTGTGCTGTCGGGCGCCGGCGTGGTCGCTCTCGGCCCAACTGGTCCGGCTGTCGGTAGCCGCCCGCGGCTCCACCATCCGGCCACGGGCGCACGAACCGGTCAGGCCAGTGTGCTATAGTCAATAGTTCTTGTCGTGCGTCCCCATCGTCCAGAGGCCCAGGACGTGGCCCTTTCAAGGCCAAAACACGGGTTCGAATCCCGTTGGGGACGCCAGCCTCATTGGTAGGTCTGCCAACCCGGCGACGATCGGCCCAATCGCCAGTTTTCCTCGAAATTCGTAGCCGTCTCGGCCTGACACCGTCTTCGGCGTGAAACGGATCGGCCCGTCGAGCAATTTTCGCAACAGGTTCCGCGCCTCGGGCACGCTGGTCAACAAGACACGTCGCCAGTCGGCCAATCGCCCCCGGAGATCCAGTTCAAGCGCCTCAAGATCCACGCGCGCCGACTGGCGCCCCTGCAATTCCAGCAGTTCCGCCCGGACCGCGTTGAGCCGAACCTGCTTCGCCTCGAGCTTCCCGAGCAAGATAGGCACGCTGCCCCCCGTCGCAATCGCGTCGGCCAGCCGGTCGGATTGTCCCTCCAATGTCGTGGCCTCAGCCCGCAACCGCGCGATCTCATCGCCCTGCTGAGGGGCCGAGTACGCTTCGCACACCAAACCGACCGCGCGGGTGATGGCGGCCGGCGTCAACAGGTCTCCCGCAATCGTCTGAAGCACCGCGCGGTCAATCACGTCCATCCGGCCCTCGGTCCCATTCGCGCAAACTGACGGCCCCCGCTGGTGGTAGGACGTGCAGGCGTAGAAGTACGCTCGCCGCTGGCCGTGACTCCGACTCCGAACGTGCAGGCCGCCTCCGCAGACATCGCACCGGGCAAAACCCGGAAGCAGGTACTTCGAGTCGTTGTCCTTCGGCCTGCCCCACCGCTGGCCATTCGTCGCGTGCAGGTAGCGGCCGCGCTTCGCGTCCAAGCGCCCGTGGGCGGCCTGCCAGAGTTCATCCGAGACGATTCGAAGGTCCGGCGCCAGCCGACGCATCCACTCCGCCTCGGGCCGCGGTGCCGACCGATGCCGCCCCCAGGTGTCCCGCTTCCGCGTTCGGTTCCACACGACCTCGCCCCGGTAGAGACTGCGGAACAGCACTTCGTGAACGCTGGACGGTGCCCACGCCCGCGGCCGCCCCTGTTGCGAACGGGGAGCCACAGCCCCTTCGGCGTTCAGGATCTTCGCGATCCGGGACTGGCCGTTGCCGGCGATCATCAACTCGAAGATCCGCCGCACAACCGCCGCCTCGGCTTCGTTGATTCGGCGCTCCACGTGCGACCGCTGGCCATCCGGACCGACGATCGGCACGTTGTCGTATCCAAAGCACTTCCCGCCTGCCACGTGCCCGGCTCGCGCCAGCCGGCTCACCGCATCGTACGTGCGCTGTCGCGCCTTCTCGCGCTCCAGTTCGTCGGCGAACGCCGTCACACTGAGCAGGAGCTTATCGGTCGGACTGCCCAGAGTCCGCTCCCGATCCTCCAGGTAGTAGAAGACCCGGACGCCCGCCTGGAGGATCTGCTTCAGCGCGTAGCTTGTCTCGATCTGCTCGCGCCCGAGTCGAGACTCCTCCGACATGATTAGGACGCCGAACCCGGGGCGAGGCTTCAGCGCGTTCATCAGCCGCACGAAGCCGGGGCGCGCCGCGAACTCTGCCCCGCTGATCCCGTCATCGACGTAGACGTGCGCCTCACTCACGGCCCAGCCATTGCGCGCGGCGTACGCCTTCGCCTGTTCCATCTGACGGCTCACAGACTTCGCCGCGGCGGACATGTCGGACTGATCCGTGGACTTGCGCGCGTAGACCGCTGCCATCATCTCCGCAGCCCCCTCAGCTTCAGTGCAACCACCGCCCATCCCCGTCCGCGAAGCGCACCCCGCCGATTGGATCGTGGCCCCGGCCTCCAGGCCGGCCGCCATCATCGCTTCCACCAGCGCCGACCCGTTCGGCTACCCCTCGACGGCCACCGCGGGCTTCAGGGGGTAGACGCCGGCCCTGTTCTCGCTCATCACGTCGGATGTCCGATTCCCAGCCGTCGTTCCGCCCTCCGCCGACGTGTGTCCTACTGCCCCAGCCGCTTGCGGGTTGTCGCCCGCTTCCGTTCTGGCTTGACGACGCCCTTCTTCTGCAGCCAATCCCGCAAGGCGAAATCGACCTGGACCGCAATGGGCAGACCTTCGTGCGCTTTGATCCCGCGGAGGGCCGCCATCACTTCCGGAGCGATGCGAAACGCAGTGAGTTCTTTGGGCATAGGCGCCAAGTATGACTGTAGAACTACGTTTATACATTGTCAAGTCGGTCGCCTCCGTCGTCTTCTCAGGCGCGGTCGCCCACTCACCGCGCGGCATGGTCACGGTCGCCATGATCGAATGGGGCGCACCCGGCCAGCAATCGTACGGAAGGCCCCGGACGAGAACTCCAACCACCTCGGCCAGCCCTTGCGTGCTCGTGGGCGTTCGTTCTGCCTCAACATGTTAGCCTTCCATTGCGTTGTCGAACAATCCCGGTTGTCGCCGCGCATCCGCTGCCAGTCGGCACGACGGCCGGCAGTGCCGTTGCCCCAGTCGCACAGCTCGGAACCGTTGACCACAGCAAGGGCATTCCTGCGTGTCCAGTCCGTTCTTCTTGCCTGCCGTCTCTTCTAGAGAGAGAGACTGGCAAGAATGAGCAAGCGGCTGAGAATGGGAATTTCTCGACTTGCGTATTCTGCTTAGTGTTTCCATGAGAATGCTCATGAGAACCCACGAGACTCACGAGAATGTCAGGCGGGAATACGGGCGGGAATTTGCGTCCATTCTTCCCAACTGCGCAAGAAGGCTCAGCCGAACGGCCTGAGAGATTTTCGACTCGCCTCTTTTGCTCAGTGTTTTCACAACGCCATCCACCGCTTCTTCTCCTGTCGCACGAGGCCCCGCTTGAGCAGTTTTCGCGACGCCGGATAGAGCGTGGCCCTCGGCACTTTGGACACGGTTTCCCATTCCTTGATCGTGGCGCCCTCGGAGCCGAAGCCCTCGCGAAGAGCATGGAGCGCCCGCCTCTGCTGCTCGGACAGTTCGCCCGTGCGCAGCAAGGTGTGAGCCAATCGCACCGTGACGGAGGCGGTGCCTTCGACGGGGACGACCCGCACGGTCAGCCGGGCGGGGCGTTCCATGTCCTTCTGTTTCGTGACGCTCACGACGATCTCGCCGTGGTTCACCTTATTTTCGATCATGGTGTCGCACGCGCCGCGGAGGGACGATGATCCCCGCTCGCGTTCCCCATCCGCGCGGGTGTGGTGTGCCAGGATGACGGTTGCGCCGGTCTCACGCCGAATCCAGTCGCAGGAGCGGATGGCCCTCCCCATGTCGCCCGCGGAGTTCTCGTCGCCACCGGACAGGCACCTGGCCAGTGTGTCGAGGATGATCAGGACGGGGGAGAGCGTTCGCACCGCATCTACGAACCGGCCGACAGCGGTCGTGTCGAGCAGGTCCACCGCAGCCGGCAAGGTCCAGACGCCGCTCGCACGGTCCAAGGACAGGTCGAGGGCGGTCTTGACGGCCCGTGTCCGCGCGGGCATCCCGCCGAGTCCCTCTGATGAGGCGTAGACCACTGGGCCTGTGGTTGCCACGGCCAGCCCGAGCCAGTCGAGTCCGTTGGCGACGCAGAACGCGAGCAGAAGCAGGAGCAGCGACTTGCCGGATTCGGGAGGGCCATAGACGGCCACGAGCGAACCGAGCGTCATCCAACCCGCGACGAGTGCCTGGAGTGGCGGAAGCGCCAGCATGTCGAGGTCACTGATCAGGGCTGGGAGTGCCGCGGGCTCGTCTGTGCTGTCGCCGGCCGGCTTCCGCCCGATGCTCTGCGCGATGGTGGAGACTTCGCAGGCGGGGAGTGGAGAGTCGCCACAGCGCCGGAGGTTGACGGCTTGCAGTGTTGCGTCCATCTCCTCGAAGTCGAGGCCGATGTGCCGCAGTTTGCCCGCCCAGCGGGTCAGGGCTTCATTGCGCTCGCCCGCCTTTAACGTGCAGGAAGGGGCCTGTGCGGGGCTTGTAAGGGGCTTCGGCGGTCCCGTCTCCAACCAGGTCCGGTCGAACACGGGCAGCGTGTCAATCGGAGGCCAGGGGCCGAGTCGCTGATACGTGATGCCGCTGGCGTGTTGCGAGCCTGGCCCGACCACGAATCCGCCATCGCCTCTCACGTCGATCAGCACGGCGGGATCGCCGGTATCAATCCGCGCGCGATTGCGGACCGGCACGTTGGGGTGCTTGAAGTAGCGATGTCGCCCCCTTTTGGTCTTGACCTGCATGGGCGTGGCGGGCAGGTTCGCCGCGGCCCACGCTTCCGCCGCTTCGTTGTCGGAATCGACCACGACGACACCGGACACGGCGCCCGTGACGATCCCGACGTTTCGCGGCGTGCCGTTGCCGAACCACTTGAACACCTGATCAGCGGTCGCCGGCGTTTTCTGGTAGCGTTCCCACTTCACCTCCGGGTGTTTGCCGGGAGAACTACACCTCGGATCTCCGCAGGAGCAGTGCCCGTGCTCGGCCCGATGAACCGGGATCAGACTGAAGCCGCGCCCCCAGAGGTCAGCCGCATCGCCGGCCATGTCCGCGCTCATGACGCCCTCCGGCCACAGCCGACGTTCGGCACACCGCCTGAGTCGCACGTCCACTTGAGCGGCGCGTCACCCCGCCACGCAGTTGAAAACCCCAGCTTGCCGCGTGAACACCAGACGAGGCTGAACGGGGAATGCGCGGGCTGCGCCGTTGTGGAGACGGTTCGATTGGAGGTCGGCAAGGTCAGGAGGCGCGCCGACAGCGCGGGAGCCGCTGTCATGATCGCCGGGGCGATATCTGTGGGATCAGAGGATTGGGGACATGCCGTAGTCGCCGATTCAAGATCGGTCATGGCGTTCGCCACGACGGGGTGCCCAGTCTCGTGAACCGTCGTGGTCATCGCGCCCCCTGCTCGGCCGCGCATGGTGGCGGCACCGCCCCGAAGGACCGCTCACGGCGCGCGGCACGGAGCCCTGGGCGGCCTTCTTGGCGTCCAGTCACCGCGCGCAGCTCCGCCAGCAAGCACGCCGCCAGCGCCTGCGCGAGAGCTTCCTCTGCCTCAACACGAGCGAGTCGCGGCGCGTCGGTCATGCGCGATCAGTCCTGGCCCGCGAGCACCCGGCACTGACGCGCTGCGGGCTTCTCATTGGACGGTTCTACGCTCATCCTGATCTCCTTCGGTCCGCTTGACGGAACGCGCTCCACCGTCTATCGCTTCGCCGTTGATTCCGTGTGGATCGTCTGGCTCTTGATCCACGCTCGCAATGCCTCTACGGGAACGCGCTTTTGTCCGTCCACCATCACACACGGGAGCGCACCTTCTCCGAGCATCCGGTACAGGCGCGTTCGCCGGATCCCAAGAAGGACAGCTGCTTCTTCCGGGTGGACGAGCAGTCGATTCAGTTCTGGTCGTTCTGGCTTCGCCACAGGGTTCCTTTCTCTTGCTAGCGGTGTCTAGATAGGACCACAATCGAAATTACGCGCTCGGGAGCGGCCTGTCTGGAACGAATTCAGATAATCCGACCCAAACGTTCTTCTGGCGAACACTGGAGGCTTCGATGGAGCGCCCGCCATCTCCGGGCACGGGCAACAAACCGCGGCTTCCCAGATGGCTCGCGGAAGTTCCAGAGATCGACGCCTTCTTCGAGTTCTTCCCAGCGGAGCAGCGCGGCGAACTGGTTGCGCTGCTGTCGATTGTCCGTGACGCCCACGCGGACCAGTTCGAGGTCGTGCAGAAAGATGACCTGCTGGGAGCCCGAAGGGCATTGCGTCGTCTAAGAGGGTTTCTGACCGCTGTCTCCAAGAAGCGTCTCCCTGGAGTTGCTGGTCCGGGGTTCCAGCTATCCTGTGCGGCGCTTTCGGTTCTAGAGGGCCAAGTCGCAGCGCTGCAGGAATTCGGGGGGCGAAGATCGCTTCAGAAGCGCCTCAAAGTAGAGTTCATCGCCCTCTTCAGCGTTTGCGTTCTTGAGGCCGATCCTGGGCGGTGGGCGGTTGAGAGCACCGGAAGGAAAAGCCAGGAATCCCGCTGGTTCTGGATGGCCCGCCTATGGGGCGCAGCCACACGGCGAGAAGGCGCGCAGAGTTCTGACTCCTTCAAGCACTTCGGCAGGAAACAGCGAACCCTCATTCACGAGCGCGTGGTGGCCTTGATGTTGGAACGTCTCCACCGCCCCATCGATGCGGAATCCAGAGTCGCGGGGCCTGGCGGCACCCACTCCGCGCGACATGAAGCCGACCAGGCGGGTCCATCACTCAGAGGTCAGCGGGCAGGCAAGGCGTGTTCTTGAGCTCAGCGAAAGACCTTGCCATGCAGCCCTCCGCGTGATTGACGCGCTCGCAACGTGGATCGCTGGCCGGGTGTGAAGTGTCCTTCGTTGCGTGACAGGGCGCGCTGCCTGGCGTCGAATGCCAAACAACTTCACCGACTCGATCTGCTACCCGAACTCGGCGCGAGGGCTCGTATCAGGCGCACGAGGTTCTTGGCCGAAGGCCGCGAACGGCTCAGGCGTTCCAAGGCGAGTTCGGGCCGACGCCTCAGTTCGGCCAGCCGAGCGTTGTGCGTCTGGCTGCTTCGGTAGGTCAACGCGTGACACGTTCGGCACGCGAACGTCGGTCCTCCGGAAGGCGGCAGGTAGAGTCGGCCGACTCGGAGGCCACACCGGCAGCGGAACCACCAACGGACACCGCCAAAGTGAGGCCGCGTCCGAACGAGGTCGAAGCGACCGCGCTCCGCGGAACCGCTCGGGCTCGTCCATGACAATGCGATAGCCGGTTCGTCCAGGGCACCTGCCTGTTTCAAGCACTCAAGTCCGGTCACCGCGAGGCGTTCAGCCTGCGACGGCAAGCCTGTAGGGCGCGGGGAACTCCGTAGGACCCTCGCTGTGATGACGGTGCACTCCTCGACCGTGAGTTTCCTCATAGCGATTCTTCAGCCTTGACTGATTGTCGCAGAAACTATTGGAAAGTTGTTCCGGCCCGTTCTTCGATCAGACAAATGATGCGCCCCCCGGCACCGGGGCGGGCCGACTATGGGCTGCCCCTCCCCAGTGGCGTCCGCGAGATCGGCAAGCGGCAGAGAGTTGCCGGCGCCCAACAGCCCCAGAAGCCGAGCGGGAGCTATGCAGGGCGCGTCCGCGCGGATCCTATAAGGGACATCATGTTAACTTTCGCCCCTGTCGTTTCATCACGTGGCCTGTGCAAACCCGCGCTGATAGGCGACGGTCAATCAAGGTCTGGAGATCGGCTCTTGGGTTTCGCCGCGACGTGACGCCACACGCCTCGCACGGTGCGGGTCGCGTCCCGGCATGCCGCGCTGCGACATCGATGGCGTCGTCCAGTACCGGCACGCGCATCAAGGGAGACTGTCGTCTGGCTTGGCGTCCATTTCCTACACAGGTTCAAATCTCGCGAGAATCACACGACTGCTAACGGTTTTCTCCCGCCCCATCCCCCGGTTTGTCCTAAACCAACAGGAGGGACCGTTCTTGCGAAAGTCGAAGGCAAGCCCCTCCGAAGCCCCTTGGGAGGGGCTTTACGTCCGCACGCTCGGCCGTGTTTGGGCCATTGATATCTGATTCGAAACTGCGCGCGAATCTGATGCCGCGCCCGCCGGCACACGCCCCGCGTGAGGGCGAGTCGAGCATGCCAGTGCGTTCGGTCACGGTCGCCGTAGGGAGCGCACGGACGCCTTCCCAGCGGTGCTGGAACGGCACCGTCACCTCAGGGCGATGTCCATTGCGGGCCTTGCAGGGGCACTAGACGCACGGGAAGAGTCGGAGCGGAACACGGTTCTCGCGGCTCGGTGCCGCGCATACAACCTCTCGCCTGCGCCGCCCAACGTCTGCGTTCAGTTGCTGTGCGCTCTGAACTGTTCGCCCGAGCGAGACGATGTGCCACCCGATCAGGCACGACGATTGGCGCGGAGGCTTACCTTGCCTGCCAGAGAATCAGGTCGAGCATCTTGACCTGTGTCAGATGTCGATCTGGGTAGGACTCCTCGAACCGTCTTGTCAGGCATCGCCCCATGTCGGTATCGAGATAGCCGAAGAAGGTCTGCCGGATGTGATCATGCAACTCGACAATCCGCGCCAACCTCGCCTCAATCCCACCGGCGCGAGACAGTCGGAGACCGAGGTTCTTCAGGACGAAGGAGTCAATCACCGGCTCGTCTGGGTCGATCGAGGCAGCGAGCCGCTCGACACCGAAGTCTGTCCCGCCGATCAGACCGGCGTGAGCGAGATAAGCCCCGTCCCCCGCCTCACGATCGACGACGCGGCGACTTCGCACGGCGTCCCCGCTGGCGCTTCGGCGTCGTCACTTCGTAGGCCGGCGGCGGCGTCCACGTCCCGACGTAGCCCTTCGTTCCGGGCTTCGGCACGTGCAGCCCGCACGGGTTCGCCGAGTACTTCGTCTTGCTCATCACGTTCGCCTTCACGCGGCCGTGAGCGTGCCCGCGACGACTTCGGCGAGCTGCCGCTGCACGGCCATCTGCTCGCGCTGGTCGCGGTAGACGAGCATCGTCTGCAGCGTCCGGTGGCGCGAGAACGCGCGAATCTGGTCGAGGCCGAGGCCGGCCTGCTGCCCGCGGACGATCGCCTCCGTAATGGCCGTGTGGCGCAGCGCGTGACACCACACGCGCACGCCGGTGCGCTCGCCGAGCTCCGCCACCAGGCGCAGCTCCGATCGCGCGTGCAGGCGTCCGGCACCGTCCCGGCCCCGACGTCGCGACCGACTAACGAACAGCGGCCCCTGGCCGGTGCCGCGGCGGTGGGCGAGGTACCGGCGCAGCGCGGTGACGACGGCTGCCGGCAGCGGGACGAGCTCGCGCTCGCGTCGGCTGTGCCTGGGCGGGGCGGCTCCTCCGAACGACGCCAACGCCGTCTGATAATGGGAGATTCTGTTAACCTGCTGAGCGGAGAGCGAGCGGCAACGTC
>Ga0209014_10000012_pt1 | contig 99640 bp, 94 predicted proteins | sample BarGraNGADG00212_FD_184491 | JGI IMG/M metagenome (GOLD analysis project Ga0209014, IMG submission 184491) | Arctic peat soil microbial communities from Barrow, Alaska - Barrow Graham LP Ref core NGADG0002-212 (SPAdes) (version 2) | ecosystem: Environmental > Terrestrial > Soil > Wetlands >...
ACCTGGTAGCGGCATGCCGAGCACTGCCATAGCCGCCGTCCGCCCAGCATGGCCGCGCTCGCGCAACCACAGCGCGGACAGCGATACCCCTCCGGCCAACGGCACTCCATCAGGTACGCCCAACACGCGTCCTCGTCAGCGAAGCGGGCCTGGAACTCCACGATCGTGCGTGGAAACTCCGGACAGCCCATGCCACCGAGGGTAGCGGAGCTAACCGGATAAGCATGATGCCGATTATCGGCGCATGGACGGATCAGTCGATAGCGTGCACTGTCCAAGTACGTGCCGTGCGATGCGAACCAATCGCCCAGGCCGCGGCGACCGCATGGCGCCAACATGCCCAACCGAGACACGCGATATCCGTCGATATCGCGCGTCTCGAGGCCGGGCTCGCGCCGCGCAGATCGATCTGTAGGCGCACCCGGATGTGCACTCGCATAGCCGATAAGCCGGCCTGCTTGGTGATCTTTCACCGCAGTGTCGCCTACTGCCCGTCAGGCGTCGCTTCTCCTGCCGCGTGCGGGCGCGTCCGCGGTGGTCAAGCTGGCGAGCAGTTGCACTGCATCGTGGGTCGGCGAGGCGGATTCGACGGTGTAGACAGGAATACGACGCCGGGGTCGTCGGTGAGGTCCAACGACTCGTAGCCGAAGGTGAGGTCGCCGACGAGTGGGCGGTTGTAGGGCTTGTGCCTGTGCCGGTACTTGAGCACGTCGTGAGAAGCCCACAGGCAGCCGAAGCCCTCGCCTTGCGTGGACATCTGGCCGATCAGGCGGACCGGCTCCTCGTGGGGAATCGGACTTGTGCGCGCCGCGCGGCCCGTCGCCATTCCTCGATCGTTACCGGTGAACGATCAACGGGGTTTGTCCGTTCGAACGCCAAGCAACCTGCGGGGAGCCCGCGGCGAGGGGGTGTCATCGTGCGACGCCGCCTCCACGACGGAGTCAAGCTCGGCAACCGCCTCCGAGCCGAAGACGGCTTCGATCACGAATATATTGCTCTGTGTTCGCGCCCCACTTACGCCGAGCCTGAAGCCCGCTCTCTTCAACCGGACGCCTAGCTCCCCATCGGCACCGTACTGGGTGCGTCGCTCAATCTCGATCTTGTACCTCTGGCCGCCGAGTCGAAGCACTCCCTCACACGCGGCCCCGACGCCTGGCTCGTCGGGATAGCGAAGGGGGCGCGGATCTCGCGGCGCCGCGCCGGTACCGCGGTGATCAAATGCGACCGTCCAGGACGATTTCCTGTCACCTCGGAGATGCATGCCAACGGCGCGCTTGCCCGCGTGCAGCTCCGCGCGGGTGATATCTGAGCGATTCGATCTCGCAACGATCCGTGAGGCGCCCAGCTCGGTAAAGACACGTAGTGCCTCGTTGAGTCGATCCCGCGCGAGCTCCTCGTCGTAGTCCGCGAACGGCACCAGTCTCCGCTCGTCGCTAGGGTGCGTGACATACACAACGCGCGTAACCGCGGGGGCCGGCGTGTCGTGCGCTCACGTCCAGGACTCTGCTGCGCTGGAGTCATGGCGTCCAGAGGACTAACGCCCCTCCCGGGGGGACCAGCGACACAATCGACGAGCGACACGGCCAGTACCCGCGCCGAGGGGTGGGGCCTCGATGGAGTCGACGACGTACGCGCGTGTGGGTACCGGTGGCACCACGCACGGTGATCATCACGTGGGCTTCGCCGGCGATCCAGTGATCGATCCGCATTGCCGGGCGCTCGAGCGCCTCGCAGCGCGTCCTGATCGACGGCTCGTCAGGACTGGTTGGTCAGATATCCGCGGCTGAGCGCTGCCTGGATAGTCCTCGCGGATCGATCGACTGAGACCCGTTCGGCAGGCTGCGCGGCCTGTACGGTCGGGCAGTGTGCTTCTCTGCCGAGGCAGACCTCTTCGGCGGAGCTGTGCTCGCGGTCATCGGATACGACGCGCTGCGCTACGTGCATCACCGAAGTGACCGCATCGCCTTCGCGGCCCTGCCCTTGCTGCTCGCCGCGCACCAACTCGACGAGGCGTTCGTGTGGTGGGGGCTGCAGGGGCATGTGAGCGCGGGCGTCGGTCACGTCGCCATGTGGATCTATCTGCTGTTCGCCTTCGTCGTGCTTCCGACGTATGTGCCGTGCGCGATCCGGGCACTCGAACCGCCCGGTCGCCGCCGCTCGGCGTTGACCGCCTTCGCCGTGATGGGAGCGGTCGTATCCGCCGCGCTGCTCACCGCGATGCTTCGCGGACCCGTCACCGCGACGCTCGGACACGATCACGTGAGTTACGGGATCCACCTGCACGCGGGCCTCCTGGTCGTCGGTGCCTACGTCGTGGCCACCTGCGGATCGGCCCTGTTCTCCGGCTACCGTCGCATCGCGCTCTTCGGAGTGCTCAACCTCGTCGGTATCGCGATCCTGGCACGCCTAGCCATCGACGGCTTCGCCTCGCTCTGGTGTGGCTGGGCGGCCCTGACCAGCTGCGCCATCGCACTGCACCTTCGGTCCGGCACTGCGACCAAGACGGTGGCCGAGGTAGTGGCCTGAACCTCGGCGGCGGCGATGCGGCCAAGGGTCGTCGCGGCCAGGCGCCGTCGCCTACGCGTTGGGCGCGGTGCCGTTCACGGCGACATCTCGTGCGGTGCTCTCACGGCCGGTCCCATGGGTCGCGGCGTCCCGTGTCTCTCGGGCCAGGAAGCTGCCAAGCTCCCCGATCGTGCTCATCAACGGAGCCGGGAACACCACCGTCGTGTTCTTGTCGACACCGATCTCGACGAGGCTCTGCAGGTTGCGCAGCTGCAGCGCCAGCGGATGGGCCATCATGATGTCCGACGCCTCGCCCAGCGCGGAAGCCGCCAGCGACTCGCCCTCGGCGTTGATGATCTTGGCTCGCTTCTCTCGCTCTGCCTCGGCCTGCTTGGCCATGGCGCGCTTCATCGTGTCGGGCAGCTGAATGTCCTTCAGCTCCACGAGCGTGACCTCGACACCCCAGTCCACGGTCGTCACGTCGAGGATCTGCCGGATGTCACCGTTGATGCGGTCGGTCTCGGACAGCGTCTCGTCCAGCGTGTGCTGGCCCACCACCTTGCGGAGCGTCGTCTGAGCGATCTGATCGATCGCCGCCCGGACGTTCTCGATCGCGACGACGGACTTGATGGCGTCAACGACCCGGAAGTAGGCGACGGCGGAGACGTCGACGCTGACGTTGTCACGAGTGATGATGCCCTGAGACTGGATCGGCATCGTGACGATCCGCAACGAGACCCGATGCAGCACGTCGACGATCGGGATGATGATGCGCAGGCCTGGAGCGCGCTCGCCGACGAGCCGGCCGAATCGGAACAGCACCCCGCGCTCGTACTGTTTGACGACACGTATCGCCATCGCGAGAACCAACAACGCAAGCAGCGCCACAACGACCAGCACCGTGATCAAGATGTCCATCGAGTGTCTCCGTTCCGGCCGCATCGTGCGTACGCATACGGCCCTATCCAGCGTCTGCCCCGCGGTTGACACAGGGCAGAGGCCAACGTCCTGGGCCGACCGGGCACGAGGGATCAGACATTCGGCAGCGCACGTGGCACGCTGGAACCATGACGATGCCGCAGAACTTCCCTCGGCCGGGGCTGAGCCTGGAGTACCCGATGTCGCTTGGCGTCTACGACGGGTACCCGCAGGCACAGCGTGTCGTCGACTACCTGTCCGATCACGAGTTCCCTGTGCAGAACGTCGCGATCGTCGGTACCGAGCTGAGGTCGGTCGAGCGGGTCATCGGGCGTCTGACCCGCGGCAAGGTGGCGGCGGCCGGCGCCGTGTCCGGGCTGTGGATCGGCTTGTTCGTCGGAATCGCGTTCGCGCTGTTCAGCAAGCAGGGGCAACTCGGCTTTCTGATCACCACGCCCCTGCTGGGCGCGGTGTTCATGCTGGTGTGGAGCCAGTTGGGCTTCAGCGCCGCGACCCGGCGGGGTACCCGGGACTTCGCGTCGGTGAGTCAGATCGTCGCCACGAAGTACGAGGTGCTGGTCGAGCACAACGTCGCCGCTCGCGCTCGAGAGCTACTTGCCTCGATGCCCGCGTGAGGCCTCACCACCGGCTCAGTCGATGGTGGTGAGGTACGCGCCGACTTCGTGGCGTAGCTGGTGACGAGCCGATACTGCGCGGCTATCCCAGCGGCTGCAGGATGCTGAACACGGCCCCCTGCGGGTCGCGGATCGTCGCGACCTTACCGATCGGCATGTCCATGGGCTCGACGATGATCGTGCCACCCGCGTCCTTCGCGGAGGCGGCGACAGCGGTGGCATCAGCGACCGCGAACCATGTGTGCCAGTGGTTGGGCACGCCGTCCATCTGCGGTGCGGTCGCCCCGCCGACGTCCTCGCCGTCGACCTTGAGCAGCGTGTACGCGAAGTCGCCCATCTTCGTCTCGACGGCGTCGATGCCCACGACGGCCTTGTAGAACGGGAACGCCGCCGCGTTGTCGGCCGTGGTGAGCTCGTTCCAGATGAGCGTGTTCGGCTCGTTCACGCGGGTGGCGCCGATGTGCTCGCCTGCTTGCCACAGGCCGACAGCCGCACCCGCCGGGTCGGCTACGAACGCCATCCGGCCCGCTTGCGTCACGTCCGCCGCCGGCATCAGGACGGTGCCGCCGTTCGCGCTGGCCGCGACGACGGCCGCATCAGCGTCGTCGACCGCCAGGTAGGTGTTCCACATCGGTGGGACGTGGTTCTCGACGAGCATCGGGGCCTGCGGCGCGATGGCCGCAACCGTGTCGGACTCGACCAGCGCCATCGAGTACACCGCGCCCATAGGCGTCGGCATGTCGTCGAACGTCCAGCCGAACAGTCTGCCGTAGAACGCCTTCGCGCCCTCGACATCGTTGGTCTGCAGGTCAGTCCAACACGGAGTTCCCTGCTTGTAAGAGGACCGCTGTGCCATGCCGACTCTTCCTTCCGATCCGGTTCAGGACCCGGGCGTTTGCCGAGTACCAGAGGTTGGCAACCATTGCATACACCTACGACGAACAGGGCACCTCGGAATCGACAGCCGGTGAGATTAGATGGACCCATGCGAATCGGCGTCGTGTTCCCGCAGACGGAGATAGGCCCGGACGTCGGAGCCATTCGCGCCTACGGCCAACGGGTCGACGAACTGGGCTTTCGGCATCTGCTCGCATTCGACCACGTGCTCGGCGCCGATCCCGCCGTACACGTCGGATGGGACGGTGTCTACGACGTCCGCACGACGTTCCACGAACCGATGGTGCTCTTCGGCTACCTCGCCGCGCTGACCACGCTCGAGTTGGTTACCGGCGTGATGATCCTGCCGCAGCGGCAGACGGCCCTGGTCGCGAAGCAGGCGGCCGAGGTGGATCTGCTCACCAACGGACGTTTCCGCCTCGGCGTCGGCGTCGGCTGGAACGAGGTCGAGTACGAAGCGCTCGGAAAGGACTTCGGCACCCGAGGCCGCCGCTCCGGCGATCAGGTCGGACTGCTTCGCCGGCTGTGGACCGAGCCGAGCGTCACGTTCGCGAGCAGCGACGAGCGGGTGACCGGTGCGGGAATCGCTCCGCTGCCGATCCAACGCCCGATCCCCGTCTGGTTCGGCGGGAACTCAGCCGCGACGTACCGGCGCGTCGGCCGGCTCGGCGACGGCTGGTTTCCACAGGTGCTGCCCGGACCCAACCTCGACGCCGCGCGATCGGTGATCGAGCAAGCCGCCGTCGCGGCCGGACGCGACCCCGGCGCCCTTGGCATGGAGGGCATGGTCAGGTGGAAGGGCAGCGTCGCGAAGCTGGTCGACCACGTGGATCGATGGCGTTCCGCGGGTGCGACGCACCTGTCGATCAACACGATGGGCGCCGGCCTCGCGACGGTCGATGACCATCTGGATGTCCTGCGCCAGGCCTCCATCGCGCTGGGCACTAGCGACGCAGAGCCGCCGAGATAGTGGCCGCTCCCGTGCCTGAAACCGGGTTCCCGCGCGTGGGTCTGCGACTGCGGTTGCTCCTCGGCGCGGTCGTCCTGGCCCTACTCACCTACGCGGCCGGCCAACTGGTCCGGCACTACTCGACCCATCCCGTTCCGGGCCCTACTCAGGTGCGGGCGTGCGGTACGGACTACATCCCGGACACCACGATGTCGGACCTCAAGATCGTTCCCAAGATCGAGTCGAAGGCGCAGATCGTCGCCGAGGGCCAGCACCCGTTCGCGTACCTGGGAACACTGCCCGGCGGGCAGCGGGTGTGGGGCACGACCGACCCGCGGCTGGGCCTGTCCGCCCGGGCTTCGGGCTGCGATTCGACGATATGGGTGCAGGTCAGTGCTGACGGATTCGCCAGCTACGGGATCGTCGGCCCGCCCTGAGGCGAGATGCGACTTTCGGGCCTTTCGGCACTGGGGCAACCGGTAGCCCGCGGTCGAGCATCGGGTCATGTCTGTCGCCGAGCCTTACAAGATCAAGTCTGTCGAACCGCTACGCATGACGACGCAGGAGGAGCGCGACGCGGCGATCGCGGCCGCGGGCTACAACACGTTCCTGCTGCGCAGTGACGACGTCTACATCGACCTGCTCACCGACAGCGGAACAAACGCGATGAGCGACCAGCAGTGGTCGGCTCTGATGCGCGGCGACGAGGCGTACGCCGGCTCCCGCTCGTTCTTCGCCCTGGAGAAGGCCGTGCAGGACGTCTACGGCTTTCCCTATGTCGTGCCCACGCACCAGGGTCGCGGCGCCGAGCACCTGATCTCGAAGGTCCTGATCAAGGGCGGCCAGTTCGTGCCCGGCAACATGTACTTCACGACCACCCGGCTCCACCAGGAACTCGCCGGCGGAGTGTTCACCGACATCATCATCGACGAGGCCCACGATCCGACGGCCGAGCATCCGTTCAAGGGCAACGTCGACCTGGCAAAGCTGCAGAAGCTCATCGCCGACGTGGGGCCCGCGCAGATCGCATACGTCAACGTCGCGCTCACGGTCAACATGGCAGGCGGACAGCCGGTGTCGATCGCCAATCTCCGCGCGGTCGCGGAACTGTGTCGCCGGCACGGCATCCTGCTGTGGTGCGACGCGACCCGACTGGTCGAGAACGCGTTCTTCGTCAAGGAGCGCGAGGCGGGCTACTCGGACAAGCTGATCGCCGAGATCGTCCGTGAGGAGATGTCGTTCTTCGACGGCTGCACGATGTCGGGGAAGAAGGACTGCCTGGTCAACATCGGCGGCTTCCTTGCCGTGCGAGACGAGCGGATCCTGCAGCAGGTGCGTGAGCAGGTCGTCATCTACGAGGGGATGCCGACCTACGGCGGGCTGGCCGGTCGCGACATGGAGGCGATGGCGCAGGGCATCCGGGAGATGGTCGATGACGACTACATCGCCCACCGAGTCGGCCAGGTTCGCTACCTCGGTCAACAGTTGCTCGACGCCGGTGTCCCCATCGTCACGCCGATCGGCGGTCATGCGATCTTCCTCGACGCGCGGCGTTTCCTTTCGCACGTCGAACAGGAGAACTTCCCGGCGCAGGCGATCGCGGCGGCGCTCTACGCGGACAGCGGCGTGCGTTCGATGGAGCGCGGCATCGTCTCGGCGGGACGCGACCCGCAGACACTGCGCAACCGCATGCCGAAACTGGAACTCGTACGGCTGACGATCCCACGACGGGTCTACACCGACCGGCACATGGACGTGGTCGCCGAGTCGGTGATCCGCCTGTACGAGCACCGCGACGCCATCCGAGGGCTGCGCCTGGTCTACGAGCCGCCCTCGTTGCGGTTCTTCACCGCCCGCTTCGAGCCGCTGTAGCGGGCGGATCAGCACGCGTGGCCGGTTCGCCTGCGAGACTTGACCGGTGACACCGCAGCAGTTGGTACTCATCCGCCACGCCAAGGCCGCAGACGGCCCCACCGACATTGAGCGACCGCTCGCGCCTCGAGGGCGTCGAGACGCCGGCGCCCTCGGTCGGCTGCTCGCCCGCGCCGGGATCGAGCTGGATCGCGTCGTTGTCTCCCCCGCCCTTCGCGCGCGACAGACCTGGGACGGCGCGCAAGCCCAGCTGAGCGCCCTGGTCGAGGTCGTCGTAGATCAGCGCATCTACGACAACGAGGTCGACGCACTGTTCGAACTCACCCGCGACACACCGCCCCGCGTCCACACACTGGGCCTGGTCGGTCACAACCCGTCGTTCGCCGAGCTCGCACACCTGCTCGACCACACCAGGGGCGACGCCGAGGCGCGGCAGGAGCTGCGCGCCGGGTATCCGACGACCGGTGTCGCGGTCTTCGACATCGTCGGCTCATGGGCTGAGCTGGGCCCCCATTCGGCGACGCTGAGAATCTTCACCGTCGCCCGCGATGCCGGCGAGTAGAGCGCTATGGGCCGACCGATCCTGCACTCCGTCATCCGCACCGCGACCGTACCGGTCGCCGATCTGTTCGACGTCGTCGTGGCCGAGGACGTCCTGCCGAAGGTGCTGCACGGGTACCTGGTCCTGCCTGCCGTCATCGGCACAAGCGACGTCACCGGGCCGTGGAGCGTTCCCGGCTCACAGCGGCGGGTGCTCACCTCGGACGGCCGCTCGGTCCGGGAGCGGCTGACCGGATGGGAACGCCCCACCCGCTTCGCCTACCGTGTCGACGACTTCAGCGGCACGATCGCGCAACTGGCCGATCACGCCGACGGCGAGTGGGAGTTCAGCGACGCGCCGGGCGGCTCGTCGTTCCGTTGGACCTACTCGTTCATCCCGTCCTCGGTGTGGGTCCAGCCCGCGCTGCGGGCGTTTGTCGCCGGGATGTGGTCGGGATACATGGACGCGTGCGCCGACAGGTGCGTAGAACTCGCCGAAGCATCCCGCTCACAGGCGGTCGAGTGAGCCTGACGTCCGCGCTACCGCTCCGGCACATCGGGCAGCCGGCAACGGCCACATGCAGGCCATCGTCGCGACCTTCTCACCGATCGTTGCCGCTACGCCGGGCGCCACGATCCTGGAGGTCGGTGAGTGGGGCCTGCGTGAGCGCGCTCGGGATGAGCTCGAGCTCGTCCAGAACTGGGTTGCCTTCCTGAGCCAGCCGGGCCAGTACCTGCGCCCTGTCATCGGCTGAGATCCTGGTCGCATGAGCGGGACGCGACGGGCAGGCCAGCAAGTCGCGCATCGACTGCTGCCGGCCCGACTGCGCCCGCTGACCATCGCCTTGGTCGTCGGCGACTGCGTGCTGTTCGCGATTCTTGCTGTTCACTTCGCGAACACAGTCACACCCGGCCCGATCGATCGAGCCGTCGACGGCTGGCTCGCCGGGCGCGCCGTGGCGCACTACGAGGTGGTCAGCCGCATCGCCGACCTCGGTGGACCAGCTCCGGTCTTCGCCATGACGGTGGTCCTGGTCTGCCTGACACTGCTGATGCGCCGGCCTCGAGGCGCCGCGCTGGCGGCCACGGCCACGCCGACCTCATCGACGGTCACCGAGCTGATCCTGAAGCCGGCGATCCATCGCCTGCACGACGGCGGACTTTCGTTTCCGAGCGGCCACGCCACCGGCGTGTTCACGGTGGCCTTTGTGGTCGTCGTCGTGATGCTCGATCCCGAACCGCACCGCCGGCTCGGCGCCGCCCGGCCGATCGCGATCGCGTCGGCCTGCATCGTCGCGGTCGGTGTCGCGGTCGCGCTGGCGGCCGCACGCTTTCACTACGCGACCGACACTGTCGGTGGCGCCGCGGTAGCGCTGGCTACGGTGCTCCTGCTCGGACTCATCGTCGACGCGCTGGCTGATCGACTCGGTTCACGGCGCAGGCTTGCTACCGATGACGACCGTTGCGTCGAGCTCGTCTGAACTGACCAGCTTCGGAACGAAGCCGCTGCGTACGAAGGCTTCGACGGTCCGCGACGCTTGGTGCTCGCTCGTCTCGACCAGCAGGTGACCGCCGGGCGCGAGCCAGCGTGGCGCGACGCCGACCACGCGCCGCAGGACATCGAGCCCATCGGCACCACCGTCCAGGGCCACCATCGGCTCGTACAGGCGAGCCTCCGGGGGCATCAGCTGGATCGACCCCGAAGGTACGTACGGCGCATTGGCCACCAGGACGTCGACGCGGCCGCGGAGCTGAGCGGGCAGCGGCTCGAAGAGGTCACCTTCGTAGACCCGTCCACCGACAGCAGCGATGTTGCGCCGCGCGCAGCGGACCGCGGCTGGCTCGACGTCGGTTGCGTGCAGCTCGGCGGGATACGGAAGAGCCGCGATCACCGCGACCCCCACCGCGCCCGACCCGCAGCACAGGTCGACGACAACCGCATCGGGTCCGGCGAGGGCGGCCGCGTTGCGGGCGAGCAACTCGGTGCGGTGGCGGGGAACGAACACCCCGCGGTCGACCTCGACCCGCAGTCCGCAGAAGCTCACCCAGCCGAGGACGTGCTCCAGAGGCAGACCGGCGACGCGCTCGTCGGCCAAGGCTACGAGCTCCACCGGTGTCCGCGCCGCCGAGATGAGCAGGTCGGCCTCGGCCTCGGCGAACACGCAGCCGGCGGCCCGAAGCCTGTCGACGATCGCGAGGCGGGAGCATGACGGGGTATTCAAGGCGCATCAGGCTATCCGGGCCGATGTCGGGAGCGGCACGCAGTGGCCGGGTTCGCTGACAAGATGGGGCGGCATCCGGCTATTCTGTGCCAGAGTTAGGACCTTCGACTCTGTCCGATGTGAAGTCCGTGTGCATGGTGTGAAATCTGAGTTAAGGTTCCCCGAACCGCAACCCCCTGTGGGTCACACCATCGCACCTTGGAGTACGAGATGTCGAGATTCACCAAGAGGACCAAGCTCCTCACAGCTGCGGCCGCGATCGTCACCATCGGCGTCGGTAGCGGTCTTGCGTATGCGTACTGGTCTTCGACCGGAACCGGAGTGGGCTCCGCGACCACGGGAACGAGCACGGGCTTCACGGTCGCCAGCACCACGGCGACCGGTGGGCCACTGACACCCGGCGGCCCGAGCGAGACCGTCGCGTTCACCGTCACCAACCCGAGCACCGGGCACCAGATCCTGTCGAGCGTCGTCGTGACGGTGGCCACCTCCACCGGATCCCCGTGGACCGCGGTCTCGGGATGCTCGAGCGCCGACTACACCGTGGGAACGCCGACCGTGACCTACGGCGACATCGCCCCGTCCGGCGTCGTCTCCGGCACGGTGTCGGTCACGATGAACAACCTGTCGAGCAACCAGGACGGCTGCAAGGGCGCGACCGTGCCGCTGTACTTCGTAGCCAGCTAAACCCCGCCTGAGACAGGCGCGGTGCCGACATGCGGTCCTCGACGCAGTTGCCAGAGGCTCGCGGCCGGCACCGCGCGGTTGGCCGACACCGCGCAGCCCGCACAGGTGGGGGCGGCCCCGCTCGCCGCCTCTTCACGGTCGTGCCGTGGGTACTCGTGGCCCTGATCGGCGCCAACCCCGCGTTCGGGTACTGGAGTTCGACCGGGGCGGGTCAGGGAGCCGCGAGCACCTCGACGCTTACCGCGCCGACCGCCGTGACCGTCCCGACGCTCGCCTATCCCAACGTGACGGTGTCCTGGACGGCGTCGACCGGCTCGCCCGCACCGACCGGCTACTACGTCACACGCACCAACGGCACCACCACGGCCGCGTGCGCGAGCAGCCCCACCACGTTGATCACCGCGCTCACGTGCACCGACCTGGCGGTGCCCGTCGGTGGGCCGTACACGTACAGCGTCGTCGCGGTCTACCGGTCCTGGACCGCCACCAGCGCGGCGAGCGCGGGCGTCACCGTCGCGCCGCCGACCAAGGTCGTGTTCACCGCACAGCCCACCAACGCAGTCGCCGGCGTCGCGATCTCCCCCGCCATCGCGGTGACCGTCGAGACGGCGGCCGGGGCGGCGTTCCCGGCTTCGGGCACGTCGGTCGCGGTGGCTCTCACCACTCCCGCGGGCGCCACGCTGTCGGGTACGGCCACCGCCCTGACCAACTCCAGCGGCGTCGCCACGTTCAGCGGGCTGTCCGTCGACAAGGCTGCCAACTACACCCTCACGGCAACCAGTTCCGGGCTGACCTCCGCGACGAGCAGCAGCTTCACCATCACTGCGGCGGCGGCAGCGAAGTTCGTGATCACGTCAACTGCGGTGTCAGGTGCCGCTTCGGCCACCGCGAATCTGGGACCGATCACCGTCCAGGAGCAGGACGCCTTCGGCAACCCCGTCAACGCGCCCGTCGGCGGCACCACGGTCACCGTGACGTCGAACTCCACCGGAACGACCACCTTCTCCGCAACGCTCGGCGGGAGCCCGGTGAGCGCGGTGTCGATCGCGAGCGGCGCCTCCAGCGCGACGTTCTTCTACGGCGACACCAAGGCGGCCACACCCACGATCACCGTATCCGGCTCACTGACGAGCGCAACCCAGGTCGAGACAGTGCTGGCCGGGGCCGCCGCCAAGCTGCTGTTCGGGCAGCAGCCGACCAACACAGCGCGCGGCGCGACGATCACACCCGCCGTCACAGTGCAGGTCCTCGATCAGTTCGCCAACCTGACGACGAGCACGGCGTCCGTGGTCATCGCGATCGGGAACAACGCCGGCCTGCTCGGACTGGGCGTGCTCTACGGAACCACGACGAAGAACGCGGTCGCTGGGGTCGTGACTTACAGCAACCTGTCGATCGACGGCGCCATCCTCGGGATCGGTGGCAAGGGCACGGGGTACACCCTCGTCGTCACCTCCACCGGCCTGGCCGGCGCCACGAGCGCGCCGTTCAACATCACCTGACCGGCGTAGCGGGCCGGCACCGAGGCGCGCTGATAGCGTCGCCGGATGCGCGACTCGGTGACCGTCCACATGGCGGCGTCCCCCGCCAGCGTGTGGGAGCTCGTCAGCGACATCACGAACACCGGACGGTGGAGCCCCGAAACCTTCGAGGCCGAGTGGCTCGGTGGCGCCAGCACCCCCGCCGTCGGCACCCGCTTCAGAGGCCATGTGAAGCGCAACGGGCGCGGTCCGGTCTACTGGACGACCTGCCAGATCATCGCGTGCGAACCGGGCCGCGAGTTCGCGTTCGCTGTGATGATCAACGCAAAGCCGACGAACACGTGGCGCTACGAGTTCACGCCGGTCGGCGACGGCGTCGACGTCACCGAGTCGTTCGAGCTGACGCCGACGCGGCTCTTGCGGCTCTACTGGGCACTCGCAGGATGGGCTCGCAACCGGACCAACGTGAACGGGATGCGCGAGACACTGCATCGGATCAAGGCCGCCGCCGAGTCCGAGACCGGCGCGGCGAAGTCGTAAGAACGCCTGCCCGCAGCCGCAGCGGCAACCAGCCGGACGTCCGGGTGATCGCTCAGCCGATCAGCAGGTCGTCGCCGTCCCGGGTGACGGTTGCGCGACGCAGCGGCCACGCCTTCGTGAGCGCCTTGACCGACGCGCTGAGCCCAGGGATCTTGTCGAACACGCCCTGGGGTCCGGTGATCATTCGGCCCGTCGTCACGTCGTAGCGTGCCTGGTGCCACGGGCACACCAGGCATCCGTCGGCATCGATGCTGCCTTGCGCAAGATCCGCGCGCAGGTGCCGGCAACGTCGGCCGACGGCGAAATAGTCGCCGTTGTTCCCGACGGCGTATCTGCCCTCGCCGACAACAGTGCCGTTCGGCACTGCGGCGGCGTCGATACGGCTGGTCGTCATGAGCCGCTCCTGTCTGACGAGATGCACTGCGGACATGGTGACACGCCCAGGACCTTCCGGCCCGCGATCACCGCCTGGGCGATGTCGCGACAGCGGTCAGAACCCGCTTGGCTCGGTCTCGAGTTCCGGCTCCGTCGGACGGTGCTCGTGATGCAGTGGCCGCACAGGTCCGGTTCGCTCGAACCACATGAGCGCGTCGTAGCGTCCGCCCATCCGGGTCGGCACATAGTTACCGGATTCGCGGTCCGGGTCGTAGACGACGCCGATCGCGCGGTGCCCGAGCCGAGCTGAGAGCCACGCTCCGGAGCGGTCGTCGTCGAACACCAGCACAGCAGGTCTGCCGAGGGCGTGATGGAGCAGGTCCTCGTGACTGCCTCGCCGCGCCTCGGGTACAGCGAACACCGTCTCCGGCGCGCCCCACGACTGTGCGGCCAGCACCGATCCGCTGTGTGACGCGAACCCGATCAGCGCCGCCCCGTCGGCGGCGTGTCGTTCGCGCACCAGCTGGCCGACGTTGACCAGTCCGTCGCCGGCCATGTCGGTGGCGCGCGCGTCGCCGACGTGCGTGTTGTGCTCCCACACGAGCCCCTTGGCCCGCGGGCCGAGGTGCTGTGCGATTCGATCGATCGTGTCGGCCATGTGGTGATCGCGAACGTTCCACGACGCACGGTCGCCGCGCACCATGGTGCGGTAGTAGTGCTCGGCCGCGACGGCCACTTCAGCGTTCTGGGCGACACCGAACACGTCCTCGTCCCGCAACCGATCCTGCGTGCGACGCCGCACCTCGACAAGTAGGCCGACGACATCGTCCTCGCAGGACCGGGGCACCAGCCGAGTGCTCCGGGCGTACTTGTGCGGATCTTCGCCATACGGCACGAAGCACTGCCAGGCGTGCATCGCGGCGGGCATCGCCTCCGGCTCGTTGGCCTCGAGCCAGGTCATGATCTCCCACAGCGAGTCCCACAGCGAGTACACGTCCAGTCCGTAGAACCCGACTCGCTCGTCGTCGGACCGAGACAGGTTGTATCGGTGCAGCCACGTGAGGAAATCCGCCACCTCGCGGTTGGCCCACATCCACGTCGGCCACCGTTCGAAGTGGGCAAGCAGCCCGGACGCGTCGAGGTTCTGGTCAGCATCGCCGCGTACCCATCGATTGATGCGCCAACAGTCCGGCCAGTCGCCCTCGACCCCGATCCAGTTGAACTGGTGCTCCTCGATGAGTCGCCGGCTCAGCCGCGCGCGCCAGCTGTAGTACTCGTGCGTGCCGTGCGACGCCTCGCCGATGCAGACGAAGCGATCATCGTGCACACGCTCGACGAGTGGATCGAGATCAACGGCACCGGTCAGCGGACGGGCGAGCGCGCGGATCTCAGCGGCTGCGCCGGCACCGTTCACAGCACGCGTCACGACGTTCATGTCGGTCGCCTGACCGTGGCGTCGCCAGCGCCCCGCAGGTAGCGCGCGAACCAATCGCCGGCCACCTTCGCCGCCTCGGCGAGCGTGCCGGGCTCCTCGAACAGGTGAGTCGCGCCCGGGATCACGGCAAGCTGACCCGGGCAGTGCAGTCGCTGCAGTGCTTCCCGATTCAGCTCGAGGACGGCGGTGTCAGCGCCGCCGACGATCAGCAGCGTGGGCGCGCGCACCAGGCCGAGACGTGGACCGGCGAGATCCGGACGGCCGCCACGTGACACCACTGCGGCGACGTCCGAGTCAGGTTCCGCGGCCGCCCACAGTGCCGCACCCGCGCCGGTACTCGCCCCGAAGTAACCCATGCTCAGCCCGGCGACCTCCGGCTGCCGTCCCAGCCATCGAGTCGCCGCGCCGAGCCGGCCGGCGAGCAGTTCGATGTCGAACACGTTGGCCCGCGTGTGCTCTTCGTCCGGAGTCAGCAGATCCATCAGGAGCGTGCCGAACCCTGCCTGGTGGAGAACGTCGGCGACGAAGCGATTGCGAGGGCTGTGCCGACTGCTGCCGCTGCCGTGGGCGAACACGACCACACCGCTCGGCGAGTCAGGCAGATGCAGATGGCCCTCGAGAACGAGCGATTCGATCGGGATCTCGACATCGGCATCGAACTCGCAGTCACCGGCCACCCGGACGCCGCTGTCGCGCCTGCGCCGGGCTGCCGCATCCAGCAGGGCCACCACCTCGTCTTCGCTCGTCGGCGTGAAGTCGCGGTAGTAGGCACCGACGGCGCCGAAGCGTTCAGGCACGGCCACGCAGACGACGGTGTCCGCGTCCGTCATGCTGCGTACCGTGTCTGCCGGAGCGACCGGCACGGCGACGACGACCCGTGCCGCCCCGAGTTGCCGGGCCACCCGGCACGCCGCGCGGGCGGTGGAGCCTGTCGCCAACCCGTCGTCGACGATGACCGCGGTACGCCCCTTCAGGTCGACGCGGTGGCGCCCTCGGCGCAAACGGGCGACCCGGGCATCCACCTCCTCGCGCTCGCGTCGCTCGACGGAGCGCAGCTCGGCGTCGGTCACACCGGCCCGCCTGAAGATCTCGGCGTCGACGACTCGGACCCCGGCCTCACCGACCGCCCCCATGGCCAGCTCAGGCTGGAACGGGACACCGAGCTTGCGGACGACGATCACATCCAGCGGAGCGTCGAGCGCGCGCGCGACCTCCGCCGCCACTGGCACTCCGCCGCGCGGTAGCCCGAGCACGACGACATCCGTGCCGCGCAGTGAGTCCAGGTCCTGCGCCAGCCTGCGGCCGGCGTCGACCCGGTCCGTGAACATCACCATCGGTGCCTCCTGAGCGCGCACACTCACGATCCGTGCGGTGCTACGAGCTGACCGACGCGTGGTACCCCTCGGTCGCGCCGATGTCGGCGGCAGCCGACTCGAGCAGGCGATCCGAGATTCGCCGTAGCGCCCGCCCGACGGCGAGTTCATCTCCGATCTCAGGGCTGGCCGCATCCCTCGGGTTGCGGTGCGCGTCCCCCTCGGCATCGATCTTCTTCGGGAACCCGGCCACCAGGACCGCGTGCGCCATCGTGGCGTCGCCAGTCTCGAACAGGTCGATGTCGACGCGCCACGACCGGGTGTGTGGCCCGGACGCAAAGTCAGTGGGGGCAGCGGGCACGGCACGGTCTTGCGCGCCGGAGAAGGCCACATGCGCGTCCGGGCCCGGGAAGTACAGCCCGGTGCTGCCGGTGTCAGACCAGCGGACTACATACGGCGGTGTGCCGTCGGGGTTGCGGACCTCGGTTATCTCTCCGTCGCGCACCACTCCGCCGGTCATCGGAGAGGCGACGACGATGCGGTCACCGACACGAGCTTTCATGATGTCCTCCTCGTCCGCGCGCTGCGCCTGTCTGACGTCGAGTCATCGGCTGTCATCGCGCGCAGCTACCGCAGCCGAGTGGCTCATGTACAGCCAATGCCCTCGCTCGGCGATTCACCAGGTCCGTAGGTCCCGAAGCTGAACAGGCGCGAGGTTGCGCCGCCCTTCGGTTTCAGGACCCTCGCCTGCGCCGAGTGGGACCTCGGACCCTGCCGCTGCCACCCACGCGGACACACAGTGGCTGAAGGATTGCCACGCCGCAGGAAGGGGGCGGGCGATGCGCACCGTATTCGTGAATCCTGAGCGCTGCATCGGATGCCTTCAGTGCGAGATCGCCTGTGCGACCGAGCATTCGACGAGCCGGGACGGAGTGCTCGCGTTCCTCGAATCGCCCGTTCCACGCAAGCGAATCCACGTCGAACCCGGTCCCGTGGCCACCACCGCGTTCCCGAACCGGTGCCGGCACTGCGATCCAGCCCCGTGCCAACGAGTCTGTCCGACCGGGGCGATCACCCGTGACGAACCGGAAGGGCTGGTTCTCGTCGACGCCGGGCGCTGCATCGGATGCGCGATGTGCGCGGTGGTGTGCCCGTTCGACGTGATCACGTTCCATCCACTTGCCGACGGCCCAGGAGTCGACACAGCCGTCGCCGTGAAGTGCGACGGATGCGAGGCGCGCGTGCGCCGCGGCGAGGTCCCGGCGTGCGTGGACGCGTGCAAGGTGGACGCCCTCGTGTACGGCGAGATCAACGACCTGGTCGCGGCCGGCCGGTTACGCGACAGCGGCGCGGTCCTCGCTGCGGCCGAAGCCACACAGACCGCGCGAGCAGGCACGGACCCGCTGGCCGGTTGGCACGCCTGGGGCCGGGCCGAGTCGGATGCGGCGCTGGCCGCCGAAGCTCGGTGGCAGCACCGCCACGTCGGCACCGGCAACGGCCGGGCAGACAGACCGCCCACAGACCCGGACAGAGGGGAAGACACGCGATGAGCGCCACTAACGGAAACGGGGCGCGGACCGCGCGGCTCAGCATCAACACCGACGCCCAGCAGATGATCGATCGCGCCCGTGAGGAAGGGATCGAGACGGTCTGGGACCGCCTCGCTGCCCAGCAGCCGCAGTGCGGGTACTGCGCACTGGGCCTGAGCTGCCGCAACTGCGCGATGGGCCCGTGCCGCATCGACCCGTTCGGCGAGGGACCGCAGAAGGGCGTGTGCGGTGCCGACGCGGACGTGATCGTCGCGCGCAACCTCGGCCGTACGATCGCCGCCGGCGCGTCGGCCCACTCCGACCACGGGCGCGACATCGTCGAGGTGTTCCAGGCCATGGCCCGTGGTGAGACACCGGCCTATCAGGTGACCGACGAGCAGAAGCTGCGCCGCATCGCCGCCGAACTGGGCGTGCCCACCGAAGACCGCACCACCCAGCAGGTGGCGCTCGATCTAGCCGACGTCCTGCTCGAGGACTTCGGCTCCCGCAGGGGGTCGCTGTCGTTCGTCGGTCGCGTTCCTGAGGTACGACGGGCCAAGTGGACCGAACTGGGCATCACCCCGCGCGGCATCGATCGGGAGAACGTCGAGATGCTGCACCGCACCCACATGGGCGTCGACAACGACTACGTGAACATCCTGCTGCACGCGCTGCGGACCGGCCTGTCCGACGGTTGGGGCGGCTCCATGATCGCGACCGAACTCTCCGACGTCATGTTCGGGACGCCACAACCCGTGCTGTCGCAGGTCAACCTGGGAGTGCTGCGCCGCGACCAGGTGAACATCGCGATGCACGGCCACAACCCGCTTCTGTCAGACGTCATCGTCGCCGCGGCGCAGGACGCTGAACTGCTCGAACTCGCGGCGTCCTACGGTGCGACAGGCATCAACGTCGTCGGCCTGTGCTGCACCGGCAACGAGATCCTGATGCGCAAGGGCGTGCCGATGGCCGGCAACCACCTCATGCAGGAGCTGGTGATGGTCACCGGCGCGCTGGAGGCCATGGTCGTCGACTACCAGTGCATCATGCCCTCCGTCGTCGACGTGGCGAAGTGCTATCACACCAAGATCATCTCGACGTCGGACAAGGCGAAGTTCCCCGGCGCGACGCACGTGTCGTTCGACCCGGTGCACGCGGCGCAGATCGCGCACCAGATCGTTCGCATGGCTGTCGACGCCTACCCCGACCGCAACCAGGAACGCGTCCGTATACCGGTCGAACCGGTGCGGATGATGGGAGGGTTCTCGGTCGAGGCGATCCTCGGCGCACTCGGCGGAACCCCCAAGCCGCTCGTCGACGCCATCGTCGCGGGCACGATCCGCGGGGCGGTGGCGGTCGTCGGATGCAACAACCCGAAGCTGCCGCAGGACCTCGAGCACATCGAACTGACCCGCCGCCTCATCGAGAACGACGTGCTGGTGCTCGTCACCGGATGCGCCGCGGTCGCCAACGGCAAGGCCGGCCAGATGCTGCCCGAGTCGGCGGCACTCGCCGGGCCAGGACTGCGTTCGGTGTGCGAGGCGTTGGGGATCCCACCCGTCCTGCACATGGGTTCCTGCGTGGACAACAGCAGGGTGATCGCGCTCGCCGCCGCTCTGGCCGGCTACCTCGGGGTCGACATCGACCAGCTCCCACTGGCCGGCGCGGCGCCGGAGTGGTACTCGGAGAAGGCCGTCTCGATCGGCGCATACGTCGTCGCCAGCGGCATCACGACGGTGCTCGGCGTGCAGCCGCCGATCTTCGGCAGCCCGCACGTCGTCAACCTGCTCGCAGACGGCCTCGACGGGGTCGTCGGTGCGAAGTTCGCCGTCGAGCCCGACCCGGCCAAGGCAGCGCTGGTGATCCGTCGCCACATCGAGGCCAAACGCGAAGGCCTCGGCCTTCCGTTCGTGCCCGCGGATCAGATCCACGACGAGACTCCGCAGCCCGCTGCGGCGGCGAGGGGCTGAGCGATGTGCGGCACCTGCGGGGCCCACGGGACGCAGGTCCCGCCGCCCACCGAAGGCGCGCGGATCGTCGTCGTCGGCAAGGGCGGCGTCGGCAAGTCGACGCTGACCGCGCTGCTCGCCCGACTCATCGCGCGCGGCGGTGCGAGGGTGGTGGCGATCGACGCCGACGAGCAGCGCAACCTGGGTGCGACGCTCGGGATGGACCTTGACCTGCTCGACGCGATCGTGCCGGTGGCCGCGGCCGATGACTACGTGCAGGAGAAGACAGGTGCCCGGCCCGGCGAGGGCGCGGGCGGCATGCTGCGCCTCAACCCCGACGTGTCCGACGTGGTCAGCCGGCTCGGCGTCGACGCACCGGACGGTGTGCGGCTGCTCGTGATGGGCGGCGTCGCACGCGCGGGCGGAGGCTGCCTATGCCCGGAGAACGCCCTGCTCGCCGCGGCGATCGCGGGGATGCACACGCAGCGCGACGAGGTGGTCCTCATGGACACCCACGCCGGCGTGGAGCACTTCGGCCGTGCGTTGGCCCGCGGATTCGACAGCGCCGTCGTCGTCGTGGAGCCGACCTACAACGCGGTGCACGTGGGCGTCGAGACGGCGCGGCTGGCCCGGGATCTGGGCATCGAGGACGTGCATCTCGTGGTCAACCGGGCCCGGGGCCCAGGTGATCGTGGACGAGTGCTCGCCCACGTCGAGGGGATGGGCGGGTTCGACTTCACCTCGCTGCACGACCTGCCGTTCGACGAGCTGGTGCTCGACACGGAGCCGTCGATCGAAGCTCTGCTGGAGGAGTCGGCACTTGCCGACGCCGTGCGGCACCTCGCTGAGCATCTGCTAGGTCAGCACGCGCCGCAGACCCACCCGGTCGGGGTGCACTGATGCGCGCCGTCGTCATCGGTACCGGGCCCGCGGGCATCACCGCCGCGGCGACGCTGCGCAAGCTGGATCCGGAGGGCTCGGTCGTCGCGCTGTCCACCGAACCGTTCCCGCCGTACTCGCCCGCCGCGCTCGCCGACCACTTCCTCACCGGGCGAGAGCAGACGCTGTACTGGAAGGGCGCGGACATCGCGACCCGGCTGGGCATCGACGAGCGTCGCGAATCCGTGGTGAGCGGTCTGGACACCGACGCCCACGAGGTCGTGTTGACCGATGGCAGCCGTCTCGCCTATGAGGGCCTCGTCATCGCGTCCGGCAGTCGGTTGCACGCGCCTCTGGAGGGAGCCGACCTGCCCGGCGTTCTGGACTTCAAGTCCCTGCGCACGGCCACCGAGCTCGTGGGCCGCGTTCACCGGGGCGAGGCACGTTCGGCGATCGTCGTCGGAAACGGTCTCATCGGCATCGAGCTGGCGCTGCTGCTGTCCACACTGGACGTCGAGGTCACCGTCATCGGTCGCCGCAGCTGGGTCATGCCCCGAGTCCTCGACCCGATCACGTCCGCCGTTGCCGAGTCCGCGTTGCGGGCTCGAGGGGTGGTGCTCCGGCTTGGCGTGCAGGCCGACGCGTTCGTCGGTACACCGTCGGTGACCGGTGTGCGGCTGGCCGACGGCACGTTGCTCAGCGCTGATCTCGTCGTCGCGGCCACTGGCGTGAAACCACACATCGAGTTCCTCGCGGGCTCATCGATCGGCACCGGCTGGGGCATTCACGTCGATGACGGGCTGCGCACCAACGTGCCGGGCGTCGTGGCAGCAGGGGACGTTGCCGAGGCTCCTGACTGGTTGACCGGCGATCGCTACGTCCACGCCATCTTCGCCAACGCCGTTACCCAGGCGCCGATCGCGGCAGCCAACCTGCTCGGTGCGAACGAGCGCTACGACGGCGCGGAGTCGATGAACAGCCTCAAACACCTGGGCGTACCGATCGTCGCGATCGGCACCACCGACGCGCCGGACGAGATCCTGCGCTGGCAGTCGGAGAATGCGCTGCGGTCGGTGTACCTGCGTGGCGGGACGATCGTGGGTGCCCAGCTTGCCGGCGACATCCGCGCCGCGGGGGTCTACCGGTCGCTGATGCTGCGCCGCGCGGACGTGTCGGAGTTCGGTGATCGCTTGGTCGAGCCCGGGTTCGGCATCGGCGACGTGATCCGGGACGCCGTCCGCGCGCGATAGCGCCGGCCCGATGCGAGGCCAGAGGTGGTCAGCAGAAGGCGCACGCAGTAGTCGGCCAACCGCTCGCGATCGACGCGTTGCGTGCCGGTGCGGCACAGACTGGGCTACCGCCGGACTCGCGCTGACGAGCTCGCGTTCCGCGCCACCGGACGAGCGAGCCAGGCCCACCCGCTACTCGCCGTCGGTCGGCTGAGTCCCGGAGCGTTCGATCGTGCGCAGCTCGGCGAGAACCGCGGCGACGACCTCGGGGACCGCCGCGGCGACCGCCGCTGTCAGGCCGGTGCCGAATCCGACGTCGGCGGCCTCCACCGCGTAGACGACGACGCGGACCGGTGCGCGGCCCAACGCGGTGGCCAACCGAACGGCGTCCGTCACGCCGAGACCGTGGGTGCTGCCGGCGTCTGACTGATGGTGCAGCCCGGACGGGTCGACCAGCCGGTGAATCCGGCCGGGGCACGACGGTTCGCGGCGCACGGCGTCGACGATCACCGCGACGTCCATTCCCTCCCAGGCGTCGAGCAGCTGCGTCGGATCGCCGTCGAGCACCGCGACCGAGACACCGGGCAGACGGTTCTGGGCCAGCTCGGTCACGACCGCGCGACCGACGCCGTCGTCGCGACGGTACGGGTTGCCGACACCGATCACCGCCACTCGCGTCGCGGCGGCCGGGCCCGCGGCGTCGAGGGTCACCGGCGCTCGACCGTGAGTTCGAGGAAGTGCGACGCGCACGAGATGCACGGGTCGTAGTTGCGGATCGTTCGCTCGCACATCGCGGTCAGGGCGGCGTCGTCGAGTTCGAGGCTGCCCGAAACGAGGGCGCGAAGGTCGGCTTCGATGGCTGCCTGGTTCTGCGAGGTGGGCGGGACGATCGTCGCGGCGCGGATCAGTCCCTCGGAGTCGAGTTCGTACCGGTGGTACAGCAGACCTCGTGGCGCTTCGCTGACGCCGTGGCCGGTTCCGGCGCGGGCCGGCACATCGACCGACGGCCGCTCCGGACGCTGGTAGTCACCGATGATCCGCAGGGCCTCGTCCAAGGCGTACACCGTCTCGACCGCGCGCACCACGATGCTGCGGAACGGGTTCCGGCAGTCCGGTCCGAGGCCGGAGTCGGTCGCCATCTGCTTTGCCAGCGGAGACAGCTGTGCGGAGTTGAGGCTGTATCGAGCGAGCGGGCCGGTGAGGTAGAGCTCGCCGTCGAGTGCGGCGTGCAGGGCGGTGGAGTGGGCCACGTGCCGCTCGACGACGTGCGTCGGGAAGCCGTCGGCACCGAACGCGAGCCCGTTCGAGGTGTGGATCTCACCGGTTTCGATCGCGTACCGATCCGGGTGGTGTGCGGCGAGCAGGTGGTGCCCGAGCTCGACGTCGGGAAAGTCGAACGCCGCGACGAACGCCGCCGTGGCCACCGCGTCGTCCATGGCCCGGCGCAGCTGTTCGGCCAGCGGAGCCAGCTCCGCGGCGGTCGGCGCCCGATGGAAGCCCCCGATGCGAGTGTTGACGGGGTGGATGGCCCGTCCTCCCACCAGCTCGAGGATCGCGTTGCCGGCCTTCTTCAGTCGCAGCCCCAGCTCCACGAGTGCGGTGTGGTCCTTGGCCATCGCGATGGCGTCCGGGTAGCCCATGAAGTCGGGGACGTGCAGCAGGTAGATGTGCAGCGCGTGGCTGGATATCCACTCGCCGCAGTACAGCAGTCGGCGTAGCTGCGCGATGCCTTCGTCGACGACCACGCCACACGCGTCTTCGACCGCGTTCCAGGCACTGGTCTGGTACGCGACGGGACAGATCCCGCAGATGCGCGACGTGATGTCGGTGACCTCGGTGTGCTGGCGGCCGCGCAGGAACGCCTCGAAGAATCGCGGCGGCTCGTAGATCTGCAGTTCGGCCCGCTGCACCTGACCGTCTTCGACGACGACGCGCAGCGCGCCTTCGCCCTCGACCCTGGCCAGCGAGCTGACGTGCAGGTTGCGGTCACCGTTCGTCATCGGCCGGCCTCCGGATCGGCGAAGCCCGGCGCAGCGACGTTGAACGTGGCGAACACTCGCTGCACCGCGGCCGGCTGCATCCCGCAGGCGTGTAGCTGGCCGACCATTGCGGGCAGGTTTGCGCCGGTCATCGGGCCGAAGCAGCCGTAGCACCCCCTGCCCACCGCCGGACACAGCGCACCGCAGCCGGCATGGGTGACCGGCCCGAGGCACGGCGTGCCGTCGGCAACCATGACGCACGTCAGTCCGCGTCGCTTGCACTCCGTGCAGACGCTGGTGTCGGGCACGTCGGGTTTGCGGCCCACGAGGAACGCGGAGATCACCTCGAGCAGCTGGCGCTTGTCGATGGGACATCCGCGCAGCTCGAAGTCCACCGGCACGTGGGCGGAGATCGGTGTCGAGGTGGCAAGGGTGTCGATGTACTCGGGGCTCGCGTAGACCACGGACCGGAACTCCTCGACGTCGCCGAAGTTGCGCAACGCCTGGATGCCCCCAGCCGTCGCACACGCCCCGATCGTGACAAGGACCTTCGACTGCGCGCGCACCTGCTGGATCCGGTCGAGATCACCGGGCGTCGTGATCGAGCCCTCGACGAGCGAGACGTCGTAAGGCCCGGGCAACACCGTGGACGACGCTTCGAGAAAGTGCGCGATCTGAACCTGACCGGCAAGTGGCAGCAGCTCGTCCTCGCAGTCGAGCAGGGTCAGCTGGCAGCCGTCGCACGAGGCGAACTTCCAGACGGCGAGCGTGGGCAGGCTGGTCATTGTCAGAGCTCCCGGGAAGCAAGTAGCGGACGCGCGAAGGCGTAGTCGACGACTGGGCCGTCGCGGCACACGAGCAGTGGGCCGAGCTGGCAGTGCCCGCACAGGCCCACGCCGCATTTCATGTTGCGTTCGAGTGACACTCGGATGTCACCGGCGTCGACCCCTTTGGCCAGCAGCACGTCCGCGCTGAAGCGCATCATCGGTTCCGGCCCGCACAGAAACGCGGTCGTGTGTTGTGGGGCCAGATCGAGGCGAGTGAGGGGCTCGGTGACGAAGCCGACCGGTCCGTCCCAACCCTGCGCCGGACGGTCGATCGTCAGCACCACTTCAAGTCCCGGCGTACGGGCCCACACGTCGAGCTGGTCGCGGAACAGGAACTCGTCAGGGCTGCGCGCTCCGGCCACCAGCACGACCCGGCGATAGGAGTCGCGATGCGTCAAGGCATCGAGTACCACCGGACGAAGCGGCGCCAGGCCGACACCCCCGGCGACGATGACGAGGTCTCTGCCCGCTGCCGCGTCCACCGCCCAGCCGGTGCCGAACGGCCCACGAGCGCCGATCACCTGTCCCGGCTGGGCATCGTGCAGTGCCCGGCTGACCGCACCGACGTCACGGATGGTGTGGGTGAGCGTGCCGTCCTCCACTGCCGGGTCGCCGCTGATCGAGATCGCGATCTCACCCACGCCACGGCGGTACAGCATCGTGAACTGCCCCGCACGAAACGGCGCCAGCCGCCGATGCACCGGTTCGAGCAGGAGTGTCACCGAGTCGTGCGTCTCCACCCTGCGCTCCGCAACCCGGTGCGGGATCGGCGTCATGGGGTCCAGGTCATCGCTCACGGGGACTCCCGTACAGGTCGAGCAGACGCAGCCGGGTGCTCTGCAGCCGACCCAACAGCACCTCGAACAGGCCCAGAGCGAGTGGATAACCGAGCACTGGGTCCTCGTCCGCGAGCACGCGCAGTCGCCGGGTGTCGAGCTCGAATGCACTGACCGGTCCGGTCGTGGTGGCCGTCCAATGCCAGTGATGCGACGGCACCAGCCAGGACCACCCCAGCACGTCGCCTGGGCCCAGTGTCTGGACGATCACCCGGCCACGGCCGGCCACGTTCATCGTGAGCGCGACCTGGCCGGAGCGGATCAGCCAGCAGCCGACTGCGTCCTGACCCTCCTCGAAGATCGTCGTGTCGGTCGGGAACGCGGTCTCGTGCGTCGCCCGGGCGACGATCGAACGTTGGGCCTCGCTGAGCCGCTCGAACAACGTGAAGTCGGCAAGTTGCTCGATCAGGCTCATCACGCCTCGTCTCGTTCGGGCGAGGCCACGTCGCGGGCCTGCGCGAGCGTCGAGACCTCTTCGGTGATGTCGATCCCGACCGGGCACCACGCTATACAGCGCCCGCAGCCGACACAGCCCGAACTGCCGAACTGCTCGTGCCAGGTACTGAGCTTGTGCGTGATCCACTGCCGGTACCTGCTCGCTCCCGAGGTGCGCACGCTGCCGCCGTGCAGGTACGAGAAGTCCAGCTCGAAGCAGGACGCCCAGCGCTCCGATCGCTCGGCGTGCTCGCCGGACAGGTCGGTGACGTCCTCGGTCGTGGTGCAGAAGCAGGTCGGGCAGACCATCGTGCAGTTGCCGCAGGTCAGGCATCGGTCGGCGACGGTCTGCCAGTGGGCAGAGTCGCGGCTCTCGATCAACAGCCCTCTGATGTCGCCGGCGGGCATCTGGCGGCCCATGTGCGCCGCGGCGGCCTGCACGGCCTCGCGTGCGTCGTCGACCTCCGCCTCGGTCGCGGTCCGGTGCTCCAGCATCGCGAGTACGCGGGCGCCCTCCTCGGTGCCGACGTCCACCAGGAAGCGGTGTCCCGCGGCGTCGATCCGTTCGGTGAGCGCCAGGTCATACCCCGGACCCGGCGTCGGCCCGGTGCCCATCGAGGCGCAGAAGCAGACACCTCCTGGCTCGGTGCAGCCTGCCGCGATGACGAGTAGGCCCTGCCTGCGGCGGGTGAACGCGTTGTCCGGGTGTGCTCCCCCGCCCAAGACGGCGCCGAGGATGGCGATCGCGGCGAGGTCGCACGCCCGCACACCCAAGAACGCGTAGCGGACCGGCTCCTCCGGCGACGGCGTGAACACGTCGCCGTCGAGCGACCACAGCGGTTGCCGTGGCGGGTGCAGGAACTGCTTCCAGGACTGGGCTCCGGCCGAGTGTCCGAACACGGCGGCATCGGTGCGGCGCGTCAGCCGGTAGTGTCCCGGACCCGACTCGACACCCCACCCTGCCGGCAACTGACCGCCGGAGTCGAGCTCAGCCAACACGACGGCGTCGTCACGCACGGTCGGCCCGACAACGCGGTAGCCGTCGCCGATCAGGGCAGCGATCAGCTCATCCAGGCCGTCGCGCGTCAGAACTGCCGCCGTGTCCATTTCACTCCTCTGTTGGGGCCCAAACATGACACACAAAAGGGCAGGGACGAAAGGCCGCACAACAGGTAAGGACGAAAGGCCCAGTGACTACCTACCGGTCTGCTCTGCCACTGGCCGACACCGACTGCTTTCGTCAGACCAGGACCACAAGGCGTGACCCGTCCGGCGATCAGGAGACGAACATGGAACAGACCAAGCAGTGGAAGATCAAACTGTTCATCGACGAGCACGACGGCCAGACTCGCGCGTCGGCGCGACTGAGGACCGGTGACACGGAACTGACCGGCAAGGGCGTCGCGATCCGCAATCCCCACGACAGTGACATCCCGGAGATCGGCGACGAGCTGGCGGTCGCCCGCGCGCTGTCGGACCTGTCGCACAAGCTGCTCGACGCCACCGTCGGCGACATCGAGGCGATCACGCATCGCGCAGCCACCGTGGCGCCTTGATCGACGCATAGGCGTCGCCCATCGTGACCGGAGCATCGTGAATCCCAGCTCAGAGGCCCTGACGTGCGGCACTTGAAGCGGGCGCTGGCCGTGCTGATCGGTGTGATCGCGACCGGCACCGTGGGCTACCTGCTACTCGGGTTCGGCGTACTGGACGCGTGCTATCAGACCGTCATCACGGTCACCACCGTGGGCTTCGGCGAGGTCAGGCCGCTCTCGCCGGCCGGGAAGATCTTCACGATCTTCCTCATCCTCGCAGGCACGGGCACTGCGTTGTACGCGCTGGGCGTGGTGCTCGAGGCGGTCGTCGAGGGACATCTGGTGCAACACATGGAGGAACGCCGAATGAGCCGCACGATCGCACGGATGCGCGATCACGTCATCATCTGCGGGTGGGGACGGGTCGGTCGCGCGACAGCCACTCACCTCGCCGCCACGGACCATGAGGTGGTGGTCGTCGACCGCGATCTGTCCCGGCTCGAAGGCATCGTGCATCCGTGCGTGCTCGGCGACATCAGCGATGACGAGGTGCTGCGAAGCGCGGGAATCCAGAGCGCCGCCGCGCTCGTGGCGGCCCTCGACACCGATGCCGACAACGTGTACGTGACCCTGTCCGCACGCGCCCTGCGACCCGACCTCACGATTATCGCGCGGGCGCGTTCGGAAGAATCGACGGCCAAGCTGGTCCGGGCGGGCGCCGACCGGGTCGTGAACCCGCAGCTGATCGGCGGGAATCGGATGGCGGCGTTCGCGTTGCAGCCGCACGTCGCCGAGTTCCTGGACGTCGTCATGCACGACGAGTCGCTCGACTTCCGCATCGAGCAGGTCGAGGTCGGTGCCACGTCGGCGCTGTGCGGGCGCACGATCGAGCAGTCAGGGCTCGCCGAATCGACGGGCGTGGTCATCCTGGCGTTGCGGCCGAGCAGCTCGGCGGACTTCTTCCCCAACCCGCCAGGCGACGTCCGGCTCGAGCCGACCTCGATCCTGATCGCCGTCGGGACACCCGCCCAGCTGGACGCGTTCCGGGATCTTGTGCGTGAGTCGAGGAGACATGATGAACGAACGACCTAGCCGCAGAGGTGCCGCGCTCGGCGCGGTACTTGCCACCGGCGTTCTCGTGGCCGCGTGCGGCAGCGGGTCGTCGAACGTGGTGCGTCCGCCCGGCAAGAGCACGCCGGCCACGACGCCGATCACGTCTGCATCGACGGTGACGTCATCCTCGAACCCGTCGTCCAGCGCGCCGAGCAGAGCGCCGACGGTGTCGGTCACGCCCGCGCACGGACTGCCGGACCGACAGGTGGTCCACGTCGTCGGTTCGGGTTTCAGCGCAAACGAGTCGCTGGCCGTCGTGCAATGCGCGAGCAAGGGGCAGAGCACGGGGCCCGGTGACTGCAACCTCGCCGCCCTGCTGTCTACGACCACCGACGCCGGAGGGCGAGTCGCTGTGGACCTGCCGGTACTGCGCGGGCCGTTCGGTGCCAACAACATCGTCTGCAGCAAGAAGCAGCAGTGCCTGGTCTCGGTGACGCAAGCGTCGCTGTCACCGACCGAGGAGGCCGACGCCGTCATCGACTTTGCCGGCGGCTGACGGCTCGCCGGCAGGCGGCTCGATCCGCCCGTCGAGCATGGTGACCACGCGGTCGGCGGCCCGCGCGACGCGCGGATCGTGAGTGACCATCACGACCGTCAGGGCGGGCCGGTCCCTGCGTAGCCGTTCGACCAGTGCGATGACTCGATCGACCGACGCGGTGTCGAGACTGCCCGTGGGCTCGTCGGCGAGCAGCAGCGGCGGATCGTTCGCAAGCGCTCGGGCGATCGCGACTCGTTGCCGTTCGCCGCCGGACAACCTGGTCGGTGGCCGCCGTTCGCGTCCGACCAGGTCGACGTCAGCCAGCAGCGCCCGGGCCCGCTCGCCGCGTGCGCGGCGGCTGTGCGACTGGCCGAACATCGCGATCTCGACGTTCTGTTGAGCCGTCAGCTGCGGCAACAGGTTGTGCAGCTGGAACACCAGCCCGACGCATGATCGCCGGAACGCCGAGGCGTTGCGCAGGTCGGTCACGCTCTGCCCCAACACCTCGACGGTGCCCGCCGTCGGAGCGTCGAGCGCGGCGATCAGGTGCAGCAGGGTGGACTTCCCGCATCCGGACGGCCCTGTGACAGCCACCCATTCGCCCTGCCAGACGACCAGGTCCACACCGTCCAGTGCGTGCACCAGGCCGTGATCGAAGTACTTCGACACGCCTCGAACGGCCACCGCGACGCCCTCGCCGCCGTTACCTGACTCACTCATGGCGCAGCGCCTCCTGCGGTGAGAGCCGGGCGGCGCGAATGGCCGGGTACGCGCCACCCAACAGACTCATCGCGCCAGCGGTGTAGATCGCCCGCCAGAACGCGGACGCGGTGTAAACCGGATGCAGGATCCCGACGAGACTGGGCAACTGGCCGATGACCTGGGTCGCCGCGAAGGACAGCCCCACGCCCAAGGCAGCCCCGACGAGCCCGATGCACAACGCCTCACCGATGACCATGGCGAGCACCCGACGGCGTGACCAGCCGATCGCCGCGAGCACCCCGAACTCCCGCGTCCGTTCGATGAACGTCATCGTCATCGTGGTCATCACGATGATCGCTCCGATCGCGATCGCGAGGATCGTGCCGCCTCTGTCGGCGGCGTTGATCAGGGACAGACTCCGATCCGCGCGACCGAAGTCGGCGGTCGTCTGAATCGTCACCAGCTGTGGGTGATCTCGTTCGATGCGCGACTTCAACGCGGCGATGTCGGTGCCTGGCGTGACGCGTACGAACACCAGCGTCAGCTCAGCGGCTTGGCGCTGCATGGCCTGGAACGGGACCAGCGGGAACATCGAGCCGGAGTCTCCGAACGCCTGGCCCGTGGAGTAGATACCGACGACGCGGAACGGCGTTCCGTCGACCGCGACGGAGTCTCCGACGTGCTTGCCCAAGTTGCTGGCCGCCCGCCAACCCAGCATCACTTGATCCGTCGCGCGGGCATCGAACGCCGTCCCCGAGTCGACAGTGACGCCGAAGTCCGCCAGTTCGGACGGGTTGATGCCTATCTCGAGGAACAGGGGGTTGTCGGCGTTGAGCTTGGTCGTTCCGATCAGCACGCCCGTTGCGCCGGCGATCTGCGGATCCGTGCGAATCTGATCGAGGCTGGCCTGATCGACGTTGCTGTTGAGCAGGTCCGATACGCCCTTCTGTGCGATGGTGAAGTCGGCCCGCCCCGTCTGCATGATCGCCAGGGCACTCGCGCGCAGACTGTGGTCGATGATGCTGAAGGCGACGACGGTCAAGACCCCTACGGCAACCGCGAGCGCCGACAGGGCCAGTCGCAGCTTCTTGACGCTGACGTTGTGCACGATCAAGCCGACGAAGCTCAACCCGCCGACGTTCTGACCGTGTCTCACACCATCACGCTCCTGACGGCGATGCGGTGAGCGCACCGCGGCGGCAGTTGACGAGGCAAGGCGGACGGTCACCTGACCTGACACGTTCCGCCCTGCCTCGTGCGACAGACACACTGTGCCTACAGGCACATCGTGCCGCCCGCGGTTCAAGCCTGCCCTTCCGCCGTGGCCGCACCAAGTGCCGAACGTCCTGCCCCATAGGGCCCGGAGCCTCGCGACACGCGGCACCGACTCCCCCATGATGAGGAGCACGACGTGACGGAGAGTCGAGGCAGACGTGCTGGTCCGCGGAAGCAAGCGGCGACCGGTGACCGGGTGGCGAAAGCTTGCCGGCGCTTCGTGGCGCGGGCCGGCCGACCCCCAGTTCTTCGGATCCATGGACATCGATGCGGCGGCGCTGCTTGCCTACGCGGACAGCGTTCGCGAGCACACCCAGGAGCGGGTCACGATCACGCACCTGATCGGGCGAGCGGTGGCTCATGGCCTGCGGGAGGTGCCGCCCCTGCGTCAGCGCATCGCACGAGGCTACGAGTACGACCGCGAGAGCGTCGACGTGTTCTTCATCGTCACCACGGACGAGGGACGAGAGCTGACGGGCGTGAAGATCGATCATGCGGACGACAAGTCCGCGGTCGACATCTCTCGGGAACTCGACCGCCGCCGGGCCGCAATCAGCTCCGGTACCGACCCGGAGTTCGGACGGACCAAGAAGATGCTCGAAACGCTTCCCCGCCCCTTGCTGCGCGCCGGGATCCGCGTGTCGGCATGGTTGACCTCGGACCTGAACCTGGACCTGCCGAGGCTGGGTCTCCCCCGCCAGGCGTTCGGTGGCGCGATGATCACGTCCGTCGGCATGTGGGGGATCTCGCACGCGTACTCGCCGCTCACCGCCTACTACCGCGTCCCCGTGCTCGTCCTGGTCGGGGCCGTCGAGCCGCGGCCCGCCGCGCGTGCCGGGCAGGTCGTGGTGCGGCCGATGCTGACACTGACAGCGACCTTCGACCATCGTTACGTCGACGGGTTCCAGGCCGCTCAGTTCGCCGCGGCGATCCGCGAGTACTGCGTCGATCCCGCCTCGTTCGAACCGCCGCTGCCCGCGAGACCGTAGTCGCCAGGACTTTCGGCACTGTCCGCACCGCACGAGCTACCGGCACGCTGCCCAGATGAGCGGACAGCACGACGCGATCGCGGCCCAGCTCCTCGACGGCCGCCTGGTCGTGACCATGCGTGCCCGGACGGCGCTTCGCCGGCACTGCCGTTCTGACGGGCCCCAGGAGCTGCTGTTGTCGTGGCCGAGCGGCGTGAACTACCTGCCGGCCACGATGTACCTCCCGGGCGAGCACGACGTGATCGTCGGGCATGTCGCGACCTGTGCGGTGCATGCGGACCTGCGTCAGCTCGCACTGTTCCGGATGCGCCGGATGATTCTCGACGCTCCGGAGCCAGTGGGAGCCAGACGCAGGCCGATGCTCCGAATCAGCCACGTCTAACGTCTAGCAGGCGCTCACCGGTTCTGCCGCCAGATCAGGCGGTGAACGCCGAGCCGTCTGGGCAGGCTGCGCAGGATGGGTATGTAGGGCAGGAAGATGAACGCGAGCGTGAGCAGCGCCATTACCCCCCACACAAGGGCATCCGCGTTTCCGGACGTGGAGAACGGCTTGACCTGGTACCAGAACGTGTAGAGCCACATCCACGGCTGCCCGGGGAAGTTGCCCGTCTCGTTCATCATGCCCCACTGGTCTCCGCCGAGGTGGTCGGCGCGGGCCTGATCCTCCATGTAGGCGCCGTCGGTCAGCAGCAGCAGTGACTTGGTCTGGTCGGCGGCGTAGAAGGTGTTGGTCGAGTCCAGCAGCCCCTCGAGACCACCGCTGAGGGCAAGCGTCACGAACCGGTCGCTCAAGACGGGAACCGGCCCGTAGTCACCCGCGGCGACCTTGCTCGGGTCACCGTCCGGAACTGCCGCGAGAGCGTCGGCGTAGCCGTTGGCCCAGGTGCCCTGCTGATCGCTGCTGGCACCGTTCCATGTGCTGAGTGCCGCGGTCAGCCCGGCGTCGCCCTGCACGCTCGCGAGCGGAACGATGACCAGGTCACGCGCACTGTCGACCGGGATCCGCACGCCAACGAACTTCTGCAGTCCGAGCGGACCGAGCTTCTGGCCGATCGACCCGTGGTTGTACGGCGGTCCGTAGCCCGCGCTGGTGCTGGTGCCCGCGAGCTCGGCGGTGGCGGTTGCCGCTACGTCTGCCGGCGCGGCCTGTGCCCATGCCCGCAGTGTCAGCGCCTTGTGATCCGGCGAGGAGAAGACCGCGGCGAGCACGACCGTGAGCAGGCTCACGACGACGAGCGCTACGACGAACTCCTTGACCAGGTCGTACGGGCGCGTCGGAAACAGGTGCGAGTCGGGGGTGGCATCGCGTCGCGATTTACGGCTCACTGAGCACCTCCTGCGGATGGTGCGGACGCGGACGCGTCACTGCTGGCGGGCGAGGCCTCGGGAGGCACCGCTCCGAACGGAGGCACGACGCCGTGTCTACGTACGAGGATCACGTGGAGTACCACCAGCAACCCGATCAGAAGAGGCAGCAGCATGACGTGCCAGAGCAGCATCTGCGCGCCGTTCAGCACGTTGAACACCGCGCCGATGCCGACCGCGTTCAGGCCGTCCTTGGCCTGCCCCGCGATCCACTGCGAGTCGAAGTTCGTCTGGGACAGGTAGCCCGTGAACGCGGTACCGATCGAGCCTACGAAGGCGACCCCGCCGGTGACCCACGTCAGCGCGCGCTTGCCGCGCCACGCCGCCATGAAGAACTTGCCCCAGAGGTGGATCACCAGGAACACGAAGAACAGCTCGACGCTCCACAGATGAACCGAGTTCAAGAAGTGGCCGAGCGAGGAGGTGTGCCACCACACGGTGCCCTTGATCGCGAGCAACACTCCTGAGCCGAACACGATCAGGAACGCGGCGAGGGTGGCGACTCCGAAGACGTAGATCCACGACCGGACGTACGCGGGCTGCCGGTCGGGCAGCACTTGCCCTGGTGGAACCGTTCGGCTGAGGCGGTCACGCAGACGCACGGTCCAGCTGCGTGCGCTTGCCCCTTCACTTGCGGACATCGCGGTCCTCCAGGGTGTCGTCTTGATCATGTCCGTGCGGGAAGGGCAGAACGAGCGCCAACACGAAGATCACGATCATCAAGGCGATGACGATCAGATTCGCCAGCGCGATCTGGACGACGCCCCAATGGATGAAGTACGCGTGCCCGTTCAGCAACCCGTCTGCGCCGGTCATGATGCACACCTCTGGTAGCAGAGGATGTCGTTCATAGGGCCTCCAGTCGATCGACATGTCTCGTTGAGTCGAGCGTGATCGCATGAGCTGTTCCCGTGCCTACCTGACACTGCCAGAAGAGGGTGCCCGCGACCAGCACCGACGCAGACAATGCCACCACGAAACGAAGTGGCACCGCATCGGGTCGAAGGTCCTGAACCGGACGTGCACTCGAGGCGATCAGGCGGGCACGTCAGCAATCACGGCGACAGGGCACGTGGCGTGATGCAGGACACCCATCGTCACGGAACCGAGCAACGTGCCCGCCATCTCGTGGTGTCCACGACGCCCTACGACGAGCAGCGCCTGTGCGTTGGACGCCGCGACGAGCCCGTCGACGGGATGAATGCGCGTGACTCCGGATTGAACCGTGACGTCGGGGTACTTCTCGCGCCAGCCCGCCAAGGCCTCCGAGAGCAGCGCGTCGGCCTGCGACGGTGCCGGAGGTGTGGGCCGCCACACCATCTCGGCGAGGACGTCCGGACGCCAGCAGAGTACCGCGTGCAGCGCGATCGAGTGCCTGCTGGCGAACGCGAACGCGAACGCGAGCACGTTCTGCGAACTCGGCCGGCCATCGACACCGACGACCACGGCGCCCGGCTCCGTCGCCGTCGCCGTCGCTCCAGGGCCACGGACGACGACGACCGGACACTCGGCCCGCACTGATACCGCGGCGCTCACGGATCCGACGACGAACGACGCGAAGGTACTGATGCGGCGCGACCCGACGACCACCAGGCAGGCGTCGGCCGAGGCTGCGACCAGAGCCGTGCTGGCGCGCTCGGCGACGATGTCGGTGTTCACCTCGATGTCCGGCGCCAGGGTCGCCGCTCGTTCCGCTATGCCCAGCGCCACCTGCATCGCGTGGACGCGGACGTCGTCGGACTGCGGCATCGGCAAGGTGCCGTATATCGCAACGCCGTCGTAGGTCAGGTCCGAGCCGTACGCGTACAGCAGGCGAACCCCCACGCCACGCGCACGAGCCTCGTCGAGGGCCCAGCGAAGAGCGTCGTCCGTGCCCGGTGACTCGTCGATACCGACGACGATCGGAGCTCGTGCTTCTGGCATGTCCGGAACTCCCCTCAGGTGGCGCTCCGCACAGACTTGCGGTGCGGGACTTTCTGCGTGACGGCGGCCGCGGCCGGCGCCCGCAGCCTGCGGACCGTCGGGTCCGGCTCGGGCGGGGACGGCGCGACGCGGATCCGGGCGTCGACGACCACGGCGTCGTGCGGGCGGCAGATCACCGGGTTGAGATCGAGCTCCGCGATCTCGGGCACGTCGTTGACCAGCGCGGCGATGCGCACGACGACGTCACGCACAGCGGGGCGAGACGCGGCGGGTGCGCCCCGGAATCCGTCGAGCAGGCGCGCCAAGGGCAGCTCGCCGATCATGGCGTCGACATCGGCCCCGGCCAGCGGCGCCAGCCGGAACGCCCGGTCGCTCATGAGGTCGGCGAGCGTGCCGCCGGCTCCGAGCATCACCAAGGGACCGAACCGCTCGTCGCGTACCGCGCCGACGATCGCCTCGACGCCACCAGTGATCATCGGTTGGAGCAGGATCGGCACGCCGGGGTCGGCGAGATCCCGCAGCGCGGCGAACTCCCGGCGCAACGCGGCTTCGTCGGCCACACCGAGTCGCACTCCGCCGATGTCGGACTTGTGGACGCCGCCTCCGGTGATCTTCAGAGCGAGTGGATAGCCGAGTTCGGCCGCTGCGTGCACCGCTTCGTCGGCGTCGCCGGCGAGCCGTTGCGGAGAGACCGAGATGCCGTAGTGCATCAGCAGGTTGGCGACCTCGTCCGGGCGGAGCCAGTCGGCGCCAGAGGCCAGTGCCGTCTTGACGAGCCGCCGCGCGGGCACGGGGTGCACGCCCTTCGGCTGGGACGGCTTCGTGCGCGGACTCGACCTGGTCCGCGCGTAACGGTAGGCCACCCCCAGGGCGGCAGCGGCCGGCTCGGGGAACGTGAACACGGGCAGCGAGCGCTCGCTGCCGGGGATGGCGATCGCGTGGTCCGTGCCGCCGACCTCGGTCGCGACGACCGTCTTGTCCGTTGTCGCGACGGCGCTGACGACCGCGGCCCTGATCTGCGCGTAGTCGGTGACGGCGAGTTCGGTGAACACCGTCAGGACCGAGTCGATGTCATCTGATTCGAGCATCACCCGGACGGCGTTCTCGACCTCCTCCGGGCGCGCTCCGGCGCCCAGGTCGACCGGGTTCTGGGTGGATGCGATCGACGGGACGGCTTCGCGCAACTGCCGCTGCGTCCTCGCGTCCAGGTCGACCACGGTCAGTCCGGCGGCCGCGGCGGCGTCAGCCGCCATGATCCCGGGGCCACCCGAGTTCCCGATGATCGCCACGCGCGGGCCGGCGGGCAGCGGTTGATCGGTCAGCACTCGCGCGGCATCGAGCATGTCCCGCATCGTGTCCATCCGCAGGACACCGCTGTCGCGGAACAAGGCATCGACGGCAGTCTCAGGTGACGCGGCAGCGGCGGTGTGCGACATCCCGGCACGGCGACCGGCCGCTGTACGCCCTGACTTGATCGCGAGAATCGGCTTGCTCCTGGATACTCGCCGGGCGATCCGAGCGAATCGTCGAGCGTCGCCGATGGACTCGAGATACAGCGCGATCACGCGCGTGCGCGGGTCCTCCTCCCAGAACAGGAGAAGATCATTGCCACTCACGTCGGCCTTGTTTCCTACCGATACGAACTGCGAGATGCCCACGTCAACTCGCGCCGCCGCCGTGGTGAAGGCGATTCCGAACGCCCCCGACTGCGCAAGCATGCCGAGCGCGCCAGGCTTCATCGGCAGCACGGCGAACGTCGCGTCGAGTCGCACCTCGGGGTCGGTGTTTACGACGCCGACGCAGTTCGGGCCGACGAGGCGCATCCCGTACTCGCGTGCCGTGGCCACGACATCGTTCTGCATCGACTCACCTTGCGCACCGAGTTCGCCGAACCCGGCCGTGAGCAGCAGTACGGCCTTGGTGCCCCGCACTCCGCACATCCGTACCACCTCCGGGACCTGCGCGGCCGGTACTGCGACCACTGCAAGGTCGGGCGCGAACGGGAGCTCGAGCGGTGAGGGGTAGGAGCTGATGCCGAGGACTTCGTCATGGTGCGGGTTCACGACGGCGACCGTTCCGCAGAACCCGCCTTCCACGAGATTGCTCAAGACCTGGTGACCGACGGATCCGGCTCGCTCGCCGGCACCGACCACGGCGATGGACGCCGGTGAGAGCAGCCGTTGCAGGCTTGCGGCGTCGGCGGACCGTTCACGTCCTTCGATAGCCGCGACGACCGACGGGACCGGGTCCAACGGGAACTCGACGTGGACCGTCCCGTGGTCGAACGTCGTCGTCGATCGGAACCCGAGATCACGCAGGACCCCGATCATGAGCTCGTTCTCGGACAGGACGTCGGCCACGAACGTTCGCACACCGGAGTGTCTGGCGACACTGGCAAGGTGCTCGAGCAGCAGGGTTCCGATGCCTTCGTGTTGCTGGGCGTCTTCCACGAGCAACGCGAACTCGGCGGAGCCGTGACTGACTCGTTCGAACGCGGCAACGCCCACGATCTCGCCCCTGATGCAGGCCGCGAGAGCATGGTGGTCGCGGCTGCTCGGTCGGGTGAGCCGCACCAGGTACTGGTCGGCCGGGATTCGGCTGAGGCTGAAGAAGCGCAGGTATATCGAGCGGTCCGACGAGCGTGCGTGCAGGTCTTGAAGCGCGGGAAGGTCGTGCGCACTTACCGACCTGATGTGTACGAGCCCACCGTCCGCACGGATGGCGTCGACTCCGTTGCGATCCGGTTCAGGGAAGCCCATGCTTCGAGCCTGTCCGAGGCAAGGCCGCATCAGCAGGGCCGAACGTCCTCGGCCGACCGGGTCCTTCGCGAAGGTGATAGGGCCCGAGAGCCCTGCCGGTGATGTCCGGCACCTCACAGACTGAGGTCACGACCAGCGACCGACGCCTGACCGGAGTCCGCCATGACCATGCATCTGCCGCCAGTCAACCAAACTCAGCGCGCCACGAACAGGCGCCGCAGGCGCGGGCCTGCTCCCACCGAGAAGACCCCCGATTCGGGCACGGTGTTCATCGAGTCCATCGGGCAGTCGCTCTACGTGTTCGACGTGATGAACAGGCCTCTGATCTCGGCCTTCGTGTCCGAGGACTTCTTCTGGCGCACGGCGAAGGAGGCCTGGACGCAACGTCGGCCCGCCTTCTGGCACCTCAGGCAGCGCTCGGCGTGGCGCCGCGAGCGGGGCGTCCTGGACGCGAAACGAGACCGGGTCCGCGCGCTGGCGGAGGAGCTGGGTATCACGCGGTCGGCCTGACCGCGTAACGGCTATGACACACACACTGGGCGTCTGGTCGGAGGTCGGTCGGCTGCGTCAGGTGCTGGTACACCGGCCCGGCCTCGAACTCACCCGCCTCACCCCGACCAACTGCCACGAACTGCTGTTCGACGAGGTGCTCTGGGCTGACCGGGCGCGGCAGGAGCACGACACGTTCTCGGCGGTCCTGACCGATCACGGTGTCACCGTCCACGACTTCGGTCAGCTGTTCACCGCGACGTTGCGCTCCCCTGAGGCCCGGGCCTTCGTCCTCGACCGGGTGTGCACCGCGGAACGCCTCGGCCCCAGCCTGGCGTCATCGCTTCGATCTCTCGCCGACGACGTCGCGCCCGATGTGCTCGCGGACATGCTCGTCGGCGGTGTGACCACGTCGGACCTGTCGCCCTTGACGGCCTCGAGCCTGCGCTTCGACACCCTCGATCCGGACGGCTTCGTGCTCCGGCCGTTGCCCAACACCCTGTTTCAACGCGACAACTCCGCCTGGATCTACAGCGGCGTGACGATCCATCCGATGGCGAAACTGGCGCGCCGCCGCGAATCCATCCACACGCGCGCCGTCTATCGGTTCCATCCGCTGTTCGCCGACGCGGTCTTCCCGATCTTCTACGGCGACGACGACCTCGACCACCAGCCCGCCACCCTGGAAGGCGGCGACATCCACGTCATCGGCCGCGGGACCGTGCTGATCGGGATGGGCGAGCGCACCACACCGATGGGCGTGGAGCTGCTGGCCCGGGCTTTGTTCCGGGCGCACGCCGCCGATCGGGTGATCGCCGTGCAGCTACCGAAGTCCCACGCGCTCATGCACCTCGACACGGTGCTGACGATGATCGACACAGCCACGTTCGTCCGCTACCCCTACTTCGACCCCATGTCCTTGCGGCCCTGGGTGCTCACGCCGGCGGATCCGGACAGGCTCCACGACCGCGAGCCCGCCGAGCTGCATATCGAGCGCCGCGAGGACCTGTTCGCCACGATCGCCGAAGCACTGGGGCTCGACTCGGTGCACGTGCTGTCGGCGGACACCGACGCGCGCGCCGCCGAACGAGAGCAGTGGGACGACGCGAACAACTTCCTGGCGATCGCCCCGGGTGTCGTGGTGGGCTACGAGCGAAACACGATCACGAACACGATGCTCACCGACCACGGAGTGACGGTCCTGCCGATACCCGGGAGCGAGCTCGGCCGAGGACGCGGAGGTGCGCGATGCATGGCGTGCCCGATCCAGCGCGACGGCATCTGAACCGGCGCGACGGCGTCTGGGCTGGATGCTGAGGACGCGTCAGTCGATCTCGCTGATGACGTCGGCCTCGCTCCGCCGGAGGGTCGCGACCGCCTCGGGAGCCAGCCCGACCCGCAGCAGCACCTCCGGGTGCATCTCGAGCCGGAGTTCTTGACGCAGCCGCTCGTGCGTCTGCGCGACCTCGACGACCTGGGTGAACGGGCTGGCCGCGAACCCCAGCCGGGTGAGCTCGAGCCACAGGTGTTCCAGCGCCTCGCCCGCTCTCAACCACGCCACGGGGTCGTTGTCCATCGTGCCGAGCAGCAACAGGCACTGGTCCGTACCGGACTCGCTCGAGGACGGCAGCCAGCCGGACCCTCGTGTGTCGAACTCGCGAATGGCCAGCTCGTCGTGCGAGTGGACGGTGCCGCCCGCGTAGGGCGTCGCAGCGGCGGGCACCCCGTCCCGGCGTAGCGGGTCGTCGGTGGTCCAGACGGTGAGCTCCGCCAGGTACGCGGGGTCAGCTGACTCGATCTCATTCGCCCGTCGGCTCAACCTCGCGGCGACCTTCAGATGTTCGGGGTTCGTGATGGGAAGGAGCACGGCTCCTTCGCTCCGCGCGACGGCCACCAGGTCGTAGACGACGTCCGGAGGGACCTTCTCGTCCGCGAACTGCCGTCGATTCGTCCGGCGTTCGGGTATCGCCTCGTCGAGTGCGCCGATCGACACCCAGTCACCTCGCCGTTCGGGCAGCGTGAGGCGCGCCAGCAACTCCGGACGCGTCGGGTCAGGAAGACGCTCGACGATCGCCGCGTACCCCATCGCCGCGAGCGCCACGCGAGCGTTCATGAGGGCACAGCCGCAGCTGAGGGTCATCTGCCGCCCCTGCGGGTCAAGCACAGCCAGCTGCCTGCTGGTGTCGGCCCACACCTCGAGCGAGTCGCCCCGAATGACCAGCCACCACGGCTGGGTGTTGTGGATCGACGGGGCCAGCATCGCGCGTTCGGCGGCCCGGCGCAGGACAGCTGCAGCACTGCGATCGGCGCCGTTCGCCATCTCGTCCCCTTGTCGTTGAGCCCGACTGGGCGATCGCGAAGTCATGACCAGAGCATGGCGTCGGCGGGATATGGCAATCAGTGCCAGACGTCCCAGGATGACGTCACCAAAGTCATCCTCGACCGCGCAGCCGGTCGCCGGATGGGCAGCGTTGGTGACTTTCGTCCTCCACGCCACCGACTTGTGCCACCGGCATCCGGCGCCGATAGGCGGGAGGCTGAGTACTGAGTGAGCGCAGACCCGAGAGCGGGGCATCATGACCAGACGCATCGTGGTCGGCCTGGCCGGCAATGAGAACGACGTGGTCGCGTTGGCATGGACGGCGCACGAAGCGCGGGCCGATGACGTCGTGCACGTCGTCTACCCCTACCGGTTGCTCGCGTTGGAGGGGTCGTCCTGGTACCCGGCAGTTCGGGCCAACGACGCGCGCCGCGCCCGGGCTCGGCGGGTGGTGGCGGCCGCCATCAGCACGATCCGATCCGTGAACCCGAAACCGGAGATCGACGGGTCAGCGATCGTCGGCCGTGCCGTCGCGATTCTGCGAGACCTCTCGCAGATCGCCGATCTGCTCGTCGTCGTCGACGACGTGGTCGCTGACCGTATCGGTCGCGCGACCGGCCCGCGTATCGGTCGCGCCGTCGCTGCGACGGCCTCCTGCCCGGTGGTCGTCATGCCACGCGCCGCGGACGCGAGGCACGCGGACGCGGCTACCCAGCCGGTTGCGCTCCTGCTCACGTCAGCATCGCTTCCAGCGGACGCCGTGCGGTTTGCGTTCGAGTCCGCATCAGCCCGCGCGGTGACGCTGATCGTGGCCCAGTCGTGCGCCTCCGGCCCGACCGACCTGCCCGTGACCGACGACGACATCTCGTCGTGGGAGCAGGTGGGCAGCCAGGAGATCCTGGACGCCGACCTGTCCGCGTGGCAGGAGAAGTACCACGCGGCGGGAGTGATCGTCGAGGTGCGCCGTGAGAGCCCGCCCTCCACAGCGATGCTGCTGGACCGGACCTGCCAGTTGATCGTCGTCCCGCGCGGCGACGCAAGTCGTGACCCGCTCGGCCGGGTGGCCCGAGAGGCACTGCGTCACACCACGTGCCCCGTCGCGGTCGTGCCGGAGACCGCCGAGGCCCGCGCCGACGCGATCTCCACGCATCGTTACCACGGACACGACACCGACTGATCGGTTCAGTCCTCGGCCTCGGCGAGTTTGACCAGTTCCCGGATGGCGTCCTCGATGCCGCTCACCAACACGTCGGCATCCGGTGTGCTGTCGCGATCGGCGGTGACGCCGAAGTAGAGCACGTCTGCGTACGACGAGATCGCCACGCCGAGCCGCAGCCGATCGGCGATCGGGACGTACGGGTACAGCTCCCGAAGCTGGCGGCCCACCGCGTACAACGGCTCGCTCGGACCCGGGACGTTCGTCGCCACTGTGACGATGAAACGCTGTGGCACGCGGAAGATTCCGCTCAGGCCGGCCGAGAGCAACAGCGGTGGGATGTAGTTGGCCGCGCCGGTCACCAGTTCACCGGCTTGCGGCTCACCAGAGGTCTTCAGCCGATCGAGTTCGGCGCGCACGGCCCTTAGCCGCGCGACCGGCCCCGACACGTGCACGGGCAGTTCGGCGACGACGGCGGACACGCGATTGTCGAGATGACCGCGTTCGTCCGCCTCGCGCACCGACACGGGGACGAGCGTTCGCACGGCGTGCCTTGCCGGCCACTCCCCCCGACCGAGAAGCACCTCTCTGAACCCACGGGTCACGGCCGTCAGCACGACGTCGTTCACTGTTCCTCCGAAGGCATGCTTGATCAGCCGCACGTCATCGAGCGTCACCTGCGTCTTCGACCAGGACCGCACCGACCCGATAGGGCCGGCCAAGGACGAAGGCGTCGCGGGGCGCGCCAGTTCGGCGAAGTTCAGCATGCCGTGCAGCCGCAGCAGCGCGGTCACGGCTGTCCGGCGAGGATGCGTGAGCGCCTGCGACACGGCGTTCACCAGCCACCCGGGGTCGTGTGGGAGCGTCGTCACGGCAGAGGCCAGCAGTTGGAGGCCGGTCGGCTCGTCGTGGGCCTGCCACGGGTCGTCGATCTTGGGTTCGCCTTCGGGCGAGCGGTCGAGCACCGTGGTCAGCAGATCGGTGGCAGCGATGCCGTCGGCCATGCAGTGGTGCACCTTGGTGATCAACGCCCACCGGTCACCTTCGAGGCCCTCGACGATCCAGGTGTCCCAGAGCGGTCGGCTTCGGTCGAGCTGTTGCGACATCACCCGGCTCACCAGCTCGTCGAGCTGCGTGTCACTTCCCGGATGTGGCAGTGCGGTGTGCTTAAGGTGGTTGCGCAGCGAGAACCGTGGATCGTCCACCCAGACCGGTCGGCCCAGCCGCAACGGAACCTCACGAACTCGCTGGCGGTAGCGGGGCAGCAACGGCAGCTTGGCGGTCACCAGATCCGCGATCTCGGAGTACGTCGGAGCGGGTCCGTCGAACAGCCCGATCGCGGCGATGTGGAGTGACGTGTCGCGGCTCTCCAGGCGCAGGAACGCCGAGTCGAGTGGGCTCATGGTCTGCATCGCTGTCAGCTCCTGACCCTGTCCGGTGCGCCTGTAGGTGTGCGTTCGGCGTCGCCGACGGAGCGCTCGGCACGCGCCTTGATACCCAGGAGCATCTTGCGTGTCATGACGAAGGTGACCGGATCGAACAGCTCACCGATCATTCGGGTGATGCCGCGTGCACGCGGCGAGCGACTACGCGATATCAGCCGGCACCGGTCCGGTCCTCGGCTGTGCACGTGGAACGACCACACCGCGTGCCACGGCTGCTCCATCAGGACCAGCGACTCTCCCTCATCCAGGCGAACGACGGGGAGCGCGAGCCCCTCGGCGGCCCCGAACCAGCCCCGACGCACCAGGCGTACCTCGTCACCCACGCGCAGCTCCTGCCACTCCGGACGGATCTCGTCCGTGCTGTGGATCTCCAGACCGAGCAGGTTCTCGACGCTGTCGTAGCTGTACATCCCGCCGCGGTTCTGTCCGATCTGGACCAGCCACCGCCAGACCTCCGACGCCGGTGCGTTCACCGTCACCGCACGCGTGACCACGACCGCCGGATCGGGCACGAACTCGTCGCCCGGAAGCCGGCGGTAGCACTCGGCTTTGGTGGCACCCCAGTTGTGCATCGTTCGTCGGGTAGCCACCAGCAAGCCCGCTGTCATAGTCGCGGTCAGCAGCCTCGACACCATGGGAACAGCCCACCGCATCTCGGCCTGTTTCGGCAGGGCAGAAAGTCACCCGCGCGCATCGGGAGCGAACGGCTCAAGGCGATGAGGCCCATGGTCACCTCACGGGGTCGAAGGTCCTATCGGCGGCGGGTCTTCGACTCTTCAACAACAGTCCTCGGACGCGTTCCATGGGTGGCATGCAAGCCGACCAGCCCGCCTACCCGGCCCACCTTGACGCCACCCTCGATCCGGCGACCAGCCGGTGGCTGTGGCTCGTCAAGTGGGTGCTCGTCATCCCGCACATCGTCGTGCTCGTGTCCGCTGGAGACTGAGCATGTTCGCCTGGGTCGTCGACAGGTGCGCGCCGATCGAGCAAGGCCCGCTCAGGCGCATCGAACGGCCGCTACCCGTACCGGGGCCGGGACAGATCAGAGTGCGGATCAGCTGCTGTGGCGTCTGTCGCACCGACCTGCACCTCGCCGAGGGCGACCTGGCACCTCGCAGGGCCGCCGTCGCGCCAGGACATGAGGTCGTCGGTCACGTCGACGCGTTGGGCCCGGGTGCGCATCGGTTCGGCGTCGGTGATCGCGTCGGCGTGCCCTGGCTCGGAGCGACCGACGGGACGTGCCGGTTCTGCCGCACCGGCCGCGAGAACCTCTGCGTGGCGCCCGTGTTCACCGGATGGGACGTCGACGGGGGCTACGCCGACGCCTGCCTCGCCGACGAGTCGTTCGCCTACCCGCTGCCCGACCAGCTCGGTGACGAGCAGGCGGCTCCGCTGCTGTGCGCTGGGATCATCGGCTACCGCGCCCTTCGCTGCGCCGACGTCCCGCCCGGGGGCCGTCTCGGCCTCTACGGCTTCGGGGGGAGCGCGCACCTGGCGGCACAGATCGCCTTGCACCTCGGGTACCGCGTGCACGTGCTCACCCGGGGCGAGCACAACCAGGCGCTTGCGAAGGAGCTGGGCGTCGACTCGGTGGGCGGGGCTACGGACACGCCGCCAGAACCGCTCGACAGCGCCATCCTCTTCGCACCCGCCGGCGAGCTCGTGCCGGTGGCCTTGCGTGCGCTCGACCGCGGAGGCACGCTCGCCGTCGCGGGAATCTGGCTCTCCGACATCCCCACGCTCAACTACTCGGACGAGCTTTTCCTCGAACGTCGGCTGCGCAGCGTGACCGCCAACACTCGCCAGGACGGCGAGGAGTTCCTGAAACTGGCCGCGAGGTTCGCGGTGTGCGCCACGACCAGCGCCTATCCGATGTCGGACGCGGCGGTGGCCCTGTCAGACCTGAAGTCCGGTAGGTTCGGCGGCGCTGCCGTCCTGCACAACTGACAGGAGAGCCTCGGATGAGAGCCAGCGAGATCATGAGTCAATCAGTGGTCACCGTGCACACCGACACCCCGATCCGGGAGGCCGCGCGCCTGCTGACCGACCACGGCTTCACGTCGCTGCCCGTTCTCGACGACGACGACCGCATCGTCGGGATCGTCAGTGAGGTCGACCTCATCCGCGATCGCATGCCGCACGACCCTCGCAGCCACCTGCGACCCGAACCGCACGAGCAGCCGGATCCGGCGCGTCTCGTCCGCGAGGTCATGACGGACACCGTCAACTGCATGTCCGCCAACTCCGACTCCGCCGACCTCGCCGCGCTCATGCTCGACAACAACATCCGGGCAATCCCCATCGTGGACGGCGCGCGCCTGGTGGGCATCGTCAGCCGCCGCGATCTGCTGCGGACCCTGCTGCGCGACGACGACGTGATCAAGTCAGAGGTGTCCATCCGCCTGGACGAGTACGCCGGCGAGCCGGACCGGTGGAAGGTCGGTGTGGACGACGGGGTGGTCACGATTCGCGGCCACTTCGACGAGGACCAGCAGGCGATCGTCGAAGTCCTCGCCCGCACGGTGCCCGGTGTCGTCAGGGTCCACTGTCACCGGTGACTGCCGGCCTGACTCGCGCGGCGGCGTTCACGCCGCTCTGCTCGCGTTCGTGGCTGCAGCTGCGGCATGGGCTTCGCCGTGCTGAAGTACGCGGCGCGACGTCGCAGATGACGGTGTGGGCGCTTGGCCCGCTTGACGCGCACCTCGGGCGTCACACCGTAGAACCACCGCTTGCCGAACTCGATCAGCAGCAGGTAGCACCCGACCATGCCGGCGAGGGCGGCGAAGAACGCGCCAGGAAGCGCGTGGAAGCCGAGAGTGTGGGCGAGCGGTGTTGCCGGCAACACCGCCCCGATCACAACCGTCCCAAGGGCAGCCAGCGTGAGCGGCAGGCTCGGATGGCTCTTGAAGAACGGCACGCGACGTGTTCGGATCGCGAAGATGACCAGGGTCTGGGTCGCCAGTGACTCGACGAACCAGCCGGACCGGAACTGCGCAGGGCCGGAGTGAAACACCCACAGCATCACGGCGAAGGTCGCGAAGTCGAACAGCGAGCTGATCGGTCCGAAAAAGGTCATGAACCGCCGGATGAAGGCGATGTCCCAGTGCGACGGCCTGCGCAGTTGCTCCTCGTCGACGTTGTCGGTCGGTATCGATAGCTGGCTCGCGTCGTAGAGGAGGTTGTTCAACAGGATCTGGGACGGCAGCATCGGCAGGAACTTCAGGAACAGTGATGCGCCGGCCGCGCTGAACATGTTGCCGAAGTTGCTGGACGTCCCCATCAACACGTACTTCATCGTGTTGGCGAAGATCCGCCGTCCCTCGGCCACCCCGTCGGCGAGCACGTCGAGGTCCTTCTCGAGCAGAATCACGTCCGCGGCGTCCTTGGCGACGTCCGTGGCGGACTCCACCGAGATGCCGACGTCCGCGGCGTGCAGTGCGAGCGCGTCGTTGACCCCGTCGCCGAGAAAGCCGACGTCGCCGCCCGTCTTGCGCTGGACGCGGACGATGCGGGCCTTCTGCTCAGGACTCACTCGAGCGAACACCGTCGTCGTGAGGATCGCGCTGGCCAGCGCCGCGTCGTCCAGGGCGTCGAGCTCGGTGCCGGTGACGGCTCCCCCGGTCGTGAGCCCGAGGTCACGGCACACCTTGAGCGCCACGGCGGGGTTGTCGCCGGTCACGATCTTCACCTTGACCCCGAGCGTGTCGAGTCGGCGCAGCGCGGACGCCGCGTCTCGCTTCGGAGCGTCGAGAAACACCAGCAGCCCGACGAGCGTCAGGTCGCGTTCGTCCTCAGGCCTCGGGGCGACCGGATCCGGCGTCTTGCGAATGGCCACGGCGACGACTCGGTTGCCCGCGGCGTATTCGGCGTCCAGAGCGGCCGAGGCGCTCGACGAAACCTCACGACACCGAGAGAACACGGACTCGGCCGCACCTTTGGTCGTCAGAGTGCAGACGCCGTCCTGGTCACGGACGACCGTGGAGATCATGCGTCGCTCGTGGTCGAAAGGCAGCACACCGAGCTGCTCGTAGCCCTGCAGATCGGGCTTGACGCGGTCGGCGGCCGGCGAGTTCCACAACGCCTCGTCCAGCACGTTGCCGCCGACGGCTCGAGCGCCCTCGACGCTCACGTCGGCACAGAGCAGGCTCCAGAGCAGAACCTCGCCGCCGCTGCTGCCGGCCACGGGGACGGGCCGCATGAAGCTGATCTGTCCCTCAGTCAGGGTGCCGGTCTTGTCGGTGAAGAGGACGTCGACGTCGCCCAGATCCTCGATGCACACCAACCTCTTGACGAGCACCTTGCGCCGGCTCATCTGGTGTGACCCCGCAGCCAGGCTGGTCGACACGACAGCAGGCAGCAGTTGCGGTGTGATGCCGACCGCGATCGCCAGCGAGAAGAGAAGGGCATCGATGATCGGCTTGTGCAGCGAGATGTTGATCACGAAGATCGTCGTCGTCAGCGCGGCACCGACGTAGACCAGCAACATCGAGAAGTGACGCAGCCCGACCTGGAACTCGGTCTCGAGCTGATGGGTGCTCAGTCCGGCGGCGATCTTGCCGAACTCCGTCCTCGAACCGGTTGACACGACGACGCCCCGTGCTTCGCCGCCGTGCACCACCGTCCCCATCAGCGCGCAGCTCGTCAGCTCGGCCAGCGGCTGGCCGCCCGCAACCGCGGCCGGATCCTTTGCCACCGGGAGCGCTTCGCCGGTCAGCACGGACTCGTCACACTCGAGTCCCGATGTCCGCAGCAGGCGAAGGTCCGCGGGAACGACATCGCCGAGCCGCACGTCGATCACGTCGCCCGGTACCAGCGCGGTGACCTCGACCTCGGTCGGACGACCGTCGCGCAACGCAACGGCCCGGTGCCGGATCTGCGAGTGCAGCGCCTCTGCCGCCTTCTCGGCGCGGTACTCGTTGACGAAGCCGAGCCCGACCGACAGGGCCACGATGACCCCGATGATCACGGCGTCACTGCGCTCACCGACGAAGTAGGAGGCGACGGCAGCGGACACGAGCAGGGCGAGCAAGGGTGAGCGCAACTGGTGTCCGAGCACGGGCAGCAGGCGCGCCCGGTGCGTCGACACCGCGTTGGGACCCCACTGGGCGAGCCGATGCTCGGCCTCGGCCGCGCCGAGTCCGGCCTGATCGACGTCGAGCCCGCGCAACACCTCGTCCACCGACCGGGCGGAGGCGCCCGTGATGTCCAGCCGCCCCGCGATGGCATCCGCCGGCACGCCGATGGTCTTGGTCACAGCACTCCTCGCGGGTCAGGTCGGCGCACCGTCACACCAGAGCGGACGCGAGATCGACTCGGGCTGGGCCGAAGGACCCAGCTTCGGATGCCTTCCGCCATTGCATACCTCTACCACCATGCCGGATGGTCAAGGTATGGACTTGATCGATGCATACTGGCGCGCGGCCAACTACCTCTCCGTGGGCCAGATCTACCTGCTGGACAACCCGCTCCTGACCGAGCCGTTGCGCGCGGAACACACCAAGCCACGCTTGCTGGGTCATTGGGGCACGACGCCCGGGCTCAACTTCATCGACGCCCACCTCAATCGAGTGATCCTCGAGCGCGACCTCAATGTGATCAACATCGTCGGGCCGGGCCACGGAGGCCCGGCTGCCGTCGCGAACGCGTATCTCGAAGGAACCTACAGCGAGGTGTACCCGCACATCGGCCACGACGTCGAGGGGCTCCGGAGGTTGTTCCGCCAGTTCTCGTTCCCGGGCGGGATACCGAGCCACGTCGCACCCGAGACCCCTGGATCCATCCATGAGGGCGGCGAACTCGGATACGCCCTCGTCCATGCGTTCGGCGCGGTGTTCGACAACCCCGATCTGATCGCCGCCTGCGTCGTGGGCGACGGCGAGGCCGAGACGGGTCCGCTCGCCGCGAGCTGGCACTCGAACTCCTTCCTCGACCCCCGCACCGACGGCGCGGTGCTGCCGATCCTGCATCTGAACGGCTACAAGATCGCAAATCCGACGGTGCTGGCGCGGATCCCTCGACAAGACCTGATCGAACTGCTCACCGGCTATGGGTATCGACCGATCGTGGTCGAAGGCGACGACCCAGCGGTGATGCACCCGAAGATGGCCGCGGCCCTCGACGACGCATTCGACGACATCGCAGCCATCCAGGGAGCTGCCCGAGCCGACGTCACGACGACGAACCGCCCACGCTGGCCGATGATCGTGCTCGTCACCCCCAAGGGCTGGACCGGTCCGAAGTTCGTCGACGGCCACCCGATGGAGGGCACGTTCCGCGCTCACCAGGTGCCGCTCGCGGAGGTGCGCACGAACGCGGAACACCGGCGCCAGCTCGAGGAGTGGATGCGCAGCTACCGGCCCGAGGAGCTCTTCGACGCCGACGGCACGCTGCGGCCCGAGATCGGCGCGCTCGCACCGACCGGCACGCGCCGGATGAGCGCCAACCCGCACGCGAACGGCGGCCTGCTGCTGCGCGATCTCGAACTGCCCGACTTTCGCGACTACGCCGTCGAAGTGCTCAAGCCAGCACGTGGGTTCGACGAGGCGACTCGAGTGCTGGGTCGATGGCTGCGTGACGTCGTCCGCGCCAATCCGAGCACCTTTCGCCTGGTCGGCCCTGACGAGGTGGCGTCCAACCGCCTCGACGCGGTGTTCGAGGCGACCGACCGCGTGTGGCACGCGGAGATCCGGCCGGGCGACGACCATCTCGCACCCGAAGGCCGCGTCATGGAGGTGCTGTCCGAGCATCTGTGCCAGGGCTGGCTCGAGGGCTACCTGCTCACCGGCCGGCACGGCCTGTTCACCTGCTACGAAGCGTTCATCCATATCGTCGACTCGATGGTGAACCAGCACGCCAAGTGGCTGAAGACGACACGGCGCATCCCCTGGCGCCGTCCGATCGCCTCGTTCAACTACCTGCTCACCTCGCATGTGTGGCGACAGGACCACAACGGCTTCTCGCACCAGGACCCGGGGTTCATCGACCACGTGGTGAACAAGAAGGCCGAGGTCGTGCGCGTGTACCTGCCGCCCGACGCGAACACCCTGCTCGCGGTGTCGGACCACTGCCTGCGCAGCCGCAACTACATCAACGTGATCGTTGCCGGAAAGCAGCCGGCGCTGAACTTCTTGACGATCAACGAAGCCATTGCGCACTGCACCCGAGGGCTCGGCATATGGGACTGGGCGAGCACGCACGACGCCAGCCGGCCCGACGTGGTGCTGGCCTGCGCCGGCGACGTGCCGACGCTCGAGGCGCTCGCCGCGGCCGACCTGCTGCGGCAGCACTTCCCTGATCTGGCGGTGCGTTTCGTGAACGTCGTCGATCTGATGCGCCTGCAGCCGGATACCGAACACCCGCACGGCATGCCCGACCGCGAGTTCGACGCACTGTTCACCCCGGACCGGCCGGTCGTGTTCGCCTATCACGGCTACCCGTTCCTCATCCACCGCCTCACGTACCGCCGCACCGGCCACCACAACATCCATGTCCGTGGCTACAAGGAGGAGGGCACGACCACGACGCCCTTCGACATGGTGATGCTGAACGACCTCGACCGCTTCCACCTGGTCATGGACGTCATCGATCGCGTTCCGAGCCTCGGCCCCGACGCGGCGAACGTCCGCCAGCAGATGGAGGACGCCAGGCTGGCCGCCCGGACGTACACCCGCGAACACGGCGAGGACGACCCGAAGATCGCGGAATGGACCTGGCCCTACTGATGCACGTCCTCGTCGTCAACGCCGGTTCGAGCAGCATGAAGCTGCGCCTGCTCGATGATCAGGACGGCGTTCTGGCCACGGAGAACCTCCCGTCGATCGAGTCGTCCGGGGCGGCGCAGCTGGCATCCACGATCGAAGCGATGACCGAGACCGCGGGGGTCCGGGTCGACGCCGTCGGCCACCGCGTCGTGCACGGAGGAACGATCTTCTCCGGCCCCGTAGTCGTTGACGACGGCGTCAGGGCCGCACTTGATCGACTCACAGATCTCGCGCCGCTGCATCAGCCGAAGTCACTCGCCGCACTCGACGCGGTGACCGCCGTGCTGCCCGAGGTCCCGGCGGTGGCCTGCTTCGACACCGCTTTCCACGCCACCATTCCACCGGCGGCCTCGACCTATGCCGTGCCGCGCGAGTGGCGTGAGCGGTACGGCGTACGGCGCTTCGGGTTCCATGGCCTGTCCCACGCCTACTGTGCTCGCCGGTCGGCGGAGCTGGTCGGCCGTCCGCCAGAGGGACTGCGCATCATCACGTGTCACCTCGGCGCGGGCGCTTCCCTGACGGCGGTCGTGGACGGCCGCAGCGTCGACACGACCATGGGGTTCACGCCGCTGGACGGCCTGGTCATGGCGACCCGGTCCGGTTCGGTCGACCCCGGGCTGGTGCTCTGGCTGGAGGAACACGAGCACCTGCGCCCGACTGATCTGGCGACCGCCCTGGAGTACCGATCGGGGCTGCTCGCCCTCGCCGGCACCGCCGACATGAGGGTGGTCGAGGCTCGCGCGGCACAGGGCGACGCTGATGCCGAGCTCGCCCTGGACGTCTTCATCCACCGGTTGGTCACGAGCGTCGGCGCCATGGTCGCGGCCGCCGGCGGGTGCGACGTCTTGGCGTTCACCGGCGGAGTCGGCGAACGCTCGCCCACCGTCCGCGCGCGGACCGTCGATCGGCTGGCGTATCTGGGAGCGCGCCTCGACCGTGCCGCCAACGCGGCCGCCGACGGAGACAGCGACATCGGTTCGGCCTCGTCGATGCTCCGCACACTGGTGGTCACGGCCCGCGAAGACCTGCAGATTGCCGCCGACACCCGGCGACTGCTCGAGCTCGTCCACCCGACGTAAGTCCTCAGATGGCAGGGACCTCCGCCGCTGACGGGCGGGCTGCGCACCATCCACTGTGGTCTCAGACGCGGACCACAGATCCGAGGAGCATCGATGCCTGGCGCTGGCGAGATCCTGGTCGGGGTCGACGGCTCACCACACAGCGACGCCGCCGTCGTGTGGGCCGCTGCCGAAGCCGCGAGCCGGTGCACCGGCCTGATGATCGCGCACGCTCTGGACGCGAACTCGATCGGGCTCTGGACGACTACGGCCTCGATCCGGCGTGAGCTGCGTGAACTCGCCCAGCCGATCATCGACCACGCCATCGAGGTCGCGAACGCGAGTCAGCCGAGCGTTCATTGCCGCGGCCGGGTACTCATCGGCTCACCGACCCGAACCCTGCTGTTGTTGTCGGGCCGGGTCCCGCTGGTCGCCGTCGGGCGCAGCGGCCGCGGGTCTCTTGCTCAACTGTGGCTCGGTTCGGTGACTCAGCGGGTGCTCGCCCATGCTGCCTGCCCCGCGGTCGCCGTAGGCCTCGCGAACGAGTCTTCGGGTCGACGCACCGTGTCCCACGTCGTCGTGGGGCTCGACGACGACGCCGTCGAGTCGTCGGTGCTGGGCTTCGCCTTCGACCTCGCTGCTCGTCGGCGGGTCCCGCTCGACACCGTGCACGCAGTCCCCCGACCGGGCTGGCCGGCCGGGGCACCACCGGGCGCCGACACCGCGCACCTCGTCGAGGTGGCCGAGGAACGCCAGACAAAGGTCCTGCACGACTGGCGTGTGCGCTTTCCGGGTGTCGTGGTGACATCGACGGTCCGCGTGGGTAGACCGGCTGACGTGCTGTCCGCCGCGTGCCGTCCCGACGATCTGCTGGTACTCGGCTATCACCGCAGCGCACCGTTGCTGCCTCGCCACCTCGGTCCCGCCGCGGCCGCGGCCCTGCACGACGCACCGTGCTCGGTCGCGGTGGTCCACGGACCGACCGCTGATGCTGCCCGCTGACACCTCGACGACGTCACCGGACGAGCGGCCCAGCGCACCGACCTCGCCGGAGGGGCTCACTGACGCCGAGGTCGCCGCGCGGGTCGCCGCCGGGCAGACGAACGCGGTCGAGATCCGCACGAGCCGAACCATCCCCGAGATCGTGCGGGCGAACCTGTTCACCGTGTTCAACGGGCTGCTGCTGGCGCTGTTCGTCGTCATCATGGCGACCGGCAAGTGGCAGAACGGCTTGTTCGGCGGCGTCATCGTCGCCAACGCGGCGATCGGGATCGTGCAGGAGCTGCGCGCGAAACGAACGCTCGACCGGTTGGCCGTCCTGAACGCCCCGCACGCCCGAGTCGTTCGCGGTGGCGTGGTCCGGCAGGTCGCGCTCGCGGACATCGTCGCCGACGACCTGCTCGAGATCCGCGCCGGCGATCAGATACCTGCCGACGGAGTCGTCCGCGCCGGCATCGGGCTGGAGGTCGACGAGTCGCTGCTCACCGGCGAATCAGAGCCCGTGGCGAAGGTCGGGGCCGACGAAGTGCGGTCGGGGTCCATCGTGGTCGCCGGCACGGGGCATTTCCAGGCGACGGCGGTGGGTGCCGCGGCCTACGCCACCCGTCTCGCGGCCGAAGCCCGCCGCTTCACGCTCACGCGCTCCGAGCTCGTCGCCGGGACGAACCGGCTGCTGCGCTGGATCTCCTTGCTGATGGTGCTCGTTGCCCCGGTCCTGCTGTGGAGCCAGTTCCGAAGCGCGGACAACAAGGGCTGGCGCGACGCCGTCACCGGGACGGTGGCCGCGCTCGTCGGAATGGTGCCCGAAGGCCTGGTGCTGTTGACCAGCCTCGCGTTCATGCTGGCGACGATCTCGCTCGCACGACGGCAGACTCTCGTACAGGAGCTGCCCGCGGTCGAGGGTCTCGCCAGGGTCGACGTGATCTGCCTCGACAAGACCGGCACGCTGACCTCGGGCGACATCGAGTTCGACCGGATAGTGCTCTGCGACGACGCTGTCGACGCCGACGTCCGAGGCGCGCTCGGGCTGTTCGCACACGCGGCGGACGCCAACGCGACGACGCGCAGCCTGTCGGACGCCTTCCCGGCCACGGATTGGCGCCAGGAATCGGGCGTCGCGTTCTCGTCAGCGCGCAAATGGTCAGCCGTCGTCGCCGCGGGCCGCGGAAGCTGGATCCTGGGCGCGCCCGAGATGGTCCTGCTGGACGACCCAGGTGGCGTCCGCCAGGCAGCAGACGAGCTGGCGGCCCAAGGACTGCGGGTATTGGTCCTCGCCCACGCACCCGCCGCCGCACCCGCACACGACGGGGGGCTCGGCGAGTCGCGGCTCCCGCCGGGCCTGACCGCGAGCGCTCTCGTGGTGTTCGGCGAGCGCATCCGCGAAGACGCGGCCCAGACGCTCGCCTACTTTGCTGAAGAAGGCGTCGATCTGAAGGTGATCTCCGGAGACAACCCCCGGACGGTCGGTGCGATCGCTGCCCGTGTCGGAGTGCCCGGTGTGCACGGTCCGGACGACGCGGTCGATGCCCGCGATCTTCCTGAAGACCTCGACGAGCTCGCCGACGTGCTGGAGCGGCGAAGCGTGTTCGGGCGGGTCACGCCGCACCAGAAGCGGGCCGTCGTCGCCGCCCTGCAACGGCGCGGACACGTCGTCGCGATGACCGGTGACGGCGTCAACGACGCGCTGGCCCTCAAGGACGCCGACATCGGCATCGCGATGGGCAACGGCTCGCCGGCGACCCGCGCCGTGGCCCAGCTGGTGTTGCTCGACAGCAAGTTCGCCCACTTGCCGGACGTCGTCGCGGAAGGGCGGCGGGTCACTGCGAACATTGAACGGGCAGCGAACCTGTTCCTCGTGAAGAACGTCTACTCGCTCGTGCTCGCGCTCATCTGCGCCGTCACCCTTTCCGCCTATCCACTCGCCCCGATCCAGCTCACCCTGATAGCCGGCGTGACGATCGGGATCCCCGGATTCGTGTTCGCGTTCGCGCCGAACCGCCACAGGTACGTGCCCGGCTTCCTCAGCCGCATCCTCAGATTCGCCGCCCCCGCGGGTGTGGTGACCGGGGCCTGCGCGTACCTGGCCTATCGCGTCACGAGGGTTCTCGAAGCGGGCTCCGGGGTTGCCGGCGCGCGAAGTGCCGCCACCTTGGTCGTGCTCGTCGTGTCGTTGTGGACGCTGACCGTCCTCGCCCGACCTCTGACCGGGTGGAAGGTCACCTTCGTCGGGTTGATGGCCCTCGCGGTCGTGATCGTCGTCGCCGTCCCACCGATCGGACACGGCCTGTTCCTGCTCGACGTGACTGCCCAGCGGGTGCTGCTGGCGGGCGCCGTCGGGGCGGCCGGGGCGGCGATGGTCGAAGTCATCTACCGGCTGACCAGAAATGACCTAAGGCCCGGGCAGAACGGGGCATTGGGCGGTGCCTCGGCCGAGGCGCGGGCGAGAGGCTGAGAGCGACGGCCCGAGCGGGTCGGTTCCAGGCGAGCAGGAGCGTGATCATGTCTGACGTGCAGGCCGGATCGGTGGTCGTCGGTATCGACGGCTCGACCGCGGCGTCGCAGGCTCTTGACTGGGCCGCAGGCGAGGCCGAGCGGCGTGGGGTACCTCTGGTCATCGCCTACGCCGGTCACATCAGTCACCCCGGTGCTCTGACGCCGGACACCATCCAGGCCGCATCGCGCGAAGTCTGCGAGTACGGACGGGAACTGCTCGCGGACGCGATCGCGACCGTGTTCGAGAACCACGGCTCGGTCGAAGCCAGCACCGAGCTGCGTGAGACCCACCCGGCGGAGATGCTGATCGAGTTCAGCGAGAGCGCCGCGCTCGTCGTCGTCGGTCGCGGCAACGGCGGTTTGCTCGCCCGCTTCGCGTTCGGATCGACGACCCAGCGCGTCGCCGACCACGCCCACTGCGCGGTCGTCGTCGTCGCCGAGGATCCGTTGCCGGCCGCAGGCAACGTCGTCGTCGGTGTGTCGGCGTCGGAGAACGGACGCAGGGCCATGCGGTTCGCGTGCTCGGAGGCGTCGATGTGCGGCGCGACTCTGGTAGCCATCCGCTCGTGGCCCGAGTTGAACTGGGCGATCACCGGGCTCGGCAACTCACCGGACATCTCGCTCGAGTCCCTGCGCATCGGTGAGCAGGCCTTGCTCGACGAATGGGTTCGTGCCGCCAAGGACGAGTTCCCCGGGCTGGAGATCGATGCCCGCCTGACGGACGTGCCCGCCGAGATCGCGCTGGAGGAGGCCGCCGGCACCGCCGCTCTGCTCGTCGTCGGGTGCCGCCGCCCGGATCGGCCGCATCTGCCACGACTCGGGCCGCTGACGTCCTGGCTCATGTACCACTCGGCCTGCCCGATCGCCATGGTCGGTCAGACCGTCGCGCCCGAATCGGACGCAGAGCTCGAAGCAGTCGACATCGCGTCGGCTGTCCCGCAGCCGGCACAGTGATTCGAGGACCGGTCATGACACGAGTTGGCGGCACCGACAGAGAAGCCCGAGTCCAGGTCGAACCTCGCTCGACTCGAGCGAGCGACGCCTACGAGTCGACGCTTCGTTACCTCAGCGCGGTCTCCGCGCACGAGCCCCACCGGCCCGGCTGGCAATCGCCGACCCCCGTGGGCCCACAGCTCGTGCGCGACGTCATGGTCACTGGAGTGGTGGCCGCACACGAGGGAGCAGTGTTCAAGGAGATCGTGGATGCGCTGGCCCGCAATCGGATCAGCGCCGTCCCGGTCATCGATGTGGACCGCCGCGTCATCGGAGTCGTATCCGAAGCAGACCTGCTGGCACGCGTGGCACGAACCCACTTCGCGCTGCCCAAGGGCCACCACGTGTCGGCGCGCGGCGAGGAGCGGCGGAAGCTGCACGCTGCTACGGCGCGCCTGTTGATGACCTCGCCCGCAGTCGTCATCTCGCCCGATGCACCGATCGCCACGGCCGCGTGGCATGCGGCGCGTTGCCGAGTGCGCCGGTTGCCGGTCGTCGACGACGCGGGAGTGCTGGTCGGCATCGTCACTCGCGGCGACCTGCTCCGCGGATTCCTCCGTCCGGACAGCGAGATCAAGGACGACATCGTGCAGAACGTCGTCCACGGCGCGTTCATCCTGGATCCGAGCAGCATCGAGGTCGGGGTCGAAGAGGGTGTCGTGACGCTGAACGGACACCTCGAGCACAAGCACCTCGCGGACGAGCTCATCGAGGCGGTTCGGGATGTGACGGGCGTCGTCGACGTGGACGCGGGTGCACTCACGTACCGCTACGACGACTAGGCACGGGCTGGGCTCGTCGGTGTTCGTGTGAGGACGACCTGGCCGGGTCGCGGTCACATATTGTGGCACATTTTTGTGATACCTTGGCGAGCATGGCTGCCGTGACCGAGCATGTCGTAGGCCTACGAGAGCTGCGCCACAAGACCAGCGAAGTGCTCGCGCGGGTTCGTCACGGCGAGACGATCGACGTGACCGAGTACGGCCGGCTCATCGCGCGCATCGTGCCGGTGCAGCAGCGGACTCCCGCGCCGGTGCTCGAGCAGCTGCGACGCGCCGGCCGCGTCCAGCCGGCGACCCGTCCAGGATTTCGGCCACGCATGCACGCCGCCGATGGCACCGACCGGCTAGGCGGTGCTCTGGCTGACCTGCGCGATGACGAGCGCTGGTGAGCGCCTACTACCTCGACACCTCGGCCGCTCTCAAACTCCTCGCCGAAGAGTCACACTCGAGGTCCTTCGCGCAGTTCTACGACGACCATGCCAACGCCGCCTGGGTTAGCTCCACACTGCTTCGCGTGGAAGTCATGCGGGCTGTCACCCGAGCGCTGCCAGTCGCTGTCCCCGATGCTCGGGAGCTGCTCTTGGCGTTCGATTTCATCAGCATCGACGAAGACATCATCGAGGTAGCGATGAACGAACCGGACCGAACGCTTCGGTCGCTGGACGCGATCCACCTGGCCACGGCGCGCGCTCTCGGCGACGACTTGGACGGGATGGCCACCTACGACGAGCGGCTCGCGGTCGCGGCGATGGCGGCAGGAATGACGATCATCAGTCCCCGCGACTGAATCACCGACCGACTGAATCACCGACGCGGGGACCCAGACGGCCCAGCTCAGGTGCGGCGGATCTCGGAACCGTAGACGGCGGCCTGAGTGCGTCGTTCCATGCCCAGCTTCGCCAGCAGGCCCGAGACGTAGTTCTTCACCGTCTTCTCGGCGAGGAACAGACGCTCACCGATCTGGCGGTTCGTCAGGCCATCGGTGATCAGGCCGAGGATCTCGCGCTCGCGCTCGGTGAGCGATGCCAGCCGCGCGTCCTGTGGCTCGCCGTCGCGCAACCTGGCGAGCAGACGCTCGGTCACCGCGGGGTCGAGCAGGGACTTTCCGGCGGCGACCTGCCGAATGGCGTCGATCAGGCTGTTGCCCCGGATCTCCTTCAGCAGGTAGCCCGCGGCACCTGCCATGACGGCGGCGAACAAGGCGTCGTTGTCGTCGTAGGAGGTGAGAATGAGGCATCGGACCTCTGGGACCGACGACCGGATGTCTCTGCATACGTCGATGCCGCTGCCATCAGGCAGGCGGGCATCCAGCACGGCGACGTGCGGCTGCGAGGCGGGGATGCGCGCAAGGGCCTCGGCCGCGGTGCTCGCCTCTCCGACGACCATGATGTCGCCCTCGGCGTCGAGCAGGTCGGCGATGCCGCGGCGGACGATCTCATGATCATCGAGCAGGAACACCCTGATCGGCTCGCCCACGCTTGCCGCGGTCAGGTCAGGGGAATCGTCCATCGCAACCAAGTTCCTTCTCGTGTCGGTGAGGCGTGTTCGGGCGGTGCGGGACTGAGTGTGAGCGCTCCCCCGTGTTGCGCGGCTCGCTGTCTGAGGTTGGACAGGCCGCTGCGACGGTCAGTATCGCCGATGCCGACGCCGTCATCGATGACGTCCAATGCGAACTCCGTGGATCCGGCTGTCAGCGTCACGGACACCCGGGTCGCGTCCGCGTGCCGGCTGACGTTGGTCAGTGCCTCACGCGCGACGGCGATCAGGTCGTCGGCGACCGCTTCTGGCACGACCGAGTCGATCGGGCCGTCCAGTCGTACCCGGGGCTCGAAACCGAGCGTCGCGGCGACGTCGGCAACCACTTCGAGCAGTCGGTTGCGGACCGTCCCGGTCTGGGGACCGAGCTGTCCGCGCAGCTGGAAGATGGAGGTGCGGATCTGCCGGATGGTGTCGTCGATCTCGGTGACGACCCTGGTGAGTCGATCGGCTTTGCCGTCCGAGCCGAGAGCGGCCGCGATGCTCTGGACACTCAGCCCGGCCGCGAACAACCGCTGGATGACGTGGTCGTGCAGGTCGCGCGCGATGCGGTCGCGATCCTCCAACAGGATCATCCGCTGCTGGTCGGCGCGGGCGTCCGCGAGCTCGAGCGCGACGGCCGCGTGGTTGGCGAACGTGGTCGCCATGTCCAGATCGGCTTCGTGGAACCGGTGCCGTCCGTGCAGGCGCCCGACCACGAGCGCGCCGCGCATCCGCTGGGTGCCGACGAGCGGGAGGACCATCACCGGACCCACCGACAGCAGCTCCGACAGGTGCACGACGTACTGGGGCTCGGCCGTCACGTCGCCGACCAGCACCGGGCCGCCGGTGCTGAACGCCAGGCCGGCGAGCGTGTTCTCCATCGCGTAGCTGAGCCCGGTGAACTCGTCGGCCCGCGCGCCTGCCGCCACCTCGACCATGAGCCGCTGGCCGTTCGGGGTGGGCAGGACGACGGTGACGATGTCGGCGTCCGCGATCTCGCGGGTCTGCCGGGCGATCAGGCGCAGGGGTTCCTCGCCCTCGGCCGACAGCAGCTGGCGGGTGATCTGCATCGACGCGTGCAGCCAGCCTTGCCTGCGCTGGGCCTCCTCGAACAGGCGGGCGTTCTCGATGGCGATGCCGGCGGTGGCCGCCAGGGCCATGACCAGTTCTTCGTCTTCGGCGCTGAACTCGCCGCCTCGGGCTTCGGTCAGGTACAGGTTGCCGAAGACTTCGTCGCGGACGCGAACCGGCACCCCGAGAAAGCTCGACATCGGCGGATGATTGGGCGGAAAGCCGACCGAGCGGATGTCATCGGACATGACGCGCAGCCGGATCGCCTGCGCTTCGTCGATCACCGCGCCGAGCAGGCCCTTGCCCGACGGCAGCGGCCCGATCTGCGCCGCGGTCGATTCGTCGATGCCGACGTGTACGAACTCCTGCAGGCCGCCGACCGGCGAGAGCACACCCAGAGCCCCGTAGCGGGCGTTCACGAGCTCGCACGCCGCCTCGACGATGTGATGCAGGACGGACGGGAGGTCCAGCTCACCGATGATCATGCGATTCGCGCTCAGCAGGCCGCGCAGCCGGCTCTGCGTGGCGATGACGTCCTCGGCACGGTTGATGAGCTGTGCCAGCAGCTGATCCAGCTCGAGACGTGGGCCGTCTGAGAAGTCGGCCTCAGTTCGGCGCTCGGCCACATGCTCCCGCTCGTCCGATGCCATCCAGGGAACACCTCCCGCGCCCGCGCCCCGCGTGCCGGGGTATGCCCACCCTAATCAGCCTCGGTGATCACATCCACCAACCTACGCCGACGGGTGCCAGGTGTCGCCGGTGCCCGGCCGACCCGCAGGAGGACGTGCGGGTGCATGGCGAGCCCGAGTTCGTGCCGAAGCAGCACGTTCGTCCGGGTCACCTCGATCACCTGGGTGAGCGGACTGGCGGTGTATCCCTGACGAGCGATCTCGAGCAGCACTCGCTCCAGGGCCTCGCCGGAACGCAGCCAGGCGTGCTGGTCGTTGTCCATGGCGCCGATGAGAACCAGGCATTGGTTGAGGCTCGACCGAGTGAGTGCGGGCAGCTCCCCGCCCCCCCGGGTGTCGAAGTCACGCACCGGAAGATCGTCCTCGGCGCGGCCGTCGACGTGCGGGATGGCGAACGTGGGAACCCCGTCGGTGCGGCACGGATCGTCGCTCGTCCAGGCCCGGAGTTCGGCTCGGTAGGCGGGATCGGCGTTCTCGATCTGGTCGGCCTGCTGGCTGAGCCTCGCGACCGCCAACCGATGATCCGGGCTCGTCACGATCGTGATCTCGGCGCCCTCCATCGTCGCCGCGTCCAAGAGCCTGTCGACCACCTCGTCCGGGACCGTCTCGTCGGAGAACTGGCGACGATTCGTCTGGCGCACCTCGATCGCCTGGTCCAGCTGAGCGAGCAGGTCGTCGTCGACACCCAGCGTGGCGTCGGCGACGACACGCGCCACCAGATCAGGCTTGGCCGCGTCGGGGAAGCGTTCGACCTTCGCGGCAAACCCGGCACCGGCCAGCGCCGTCCGGGCGTTCATGAGCGCACAACCGCAACTCAGCAGCAGCTGGCGTCCGCGCGGGTCCAGCACCTGAAGCTGCCTGCTCCAGTCGGCGTGGATGTCCAGGGTGTGGCCGCTGAGGCCGAACCGCCATGGCTGGGTGTTGTGCACGGACGGGGCGCGGGTCGCCCGCACGGCAGCCCGCCTCAGTGCTCGGTGCAGCTCGCGATCGCTCGTGACCTTCATCCTCGAACCTGGCTCTCGCTCGATCTGCCCACTACAACTCATATCGTCTTGAGTCTGGCTCGGCGCTCTACGCCGAAACCGAGGCGAACAACCCGTTGTGCCGGGACGAACGTCATCACGTGTCCTGACCGCGGTCGCCCACATGCGTGCCGGCTTCGGACGCGGGCGAGATCTCGATGCCGGAGCGGATGTCACCGCGGGTGCGACTGCTCGGAGCAGCTCGCGCATACCGGGGGGACGAAGGTCCGTTGCCTGCGGGACACACGCAACTACCCCCGAATCCGGCTCCGGACGAGTGTCGGAGTATTCGATGGAAGGAGAGGGCTCATGGACGAGTTCGAGCGCTTTTCGACTTCTCGCGAGGCCACCGAGAGCACCGTCGGCCATCGCGGGCCCACTCCCGAGCGGTACCAGACTGCCCTCGAGCGGTACCTGGCCGCGATCGCGCAGACCATCGAACAGCGGCTGCCCCCCACCAGCGACGCCGCACCGTTCTGGCGAATGGACGACGTGCAGGTACGTGACGTGATGACCAGTGACGTGATCTCGGTTCGAGACGACGCCCCGTACAAGGAGATCGTCCAGGCCCTGACAGTGGCCCGCGTCAGTTCGGTGCCAGTCGTGGACGACTCCGGTCGGGCGATAGGCATCGTGTCCGAGTCCGACCTGGTCGCACGGATCACCGCCGGCGGTCGGTCAGCTGGCCACCTGCCCGGCACGCACGCCGAACGGCGCGACACCCGGCGCAAGGCACAGGCCGACACGGCCGGCGGGCTGATGACGGCGCCCGCCGTGACCACCGGCCCGCACGCATCGATCGTCGTCGCTGCCCGCGTGGCCGCCGAGGCTCATGTGCGTCGACTGCCCGTCGTCGACGGCAACGGGGTGCTGATCGGAATCGTCACGCGGTCGGACCTGCTGCGGGTGTTCCTGCGCCGAGACGCCGACATCTACCAGCACATCGTGGACGAGGTCATCACGCGTCGCTTCTGTGCCGATCCGGCGAGCATCGACGTCACAGTCCACGCGGGCGTCGTCACGTTGTCCGGCGAGCTCGAACGGCGCGGGCTGATCGACACGTTCGTCGCCACCGTTCGAGCGGTCGTCGGCGTGGTCAGCGTGCGTAACCAACTCACCTATCGCTTCGACGACTCGCTGCTCCCGCCCCCGCGGGTCCTGCACTGACGCTGTGACACCTGAGGAGCTACCGCATGCAACCGATCCTGTGGTTCGAGGAGATCAGCCTCACCGACGTCGACCTGGTCGGCGGAAAGGGAGCCAATCTGGGCGAGTTGACCGAGGCCAAACTCCCGGTCCCCCCAGGCTTCGTGATCACCAGTACGGCCTACTTGTCCGCCATCGAGCGGTCGGGCGCCCGCGACCGCTTGCGCACGCTGGTCGCGGGTGCGGACGCCGAAGACCCGACGAGCCTTGCCGAGACGGCTGAGCAGTGCCGCTCGGTCATCCGCGAAACCCCGGTCCCGCCCGACCTCGCCGACGCCATCACCGAGGCCTACCGCAAGCTGGGCAACGAGCTGCGCGTCGCGGTCCGATCCTCGGGAACCAGCGAGGACGCGGGCGACACCTCGTTCGCGGGCATGAACGCCTCGTTCACGAACGTGCAGGGCGAGGCCGAGCTGCTGCGCCGCGTCGTGGACTGCTGGGCGTCGCTGTACGGCCAGCGGGTGATCTCCTACCGGTCCGTCGAGAACGTCCACGACGAGCCGGCGATCGCCGTCATCGTGCAGGAGATGGTCCCCTCGGAGTGCTCGGGTGTCATCTTCACGGCGGACCCGTCCACCGGAGCCACCGACCGGATCGTCATCGAGGCCGTCTTCGGCCAGGGAGAGGCGATCGTCTCCGGCATGGTCGAACCGGACACGTACATGGTCCGCAAGGACGTGCCGGCCGTCCTCAGCGCTCGTATCGGACACAAGGCGATGATGATCGTCCGCGGGGCCGACGGCGCCGACGAGGAACGACCGCTCGACGCGACGGCGGGGGCCGCGCGCGTGCTCACCGACGACGAGATCCTCGACCTGGCCCGGTTGGCGATCGCCGTCGAGGCCCACTACGGCACCCCGCAGGACGTCGAATGGGCGCGCGCGAACGGGGCCACCTATCTCGTCCAGTCACGCCCTATCACCACGCTGCACCCCACCGTCGACCGGACGAACGAGCCGCGGACGCTGGTCCGCGGCCTGGCGGCCTCCGCCGGGCGGGCGTCCGGCGCGGTGCGCGTGCTCACCTCACCGGAGCAGTCCGCTCAGCTGCTCACCGGTGAGGTCCTCGTCGCCCCGATGACCAGCCCGGACTGGGTGCCCGCCATGCGTCGCGCCGCCGCTCTGGTCACCGACGGCGGCGGGATGACGTGCCACGCGGCGATCGTGTCCCGCGAACTGGGCGTGCCGGCTGTCGTCGGTACGCGCACGGCCACCACGTCGCTGCGCGACGGTGAGATCGTGACCGTCGACGGGCGGCTGGGCGCGGTCTACGAAGGTTCGGTCGCCGACCCGGCCACGACTCAGGAGCCTGCCACCACGACGACGGCCCAGATCGCGCCACCGGCCTCGACTGCCACGCGGCTCTACGTGAACCTCGCGGTGGCAGAACACGCCGAGAGCGTCGCGGCGATGCCCGTCGACGGCGTCGGCCTGCTTCGCGCGGAGTTCATGGTGGCCGACGCGCTCGGAGGCGTGCATCCGCGACTGCTCATGGCGCGTGGCCTGCAAGGGGAGTTCATCGACAAGATGAGCGCATCGCTCCTGAAGATCACCAGGGCCTTCGCGCCGCGCCCGGTGGTGTACCGCAGCATCGACTTCCGCTCGAACGAGTTCGGCGGGCTCGAGGGCGGCGAGGAGTACGAGCCCCACGAGGCGAATCCGATGATCGGCTACCGCGGTTGCTTCCGCTACGTCGATCAGCCGGACCTGTTCCGCCTTGAACTCGACGTCCTCGGCAGGGTCGCCGCCGAGACTCCCAACCTGCGGCTGATGATCCCGTTCGTTCGCACCGCGTGGGAGCTCGAACGCTGTCTCGACATCGTTCGCGAGCATCCGACAGCGGCCGGCCTTCCGATCTGGGTGATGGCCGAGGTGCCGTCCGTCGGGTACTGGATCCCGACCTACGCGCGGATGGGCATCGAAGGCGTCTCGATCGGCAGCAACGACCTGACTCAACTGACGCTCGGAGTCGACCGTGACTCCGAGGTGTGCGCGGAGCTGTTCGACGAGGCCGACCCGGCTGTCCTCGACGCCATCGGACGGATCGTCCACGCGTGCCAGCAGGCTGGTATCACGTCGTCGCTGTGCGGCCAGGCACCGTCGAACCGTCCGGAGTTCGCCGAGCATCTGGTGCGTCTGGGCATCACCTCGATCTCGGTGAACCCCGACGCCGTCGACGCGGTCCGTCACGCGGTCTCGGCCTCGGAGCAGCGGGTCGTGCTCGAAGCCGCCGACCCGGGTCGTCGTGTGATCCAGGCGTTGCGCCCTCGCCATCAAACTCGGTCCGACGACCGGGTCTGAGTCACTGCCGACGGGCGATGAGTTGACAGCGTTGCTGGACCGTACCGTCGAGGCGATCGTGCTCGACGTCGATCCCGGGATCGCCGCCGCCGGACGTCGCTGGATCGTGGACCTGCGTCGCCGCGTCCGGGCACTGCTGGCGGCCGGTGTGTCGGTCGGCCTCGCGAGTTCGGCGGGCTCGACTGATCTGGGGCGCCTGTTCGATCTTCGACTCGACGGGCAGGCGCGACTGTGGCTCGGCCCGGACGACGGCCCGTTGCCGGACAAGTCCTCGTTGTTGGGGCAGGTCCTTGACTTCATGGACACGCGGGGCGTCGGAGCCGGCCTCGTGCTGGCCGTCGGCGACGCGCTGTTGACCGGAGCGGCGCTGTCCGATCGCGGCGCCGATGTCGCTCGAGTGGCCGCAGTGGCCTTCCCCGGAACGACGTTCTGCAACCAGGCCGTGCTCGCACTGCTCGAAGAGCAGGTGCGCCGGCGCCGGACACGGCGAACACCGGTGGCCGACGAGGATCCCGAGTGGATCATCAGAGAAGTGGGCCGCGACCCGATGCGGCACCGGATCACCGAGACGTTGTTCACCGTCGGCGCGTTCGGCCTCGGAACGCGCGGCGCGCGCGAAGAGGCGCCCAACACATCCCATCCGCTCGTCCTGGCTGCGGGTCTGTACACATCGCGGGGCCCCGGCGAGCACCTGCTGCCCGGCCCGGAGTGGACCGGGCTGGCCATCGTCCCGCCCGTCGATGACGACGGGCGGGTGCTCGATCTGCGTACCGGCGTGTTGTCTCGCGAGGAGGTCGGCCCGACCGGGCATCCGGTGCGCAGTCTCCGATTCGCGAGCATCACGGTGCCTGGCGTCGTCGCACTGCGCGCCGAGGCCGAGAGCGGACGGCTTCGGCCAGTGGCGCCGCTTCGTGCACCCGAGGCGACCACCATGACCTTCGGCCGGGCGGGCCGTCGGATCTGGGCACGGACCGGCGACGCCACGGGGTCGGGCATCGGTGCGGTCGCTCGGCAGCGCGACCACCACGACGCACACGTGCACACCCTGGAGCGGGTGGCTGCGTACGTCGTGGATCGCGACGGACCGCCGGACCTCGCGAGAGCCTCCGAGTCGCTGGACCACGCGGATCAGCTGGGCTTCGACCGGTTGCTCGCCGAGCAGCGCGCCGAATGGGCGCGGCGGTGGGAGACCGTCGACGTGCGCATTCCCGACGACCCGGACGCGCAGCTGGGTCTTCGGTTCGCGCTGTTCCAGCTCTGGTCGAACGCCGCCCGTCATGACGAGCTCGCGGTCGGCGCGCGGGGGCTTTCCGGGACGGGATACGCGGGCCACGTGTTCTGGGACGCCGACGTGTTCGTCCTGCCCGCGTTGAGCAGTATCGACCCGGAGGCGGCCACCGCCATGCTCCGCTACCGGCGCAGACGGCTTGCCGCGGCGCGGGCCGAGGCGCGCCGGCACGGGGCCGACGGTGCCCGGTTCCCGTGGGAGTCGGCTTCGGAGGGAAGGGACGTCACTCCGACCGTCGGCTCGCTGGGTGGCGCGATGGTCCCCATCCAGACCGGGCAGCGGGAGGAGCATGTGACGGCCGACGTCGCATGGGCCGCCGGTCACCACGCCGACTGGACGGGCGCCAGCGCGGCCATGCGTCGGTTGGTCGACCCGCTGCTCGTCCAGACGGCGCGATACTGGGCATCGCGGATGCGCCCTGACGCCAACGGCCGGCTCCATATCGACGACGTGATCGGCCCGGACGAGTACCACGAGTCGGTGAACGACAACGCGTACACCAATGTGATGGCCCGCTGGAACCTGCGCGCGGGCGCCGCGGCCGTGGAACGCTCGGGTGTGACCGACGAGGCGACGGCCGAGGCGAGCAGATGGCTGGCACTGGCCGAACGTGTCGTCGACGGGTACGACCCGATGACCGGACGGTACGAACAGTTCGCCGGGTACTTCGAGCTCGAGCCTCTGCTCGTCGCCCGCATCGGGACGCCCCCGATCGCTGCTGACCTGTTGCTCGGGCAGCAACGCGTCGCCGCCTCACAGGTGATCAAGCAGCCGGACGTGTTGATGCTGCATCACCTGGTGCCACGCGAAGTCCAGGAAGGGTCGTTGCTGCCCAACCTGGACTTCTACGGTCCTCGCACCGCGCACGGCTCGTCGTTGTCACCGTCGATAACCGCCTCCCTGTTGGCACGCGCCGGCCGGCCTGACGAGGCACTCAGGTTCCTCCGCGTTGCTCTCGATCTGGACGTCCACGACGACACCGGCATGACGTCGGCAGGCCTGCACATGGCGAACCTCGGCGGGGTCTGGCAAGCCGTCCTCACCGGGTTCGCCGGCGTGTCGGTCCGTGCGGGCGTCCTCACCGTCGACCCGCATCTGCCGGCGGCGTGGGGCAGCCTGGAACTCCGGTTCCGATGCCTGGGCAGCAAGGTGCGGCTGAGCATCACCCAGGACGACGTCGTGATCTCGACGGACCGACGCATCCAGGCGTGTCTGGCGGGACGGCCGAGCGTCGTCGTGGACGCGACGTCTCGCCTGGGTCGACCCGAAGACGAATCGACGAACGAAACGCGGTGGGTTCATGAGTGAGGTGCTCGCAGTTCTGCGCGCCCGCAACGACGCGGTCCCGGTCACGACGACGGCAGCGGCCGTCGCCGAGCTGCTCGGTGCGACGCCCCGGACGCTCGACCTGACCGACCCCGAAGACCGGGCGGGCTCCGAAGACCGGCTGCTGCGCGAACTCGAGCACGAGGACGTCCTGCTCGCCGTGCTGATGGGCGACGGTCGTCGGCAGGTCGTACCCTGGCGCATCGCCCGCCTGGCAACGAAGCCGATCGTGCTCGTTCCCAGATCCGAACTAGCCCCGCGCCGGGTGATCAGTCGAGTACTGATTCCGCTCGACGGAAAGTCGGAGTCCTCCGCGGCGGTGTCGGAGATGGTGGCTGCCCTGGCACGTTCGGGTGTGAAGATGCTGGTACTGCACGTCTTCGAAGTCGGCAGCGTGCCTCGGTTCTGGGACCACCCGGAGCACGCACAGGACGTGTGGGAGGCCGAGTTCCGAGCCCGCCACTGCCAGGCGCCGGGCGTCCGCGTCGAGTGGCGCAGCGGCGTGCCGGCCGATCGCGTGATCGATGTGGCCGGGGTCGAGAACGTCGACCTGATCATGCTCGGCTGGTCACGTACCGACCAGCCCGGGCGGGCCCGCACGACACGGCGGACCGTCCGCGAGGCTCAGGTGCCCGTGCTGTTGATTCCGATCCTCGACTGAACGACGACCCACCCCTGAACATCAGCGCCTTACGTCCTCGATCAAGGGTCGAAAGGCACCGCTTGTTCGGGCCGATCTCCCCATGCACCAGACCGGTCGCAGCGACCACACTGCGGTCATGAGCAGACGCGATGACATCTACGTGGGTGGATTCCAGGGATACGACCAGCTCGATCCGGCCGACTCACTGGCAGGCGAGATCGGTGAAGATCCGCTGGACGCGGGATACACGCTTCCTGATCGCCCTCCCGCCGCCACGCGCTGGGGTAACACCGTCGACGAGGTGCGAAGGGGCGAGTCCGTAGAACAACACCTCGAAGAAGAGGAACCTGAAGGCGCCGACGACGACACCGACGAGGACGTCGACGAACTCGACGAGGACGCACGCGCCGGCCGCCTGGTCGCGCCCGACGAGGGTGCCCACGGGGTCGACCAGTCCGAGTTGACCGCGCAGGACGTGGGGCGAGCGGGCTGGGCCGCGAGCGCCGAGGAAGCTGCCATGCACATCGTCGAGGAGGGTTAGAACCGACCTCGGTGCTCGTCGACCGAGGCGGCCGGGCCGCCATGCGTATCGGAATGATCGCTCCCCCGTGGGTGGCAGTGCCACCTCGCGGGTACGGCGGCACCGAAGCGGTGGTCGACAACCTCGCCCGCGGCTTGCAGGCTCGCGGTCACGAGGTTCGGCTGTTCACGGTGGGCGAGTCGACGTGTCCTGTTCCGCGGGCGTTCCTCTACCCGAACGCCGTCGCACCGATGGGCACGACCGCTGCTGAGGCCGCGCACGCCCTCGCGGCGTACGAGGCTCTCGACGATGTCGACGTGATCCACGACCACACCTCTGTGGGGCCACTGCTCGCGCCCGCGGCCGGGGCGCGTCGAGCACCGATCGTGATCACCCACCACGGCGCGTTCACGTTCGAGTTCCGGCGCATCATGGCCGCGATCGCCCATCGCGCCTCGATCGTGGCCATCTCGCACAACCAGGCCGATTCGGCACCGGAGGTGCCGATCAGCGCTGTGATCCACCACGGCATCGACCTCGACATGTACCGCGCCGGTCCGGGCGACGGCGGGTACCTGCTGTTCGTCGGTCGCATGTCGGCCGACAAGGGCATCGACCGCGCCATCCGCGTCGCGAGAGCGAGCGAGCGCAGGCTCGTCATCGCGACCAAGGTGCGCGAACCGGAGGAGCGGGACTTCTTCGATCGAGTGGTCCGCCCCCTGCTCGGCCCAGACGTCGAGGTGTGGATCGAACCGGCGCTTCCAGCTCGGCTGGAGATGTTTCGCCATGCGACTGCGCTGGTGAACCCGATCACCTGGCCCGAACCGTTCGGCCTTGTCATGGCCGAGGCACTGGCCAGCGGGACCCCCGTGCTGGCGTTCTCATGGGGTGCCGCGCCTGAGATCGTCGACGACGGCATCACCGGGCACCTCTGCATCGACGAGGCCGAGATGGTCGGCAAGGTTGACGGTCTCGATCGCCTCGACCGGCGCGCTTGCCGGGCCGCGGCCGAGGCACGGTTCTCGTTGGAGCGCATGACCGGGGACTACGAACGGGTGTACCGAGACGCACTCACCCGCGCCGCGCGATCGGGTCACACCTCGTCCGGCGAAGGTCTCGGACCCGGTGAGGTCCCCTGCCCAGACCTGCCCACGACGCTAGCGGTCTGAGAGCAACGCCCATGACGACGCCGGCCTCGCCGTGGACCCTTGCCAGTGCCCCCGCCCACACCGGCAATGCGCCTGTGGTGACGCTGGTGGAGGGTTCGACGTTCTGCGTCGGAGACTCCACCGGAGCGATCGATCCCGGCCGGGCACACGGCCTGTTCGTACGCGACACCCGAGTGGTCTCGAGGTGGGAGCTCACGATCGACGGTGTGACGCCGACGCCGCTGGACGTCCAACAGGAGAACCCGTTCTCGGCGATCTACCTCGGACGGGTTGCGCCGCGCGCCGATCTGGCAGACAGCACGTTGCTCGTGGTCCGGCGCCGCTACGTCGGCGACGGGATGCGAGAAGACATCAGCATCCGCAGCAGCGCCCCGCACGCCGTGGAGCTGACGATCGAGTTGCGCGTCGACGCGGACTTCGCCGACCTGTTCGAGGTGAAGGAAGCTCGCGCACTTCATGTCGACGGTGTCGTCACCCGCGCTGACGGGCGAGGGATCCAGATCGGGCGACGGCGCGGCAGCCACGAACAGACCGTGCTGTTCACGGCGGAGCGCGAGCCGGCTCTGCACGACGGAAGGCTGCGCTGGTCGGCGCTGATCCCGGCGCGCGGCGAGTGGTGCGTCACGGTCGAGGCGACGCCCGGGGTCGACGGTGTCCCCCTGCAACCGCGGCATCCGCGAGGGATCGAGGTAGGGCACGCGCTGCCCGCGAAGCGGCTGCGGGAATGGCGCCGTACGAGTCCGGTTGTCCGCACCACTGATCCGAGTCTGACCGCTGTGCTGCGGCGGAGTGTCGAAGACCTCGGTTCCCTGCGGATATTCGACCCCGCGGATCCCAACCGGGTGGTGATCGCCGCCGGATCGCCGTGGTTCATGGCGTTGTTCGGCCGCGATTCGTTGCTGACGTCGTGGATGGTGCTGCCCATCGACCCCACGTTGGCCATCGGCACCCTGCAGACCCTCGCCGACCACCAAGGCGTCGCGACCGACACTGCAACCGAGGAACAGCCCGGCCGAATCCTGCACGAGATCCGATTCGGACCGGCCACCGACTTCAACCTGGGCGGACGCAACGTCTACTACGGCACGGCCGACGCGTCGCCGCTGTTCGTGATGCTGCTCGGCGAGCTGCGGCGGTGGGGCGGTGACAGCGAGGCTGTGCAGGCACTGCGGCCGGCCGCCGATCACGCGCTGGACTGGATCGAGCACTACGGCGACGCGGACGGTGACGGTTTCGTCGAGTACGAGACGTCGGCAATCGGCGGCTTGGCCAATCAGGGCTGGAAGGACTCGTGGGACGGCATCAACTTCGCCGACGGAAGCATCGCGCAGGCACCTATCGCACTCGCTGAGGTTCAGGGCTACTGCTACGCGGCGTTCCGAACCCGTGCCCGCTTCGCCGTCGAGGACGGCGATCCGGAAGCCGCGCGCCGCTGGTCTGACAAGGCAGGTGGTTTGAAGCGTGCCTTCAACGAGCGGTTCTGGCTCCCTGACCGCGGCTGGTTCGCCGTCGGCCTGGACAAGGACAAGCGACCGATCGACGCGCTGACATCGAACATCGGTCATTGCCTGTGGACCGGAATCGTCGATGACGACAAGGCCCAGGCGGTCGCCGACCACCTGATGTCGCCGGAGATGTTCAGCGGCTGGGGCATCCGAACCCTGGCGTCGTCGATGGCCGGCTACAACCCGATGAGCTACCACAACGGGTCCGTGTGGCCGCACGACAACGCGATCTGTGCCAGTGGCCTGATGCGGTACGGGCTCGTCGAGCAGGCCCAGCGAGTCGCCATTGCCATGCTCGACGCCGCCGCGCACTTCGACCACCGACTGCCAGAACTGTTCTGCGGCTTCGAACGCGACGCGTTCCCCGAACCGGTCCCCTACCCGACGTCGTGCTCCCCGCAGGCTTGGGCCGCAGCGACGCCGGTGTCGCTGGTCCGCACGCTCCTGCGCCTGGACCCGAAGCTGCCACAACAGCTCTGGTGCGCTCCGGCGGTACCGGCCCGCTACCTGCCGCTCAGCGTCTCGGGTGTGCGTGTCGGCGGACTGGACCTCTCGATCGACGTCGACGACGATTCGTGGCAACTGACCGGACTGACCGGCAGCGGGATCGACCTGGTCATGCCTCCAGCGGGTGACGCTGAGCCATGCTGACGGAGCTCGCCGAGACACACAGCGCCGTCGTGCTGCTCATGGGCGATCGCGCATACAAGATCAAGAAGCACGTCGACCTGGGCTTTCTCGACTTCCGCGACGAACAGGTTCGCCGAGACGTGTGCCGTCGTGAGGTGGAACTCAATCGCCGGGTGGCCCCCGACGTCTACCTCGACACGCTCCGCATCGTCGGAGCCGACGGCCGGACGTACGAAGACGGCGTCGTCATGCGCCGCATGCCCGACGACCTGCGCCTGTCCACGATGATCGCGCGAGGTCTGGACGTCGAACCCCACCTGCACGCGATCGCCGAGCTGATGGCTCGGTTCCATGCCACGGCCGACCGCAGCCCGCAGATCGCCGCGGAAGGAACGCGGTCGGGTCTGCGCAGACGGTGGGTCGACAACCTGAGCGAGACGGAGAAGTACCGGGGACAACTGCTCGGCGAAGGCATCCACGCACGAATCTCCGCGCTTGCGCTTGCGTACGTCGACGGACGTGAGGCGTTGCTCGCCGAGCGCGCTGAGCAGGGGCTCGTGGTCGACGGGCACGGCGACCTGCTGGCCGAGGACGTGTTCTGCCTACCCGACTATCCGCGCGTTCTCGACTGCATCGAGTTCGACGACAAGCTGCGCTGGCTGGACGTCCTCGATGACGTCGCGTTCCTGGCGATGGATCTGGAGTACCTCGACCGTGCCGACCTCGCCGAGTACTTCCTGGCCAGCTATCTGCAGCTCAGCGCAACGCCACAGGTCGCGACGCTGCGCCATCACTACATCGCCTACCGTGCGTTCGTGCGCGCGAAGATCATGTGCATCCAGGCGGCGCAAGGACGGTCCGCGGCGGTCGTCGAGGCAGACCGGTACGCGCGGCTGGCACTGCGCCACCTCGAGGCGGGCGAGGTGCTCCTGATCCTGGTAGGTGGTGCCCCAGGCACGGGAAAGACGACGGTCGCCCGCGAGCTGGCGCTCCGGCTCGGCGCGGCCGTGCTGAGCTCCGACGACGTGCGGCGCAACGTGCCGGTGAGCCCCGGCGAGCGGTACAGCGCGCTGGGAAAGCAGGCCACCTATCACGCGATGCTGAACGAGGCGGACACCCTGTTGCGCCACGGACAGACAGTCGTCCTCGACGCCACCTGGGGCGACCAGGACATGCGCGCACTCGCCGCGCAGACAGGCGAAGCCACGATGAGCCGGGTGGTCGGACTCGAGTGCACGGTCGAGGTCGACGTCGCGGCGGCGCGGGCAGAGCGGCGTCTTGCCGACGGGACCGGCTCGTCCGAGGCGGGCGCCGCCATCGCCCGGTCTCTTGCCGCGGCGCGAGCCCCGTGGCCGGACGCAACCGTCGTCGACACGTCGGGCAACGTCGTGGAGTCCGTCGCCCGTGCGATCGATGCCGTCGATGCCAGCGGCTACTGACCGACGGTCGCCGAACTCAGCGCCGACAACTCGCGGCCCCACTCCCGCGCCCGATCCTGCTCACCGGGGCGCAGCTCGTTCTCCTTCGTGACGAAGAAGCTCTTCGACGGGGCGAGCAGCCGGTACCGGTGTTGCTGCAGGTTCTTGCGAATGCCTCGCGACGCGTGCCCCGCGAACCCGGCCATCTCGATCCGGGTGTCGAACGCTGCCGCGGTGCCGCCCGACGCGCCGAGCGACGAGAACCACTCGCGAAGTCCTGGCCCGACAGCGCCGGGCTCCATGTGCAGCTCGCTGCCGGGTTTCCGGGTTGCCTCGTCCGCCGCTTCGCGGCTCTTCGGACGGCTCATGCCGAACATGTGCGTCGGGCCTCCGACGACGAGCAGATCGGTGCCGGCTACGACGTCGGCCCTCGCCTGCGCCACCGGGACGACGCTCACCTCGGCAGGCGCGAGTCCCGCCGCGATCGCCTCGGCGATCACCCGGGTGTTGCCGTACATGGACTCATAGACGATGACAGCGCGCATGGCGCCACCCCCGAACTCGATTGCGGTGACAACACCTAGCCTGCCGAACCCGCTTCGCGCCGCCCACCAACGTTGGTCCCTGCCTGGGCGGACGGACGTCCCGGATGCGGGGAAGCCTGCTCGCGCCTGCCGAGGAGCCGGTAGAGCTCGTCGGCTCCCCACACGATGAACGGGCAAGGGAGCAGCAGCGCCATGGCCCATCCCGGAGGCGCCGCGGTCGCGAATATCGACTGCAGCGGCGGTACGTAAATCAACGCGGCCGCGAAGGCGATCTCGGACGCGATCCCGGCGAGCAGCAGAGGATTGGTGAACAGGCCGATCGCGCGAAGGGACGCCCGTTCGGTACGGGCCCCGAACGCCGTCCCGATCTGGCAGGCGACGATGGTCGCGAAGGTCATCGTCGTGGCCTGCAGGTAGGCATGGTGCAGCGGGTGGTGTGAACCGACCGCCGCCCCGGAGTGCCATCCGCCTTGCAGCAGTACAGCGAAGAACAGGCTCAGTGCCAGCGCGGCTGACACGGTGCCCATGAGCAGCCAGGCACGCCCCAGCAGCCTGCGCGTGATGAGACGCTCACCGCGCCGCCGGGGTGGGCGGTCCATGATGTCCGGCTCGGCCCGCTCGCGCCCGAGCGCCAGGGCGGGCAGAGTCTCGGTACCCAGGTCGATGGCCAGGATGAGCAGAACCGTCAGTGGCAGCGGAACCGTCCCCGCGCTGAGCGCGAACACCGCGAACGGAACGACCTCGGGAACGGCGTGCGCGAAGATGTACAGGACGAACTTGCGCAGGTTCTCGTACGCGCGCCGGCCCTCACGCACCGCCGTGACGATCGTTGCGAAGTTGTCGTCGGTGAGCACCATCGTCGCGGCCTCACGAGCGACGTCCGTGCCGGACTTGCCCATCGCCACCCCGATGTCGGCGCGATGCAGGGCCGGTGCGTCGTTCACGCCGTCACCGGTCATCGCGACGACCTCGTTGCCGTGCCGCAGCGCCTCGGCGATTCGCAGCTTGCCCTCCGGCGTGCTTCGGGCGAACACGATCTCGCCGGGTTCGGCGAGCACTGCGTCCAGCTCGTCGTCCGTCATCCGGTCGAGGTCGGTTCCCGCGACGATCCGATCGGCACCGATGCCGACCTCGTGGGCGATCTCCGAAGCCGTCCGCCCGTGGTCGCCCGTCACGACGTGTACCCGGATGCCCGCGCGATGACACGCCGCGACCGCGCCGATGACCTCTGGACGCGGGGGGTCCAGCAGCCCAACCAGGCCGAGCAGGCAGAGCTCGGACTCGGCGTCCTCGTCATCGCGCGGAACATGACCGGAGGCCACCTTGGTGGCGACGGCGATGACCCGCAGACCGCGTGACGCGAGGCCGTCGACGGTGGCGAGCGTGGCTCGGCGGTCACCTGCCGACAGCGTCGCCACTACGCCATCGAGCAGTTGCCCGCTGCACACCGTGAGCACGCTCTCCGGTGCGCCTTTGACCTGCACGACCGGTTCACCGTCTCTGCGGGTAACGACACTCATCCGTTTGCGTCGCGGATCGAATCGAAACGTCGCAATGCGTGACGCCGGTGTGGCGCCGAGCTCGGCGGCACGGACCCGGAGCGCCTGCTCCATGGGGTCTGCGGTGGTATCGAGCTCGTTGCAGTCGGCCATCGCATCTGCCAGCGAACGCAGATCGAGCGGGTCCATCGTCCATCCAGAGGCGCGCTGTGGCGCCCACAGCTCCACCACTCGCATCTTGTTGGCGGTGAGGGTACCGGTCTTGTCCGTGCAGATGACCGTCGTCGAGCCGAGTGTCTCGACGGCCGACAGACGCTTCACCAGCGCGCCTTCCCGAGCGAGGACCCGAACTCCGACGGCGAGCGCGAGCGTGATCGTGGGTAACAGGCCCTCGGGAACGTTCGCGACGAGCAGGCCGACCGCGAACACCGCCGCGTCGGACAACGACAGCCCGGCGAGCAGACCGAGCGGCAGAAACAGTGCCCCGATCCCGATGGCGACCCCGGCGATCAGCCACGCCGATCTGCGCACCTGACGTTCGAGGGGACTCTCCTCTCGTCGACCGCGCTGTGACAGCGTCGCGATCCGCCCGAGCTGGGTGTGGCCGCCCGTGGCGAACACGACGGCTCGAGCCTGCCCACCCGTGCACGTCGTGCCGGAGAACACCGCATCCATTGCGTCGATGAGCCGGTCGGCGGTGTCCGGAGTGCCGAACGAGCGCCCCACCGGAGCCGACTCCCCGGTCAGTGCGGACATGTCGACGTCGAGGTCGCCCACAATCAACCGGGCATCCGCGCAGACTCGGTCACCTTCGGCCAGGAGCAAGATGTCGCCGGGCACGACCTCCGCGGCGGGCACCGTGCACACAGCGCCGGCTCGCACCACCCGTGCCTGAAGCGGGAGGTACTTGGCGAGCGCCTGCACTGCGCGCGCGGCCTGGCGCTCCTGCGCGAACGCGACGAATGCGTTGACGACGATCACGCCGAGGATCGCCCAGCTCAACACCGGCGTCCCCGTCAGAAGGGCCAGACCGGCAGCAGCCCACAGCAGCAGTGCAAGCGGATGGGTGAACTGGCGCGCGAAGTCGGTGACCCAGCTTCTGCCGTGAACCCGCGGCAGGGCGTTCGGGCCGTACACCGCCAGGCGTTTGACGACCTCCCGAGGGGACAGCCCGGCAGTGCCCGTGCTGAGGTCACGGAGAAGCAGTTCGAGGGGCTCGCGCGTCGGCCGCGATGTCAGCTCGCCAGGAGCGGTCGGAGGAACGGGAGCGTCGGGGCTACTCACCGAACTTGAGTGCCGTGCGATCGTCGAGCACCTCGCCGAGGTGCCGACGCATCGTCGCCGCGGTGACCGGCGCACGGCCGATTCGCAACACCACATGGGGGTGCATGCCGAGGCGCAGCTGGTCCCTGAGCTGAACCCGGATGGCGCCGACCTCGATCACCTGGGTGAACAGGCTGGCGACGAACCCGCCGCGGGTGATCTCGAGCCAGACCCGCTCCAGCGCTTCGCCGGCTCGCAGCCAGGACTGCGGCGCGTCGAGCTCGGTTCCGAGGATGAGAAGGCATTGTTCGGCCGTCGACTTCGTCCGTGCCGGCAGCCACCCGGCTCCCTGAGTGTCGAAGTCGCGGATCGGTACCTCGTCACCTGAGGTCCCGTCGACGTGCGGAACCGCCGCGGCCCGCACGCCGTCGCGCCGCGCGGGGTCGTTGGTCGTCCAGGCCCGAAGTTCGGCGCGATAGGCCGCGTCGGTCATCTGCTGGATGTCGGCCTTCTGGCTGAGCCGGGCCAGGGTCTGTCGGTCGTCGGGGTCCGAGACCTGATGCAACACCGCACCCTCGGCCGCGGCCGTCGTGAGAAGGCCGGCGACCAGCTCGTCGGGCACCGGGTCGGGAGCGAACTGCCTTCGATTGGTCTGCCGCAGCTCGATCACGTGGTCGAGGGCAGCGAGTGCCGACTCGACCGCAACGCTGTCGTCCATGCGGAAGCGGGCCATCAGCTCCGGGTTGCCGGGGTCAGGCAGCAGCTCGACACCGACCGGTCGGTTGCCGGCCGCAAGTGACACCCGGGCGTTCAGCACCGCGCATCCGATGCTCAGGTGCAGTTGCCGGCCGGTGGGGTCGAGGACGGGCAGTTGGCGCTTCAGGTCGGCGAAGACCTCGAGAACGCCCGGCTCGAGCACGAAGCGCCACGGCTGCGTGTTGTGGACCGACGGCGCCAAGATCGCGCGGTTGATCGCGGCGAGAAATGCATGGTCCATGGTCGCGTTCATCGCGCTCATCAACCTAGTCCACTCGATCGGCCCGCACTACTGGCAGGGTCAATGGTCCTCTTGCGGCCCTGACCGTCGTCCGTGACGATCACACCGCCACCAGCTGCTGATCCTCGATGCGGAGCACCCGGTCGATCTGGTCCTCGGCAAGACGGCGGTGCGTGCTCATCAACACGGTGCGCCCGCGCGTGACGTCAAGCAGATCCGCGAGCACCGCACGCTCGGTCTCGGGGTCCAGATGCGCCGTCGGCTCGTCCAGGATCAACACCTCTGGATCGGCGAGCAACGCCCTCGCGAGCAGCAGGCGTTGCCGTTGCCCCCCGGACAGCGCGGCGCCGTCTGCACCGGCAGGTGTCGACCACCCGAGCGGTAGCTCCGCGATGAAGTCAGTCAGCCCGGCCCTCGCGGCGACGGCGTCCAGATCGTCGTCGGTCGCCTCCGGGCGAACGACGCGCAGGTTGTCGCGCATCGAGGCGTCGAACACGTGATCGCCCTGAAGCGAGCCCGCGACCAGCGGCGGCATGTCCTCGGCCTGCAACTCGTCGATCGGGACGGCCGTTCGATCTCGGCGCAGGTTCAGCCGGCCACCGGCGACCGGCGTGAGCCGGAGCGCGGCCGCGAGCAGCGTGCTCTTGCCGCTGCCGCTCGGCCCGATCACGGCGACCCGCTCACCAGGGCACAACCGCAGATCAGCATCGCGCAACACGGCCGGCGCTCCCAGCGCCGGCGCGAGCGTCACCGCTGCGCCACGGATACCGGTCGCGCCGTACGGCACGTCGATCGGGACGGAAGGCGCACGCATCGGCACCGGACGCGCCAGCAGGTCCGTCGCCCGGTCCAGCCCGGCACGGAAGCGCGACCACGCTGCGAACGCCGACGGAAGTGGCGCCAGCGCATCGAACGCGGCCAGCACGCACGCGACGAGCACACCCACACTCACCGCGTCGAGGCTTCCGCTCCGCACGGCCGTCCCTCCGGCGCTCAGTGCGAGCGGCAGGGCGAGCGCCGAGGCGAGCCCGGTCAACCCGACCCCCAGGGCAGCCCCGATCGCGGGGCGTCGCGCCGCATCGACGACCTGGCGGTCGAGCCGCTCGATGTCGGCCACGGTCCGTCCTTCTGCGGCGAAAGCGGTCAGCTCGTCCAGCCCGTCGAGCAGGTTGTTCGTGGTCGCGTCACGGGCACCGGCAAGCCGGGTCAGCTCAGCCGCCGGGCCGGCGACGGCGTGGCTCACCACAGGTGCCAGCACCAGGCCTACGAGTACCGCTCCGGCCAGGACCACCCCCGCGAGCGGAGACAGCACGGCCGCGAGAGTGATCGCCGCCGCCGTCGTGATCACTGCGCCGGTGAACGGGACCAGCGCCCGGACCAGGCCTTCCTGGATGCCGTCCACGTCGGAGACGAACCGCCTCAGCAGGTCGCCGCGCCGCAGATCGCCGAGCCCGGACGGCACCAGCGGGGCGATCGCGGCGAACACCCGTGCCCGTACGTGGGCGAGCAGCCGCAGCGCGCTGTCGTGGCTGACGAGGCGTTCGGCGTACCTCAGGAGGGCGCGAGCGAGTGCGAACGTACGCACGCCGACCACGGCCAGGGCCAGGGCTTGCACGTTGGGGTGTTGCGCCGCGCGGCAGATGAGCCATACCGAGGTCGCGGTCAGCGCCAGTCCCGCGATACCGGCTGCACCGCTCAGCGCACCCGCGCCGATCAACCATCTGCGTATGCCCCGGAGACCGAGCGCGTCGCGAGTGCCCGCAACGATCCTCCGCTGAGCCGACTGCGTGACTGCGTCCTCCGACTCGGCACCCGCCTCGAAGACCGGACCCGCGATCTCGACGCGGTGCTGGGGGCAGTCGTCGACAACCCGGCCCGCGTCGATCACGACCCGGCGGTCGGCGACGGTCGCGAGCCGTTCGCTGTGTGAGGCGATGATGACCGTTGCGCGTCCGGCGAGGCCGCTGATGACGGACGCGACCACCTGCTCCGTCCGCGCATCCAGATCCTCGCTGGGTTCGTCGAGCAGCAGGATCGGCACGGCGCCGAGCTCGCGCTGGCGCCAGACGCGTACCAGCGCGCGGGCGAGCGCCACCCGGCGGCGCTGCCCCGCAGACACCGCGATCGCGCCTTCACCGAGCGGCGTGCGGGCCGGGGGCGCGCAGCACAGGTCGATCGCGTCCGCGATCCGATCGGCGGACGCCGTCGGGTCGCCAAGCGCGACCTCGGCTCCCACCGTCGGTTGCGTCAGATGCGGTCGTTGCGGCACCCAAGCGACCTGCTCGCGCCATGCCGCGGCGTCGAGGGCGGTCAGTTCCACCGTGCCGCCGTCCGCACCGACCGCGATGGATCCCGACTCGGGCCGGACGAAGCCGAGTAGGCAGGCGAGCACCGAACTCTTGCCGCCCCCGCTGCGTCCCTGCAGCACCACGACCTCGCCGGCACCGATACTCAGGCACAGGTCATCCAGGGCTGCGTCGGCTCGTCCCGGATAGCGCAGCCGTACCGACCGAAGGTCGATGTCACCGGTCGTCGAGGCGACGCCCTCGGTCTGGAGCGCGGCGCCGTCGTCGACGCGGTCAGCCTCGGCGATGACGTCGAACGCGGCGGCCATCGCCACCCGTCCTTCCTCGCTCGCGTGGTGCTGTGTGCCCATCGCGCGCAGCGGGGCGAAGACCTCAGGCGCAAGGAACAGCACGACGAGCGCGGTCGTGAGGTCGAGGTTGGCGTGATCGAGGCGGAGCCCGACGTCGACGGCCACGATCGCGACCGAGAGCGTGGCGAGCAGGTCCAGCACCAGACCCGACAGGAAGGCAGTGCGCAGCGTCGCCATCGTGTGTCGCCGGTAGGTTTCGGTGGCGCGGCGCACCGTCTCGACCTGACGCGTTGCCTGCCCGTAGATCCGCAGCGTCGTCAGGCCCCGAACCAGGTCGAGGAAGTGCCCGGACATGCGCGCAAGCGTGGCGTACTGCCGCTCCATTCTGCGCCGGGTCATGATCCCGATCAGTGCCATGAACAGCGGCACCAGGGGCAGCACGACGAGGAACAGCGCCGCGCTCTGCCAGTCGGCCAGCCCGATCCGAAGCAGCACGACAGGCGGGACGACCGCGGCGCCGATCAGTGCCGGCATGGCTCGGGTCAGGTATCCGTCGAGCGACTCCAGCCCCGCACCGGCCGCGGTAGTCAGGCGTCCGGACTCCTGTCGGGCGGCGGCGGTCGGGCCCATCCGGACGATCGCGTCCAGCACCAGGGCACGAAGGTCCGCCCGGACCTTCGTCGAAGCCCGCGCGCTGAACCACTCCTGCAGCGAGGACATCCCGGCACGGCCGATCCCCACCGCCGCGAGCAGCGCGAGCCGCCCGACGAGTGGCTGACCGTACTGGTGGCGCAGGAAGATGCTGACGACCAGCTCCGCGAGCAGGCCGGCCTGGACGACGGTCAGTACGGCGCCGACGATCTGGACTGCTGTCAGCGAGACGACCAGCCGTCGCATCGCGGGAACGGCACGCAGGAGCCGTGGGTCGATCGGGCGGCTCACGGCGCGGGAGGCCGAGGATCACCGGGCGACGTGACGACCTCCTCGATCACGGTCGCGGGCTCGGGCTTGCCGAGCAGCTCCGACGCCGACTGACGTGCCTTCGCGATGGTGCGGCCCACCGCTCCGCTGCCGTACGCATCGTGGTCGAGGTCGGCGCCCGTGACACGCGCTCGGAACACCCAGTAGCTCCAGGCCTGGTAGACGAGAACGATCGGCGTCATCACGAGCGCGACGACCGTCATGACCTTCAGCGTGTACGGGCTCGAACTCGCGTTGTGGACGGTCAGCGACAGCGCCGCGTTGTTGCGCGCGGGGAGCACGTTCGGCCACAGCGCCGCGAACACCCAGATCGGAACGAGCAGGGTCGTGACGGCGCTGGCAGCGAAGGCGGCCCCCTCGCGTCCCTTGACAGCCAGGTCCAGCGAGGCGACGAAAGCAAGGGCTACGACCACGGCCAGCACGAAGCTCACCCAGCCGCCGCGGACGCCTGCCGTCCACGCGAGGAACGCGACCGCCGCGACACCGGTGATCACACCGAGCACCGGGATGACGCGTCGGGCAGCGTCGTGCACCTCGCCCGTCGTACGCAGCGCGAGATACACCGCTCCGTGGAACGTGAACAGGGTCAGCGTGACGATGCCGCCGAGCAGCGCGTAGGGCGACAGCAGCGAGAAGAAGGTGTTCGTCATGTTGCCTTCGGAGTCGAGCTTGACGCCCCTGATGAAGTTGGCGAACGCGACTCCTAGCAGCAGCGCCGGCAGGAACGAGCCGAGCACGAACGCGACGTCGCACCATTGCCGCCCGCGTGCGGTTTCGGCCTTCCCGCGGTACTCGATACCGATGCCGCGCAGGATGAGGCCGACGAGTAGCAGGACGAAGGCCAGGTAGAAGCCCGAGAACACACCGGCGTACCACGCGGGGAACGCCGCGAAGGTCGCGCCGCCGGCCGTGAGGAGCCAGACCTCGTTGCCGTCCCACACGGGGCCGATGGCGCGGATCGCCACTCGGCGGTCCACATCGGTGCGCCCCACCACCGGCAGGAGAACCCCGACGCCGAGGTCGAAGCCCTCGAGCACGAAGAAGCCCGCCCACAGCACGGCGATCACGCCGAACCAGAAAGCCTGCATGGCCGTTGTCTCCCTTGTGTCAGATGTGCGTCAGACGAGGCTGAGGACGTCGTCGGTGGGCCCGGGAACGGGCTGGGCCTGCGGCTCCGGGCCGGCTTGGGCGATGCGCTTGCTGATGCGGAAGCAGATGACGCCGAGGACTCCGTACAAGGCGGTGAAGCCGACCAGTGAGAACGCGACGAAACCTGTCCCCACGTTCGGGCTGACGGCGTCCTGCGTCTTGAGCAGTCCGAACACCACCCACGGTTGGCGGGCGGTCTCGGTGAACAGCCAGCCGGCGGTGTTCGCCAGCAGCGGCAGCAGCACCGACCACGTTGCGATGCGCAGGAGTTTCTGACTGCTCTGCATTCGGCCACGGCGCCACTGCACGGCCATGGCCGCGGCGATGAGCGCCCCGAGGACGCCGAATCCGATCATGAGCCGGAACGTCCAGTACGCAAGGCCGACGATCGGCGTGTAGTCGCCGGGGCCGTACTTGTTGACCGCGTCCTTCTGAATGTCGTTGATGCCTTCTACGAGCCCGCCGGGGTTGTTCGTCGCCAGGATGGACAGGCCGTCGGGAATCGTGATGTTGAACTTGTTCTTGCCGTTCGTCACGTCCCCGTAGGCGAACAGACTGAAGGGAGCGTGCGTCTTGTCGGTCCACAGGGCCTCTGCGGCAGCCATCTTCATCGGTTGCTGCTTGGTCATGATCTGGCCCTGCAGGTGACCGACCAGGCTGACGCCCACGGCTGAGACCAGGACGACGCCGAGACCGAGCGCGGCCACCTTGCGGTGCACCGGGTCAGCGGCCGTGCCGTCCCGTCCGGCACGACGCAGGTGCCAGGCGCTCACCGAGATGAGGATGGCGCCGGCCGTGAAGAGCGCGGCAAGGATGGTGTGCGGGAAGGTCACCAGCTGTGTCGAGTTGGTGAGGACCTTCCAGATCGAGGTGAGCTCGAGCCGGTGGTGCGCGGCGCTGTACTTGAGACCGACCGGGTGCTGCATGAAGCTGTTGGCCGCCAGGATGAAGTACGCGCTGATAACGGTTCCGATCGCGGCGAGCCAGATCGTCGCCAGATGCAGCCTCGGGCTCAACAGGCCACGACCGAAGATCCAGAGGCCCAGGAACGTCGACTCGAGGAAGAAGGCGATCAACGCCTCCATGGCCAGTGGCGCGCCGAAGATGTCACCGACGAAGCGCGAGTACACCGACCAGTTCATGCCGAACTGGAACTCCTGCACGATGCCGGTGACGATGCCCAGCGCGAACAGAACCAGCATGATCCGGCCCCAGAAGCGCGACGCGCGGTCCCACACCTCTGCCGCGGGAGTCCCACGCTTGAGATACGCGATGGTCTGCATCGTTGCTACCAGCAACGTGAGACCGATCGAGAGTGGCACGATCAGGAAGTGGTAGATCGTCGTCGTGGCGAACTGCCACCGGGCGAGCGTGGTCGCGTTCATTCATAGCCCCTCGTCGGCCGCCGATGTCGGTCTGAGCGATCCTTTCGTGCGGCGCGGCGTGGCTCACGGGTCGGCAGACACCCATCGGTTGGGACGAAGGTCCCCCCTTGTTCCGCGCGGTCTCGGGGCGGGTCGTGCAATGGCCGATAGCCCTCGCCCGAACGTGACGTTGTGCTCTGCTGGCGACCCGGCGCGCGAGACAGGCTTCAGACATACGCAAAGGAGCACAACGATGTCCGAAGTTCGCCTCGATCCCCCGAAACGCGTCGTCGTCGGCGTGGACGGGTCAGAGCAGTCCAAACAGGCTCTTCGCTGGGCCGCTCGTTTCGCCGCCTCGGTGGACGCCCGCCTCGATGCCGTCGCGGCCTGGCAGTACCCCACCGGATTCGGCTGGGGCGCGGTGCCGCTCGAGTGGAGCCCTGGCCAGGACATGGAGAAGGTGTTGACCGAGACCGTCGACGAGGTCTTCGGATCGGACCGGCCGGCCGGCATGCGACTGGCCGTCCGCGAGGGATACGCCGCGAGAGTTCTGCTCGACGAGAGCGAGGGTGCCTTGATGCTTGTGGTGGGCAGCCGCGGACGCGGCGGCTTCACCGGCCTGCTCCTCGGCTCGGTGAGCGCCAGCGTCGCGGAGCACGCAAAGTGTCCGGTTCTCGTCGTCCACGGAGATCAAACCATTCCAGGAGCCTCCGAATGAGCGTCAACGTCGCCATCAACGGATTCGGCCGCATCGGTCGCGACTACCTGCGCTACGTACTCGACTCGACCGATGTCACCGTCGTCGCGATCAACGACGTGGCCGACACGCAGACGCTCGCGCGGCTGCTGCGAAACGACAGCACGTTCGGGCCCTTGCACCGACCTGTCGAAGACCTGTCGGACGCGATCGTCGTGGACGGGCACAAGATCGCGGTGAGCGCCGTTCGGGACCCGGCGGAGCTGCCGTGGCGTGCCCTCGGTGTCGAGATCGTCATCGAGTCCACAGGCAAGTTCCGCACTCGGGAAGGCGCCGGAGCTCATCTGGCCGCGGGCGCCGCCAAGGTGTTGATCTCAGCTCCTGGCAAGGACGTCGACGCCACGATCGTGATGGGCGTCAACGACGGCACGTACGACCCGGCCCGTCACCACGTCATCTCGAACGCATCCTGCACGACGAACTGCGTGGCCCCCATGGTCAAGGTGCTCAACGACGAGTTCGGCATCGTGCAGGGCTTCATGACCACTGTGCACGCGTACACGAACGACCAGAACGTCCTCGACGGCCCGCACAAGGACCCACGCCGGGCGCGCGCTGCGGCCGTGAACATCATCCCGACGACCACGGGCGCTGCTCGTGCTGTCGGCGAGGTGATCCCGGCGATGAAGGGGCGTCTGGACGGTGTCGCGCTGCGCGTGCCGGTCGTCGACGGATCGCTCGTCGACCTTGCCGTCCTGCTCGAGCGGGACGTCACGCTCGCCGACATCAACACCGCGTTCGAGGCGGCCGGCGAGCACGGCCCTCTGGCCGGCCGGCTCCGCTACAGCACCGACCCGATCGTCTCCACCGACGTGATCGGCGACCAGGCTTCGTGCCTGTTCGACTCCGGGCTCACCCAGGCCTCCGGGCGCCTTGCGAAGGTGTTCGGCTGGTACGACAACGAGTGGGGCTACACCGCTCGGTTGGTCGACCTGACACGCCTCGTCGCCGCCGGAACGGGTTGAGCGAGTGTTCGAGATTCGACTACACGGGCGGGGCGGACAAGGCGTCGTCACCGCGGCGGAGTTGCTGTCGGTCGCGGCGTTCCTCGACGGCAAGGAGGCTCAGGCGTTCCCGAGCTTCGGATCCGAGCGCATGGGCGCCCCGGTCATGGCGTTCTGCCGCATCTCCGACACTCCGATCCGAGTCCGCGAGCCGGTGACCAACCCCGACGTCGTCATCGTCATCGACGCGTCATTGCTGCATCACGTCGACGTCTTCAGCGGGCTGGCGCCCGACGGGTACGTCCTGATCAACTCGACGCGCACGCTCGACGAACTCGGGATCGGCGAACTGGCCGAGCGGCATCCTCACAACCGGATCATCACCGTGGTGGCCAGCGATATCGCGCGAGAACACATCGGGCGGCCACTGCCGAACGTCTGCCTCCTCGGCGCGTTCTCGGCGCTCACCCGAACGGTTTCGATCGGCTCGATCGAGACCGCCGTACACGAGCGCTTCTCCGAGCTCGTGGCAAAGGCCAATATCGCCGCGGCGCGCGACGCCTACGACCGCGTCGAGGTTGCCAGCCATGCGTGAGCAGATCGAGGGTTCGCGCGCCATCGCCCAGACCGTCGCCAGGTGCCGTCCGCAGGTCGTCCCGGCGTATCCGATCACCCCGCAGACCCACATCGTCGAGGCTGTCGGGGCAATGGTGAAGGCCGGCACGCTCACACCGTGTGAGTTCATCACCGTCGAGTCGGAGTTCGCGGCGATGTCGGCAGCCATCGGCGCATCCGCTGCTGGAGCACGCACCTACACCGCCACGGCCAGCCAAGGCCTGCTCTACATGGCCGAGGCGTTGTTCAACGCCTCAGGCATGGGACTGCCTGTCGTCATGACCGTCGCGAATCGCGCGATCGGCGCGCCGATCAACATCTGGAACGACCACAGCGACTCGATGAGCCAGCGCGACTGTGGCTGGATCCAGCTCTACGCCGAGGACAACCAGGCCGCAGTGGGCCTGCATGTGATCGCGTTCCGTCTCGCGGAGGAACTCTCGCTGCCGGTCATGGTGTGCGTCGACGGCTTCGTCCTCACGCACGCGGTCGAGCCGATCGAGGTGCCGGCCGCGGACGTCGTGGACGGCTACCTCCCCCCATTCCACCCGCGCCAGGTGCTCGATCCCGACGACCCGATCACCATCGGCGCCATGGTCGGCCCCGAGGCGTACACCGAGGTGCGGTACCTGGCCCATCATCAGCTGAACAGAGCACGGGACCGCATGCCGGAGCTGGCGGAGGAGTACGCGCTGGCCTCCGGGTATCGGGTATCGGCTCTGTCCAAGTACCGGGTGGACGGCGCCCGAGTCGTGATCGTCACGCTCGGCTCGGTCTCCGGAACGATCAAGGACGCGCTGGATGAAGTCGACGACTCTGTCGGCCTCGTCACCATCACGCTCTACCGCCCATTTCCCGCTGACGAGATCCGGGCCGCGCTTGCCTGCGCTGACCACGTCATCGTCCTCGAACGCGCCTTCGCCCCTGGTGCTGGCGGGGTCGTCGCCGCAGATGTCGGGGCCGCGCTGTCAGGACTGCCGACCCGGGTCAGCACCGTCGTCGCGGGTCTCGGCGGCCGTGCCGTCACGAAGGCGTCCGTACGAGGCGTCATCGACGATGCGAAAGCAGACCGGCTGCCGAGCCTGAGCTTCCTGGACCTGCGCACCGACGTGATCGATCACGAGCTGGCCCGTCAGGCCGAAGCGGACCGGCCAGGCCCACAGACCCAGGCGCTGCTGCGCACAGCCGGCGTTCCCGCGTCGCGAATCGGATGAGGGGCGCGACGATGACAACGCAAGGCGTGAAGTTCTACCAGGTCGGCAGCCGTGCCGTCGGCAACCGCCTGCTCGACCCGTCGTTGCGAACCGAGCAGGCCAACCCCGATCGGCGCAACGCACTCAACTCGGGGCATCGGGCCTGCCAGGGATGCGGTGAAGCCCTGGCCGCACGCTACGTCGTCGACGCCGCGGTACGCGCCACGAATGGGCGGCTGCTCGCGGTCAACGCCACGGGCTGCCTCGAGGTGTTCTCCACTCCCTATCCCGAGAGTTCGTGGCAGGTTCCGTGGCTGCACTCGCTGTTCGCGAACGCCGCGTCGGTCGCCACTGGCGTGTCGGCGGCCCTCAAGGCCAGCGGGCGCGACGACATCCGCGTGCTCGCCCAAGGCGGCGACGGCGGCACCGTCGACATCGGGTTCGCGTGCCTGTCGGGCATGTTCGAGCGCAACGACGACGTGCTCTACGTCTGCTACGACAACGAGGCGTACATGAACACCGGCGTGCAACGCTCCGGCGCCACGCCTCCCGCGGCGCGCACCGCCACCTCGGAGGCGGTCGGTCCGCAACCGGGCAACCGGTTCGGAACCGGCAAGGACATGGCGCGCATCGCGATGGCCCACGAGATCCCCTACGTCGCGACGGCGACGGTCGCGGAGCTGCACGATCTCGAGGCCAAGGTCGAGCGGGCGATGTCGATGCGGGGCGCTCGATACCTGCATGTGCTGGTGCCCTGCCCGCTCGGCTGGGGATCAGCGCCATCGGACACGATCCGCCTGGCCCGCCTCGCTCAGCGCACCGGCCTGTTCCCCCTGTTCGAGGCCGAGCACGGCGAGGTGACCTCCGTCCAGCCGATTCGTGGACGCGTGCCCGTCGAGGAGTACCTGCGCCCGCAGAAGCGCTACTCCCACCTGTTCAAAGACCCACCGGCTACGGCCGTCATCGAGGCGATCCAGGCCATCGCCGACCGGAACATCCAGCGGTACGGCCTGCTGTCTGAGGAGGCGTGAGACTCGATGGACAAGCCGTTTGCGATCACACTTGATGTTCGTTCGAGCCTTGCCAATCACACCGGAAGCTGGCGCAGCGAGCGGCCCGTCTACGTGGATGGCCTCCCGCCGTGCAACCACGCCTGCCCGGCCAGTGAGCAGGTGCAGGCATGGCTCTACTCATCCGAGGACGGCAGCTACGAGACCGCCTGGCGCCGGATCGTCAACGACAACCCGTTCCCGGCGGTGATGGGTCGGGTCTGCTACCACCCGTGCGAAACGGCGTGCAATCGCGCCCAACTCGACACCTCGGTCGGGATCAACTCCGTAGAGCGATTCCTGGGCGATGAAGCCATCAAGAACGGCTGGCTGCTTCCCGGCCCGGCGGCACCGACCGGCAAGCGCGTGCTCGTGGTGGGCGCCGGGCCCGCGGGACTGTCTGCCGCGTACCACCTCAGACGGCGTGGACACGACGTCGAGATCCACGAAGCCGGAGACCAAGCGGGCGGCATGATGCGCTTCGGCATCCCCACGTTCCGGCTGCCGCGCGACGTGCTCGAGATCGAGATCGCACGCGTGCTCGCGACCGGGATCACCCTCAAGCTGAGTGCTCCGGTGACCGATCTCGCGGCGACGATGCGCGTCGGTGGCTTCGACGCCGCTTTCCTTGCCGTCGGCGCGCAGCTCAGCCACCGCGCGTACATCCCGGCCGGTCAGGCCGCGCGCGTCATCGACGCGCTGTCGCTGCTCGGCAGTGCCGCTGACGGAGAACGACCCGCGCTGGGGCGCACCGTCGTGGTCTACGGCGGCGGCAACACCGCGATGGATGCGGCACGCACAGCCCGACGTCTCGGTGCGGACGAGTCGATCGTCGTGTATCGCCGCACACAGGCGCAGATGCCGGCCAACGAGCTCGAGCTGCGGGAGGCCCTCGAGGAGGGCGTGCAGGTCAGATGGCTGCGGACCATCTCCCAGGTCGAGAACGGGACGATGACGCTCGAGAAGATGGCACTGGACGACGACGGCGTTCCCCGGGCGACGGGCGAGTACGAGCAGCTCGCCGGTGACGCGGTGGTGCTGGCGCTCGGGCAGGACGTCGACCGCTCCCTGCTCGACACGATTCCCGGCATCGACATCAGCGAAGGGGTCGTCCAGGTCGACGCCACGATGATGACCGGTGCCCCGGGCGTCTTCGCGGGCGGCGACGCCGCCCCGTCGGCGCGCTCGGTCACGGTCGCGATCGGTCAAGGCAGGACGGCGGCAGGACACGTCGACGAGTGGCTGCGCCGTTCGCCGGCCACGCCGAAGCCCGAGCCGCAGGAGCCGGTCTCCTTCGAGCAGCTCAACACCTGGTACTACAGCGATGCGCCGCACGCGATGCGCCCAAGGCTGGACGCCGCGCGGCGGGTCGCCGACTTCACTGAGGTGGTCGGCGGCCTCGACGCCGACACAGCGTTGTACGAGGCGCGCCGGTGCCTGTCGTGCGGCAACTGCTTCGGTTGCGACAACTGCGTGGGGGTTTGCCCGGACAACGCGGTCGCGAAGGTCGACGTAGCCCACGGCTACGCCATCGACTACGACTTCTGCAAGGGGTGCGGACTGTGCGTCGAGGAGTGCCCGTGCGGCGCGATCGTGATGGAGCCGGAGAGGTCGTGACGCCGGTCGGCAGCACTATGATCGGCCAGAACCGCGGGCCTGGCCCGAACCGATGAGAGGACACGCCGACATGGACGCAGCGACCCCGACCGACGTCACCGTGGGGCTGACGGCCGGCGAGGTCGAACTGCTCAAGAACGCCTTGCGTTCCTTCGTGTCGGACTTCGGACACGACGAGGCCGACGTACTGCATCGGGTGAAGGACCTCTTGGCCAAGCTCTCGGCGCTGCCGTCCGCTGGTTAGGGCGCCGCGACGTCAGCGGTCGCCGAAGTGGCTGTAGCCCACCCACGGGTGGATGCTCGGGGTCAGGGCGGCCGCAAGGCCGACCCCCAACACCAGCGCTCCGGCGAGGGCGAGCATGCGCGCCGGTCGGCGGCGCGTCGCACCGTCTCCTGGAACCGGCCGCACCTCGCGCGCTGACGTCGTGACCGCGTCCCGCAGATGCCCGAGGACGTGGACGGTCATCAGGATCACCCAGAGGACGAAGCTCGCCTTGTGCGCCGGCAACCACAGCCCAGCTTGCCCGGGACGGACGGTGAGCAGCCCGATTCCCGTACCCAGCACAGCCAACGTGGTGATCACGACGAGCGGCCCGAGCAGTCGCAGGACCGGTGCCGGCGGGCCGCGCCGGACGTACGCCGGACGACCCGCGTAGTAGCGGGCGAAGCGGTAGATGGTGGTCACGCACTTCAGCAGGACGGGCGGAACGAGCATCAGCCCGACGAACGTGTGCAACGTGATGAGCCCGCGGACCGAGAGGATCGTGATCCCCTCGACGAACAGCAGGACGATGAGCACGACTCCGTTGACGGCGGTCAACCGGGCGTTGCCCTCGACCCCTGCCTCGTCCGGGGCGATAGTCGTCTTGCTTGCGGTCACGGCGTCCCCCATCCGGTGGTCGTCCACGTCGTCCCGTCCGCGCACACGGCAAACGCCTGGTGCGCGGGTAACCCTTCGACCCAGTCGCGTGCCGCCGCGCCCATGGCGAACGCGGCGGTGGCGTAGGCATCGGTCATGGCGAGGCGCCTGCCGACCAGCGTGATGCTGGCCAGTGCGGTCGGTGCCGCCGCGGTGTGCGGGTCGATGACGTGCGCGCCTCGTTCGGCCGAGCCGGAGGTCGCGACGGCCACGCCGGTGCCGACGACGACGGCGGCGATGGCGCCGGCAACCGCGGGATCGGCGATCCCGACCCGCCACGGCTGGCCCGGCGAGGCGTCACCGACGCATTGGACGTCTCCCCCGCCGTTGACGCAATGGTTCGTCGAGCCGGCCGAGACCAGCAGGTCGCTCGCCCGCTCGATGGCCCACCCCTTGACGAGGCCCGACGGGTCGAGCGAGCCAGTCGCGTACGCGGAGAAGTACCCGTCGGTGTCGGCCGCGAGTCGGGAGCACTCGGCAAGGATCTCCGCGACCTCGCGCGCGCAGTCATCGAGCGAGCAGTCACCACGGCGCAGCCTGCTGACGTCGCTGTCGGTTCGATATGTCGAAAACGTCCGATCCACCCAGTGCAGCCATTGCTCGGCTTCGTCCAGCGTTGCGTGATCGACGCCCGGTGCGCGCACGTCGAACGAGAAGACGGTGCCCATGCATTCGACGACTCGGCGCTGGGCGAGCGCAGCGACCCTCACCGGATGCCCGCCTTGTCCAGAGCACTCTGCAGGGACTGCACGTAGCCGTCGGTGGTGTACGTGGCGCCCGACACCGTGTCGATCTGCGAGTTCTGAGCCGAGATCGTCTCCTGGAGCAGGATGGGCGCGGCGGCGCTGTTGATCTCTTGCGACCGTCCGTCGAAGGCGGTCAACTGCAGGAACGACACGTTGTCGATCTTGGATCCAGTGACGGTGACCTGCACCTGGACGATGCCGTAGGGCGTGTCGATCGCGTCACCGGCGAGGGTGCGACTGGCGGAAGCGGCGGCGGACGACGCGGACGTGCGTGTTCCGGGGTTGGGCGACGCTCCGGTCGGCACAGTGCCCTTCGGAGCCGGCGACGCGCTCGCTGCGGGCAGACCCGCCGAGGGCAGCGCTGCGGCGGTGGTCAACGGGTGCCCGTGCGACTTGAAGCTCAACAGGGCAACCAGGCCGAGCACCGTGCCGGTGATCGAGAAAACTACGCGCTTCATGGTCTCCGTCCTAGAACGCGAACGATTCGAGGTGGATGTGGCGGCGTGGGACACCGGCCTGCCGCAGCGACGCTTCGGCGGCGACCATCATGGGCGCGGGCCCGCACAGGAACACGTCGCGATCGCGTAGGTCGGGGACGAGTCTCTGCAGTTTGGGTGCCGACAGGTGATCGTTGGCTCCGCGGCGTGGCGGCCCGACCAGGTAGTGGACGTACGCGCCACGCTGGCGGGCGATGTTGTCGAGCTCGTGACGAAGCACGATGTCGTCGGCTTTGGCCGTGCGGTAGATCAGGGTGATGTCGCCGGGCGTCGTCGGCAGCGTTTCGAACAGTGCCCTGATCGGCGTGATGCCGACGCCGCCGGCCAGCAGCAGCACCTTGCGCCGGGTACGCCGGGCTGCCGTGAACCCACCCGACGGGCCCTCGGCGATCACCCGCGTGCCCGGCTGCAGATGCAGCAGCGCGGCGCTGTGCCCGCCCGACATCTTGACCGTGATGCGGAGCATGTCCGGACGCGGCGCGGCCGAGAGCGAGTACGGGTTGGCGGCCCACCACAGATCGCGGGTCAGGAATCGCCAGCGGAAGAACTGGCCGGACTCGGCGCCCATGGACTCGAGCTGGCGCCCGGAGAGGTAGACAGATACGACGTCGGCCGACTCCCGCTGCACCCCGACGACCCGCAGGTCGTGACGGACGGCGCTGCGGATCGGGGCGCACACGCGGTACCAGATGAGCAGTGCCGCGACCACGACGTACATCGCCGACCACAGCATGCGCGCCTTCGGGTTGTGCATGAAGTCCGCGCCGGTCGAGAACTGATGGCTGAACGCCAGCGCGATCGCGAGATACGTGTACAGGTGGACGAAGTGCCAGGTCTCGTAGCTCAGGCGCCGTCGGGCGGCGCGGGCCGAGACGACACCGACCGCGACCAACAACCCCAGCGCGACGGTCGCCATCAGGACGTCGGGATAGCTCGTCAGCAGGCTCGAGGTCTGGTGCACGATGCCGGTGTGCGCGATGACGGCGTAGCCCCAGATGATCAGCACGGTGTGCGCCACCGACAGGCTGACCGTGTATCGGCCGCCCATCGCGTGCCAGCGGGCCAGCCGATCGGTGCCGACGCCACGCTCCAGTGCCGGCACCCGCGCCATCAACGCCAGCAGGACGATGACCGCGTAACCGGCGAGCAGGCCGGTGATCCGTCCGGCGTTGGTGAGCCAGTCACCGAAGCCGTGCACGTAGAACGTGTCCTGCCACCACAACCCGATCACCGCGACCGCGCCGATCGCGATGGTCCACAAGGCGGTGTTGGAGCTGACCCGCAGCGGTGCAGTGGCGGGGGCGCGCACCGGAGCGGGACGGCGTGACACGGTGGCGGTCATTCACGCTCCTCTCCGGACGGTTGCGGCCTGTCCAGGATCGCGGTCGCGACTCTGTGATTGCTCTCAATGACCTGTGCGTCCATTCATTCATAGGCAACTGAGAGGTAGCGCAGAGGTTCGCGTCCCGGGAGCGGAGGATGCTGGACGGGTGACCCGGCAGCCAGCCACCTCGCCCGCCCGTCCGCTCACCCGGGCAGACGGCCTTCCGCTGCGTGCGCTCGTCGTCGATGACGAACCCGACCTTGCGGACATCCTCACCAGCATGTTGCGGATCGAAGGGTGGGACGCCCGTACCGCGCACGACGGCGCCGGCGCCGTCCGGATGGCTCGGGAGTTCGTCCCTGACGCGGTCGTGCTCGACGTGATGTTGCCCGACATCAACGGGCTCGAGGTCCTCCGGAGGATGCGGGCCGACAACCCCGCGGTGTGCGTGCTGTTCCTGACCGCGCGGGACTCCGTCGAAGACCGGATCGCCGGTATCACAGCAGGCGGCGACGACTACGTCACGAAGCCCTTCAGCCTCGAGGAGGTGCTCGCCCGGCTGCGCGGCCTGGTCCGGCGCGCCGGCGTCGCCCAGTCCGAAGAGGCACCCCGCATCACCGTCGGCGACCTGACCATGGACGAGGACGCCCGCGAGGTTCGTCGCGCAGGCGAGCTCATCGAGCTCACCGCCACCGAGTTCGAGCTGCTGCGCTTCCTGATGCGCAATCCGCGGCGGGTGCTCTCGAAGGCTCAGATCCTCGACCGCGTGTGGAGCTACGACTTCGGCGGGCGCGCACACGTCGTCGAGCTCTACATCAGCTACCTGCGCAAGAAGGTCGACGCCGGCCGGTCGCCGATGATCCACACCGTTCGGGGGGTCGGCTACCTGCTCAAGGCTGCGGCGTGAGCGACTACTTCGCCGATGTGCCGAGCCGCGCGATCGGCCGGGCCCGCCGAATGACGCTGCGCCGCCGCCTGGTCGCCGTACTGCTCGCCTGCCTGCTGTTCAGCTGCGCGGCGATCGCCGTGGCGACCACGATCGCGCTGCGACGCTTTTTGCTCGATCGCCTCGATCAGCAACTGACCAGCGCCGGCAACCGGTACGCCGTGTCGCTGGAGCATCCGGGCGACTCCGACACCGACGACAACGACTTCCGGTTGGTCGTCGGCCAGCCCGCGGGAACGCTCGGCGCGCGCATCTTCCACGGAGCTGTCACGGCGCTCGGTGTGGTGGGGACGACCGGGCCGGCCGGATCAGCACAAACACGGGACGCGCTCGCCCGACTCGGTGCGACGACCTCTGCCAGAACGATCCGGCTCCCCGGCCTCGGTGACTACCGCATCATCGTCAATCCCGGACGCGACGGGGATCTGCTCGTCACGGGCCTTCCCGAGCGGCCGGTCGACGAGACGGTTCGCCACCTGCTCGAGATCGAGGCGGTCGTCTTCGCGGCGGCGCTGCTCGTGACCACGACCGTGGCCACCGTCTTCGTCCGGCTGTCGATGCGCCCGCTGACCCGCGTGGCCGCCACCGCGCTGCAGGTCTCGGAGCTGCCGCTCGCCAGTGGCGAGGTCTCCATACCCGACCGGGTCGCCAACCCGGCGCCCGGAACGGAGGTGGGGCAGGTCGCCGACGCGTTCAACCATATGCTCGAACACGTCGAGTCGGCGTTGACTGTGCGACAGCAGAGCGAAGACCAGCTGCGCCGCTTCATCGCCGACGCCAGCCACGAGCTACGCACTCCGGTCGCGGTGATCCGCAGTCATGCCGAGTACGCGCAGCGGGTCGGCGGCGATCTGCCCGTCGAGGTCGATCACGCGCTGGGGCGTATCGCCGCGGAGTCCGATCGCATGTCGATGCTCGTCGACGACATGCTGCTTCTGGCCAGGTTGGACGCCGGACGCCCGCTCGCCCACGATCCCGTCGATCTGACCCGGGTGACGCTGGACGCGGTCCGAGACGCTCAGGTCGCCGGGCCGGATCACGAGTGGCGACTCGACCTGCCCGGCGAACCGGTCATCGTCACAGGTGACGAGCACACCCTGCACCAGGCGCTGGCGAATCTGCTGGCCAACGCGCGCGTACACACCCCCGCCGGCACGACCGTCACCGTCGCGATAGCCGACACCCCGGCGACGGAACCGACCGTGCTGACCGTCGTCGATGACGGGCCGGGAGTGCCGCCACACCTTCAGCCCCGGATCTTCGAGCGACTCGTCCACGGGGACGACGCGGCCCGGAGCTCGTCGGGCGGAAGCGGGCTCGGCCTCTCGATCGTGGCCGCGATCGTCGCAGCGCACCACGGCCGGATCGGGCTGACGAGCATCCCGGGCAGAACTGAGTTCAGGATCGAGCTACCTGCCACCTCGCCGAGCTGAGCGCCTGCGGTTCAGCGGTCGCCCGACTGGGCGGCCGGGAGGATCGGGAGAATTTCGTCTGGTATCAGCCCCAGAGTGGATCAGGTCTTCCCCGCGGGTAGCCGCTGCGCGGCACCCGAGCCGGTCACGCGCGGGGAAGACCTGATCAACATTCGGTCACGCGGGCGCGCTATTGACCGGCTCGCCGACCTGAGCTTCTGCGGTTCAGCGTCGCTCGATGACCCCGCGGATGAACGCCGCCTGCCCCACATGTTGCAGGTCGTCGCTCAACACGCTCACCAGACGCACCGCGAGCGTGACCGGCGGGTCCCAGCTCTCGTCGACCACGCGCGAGAGGTCGTCGTCGGTGACGTCGCGGACGTACGCGAGGGTCTGCGCGCACACGGCCTCGTGATAGTCGATGAGCAGGTCACCGGACACCTGAACGGCCGCGACCTGCGCCGACGTGTGCCCGTAGCCATGTGCGCCGGGCTCGAAGGGCAGCGCGAAGCGCTCGTGCCAGCCGCCGGTCAGCCACACCTGCTCTGTGCCGGCGACATCGGCTACGTGATCGTCCTGTACGCGGGTCAGGTGCCATACCAGCCATGCGATCGAGTTGGCGTCGTCGTCGAGCCGTACGGCCAGCTGCCGCGGTGTCAGATCCTGGACTGCCTGCCGGACCGACTGCCTGATCCGATCGAACGCGTCGGCGAGCAAATCGGAACTGTGCACGTCTGACCCCCAACCCTGTTCGACCCCCGACCCCTGGTGGGCCGGCTCCACGCTACCGGGACGGGGTCCCGAGCTACTCAGGACCTTCTCACCACTGGTCCCGGGACGTTCGCCTCGACCCTCCAGCCCCTCATCCGACGACGATTTGGATGGAATCGATGGTCTGAACCTAGCCAGACCACCACCTGACACAAGGAGAGAACCATGCAACGCAAGACGCTCGACAGGCTCCTCAGCTGGGCTGGCTTCAGCCTCGCCGCCCTCCTGATCATTGCCGGATCGCTGCTGACCTGGGCCCACAACTTCGTCGGCGACCAGGTGCACAGCCAGCTCGCGGCCCAGAAGATCTACTTCCCGCCGAAGGGCAGCTCCGCCATCGCGGCCCCCGAGTTCTCGCAGATGAAGCAGTACGCGGGCCAGCAGCTGACGACCGGGGCGCAGGCCGAGGTCTACGCGAACCACTTCATCGCCAACCACCTCAAGACGATCGGTGGCGGCAAGACCTACGCAGAGCTGAGCACCGAGGCTCAGGCCAGCCCGAACGACACCGTGCTCGCCGGCAAGGTCGCCACCATGTTCAAGGGTGAGACGCTGCGCGGCCTGCTCCTCAACGCCTACGCCTTCGGCACCATGGGCACGATCGCCGGTATCGCGGCAATCGTCTCCTTCGTCGGCGCAGGAGTCATGCTGCTGCTGTCGATCCTCGGACTGTGGCACGGCAAGCGAACCAAGGACGCCTTGGTCGGCGGCCCGCCGTCCATCGAGACGATCCAGCCAGTCGGCACCTCCAGCTGAACCACTGCGCGACGACAGTGCGCTCGGGTCACCCCCACCGTGGCCCGGGCGCACTGTTGCGTGCGCGTCTCCCGTTCGCGTCCCGGCGCGGGCGAAGGTCTGGTAGGCATCAGACATGGATCTCGGCTTTGCCCTCCCCACGTCCGGGCCATGGGCCACTCCGGAAAACATCGCCACGATCGCCCGCGCCGCCGACGAGCGCGGGTTCCGCACGCTGTGGACCTTTCAGCGAGTGCTGTTCCCGACGACGTTCGAGATCGCACCCGTCTACCGCAGCGTGCTCGATCCGATGGTGACGCTGGGCTACACGGCTGCCGTGACGAACCGGGCCAGGCTCGGCCTCGCCGTCGTCAACGGGCCGTTCTACGCGCCGGCAGTGCTCGCCAAGCAACTCGCGGCGATCGACGTGCTGTCACACGGCCGACTCGACGCGGGTATCGGGCTCGGCTGGTCTCCGGACGAGTACGCGGCGGCGGGGGTGCCGACGGCGCGGCGCGGCCGGCGTTTCGACGAGTGGCTGGACTGCCTGAACGCGCTGCTGACCGAGGATCCGGTCTCCTTCGAGGGCGAGTTCTATACGGTGCCTCGTTCCTACGTCGCCCCGAGGCCGGTGCAGCGGCCCCGTCCGCCGCTGCTCATCGGTGGAGCGGCGGAGCCTGCCCTGCGCCGAGCCGGCAGCCGTGGCGACGGATGGATCAGCAGCAGTCGGGCCAGCCTGGCCGACGTCCGGGCCGGTGTGGCCCTGGTTCGCGACGCGGCGCGGCAGGCCGGCAAGGCACCGACGGACGTCCGCTGTGTCGTGCGTGGAGTGACCGCCGTCCGCGAGACGGCGGACGGATCGGCCGACCGTGCCCCACTGCACGGCAGCGTCGAGCAGATCCGCGACGACCTCGACCAGTTCGCCGACACGGGAGCCGACGAGCTGTTCTTCGATCTCAACTTCGACTCCGAGCAGGTCGGCAATCCGGACGCCGACCCGGTTGCGGCGATGGAGAAGGCGTACGCCGTCCTCGACGCCTGCGCCCCGACCGGTGGCGCCGCCGCGCCGCAACCGCTTTAGCCGAATGTGCGGCGAATCCGATCCATCGAGGGTGGATAGATGACCTCGGATATCGCCAGAGCCTGACTGAACGCGGGGCGCAGCTTTCGGGGGCGAGTGACGATTGCGTTCGCGACGGTCCGTGCGGCGTCGTGGGGGCACAGTCAGACCAAGCCTCCTGGGCGGCCTTCGAGGCCGTGTATCCCGAGAAGCGTGCTGGTCGCACCTGCACCGCCCACGTCGAGATGTTGACCACGTGGCCGTCCTTGCGCTCGCGCATCGCGGGAGCAGTCCGAGCACGAGCCTGATCGCCGCGAAGTAGTTCAGCCGCATCGGCCGTTCGAAGTCGTGGAAACGCCCGGCTGATCGATCGATCTTGCGACGGACCGAGCGCCATGCCACCCGACTCGATGATGTCGTCGCGGATCCCGTCGAGTTCGTCCTTGCGTCGAGCGACGAGCGGGGTGACCCACCTCCTGGCGCAATCACCGCCGCGGCAGCCTTCGGCGAACTGTATGTGCCGTCCATATGACGCCAGCCGTCAGAGGATGTTCGCCCGAGCCAACAGTCGCGTCACGGCCGGCGCGAATCTGCTCAGGTAGTAACCCTGGTACGACTCCGGCGTAACCGGCAGCACCGCCTTGTTGTGGGCGACGGCCGCGACGATCCGCCGCGCCACCCGATCGGGCG